>Ga0208492_1000400_pt1 | contig 37818 bp, 36 predicted proteins | sample Subbioar_CSW14AB_FD_184820 | JGI IMG/M metagenome (GOLD analysis project Ga0208492, IMG submission 184820) | Serpentinite rock and fluid subsurface biosphere microbial communities from McLaughlin Reserve, California, USA - CR12Mar_CSW14AB (SPAdes) | ecosystem: Environmental > Terrestrial > Deep... | reverse complement strand
TACGCAAAGTCCTGTGGCAGGTACCGTGTTATCATCATCACATAATCAAACGCATGATGTGGTGATCACAGCAAGTGATGGTAATGGTAATACAACAGAGTGTACAGTTGTGTTAACTGGCAAGGATGAAATAAAACCAATTATCACCTGTCCATCCAACATTACCGTTAATGCGGCAACAGGTCAATGCAGCCAGGTAGTTAATTTCACAATAACATCAACAGATAATTGTTCAGGTTCTGTTTCAGTAATTGTATCAAGTCATTCGTCGGGTCATAACTTCCCGGTAGGCACAACAACAGTAACCAGCACAGCTACTGATGCAGCGGGTAACAGTTCTACCTGCTCCTTTACCGTTACTGTGGAAGATAAAGAAGCACCCACAGTAACCGCACCTGCAACTGTTGATTTAGAATGCAGTGGTGATTTACCGCAAGGCGCATCCGGCATTGCAGCGTTCCTTTCCTTAAGTGGTGCATCAGCTACTGATAACTGTACAGCACAGGCAAACCTGCAGGTGAGTTTTTCAGACGGCGCTTTGGCGGGCAGCAATTGCAGCGGGACTATTACAAGAACATATACCATTACTGATGCAGCTGGAAATGCGGCAACTGTTAATCATGTATTTACTGTAAGTGATAATACTATTCCCGTAATTAACACCTGTCCGGGCAATGGCACTGCTTTCAGCAGAAATACAAACAGCGGTTTATGCACATACAAAGTTTCGGGCAGTGAGTTTGATGCAACAGGCTCTGATAATTGTTCAGGCGTAACCATGACTTACAGTATCACGAATGAATACAGCAATTCAACAGTTACCGGTACAGCATCATTATCAGGTGTTGAACTGAGCTTTGGTTTAAATACTATTGTGTGGATTGCAACCGATGCATGTGGCAATACTTCTGTAACCTGCACTGTTAAAGTGAACGTGGAGAAAATAACAACAGTTACCAAATTAACCGTTGAACCTCCCAGCCAGCAATACAGCGATCGTATTACAATTACAGCAACAGTTACACCATATAACTGTACCGGTGCCGGTGATATTGGTGGCATGGTTACGTTTAAGATCGGTTCATTTGTGCTGGGTACAGCACAGGTAATAAATGGTACTGCAATCTTAACTACCGATTTACTGGAAGATCAGTTGTATGATGCCAATGTAAACGATCCTATGAACCCTACCAGCGGGCCATTAAAACCTGGCAGCAAAACAGTAACTGCTCATTTCAGCGGAACGGACCCGGATTATATTGTTATGAATCCAACTGCACCGTTAACTGTAAGATGTGAAGATGCTGATATAACCTATAATGGTCAAACTTACTTTACCGTAAGTCCCAATACCAATGCAGGAACAGTTGTGTTATCAAACTATGTTGTTGATAAAGATGATACTCCTGCAGGTGCAAGAGGTGATATAAGAAATGCAACGGCTACCTTCTGGAATGGTTCCATAAATGGTTCTGTATTGGGAACTGCTAACATTCCTGTAGGTCTTGTAAACACTACAAATAAACAGGAGGGTTTTGTAACTACCAGCTTTAATGATGTGTTATCAAATACAGATATTACCAATGGTGGTAAAGTATATGAGGTATGGTCAGGTTTAAACAATTACTATTGCGGTGCTGCTGATACGTATACACCGGTAACACTTGGATTGCCCGGTCAGGATTTTGTAACAGGTGGCGGCTATATCGTATTTGGCAATAATTCAGCAGGTACCTATGCAGGCACCAATGGTAAGCGAATGAACTTTGGGTTTGTGATGCGTTGGAACTCCAGTGGTAAAAACCTGCAGGGTCGTGTAAATGTTGTTTACCGCAGAATGGTGAACGGCGTGCAGCGGGTTTTCCAAATCAAGAGCAATGCTATTAACTCCCTGGTAGTTGAAAATGTAAATGATGCTGGCGCTCCTGCTACTGGTATTAACATCAAATTCAGAAGGGCAACCATTAGTACAAAGGCAAACCTTAAGGATATTACTGATCCATTAAATCCCATTGATTACGGAGGCAATCATAGTCTTACATTGATTGGATGGGAATCTACAACCGTAACGACCGGTGCGTTAGATAGAATCAGTATTCAGTTAGCAGGTTCAGGAAGCACAGGCTTATTGTTTTCCAGCAACTGGTCATCAGGTAAAACTGTATATCAAACATTGAACGGTGGTAAAATCCAGGTGCGTAATCCTGCAAGTGCAGCTCCCGGCCAGAGAGCTAATACACCAGAGCTGATTACAGCAACGATTCAACCTTTGCCATTTATGGTAAAAGCGCTTCCCAACCCCACCTTCAACTATTTTAACCTGGTAGTAGAAGGAAACAATAAGGAAGAAGTATTGATTAACGTGTACAATGCCAATGGTTCACTCATTCATCAGGAAAAAGGCATGGCCAATCGTAATTATACATTTGGCAATAGCTGGATAAGTGGAGTTTATCTTGTGCAGGTAAAACAGGGTAAAGAAGTAAAAACGTTAAAACTCGTAAAGCAGTAAATAACTTCAATTTTAGGCAGGGTCGCTCATTTGAGCGACCCTTTTTGCTTATACCAGGCTTGCTTAAATTGCCCTCAAAAGTCGTAATTTGCCCGCCCGTGATCAGCCAGGATACCATACAGCAAATCCTTAACCGTTCCGATATCATTGAGGTGATTGGCGGTTTTGTGAAGTTGAAAAAAAGAGGCGCCAATTATTTAGGCCTCTGCCCTTTTCATAACGAAAAAACTCCTTCATTCACCGTTTCCTCTTCCAAAGAAATTTATAAGTGTTTCGGTTGCGGACGCAGTGGTAATACGGTGAGTTTTTTAATGGAACATGAAAAGTATTCCTATGTGGATGCTTTACGCTGGCTGGCTGCCAAGTACAATGTGGAAGTGGAAGAAACGTATTCTTCTCCCGAGCAATTACAGGTAAAACAGACCGCTGATAGTCTTTACATCATCAACACATTTGCTCAGCAATTTTTTACAAAACAGTTATTTGATACAGAAGAAGGTCAGGCTGTTGGATTGAGTTATTTAAAAGAGCGTGGCTTTAGAGAAGAGATCATCAAAAAATTTCAGATAGGTTATTCACCACAGGAACGTACTGCTTTTACAAGTGAAGCCATTAAACAACAATACAATCCGGAACTCTTAACAAAAACAGGAATTGTTACAGAACGCAATGGTGAGTTGCAGGATAATTACAGGGAACGCATCATCTTTCCTGTTCATAATGCTACAGGTAAAGTAATTGGTTTTGGTGCACGTGTCATTGGTAAAAAAGAAAATGCTCCTAAATATATCAATACACCGGAGAATGAAATTTATGTAAAGAGTAAAATTCTTTACGGAACTTATTTTGCACGGCAGGCTATTGACAAGAACGATGAATGTTTATTGGTGGAAGGATATACTGATGTTGTTTCATTACACCAGGCAGGCATTGAAAATGTGGTGGCCAGCGGTGGTACTTCGTTAACACCCGACCAGCTTCGCCTCATCAAAAAATACAGTAATAATTTGACCATACTGTATGATGGTGATGCTGCAGGAGTTAAAGCAGCCATGCGTGGTTTGGATTTAGCATTGGAAGAAGGATTAAATGTACAGTTAGTATTAATTCCTGATAATGAAGACCCGGATAGCTATGTAAATAAAGTAGGTGCTTCGGGTTTTATTGAATTCATTAAACAGAATAAAAAGGATGTGATCCTCTTTCAGCTGGAAGTAATGCTGAAAGATGCCGGTAATGATTCCACCAAAAAAGCTGCTGCTGTGAATACCATTGCCGAAAGCATCAGCAGAATTAACAAGGTTGAAGATTTTACACGTCAGGAAGATTATATTAAGCAAAGTGCCCAGCTTTTAAAAATTGATGAACAGGGATTACATAATCTTGTCAATAAATTTATTCGTGAACGTGTAAGCAAGCTGGAGCAAAGACAACCGGAAGCTTTGCCTGATACTCCTCAAGCCACATCAACTGAAGATGAAATAACAGAATTCTTTAACCGTGATGAACAGCATGAGCGTGCATTGGTACGCTGCTTATTGGATTTTGGTTTACAGCCTTTGGATGAAACACAAACGGTTGCTCAATACATTTTAACAGAAAGCGAAGAATGGGCAATGATCGAGAACCATGATTTGATAGAGATCGTTAATCAATACAAAACCTGGTATAAAGATGGATTAGAACCGGTGATGAAAAATTTTCTGTTTCATGAAAATCAAAACATCAGTAAGAATGTGGTGTCACTTACTGACATAAAACATGAAATAAGCCCCAACTGGAGGGAAGCTCCTTATGAAGTGATCGTTCCTTCAAGAGAAGACCTGTACAAAGAGGAAATTTATTCGGTACTTACTTATTTAAAACTCCGCAAGATCAAGGGAATGATCGAGGAAAATCAAAAAGACCTGGAACGCCCACATAGTGATGAAGAGTTGATGACACTTATTAAAACACATCAGCATTTAAAACAACTGGAAACCGAATTGCTGAGGAGCTTGGGAACGGTGATCGTTCGTTAATCTTTCATTAGCATATCACTGTAACTCATCGTCAATAAATCACTTTCTTTTATCTGTAATGCTCTCAAATAAAAATCACATTGTTGTTTTATAAAGCCCAATCCTTTACTACCATCTGCATCTATTGCTTCTATCTCAACAAAACTACCAAGCCCCTCTACTTCGTCAATATGAAATTTTACATTTTCAATAAAATAGATCTCCCGTTTCTTTTTTACTTCGGCTTTAATGCCATTGGCTTGCAGTAACGCCTTTTTTAACAACTCACTGTTGCCTGCCACCGGATAAAGAGTTACCTCACTAAGTTTAGGCCCGGCCTTGTCTTCACGGTTGTAATAGATAAGGGAGTTTTCAATATTGCCCTGCCGCAATTTCAAACGGCCATTGTTCACTTTAAAATAAGTATCTGTTTGAAGATCCGTTCCTTTAAAATTGGCGTTGTGCTCTTGTAAATAATTCCTGATGAACGATGCATCAGAACACCTGGCTTTGATTTCAATATTGTTGTGATTCATGGGTTCATTTTTATTGTTTATTGGCCACATAGTATATCCTTAAAAAATCATCATCGCTGTTAGAATAAATTAGCTCAATAATTTTTTAAGGATATTTCATGGTAATTAAAAAGCCGTCTGTAAAGACGGCCATTAAAAATGTTTAGTACAATGTTACGCTTCAGCCGGGCTGAGGCGTGAAACACGATTGGTACGTGTTTGCTTGGGTGGCAATGCAATAGCTCTTTCAAAACGCATGGCTGTCCATACGTGATCCAGCTCTACCTCATCGCAGGTATCAAAACCGCACTGGCAAACAAACTGCCAGCTGCCATCACGATTAAGATCGCTTACAATTTTTGAAGCGGTCTTAGGGGAAGCAATCCAAAACTTAGCCTTGGGAGATAAAGCAGGCAACACTTCCTTCAAAATTCCATTTAATTGGTTTTGATTTACCGCAAATACTAGGGCAAAATCAATCTTTTTGGTGCGAAGGAGGGGTGTTACGTTCTTAGCAAAGGAAAGTTTTACAAAATGCTTCTCGATGGATGAAGGGAGACCCTGGATAAGTAAGTTTTTTTCTTCATTAAACTGGAGCTTTTCCAACAGAGAAATAGACATACTGTAATTTTTGGTGAGAACTTAAAACGAGAGGGCAAAATTACGAATTTTGCCCTCTCCACAAGCCATTTTGAGTAACTAATTTGAGTGTATTCCTAAACAAAACAGCCTCTTTCTATCGTTTTTTCCCTACTTGCCCATAGGCTTGTAATATTTCATAGCCTCCGGAATGAATTTCTGCATATTGGCAATGCGGGTTTCATCGCTTGGGTGGGTGCTCAGGAACTCCGGAGGCTTTTGGCCGCTACTGGCTTTTGCCATTCTTTGCCAAAACGGAATGGCTTCGTTGGGGTTATAACCAGCCATAGCTGAAAAAATAAGTCCAAACTTGTCAGCCTCAGTTTCCTGTTTCCGGCTAAACGGAAGAGTACCTAAAACAGTAGAACCTACGCCGTAAGACTGCAGGAACAGGTTTTGTGTCTCAGCGGGTTTATTGGCCAAAGCCACAGATAACCCAACACCACCCAACTGTTGCATTACACCCTGGCTCATACGTTCATTACCATGGCGTGCAATGGCGTGTGCAATTTCATGCCCCATAACTACAGCCAACGCTGCTTCGTTTTGTGTTACGGGTAACAATCCTGTATATACTACTACCTTACCACCCGGCATACACCATGCGTTAACGTCTTTGTTATCAATTAAATTGAACTCCCATTGATAGCCGGTCAAAATATCGCTTTTACCCTGCCCCTGGTAATATTTACCGATTGCATTAGCGATTCTTGTACCCACACGACGAACCATTTCAGCATCTTTGTTGACACCCGAAGCAATTACCCTGTTTTCAGTTAAGAACTGTTTGTATTGCTGCGAGGCCATTGATTGCAATTGCTCCTCTGGCAAAAGAATCAACTGCTTACGACCTGTTACCTGGTTCTTGGCACAACCCATCAAAAGAACAACTGCCGTACTGATGGATAAAATTATTCGTTTCATAATGTGAGTTTTTCAAGGTATTTCAATTAACGTACCACTTTTATCCTGGTTTCTTAAATAAAGTTAATTCCCCTTTTTGCGTTTTTTGAAGTTGAGTTTATTTTCTGTTCCTTTTAATAATCGCCTGATATTGGTTGCATGCAATACAAAAATTAACAGGGCTGAAAGGATAGCAAACCATTTGAAATAAAGATTCTGTTCTTTTACTGCAAACAATACCGAAGCCGCAAATACTACAACTGCCGTTAAGGAACCTAATGAAATGTATTTCGTGATCACTACCACAGTTAAAAACACTCCCACACATAGTAAAGCTGTCCATGGTTGTATGGCCAGTACAACACCAAATAAACAAGCCACTCCTTTACCACCTCTAAAACCTGCAAACACAGGAAATATATGTCCCGCAACAGCAATCAGGCCCAATATCAATTGCCAGAATATTTTTTCTGTACCCAGCCAATCATGTTCACTCACATAGTTGGCTAATTGCACTGCTGCTACTGCTTTTCCCATATCAACCAGCAATACAAAAATACCCCAGCCGGTGCCCAATACCCGAAATGTATTGGAAGCTCCCATATTTTTACTTCCATGTTCCCGAATGTCAATTCCAAAGAAGGTTTTACTCACCCACACTGCTGTTGGTATGGATCCTAAAAGGTAAGCTGCTGCAATGAGTAAGAACAAATTCATATAGCTGCTGTTTTTTGCAACATCAAACAACTCCAGTTTTGACGTTGAGATGAATGAATGAGTTGCAAACTATGTTTTGCTGCTTCATCAAGCAGCAAATGATTTTCATCTTCATAAAAACCACTGATGAACAAATAACCATCCGGTTGAAGAATGGAAGAAAGTTGTTTCATGAATTGAAGCAATATATGTCGATTAATATTGGCAAGAATCACATCAAACAGCTCTCCCGCAGGAGGCACATCACTTTGAACAGCTTTAATATGTTTGCAATCATTCATCAAAGCATTTTCGTTCGTGTTGTCAATGCACCAATCATCAATGTCTGTTGCAAGTATATCGGTTGCTCCCATCTTTTCAGCCAGTATGGCCAGTACGCCTGTACCACAACCAAAGTCAAATACTTTTTTAGTAGTGAAATTTACCTGCTGCATCAGTTTTATCATTTGCCAGGTGGTGGCATGATGACCGGTACCAAAACTCATTTTAGGGGTGATGATGATCTCGTGATTTACGTTTTTAATAGGTTCATGAAAGTGTGCACGCACAGCAGCAATATCTTCAACAATCACCGGTTGATAACTGCTCTCCCACTCTGCATTCCAGTTTTTAGGTGCAATGAATTGTTGCTGATAACTTAATGCAAATGATTGTAACAACTCATCCAATGTTTCTTTGTTGAACTCATATTCAGGAATACAGGCTTTTAATGCTGATTCTGTTTCTTCAAAACCATCATACCCTTCATTTGAAAGCAAAGCAATCAGTATTTCATTCTGTTCCTTTTGATCGGAGTTGATCGTTATCTCAATATAATTTTCCATTCGGTAATGATTATCTTTTCCTTCTTGAAAATAAAAAAGTCCTGCCTCATCAGCAGGACTCAAAGTTATCTCTGTTCAATTAGAATTTTACAAACGCTCTTCACCATCTTCCTGTTTTGGAGCAGCCTGTTGTTGAGGCTTCGGAGCACTTTCAGGTTTTGGCATCAGCACTTTGCGGCTGAGTTTGAATTTACCGGTACGGGGATCAAGACCAATTAATTTCACTTTCACCACATCACCTACTTTCAATACACCTTCCATGCTTTCCAAACGCTTCCAGCTGATTTCACTGATGTGCAGCAAACCTTCCTTCTTTGGAAGGAATTCTACAAACGCACCAAACTCCTTAATACCTTTTACAGTTGCTTCATACACAGAACCAACTTCAGGCACTGCCACAATTCCTTTCACCCAGGCTACTGCTTTATCCAATCCTTCTTTAGCCGGAGAGAAGATGCTTACTTCACCATAGTTACCAATTTCCTCAATGGTAATGGTTGTACCGGTTTCACGTTGAATTTCCTGGATCACCTTGCCCTGTGGCCCGATAACTGCACCAATGAATTCTTTATCAATGATCAGCTTCTCCATACGTGGTGCATGAGGTTTCACTTCAGGTCTTGCTTCAGCAACACACTCATACATAGCATCCAGAATATGTAAACGACCGGCTTTTGCCTGGTTCAATGCTTCACGCATTACATCCATACTCAAACCATCTACTTTAATATCCATCTGTACACCGCAAATACCTTCACGTGTACCGGTTACTTTAAAGTCCATATCACCAAGATGATCTTCGTCACCAAGGATGTCGGTTAAAATTGCATACTTACCATCGCCACGTGTAATCAATCCCATAGCCACACCACTTACGTGTTTCTGTACAGGAACACCTGCATCCATTAATGCCAATGAACCCGCACAAACAGTTGCCATAGAAGATGAACCGTTAGATTCCAGAATATCACTAACAACACGTACAGTGTATGGATATTCACTACCGGGCATCATTTGTTTTAAGGAACGCTGTGCAAGGTTACCATGACCTACTTCACGACGGCCGGGACCACGCATCATCTTTACTTCACCTGTAGAAAATGGTGGAAAATTATAATGCAGGAAGAATTTTGAATAGTTGCTGTTAGCGGCACTTTCAATTAACAACTCGTCAAGCTTAGTACCGAGGGTTACAGTGGTTAATGACTGTGTTTCACCACGGGTAAACAATGCAGAACCATGTGGTGTTGGCAGAGGTTCAATTTCCATTGCTAACGGACGAACTTCATCCAATTTACGGCCATCCAAACGAACACGATCTTCGAGGATCATATCACGAACAACTTCCCATTTCAGGTCTTCGTAATATTTCTTAGCCAATTTTTTATCCAGGTCAGTTGCTTCAGCACCAAGACTTTCAATCAACTCATCTTTTAATTTGCTGAAGGCATCGCTTCTTTCATTTTTACCACTTGCAGCTTTTGCGATTGCATATACTTTGTCTTTGGCAAAGGCGATCACTTTTTGATTGATCTCATCGCTGCTTTCGGGTTTTTTATAATCACGTTTGGTAGTGATGCCTTTGGCATCTCTCAACTCCTGTTGTGCTTTGATCTGTACACGAATGGCATCATGCGCCATTTCCAATGCTTTCACCAAATCCTCTTCGCTGCATTCTTTGGCTTCACCTTCCACCATCATCAGGTTCTTTTCAGTAGCGGCTATGATGAATTCAGAAGTGGCTTTTGCCAGTTGAGAACGTGTGGGATTGATTACCAATTCACCATCAATAGTGGCAATACGTACTTCAGAAATAATTTCTTTAATAGGAATATCGGATACAGCTAATGCGGCTGAAGCAGCTAAACATGCCAACGCATCGGGCATTACTTCTGCATCACTTGATACCAGGCTGATCAGCACTTGTACATCGCACAAATAATCTTCAGGGAAGAGAGGACGCAATGCACGGTCAATTAAACGGCTGGTAAGAATTTCATAATCATTCAACCTGGCTTCACGTTTGAAAAAGGAACCGGGTATACGACCGGCTGATGCAAATTTTTCCTGGTAATCTACTGAAAGCGGAAAGAAATCCTGGCCTTCTTTTGGTTCTTTATTGGCTACAACGGTAGCCAGCAATATGCAATTGCCCTGGCGTACGGTAACAGCACCATCTGCCTGGCGGGCCAGTTTACCTGTTTCTATGGTAACAATACGGCCACCGCCCAAATCGAAAGATTTACTGATTGGTTGTGATAACATGTTTAATTTTTTTGGGAACCCTTTTGAGGGATAGCAAAAGCAATCTTGGGTTCAAAATGAGAAAATAGAACTGAAAAACTGATGTGCTTAAAGAACAAAATCCCAACCGTGAAAAATACAGTTGGGAATGTTCGTTTATGAGCTCATGAGGATTATTTACGTAATCCGAGTTTTTCAATTAATTGACGGTAACCGGTGAGGTTGTGTTTGCTGAGGTAAGTCAATAAACGCTTACGCTTACCTACCAGCTGCATCAAACCACGGTTTGAAGAGAAATCTTTCTTATTCTCTTTCAAATGGCCTGAAATGTGGTTGATACGTTCTGTAAGAAGGGCAATTTGTCCTTCAATAGAACCGGTGTTTTCAGCTTTACCGCCGAAGTTGGTGAAGATTGTTGCTTTTTTTTCTTTTGTAGTTGCTGACATCTCAAAATTTTTTAAATGACATCCAAATGTTTACATCTGTATTTTGTGGCGGCAAAGGTAAGGGGAAAATGGGTAAGAGAGAAGATTTTGAATGGATTTTCTTTGCCTCTTTAGAGACTTAGATATCAAATATCCACTTATTTTTATGTGATTTCTACATCGATTGTCACCAAAAACAAGCTTATGAGACGAATACTACTGATTTCGCTCCTTTTCTTTACTTTCTCCGGAATTGCACAAGATAAGCCCCTTACAGAACCCGTTTTAACTGCTACTTTCCTTGAACCCGGAATTGCTTATGAGTTCCCGGTTGGGTACAAGTCAACCATAAAAGCAAGAGCAGCCATCACAGCAACAATAGCAACAGAAGAGTATGGAGAAAATAAGGTTCGGTTATTTCCCCGTCCATTGATCGGAATGTCTTACAGAAAGTATTATAATTTTGAGCGAAGGGAAGACAATCGCTTAAATACGAAAAGAAACTCAGCCAATTACATCGGTGTCATTTTTCTTTATGCAACAAAGCCGTTTAACTTCAATAAGAAGTCTGAACTTATAGGCAATAATCAATACAGTTATTACGATATAACCCGAACACTTTTAAATACAGGTGTTGTTTGGGGAATACAACGAAATTATAATAGCCGCTTTAGCCTAGATTTAAACCTTGGGGCTGGTTATGTAGAGTCAGGAAATGTTCAGGGTTTAAGTTTTATAGGAGAATTTACACTTGGCTTTTGGTTGAACAAAAGAAGAGACGAATAACTACCATTGTTTTTGGATGTATTTGTCAAGAGCCAGCCGGGCATTTTCCTGCACTTTCCGGCGGAAAAAGCCAAAACCACCGAGCAACCGGCCTTTGAGTCCCATGGCCTGCCCTGCCCATTTGTGCAGGTTGAACCGATCTGTATGGCGAAAAATCAGCCCATCCTTAAATTCAAATTCAGCATGAATATGGTTAATGACTTTGCGTCCTGTAGCTGAAAACTCATATTCTGCTACCCAATCTGCACTTCCCCTTTCAGCTGTTGCCTGCACATTAGTGAAGGTGATCGTTAGCTTGCCTTTACTTCGTTCTATCAACATCTTCCACATAAAGCCCGGTTCTTTCCCACGCAGATTGATAAAAGCCTCATCAGTAAAAACAGCATCAGGATGATAGCAGGAAGCCATGGTTTCCGCATCATGATGCGCAAAGGCTGTGTAAAATTGAGTGATGAGATGCTGCATGAAAAAAATGTTTGGTAAGATAAGCAATGCAATTGGATTATATTGCCGCCGAAAAAATCAAACCTGTTGCCACGCATCATCTTTACAGTAACCAATGACCTCAACTTTGATCAGCGTATGATCCGCATCTGTACATCGCTGGCCAATAATGGTTATAAAGTGATATTGACAGGAAGAAAGATGAAGGGTTCTCTACCGCTTGCACAACAACCCTTTCAGCAAAAGAGATTGAACTGTTTCTTTAGCAAAGGATTTGGGTTTTATGCGGAATATAATATCCGGTTATTCTTTTGGCTCCTGTTTCAAAAAGGAGATGCTGTTTGTGCCATTGACCTGGATACGATTCTGCCTGTTTACTGTATTTCAAAACTTAAGGGCTGCAAACGGATATATGATGCGCATGAACTCTTTTGTGAAATGAAGGAAGTGGTGAGTCGTCCCGGCCGTTACAAATTCTGGAAATGGATCGAACGGTTGACCGTTCCCAGGTTTACTGATGGTTATACAGTTTGTGAGCCAATAGCGCTTGAATTTGAAAAGCTATACGGGGTGAAGTATGAAGTGATCAGGAATGTTCCTGTAAAAAGGGAAAAGGGACAGGGCTTAGGCCATACGGAGAACAGTAAACAACCTTCAACCTTCTTCCTCTACCAAGGTGCAGTGAATGAAGGCCGAAGTTTTGAAACACTCATACCTGCCATGAAAGAAGTGAATGTGCCTTTACATGTTTATGGAGATGGTAACTTTCTAAAACAAACAAAGGAACTTATACATCAACATCAATTGGAGCAGAAAGTATTGTTGAAAGGTAAACTGCAGCCGAAAGAACTGAGGCAAGTGACAGCGGCGGCTTATGCGGGTTTAACGTTGTTTGAAAATAACGGGCAAAGTAATTACCTGAGCCTGGCCAATCGGTTCTTTGATTACATCATGGCGGGAGTTCCTCAGGTTGCCATGAAGTATCCTTCCTATGAACAGATCAATCATGAATTTGAAGTAGCGCTTTTGATCCCTGATACTTCCTCCAAAACAATTGCCAATGCACTCAACCTTTTACTTTCTGATGTTGTTTTGTATGAACGATTGAAACAAAATTGTATCAGGGCAAGAGAAGTGCTCAACTGGCAGGAAGAAGAAAAAAAACTAATTGCATTTTACAACCAAATACTTGGCTGAACATTTACATATCGTTTCATTTGATATACCCTACCCGGCTGATTATGGCGGGGTGATGGATGTGTATCATAAAATAAAAGCCCTGCAACAGTTGGGTGTAAAAGTTCATTTGCACTGCTTTGAATATGGCCGTGAACACCAGGCTGCACTCCAGGAAATTTGTGAGGAAGTATTTTATTACCAACGAAACGAAGGACATAAAGGATTTTCACTGGAGTATCCTTACATTGTTGCATCCCGCAACGATGAAGCGTTATGGAAACGGTTGGATGCTGACAGTCATCCGGTATTGCTCGAAGGTGTTCATTGCACTTATGGATTAATGAGCGGTAAACTCAAAAAGCAAAACCTGGCTATACGTTTGCACAATGTGGAATATGAGTATTACAGGCAATTGGGTATATGGGAAAAATCGCTTTTCAAAAAAGCGTATATGCGTAATGAAAGCCGTTTGCTGAAACGTTATGAAGAGCATTTAAAGAATTACACTCTTATTGCGTTGAGTGAGCAGGATGCGGTACATTATAAAAAAACATTCAAAGCAAAGAACGTTCATCATATACCGCCATTCATCCCCAACCAGATGGTTACAAGCAAAGAAGGAACCGGAACCTTTGCTTTATACCACGGCAATTTATCTGTGGCTGAAAATGAAAAAGCTGCAAGCTGGTTGCTGGAGAAGATCTTCAATGAGCTTGAAATCCCCTTTGTGATTGCCGGTAAAAATCCGGGCAGCAGGTTGATTGATTTGGCACATCAACAACCACACACCTGCATCGTAGCCAATCCCGGAGAAGCAGAATTGCAGGATCTTATCCATAAAGCACAACTGCACATTCTGCCTTCTTTTACAGAAAGTGGTATTAAATTAAAATTGCTGAATGCTGTTTTCAGCGGACGGCATATCATTGCCAATGACGAAATGTTGAAAGGCACTCATTTGGAAAAAGCCTGCCAGTTAGCCAATAACCCCACAGAGTTCAGGTATCATACCTTTCGGTTATTTCACAAACAATTTACTGACGATGATGTGCAATTACGACAGGGATTACTCATGCAGCACTATAACAACCTGGAAAATGCCGGGAGGCTTATGAATGTTCTACGGTAGCATTGTCAATGACTTTGCCACCTTCCGTTTTCACCAACCTGGCAGGGAATTTTTTAATAACGATAAAATCATGGGTAGCCATTACTACGGCTGTTTTATAATCCCTTGCCACCTGGAATAACAAATTCATGATCTCGTCGCTCGTTTCAGGATCAAGGTTGCCGGTAGGTTCATCGGCCAATATTAATTTGGGGGAATTTAATAAAGCACGGGCAATATCCACACGTTGCTGTTCACCACCGCTCATTTCAAATGGCATTTTAAAACCCTTTGTTTTCAAACCCACTTTGTCCAGTACATCATTTATTTTTTCTTCCATCAGGTTTTCATCTTTCCAGCCGGTTGCTTTTAAAACAAACCGGAGGTTTTCGTGTACGTTCCTGTCAGTAAGTAATTGAAAATCCTGGAACACAACGCCCAATGAACGGCGCAGGAAAGGAACTTTTTTCCAATCCATATTACGCAGATTAAAACCATTCACCGTTCCTTCACCCTGGGTTAATGGCAATTCTCCATACAGGGTTTTTAACAGTGAAGATTTACCTGTTCCGGTTTTACCCACCAGGTACACAAACTCACCTTCTTCCACATTGAGATTTACATTGCTGAGGATAAGATTGCCGCTTTGATAAATATTAGCATTGGATATATGAACGATGGAAGCCATTATATTTGTGTTTCAGCAAAAATATGTAATTCACCCTCTTGTTAACACATTGCAGAAATTTTATGAAAAAGATATTCACCTTATTCTTGATTAGTTGCTCCTCTGTTTTAATGGCCCAGCAGAAAGATAGCATTGTAAAAGTGCCGGTTTCACAATTAGATAGTTCTGTTTTAACAAAAGTTGAAGTGGAAGCTTCATTTCCGGGTGGAGAAAACGCATGGAATGAATATATAAGAATCGCAATTGAAAAGAATATTAAAAAAATCATGCGAAATAAGCCGAGTGTTGGTACATGTGAAGTACAATTTATAGTCGATAGAGATGGAACTATTACTAATGTAGAGGCGCTTACTTTGAAAAACTCAACTTTGGCTGAAATCTTTACAGACGCTATCAAAAAAGGACCTAGATGGAAGCCAGCTACAATAGATGGTAAACCAGTTAAAGCATGGCGCAGACAAAAGGTGACATTCCGAGCGCCTGACTAACTTTTACCAGAGTTCAAAAATTTCAGTAGTGGTGTATAAAAATGTAAAATTTATCTACTTATTAGTAAACAAATTAATTTTATGAAAGGCATACTCACCCTCTTATTTTTTACTTACTCCTTGGTTGTATTTGCCCAGCAGAAAGATAGTGTTGTAAACCTATCAATTCCCAATAATGATACAACTATTCATAAAATTGTTGACATAAAAGCCCAATTTCCGGGTGGAGAAAAAAAGTGGAATGACTTTGTGAAATCAAAGATTGAGAACCATGTTGGTGCTTTAATTAATGATCCCAGAAGCCGGGGTACTTGCACTTTACAATTTGTAGTTAATGCTGATGGGAAAATATCAGATGTTGTTGCTTTAAATATGCAGGAAACAGAACTTGCAAGGGTTTTTGTAAAAGCCATTAAAAAGGGGCCAAGCTGGATTCCAGCCAAAATAAATGGCCAAAATGTACGGTCACTTCATATCCAAAAAGTTACATTCAAAACTCAATAACCAATCACCTCATCTCCCACTCTCAACTCCACTTCTTTTTTATCACTCGCTTCTACCCTGCCAATCACCCGTGCTTCTACACCAAAAGATTGAGCGATGGAGATAAATTGCTCTGCACTCACTTCATCTGTATAAATCTCCAGCCTTGTACCCATATTAAATACCTGGTACATTTCACGGGCATCAGCACCGCTGGCTTCTTTGATCAGATCAAAAATAACAGGTGGTGTAAACAAATTATCCTTTACCACTTTCATGGTAGACGGCAAGTATTTTAAACATTTGGTTTGCCCGCCACCGCTGCAATGGATCAAACCATGTACGGCATCAAAATGATTCACCAATAATTCTTTCAGCACAGGTGCAAAAGTTCTGGTGGGTGAAAGTATAAGTTCGCCAATAGTAATTTGATTGTTTGTAGTTGGTTCCTGAATCTTGTCCGTTAACCGATGCTTTCCAATATACACCACTTCATCCTTCAAACTCGGCTCAAAGGTTTCAGGAAATTGTTGAGCGTAGTATTTGCTCAATACATCATGCCTTGCACTGGTTAAACCATTACTGGCAATACCACTGTTATAACTGGTTTCATAGTTGGATTGTCCAAACGAAGCTAAACCCACAATAACATCACCGGGTTTTATTTTGTCGTTACTGATGATCTTGTTTTTGGGCCAGCGTGCACCCATAGTGCCATTCACAGCAATCGTACGCACCACATCACCCACATCAGCTGTTTCGCCACCGAGATAATGAATATTCACCCCAAACTGTTTCAATGTGTCAAACAACTCCTGTGTACCGTTGATGATGGCTTCCAGTACTTCACCCGGTATCACTGCTTTATTTCGGTCAATAGTAGATGAAAACAAAAGGTTGTCATAAATACCTACACAAAGCAGATCATCTAAATTCATCACAACTGCATCCTGTGCTATTCCTTTCCACACGCTTACATCTCCGGTTTCTTTCCAGTATAAATAAGCCAGTATGCTTTTCGTGCCTGCACCATCAGCATGCATCACACTTACCCAATCCGCATCATGGGTAAAATAATCAGGATAAATTTTGCAGAACGCATTGGGGAAAAGCCCCTTGTCCAGTTTTTGAATTGCTAGGTGCACATCCTCTTTTTGTGCACTAACGCCACGCAGGTTGTAAAGTGAATTGCTCATACGTAAAATCGCTGCAAATCTATGTGTTCCTGCTTATTTGTTGGGTTTTATCTCCCATTTTATACTAACAGGCAATACCACTTCCTTTTGTACATTTGCCCCACTTTATGAAAGTTTACAGGAACCTGGACACATTGCCGCCATTTCTCAATGCTGTAATTACCATCGGCACGTTTGATGGCGTTCATTTGGGTCATCAAAAGATCATTCAGCAGGTATTGGCCGAGAGTGAAGCAAGTGGTGGGGAATCTGTTCTGATCACTTTTAATCCACATCCACGAAAAATTGTACAGCCCGAAAAAAGTTTAATGCAGCTCACTACTATGGATGAGCGTATTGAACTGCTCAAGCAACAGGGTATTAACAACATGGTGATCGTTCCCTTCACCAAAGAATTTTCTCAGCAAACTGCCTTACAATACATTCATCATTTTTTGGTGGAGAAATTTCATCCGTCTAAAATCATCATTGGTTATGACCATAAGTTTGGGAATAACCGTGAAGGTGATTTCAGGTTGCTGGAACAACATGCCAGTGAGTTCAACTATTCTGTAAAAGAAATTGATGAAGAACTGATACAGGATGCCATCATCAGCTCCACCAAAATAAGAGAAGCTCTGTTGCAGGGTAATGTGAAACTGGCTCACTCCTATCTTGGCTATGATTATTTTTTTAAAGGGGTGGTGATCGAAGGAAACAAGCTGGGCAGAACCATCGGCTATCCTACTGCCAATTTGCAAATGGAGAATCCTGATAAACTGGTACCCGGTAATGGTGTGTATGCAGTAACCTGTCAATTGGAAGGTGAAACAAGGATGCTCAATGGAATGATGAACATTGGCACAAGACCAACAGTTGACGGTCTTAACCTTATGATTGAAGTAAATATCTTTGATTTTGATGAAGAGATTTACGGCCGTCATTTAAAAGTATGGCTGAAACATTACCTGCGAAGTGAGGTAAAATTCAGCGGTATTGATGCACTGAAAGAACAGTTGAACAAAGACAAAGAAGAATCTGTGAGACTATTAACGAATTAACCAATAACCCAATCAACCAACATGCTCCCGGCAATTAACCCAACAACAACTCAGGCATGGCAGCAACTTTCAACACATGCACTGCACATGAAGCAGGTACAGATGAAAGATTTGTTTGCAAGTGATCCCAACCGGTTTGCAAAATTCAATGCATCCATACAGGATATTGTTTTTGACTACAGCAAGAATGTAATTACCGAAGAAACAATTCAATTGCTGATAAAGCTGGCAACAGAATGCGGCATCAAAGAAGCTATCGTTTCCATGTTTGCAGGAGAAAAGATCAATGAGGCGGAAGGACGCTCCGTGTTACATACAGCGCTTCGAAATATTTCAGACAGGCCGATGATGATAGATGGAACAGATGTGATGCCGGATGTTCGCAGGGTGCTTGCACAAATGAACAATTTTTGTAAAAGCATTCATAGCGGTGAATGGAAAGGATATACAGGTAAGAAGATAAAGTACATCGTAAATATTGGTATTGGTGGTAGTGATCTTGGGCCTGTAATGGTTACTGAAGCATTGAAACCTTATTGGGTGGATGGTATTCAAACCTATTTTGTGAGCAATGTTGATGGTACCCATATTGCTGAAACATTAAAAAAAGTAACACCGGATGAAACTTTGTTTCTCATTGCTTCCAAAACCTTTACTACGCAGGAAACCATGACCAATGCTCATACCGCACGTGATTGGTTTTTACAACACGCAAAAGATGAAACATTTGTTGCCAAACACTTTGCAGCACTTTCTACCAATGAAAAAGAAGTAGTAAAATTTGGGATTGATAAAGCCAATATGTTCGAGTTTTGGGATTGGGTGGGCGGCCGTTACAGTTTATGGAGTGCGATTGGTTTATCCATTGCATTAACGATCGGGTACGATCATTTTGAAGAACTGCTCAAAGGCGCTCATCATGCTGATGAACATTTCAAGAAAGAGCCATTTGATAAAAATATTCCCATGCTCATGGCCTTGATCGGTTTATGGTATACCAATTTCTTTGACGCCAAAAGCGAAGCCATTCTCCCCTATGATCAATACCTGCATCGCTTTGCAGCTTATTTTCAACAGGGAAATATGGAAAGCAATGGGAAGTATGTAGACCGTACAGGAAAGAAAGTTGCTTATCCAACAGGCCCTATTATTTGGGGTGAGCCCGGCACGAATGGTCAACATTCATTTTACCAACTCATTCACCAGGGAACACATTTCATTCCCTGTGATTTTATCGCTCCTGCTATCAGTCACAATCCAATGGGCGATCATCATGAAAAACTGTTGAGTAATTTCTTTGCACAAACAGAAGCGCTCATGAACGGTAAAACAAAAGAAGAAGTGATTGCTGAAGGCGTAAAAGCTGAATTGGTTCCGTTCAAAGTATTTGAAGGCAATCGTCCTTCCAATTCTATACTCATCAAAAAGATCACACCTTTTACATTAGGAGAATTGATTGCATTGTACGAGCATAAGATATTTGTACAGGGTATTATCTGGAACATTTACAGTTTTGATCAGTGGGGTGTTGAATTGGGCAAGCAATTGGCCAATAAAATTTTACCTGAACTGAAAAGTGACGAACAAGTTACCACACATGATGCAAGTACCAATTCATTGATCAATTTGTATAAAGAAATGCGAAAAGCCTAATTAAAAAATAAACCCCGCAGTTTGCGGGGTTTATTTTATCAGGAAATACTGTATTAATACAGATAAGCCAAAGCTGTTTTATCATTTGCATTAAAGGGTCGGTTTGTTGTTGCACTCAAACAAGCCAACATCCAACTGTTTGGATCGGGACCAGTTGGTGTACCGGGGATATGAATAGCACCTACGGTAGAAGCACCTTCGTTTCCACCGCTTCCGCAGCTGTAAGCACGGTTCATATAATCTGTATGACGGAAACCAATACAATGGCCCACTTCATGTGCCAAAACAGTAGTCATAAAGTTGATGCTGTAATTAGTATATCTATTTGCATATTTAACTTCACCATACGGATTTCCGCTGTTGGTTGGGAACCCTGCAGAAGCAATATATTGTCCTGTATTTACGATGCGAATATTAATGTTACCACCGCTGGCAACTCTTGAAAAAGTAAGCCTGAGATTTTCAGAGTTATAACGGGTAATCATAGCATCAATTGCTGCTGAGAAGTTGGCATTTACGGTTCCACTTACACTGATAGTAATGTTTCTAGAAGTTCCGGGTACTGATACAAGATTAGTTGTTCGGTACTGTTCCTCATTCGCTACAATTAACTTACCGGTGGTTTTTGAATTTGCAAAATCAGAAGGTGTTAAGAAAATGTCGCCTTCCACAATATAGCCACCGTCAGATGCAACAACACCATCAGTAGAAAAACCAAGTGAAGCGATCTGGTCTAATACATCCTGTGATACAGGTGCAGCAGATTCTTCGGTTGCTTTTGAACAGGCTACCATAAAAAGGGCAGCAAACATACCCACACACAGGAGGGAAAAAAGTTGTCTCATGTTTATAACTGGTTTAGGTTAAAAAGAAAAATCCCTCTCTAAAGTATTAATTTTAACGAATGGTTGTATGATTTTTTTTCACAGTTTTGGGGACAACTTAAGAAAAATGACCGATTCAGAAATTATACCTCGTAAAACTACGATAACATATTTTGTTGATTCATGTTCAAATACTCTAAAAGAAACTAAAACCTTTGAAACCATATTTTCTACTGCTTTTAATCGTTTTATTCACTGTTTGTGAATCTCATGCGCAGGATTTAAATCGTATAGTTCAACAAAAAGCACTTCCATCTTTTCAACAACATTTTAAAACAGCAAACTCCGGTTCTACATTTCAATACACATGCCTTGTCAGCAGCAATATGGAACCGGATTCACTTCTTAACGGGGCTAAAAATATTAAACTCATCAGGGTGTATAGCCCCGCTTCTCTTATCGTAATTGAATGTACAGCAGCAGAGGCTGTACGATTTGCATTGCATCCACAAGTGAAATGGATTGATGTGTTGCAAAAGCCGAAAGAAGAATTGATTTTTGGAGTAACAGATTTTACAACAAACAAAATTTCAACTATTCAAAACCGCTTTCCCTTATGGAACGCCAATGGCATCTCACTGTCAGTGAAGGAGCAACGTTTTGACACATTAGATATTGATTTTAAAAACAGGATTATTCCATCCGCTTTTGGTGCACCAACTATTTCCACTCATGCATCAGTAATGACCACATTGATTGCCGGTGCTGGCAATACGTCCAATGATACAAAAGGTGCCGCCTGGGGCGCATCATTAAGCACCGCCAGTTTTTTAAATCTATTGCCTGAGCCGGATGCATACTATCAATTATCAACACTTACGTTACAAAATCATTCATATGGTACACAGGTAGAACATTATTATGGGGCAGAAGCTGCTGCTTATGATATTTCTGTAGTGAACAATCCAAATTTGCTGCATGTTTTTTCTGCAGGCAATTCAGGGAACCTTACACCATCATCAGGAACTTATACAGGTATTCCGGGTTATGCCAATCTCACAGGTAATTTCAAACAATTCAAAAACGGGATCACTGTTGGTCACATTGATTCATTCATGAATGTACTACCACCAAGTTCAAAAGGACCTGCTTATGATGGACGATTAAAACCGGAGCTTGTTGCTTTTGGTGAAGATGGAAGTAGTGGTGCAGCGGCGCTCACATCAGGTGTGGCAGGTGTATTGCAACATGCATATAAAGAAAAGAATAATGGCAACTCCGCTCCTTCCTCTTTAATAAAAGCTGTTTTGTTGAATAGTGCTGATGATGCAGATGCAGCCGGTATTGATTTTAAAAGCGGGTTTGGAAGTTTGAATGCATACAGAGCTGTTCAAACAATGGCAGCATCCCATCATTTTACAGGAACGGTTGCAAACAATGGAGAACAAAAGTTTACCATTACTGTCCCTGCCGGAATTCGTAAACTAAAAATAACTCTTGTTTGGACAGATCCACCGGCACTTGTAAATGCACCAACGGCCCTTGTCAATGATCTGGATCTAACTGTAACTCATACAAACAGCAATACAACCTGGTTGCCCTGGGTATTAGACCCCACTCCTCTTATTTCATCGTTACAACAATTGCCCATTAGAAAAAGGGATAGTTTAAACAATACAGAACAGGTTAGCATTGATAATCCTGTTGCAGGTAATTATGAGTGTTCAATAAAAGGATTTTCAGTTGCAACTACTGATCAACCATTTTCAATAGCCTACCAGATGGATACAAGTGATTTATTTGAATGGATGTTTCCAACAAGTACTGATCATTTGTTCAGCAACCAGGCAAATGTGGTACGCTTTAATAATACATACAGTACTGCAACCGGAATGTTGGAATTAAGCACTAACAATGGTAACAGTTGGCAAACCATTTCAAATTCTGTAAACCTCAATAATGGATATTTCAAATGGCAAACACCTGATCTTTTTACAAAGGCATTGTTACGTATGACGGTTAACGGTAATATTTATACATCAGATACATTTACGATTTCTAAACGGGTAACTATTAAAACCGGTTACAATTGCCCTGATAGTATATTAATATATTGGACTAAAGTAAATGAGGCGACAGGATATCGTATTTACACACTCGGTAATAAATACCTTCAATTAGTTGGTACAACAACTGATACTTCGTTGTTGGCGGCAAAGACAACTATTTCAAACCCTTATTTTGCTGTAGAAACACTTTTACAAACTAAAGCTGCCCTCAGATCATATACACTCAACTATGAAGCTGATGGAACAGGTTGTTATATCAAAAACTTTTATGCGGCAATCAATATCTCAACTACAGGAGATTTGATATTAGAGTTGGGTACTTCTTATCGTATCAGATCCATATCTTTTGAAAAACAAAAGGCAGGTGGTTTTGAAACCTTAACAAATGTATCGGCATCAGCAGCTCTTCAATATAATTTTACTGATAACAATTTAATCAACGGCAGTAATATCTATCGGGCGGTAGTTGAGTTAACAGATGGAAGAAAAATATATAGTGATATTGCTATTTTGTATTTCAACGGAACAAAACCAGCAGTAGTATATCCCAACCCTGCTCCACGTGATGGAAAAATTACAGTTTTAGTTGAACAGGATGATAACCTGAGGTTTGAATTGATCAACAACTTTGGAAGAGTCGTTTTAATACAACGGCTGAATGACTATCCCCAACAAATTTCATTATTAAAACTGCCCAAGGGAGTTTATTACTATCGTGTAACAAAAGCAGGCTCACAAATTCAAAGTGGTAAATTGATGATCTTATAGTTTTTAAGATTTTGCTATGAGGTGTCAATGAGGAGTAGTAACTTTCATACTGTCATTAAAAAGCTTTATATGAAACATCTTCTACTAATCTTGGTTGGCCTTTTTATTACCAGTAAAATTTCAGCCCAATGGAGTACAAGTGTTGCGCTCAACACACCTATATGTTCAACTCCATCACCATCAACAAGGGCTGGTATAGTTGCTACCCCCGATGGTCTGGGTGGAATGTACATCGCATGGATCGATAGCCGTACATCAGGCAATGGTTCTGTTTATATACAAAGGGTAAATCTTAGCAATACACAAATTTTTACAAAAGATGGGTTGCTGGTGGCCGATCCCGGCACTAACATATCTTACCTTTCTATTACACCTGATGGCGTTGGCGGGGCTATTCTTGCCTGGCAAACCAATGATGATATTTTTGCGCAAAGAGTTACAAGTGCAGGTGCCATTGGATGGGCTAACCCTGTTGCATTAACTCAAAACCCCGCAAGTATTCAATCGAATCCGCAAATTGCCATTGTAAATACAACGGAAGCGATAGTGGTGTTTCTTGATGACCGTAATGGAAACACAGATATTTATTTGAATAAAATACTAACGTCAACAGGAGCACTCCAATTTGTAAGTGATATGCCGGTATGCACAGCAACCGGCACACAAAGCCAGGTCTCAGGCTTCCCTGATGGAAGTGGTGGTGTTTATGTAAGCTGGACAGATGTCCGTGGTGCAGATAACGACATTTATGCCCTTCACGTTAAAAATGATGGAACTGCTGAAGCGGGTTGGGCAGCCAACGGTACTGTTATCTGTAATGCCTCAGGTGTACAGGGAGCCAGTATGACCGTACTTGATGGAACTGGCGGCATTTATATTGCTTGGGAAGATTCAAGAAGTGGTAACTCTGATATTTACGCCCAACGTTCCAATGCTGCCGGAACTGTTACATGGGCTCCTAATGGAGTAGTTGTTTGCAATGCAACTGGCAATCAATTGAATCCACAGGTAACACCGGCTGCAGATGGGATGCTTCTTACCTGGACTGACGCACGTTCCGGCACTTCTAACAGAAATATTTTTGCGCAAAAAATGGCTGTAGCTGATGGCGCTGCTGTATGGACAGCCAATGGAGTTACTATTTGCAATGCTGCCGATCAACAACCTTCAGCTTCAGCATTAGGGTTGAAAATTGTTCCTGACGGCGTAAATGGGGCTATTATTGTTTGGAACGATCAGCGTCTTGGCAGTAGTGATAGAAACATTTTTGCCCAACGAATTAATACAGCAGGTACAATTCAATGGACGGCTAATGGAGTTGTAATAAGTTCAGCTGGTGGTAATCAGGGCCCTGATTTAGGTGCTGTGCCCATTACATCCACCAATGGAGCTTATATTGTTTGGCAGGATTCAAGAAGTGGAACGATCAATGGCGAGATTTATGCTTCGGTAACAGATGGTACAGGTAACCTCAGCAGCAGTGTTTATGAACGCATAGCTTTGGAAGGATCGATCAAAGCATATCCTGTTCCTGCATCTAAAGATATTTATCTCTCTCTGTCGAAAGTAAAACCAGGTACATATACAGTACAGGTGATTGATATTTCCGGAAGGATGTTGCTGCAAAATAAAACAGCCGTTTCGGGAACAGAAGGATTGATCGAAACAAGAATTGAACAGCTGCAAAGTGGTGTATATTTTATCAAACTGATTCATGAATCTTCGAAAACGGAATCCGTTTTCAGATTTACCAAACAGTGACCACAATAACAAAAAACAGAGCCGCTCACGATGGTGGGCGGCTTTTTTATTTGACAAATCCGGTAAATTAATCCCAGAGACTGGCCGGGTACTCACCTGATGCAATCAATGAATCAATGCTCGCCTGTACACCCGGTGCATCTTCTTTATAGGTAACACCAAACCATTGCGAAGAAGTGGGGATCACTTTGATAGAGCCCAATTCCTGTTTTATAAATTCATCAGCAACAAGAGGAATAAAAAACTCTGATTTTTCTTCCGTTCCATGTTCAACCAAAAAAGTTTTAAATAATTTACCCGTAAGATAAAATACGGAATCATCAAAACACCAGAAATTCATACTTACACTTGAATCCAAAGGAACCTGGTGTTTGCCTTCAGCATCTTCGTAAACAATGCCATCACCTTCCGCATAAATTTTAGTACGTTCTGTTATGCTTACCAGGTTCTTATGTTCATCCACAACACATACACCACGGCTAACAGTACCATTATCACTCAGGGTTTTTTTCAGTTCATAGCCGATGATCGCATGTTGTTCAGGATTGCATTCTGTTTGCAAAAAAACAGCAGCTTTTTCAAAAGCATCACGACCGTAAAAATCATCTGCATTAATTACAGCAAAAGGTTCTTTGATCACTTCTTTGGCACATAATACCGCATGCGCTGTGCCCCATGGCTTGACTCTTGATGCAGGAACAAAAAAATCACCGGTAAACGAATCCAGTGACTGGTAAACATAATCAATTGCAATTTTACCTTTCAAACGTGGTTCAAACAGTTCTTTGAATTGCTCAGCAAAATCTTTACGGATGATGAACACCACTTTACCAAAGCCGGCACGGATGGCATCATAAATCGAGTAATCCATAATGGTTTCACTGTTGGGGCCAAATCCCTGTATCTGCTTCATGCTTCCATATCGGCTGGCCATTCCTGCTGCTAAAATCAATAACGTAGGTTGCATTCAATCCTTATTTTTGAGCGGAGCAAAGATAAGGGTTGAGGTTTAGATAGTTCTATGGTTTTATTTCAAATAAGAACATGCTGCAGGAGATAACAATTCATATAAGCAGGGCCAAATGGAAAACTCCCAATGGCAGGGAAGCAAATTGTACAATGGCCAGGTTGGATCAACTGCACCCGGTTGTAAGCGGTAATAAATATTTCAAACTTAAATACAATCTTCAGAAGGCAGTTGCCCTTGGGAAAGGTATCATTACTATGGGTGGGGCTTATTCCAATCACTTAGCAGCTACTGCATTTGCCTGTAACGAAACAGGTATTGATTCGATCGGTTTGATTCGTGGTGAGGTAACGGCACCATTGAATCATACACTTTCATTTTGCGCTCGTCATAATATGAAGCTGATCCCGGTTTCCCGACAGGAATACAATAAGAACTCGGGATACATTCAAACAATCCTTGCTGAACATAAAGATTTTTTATTTGTACCCGAAGGTGGTGGTAATACAGACGGAGAAAATGGGTGCAGTGAAATTCCATCACTCATCAACAACTTTAATTCTTTCACACACATTTTATGTGCTGTTGGCACAGGTACAACTGTAAGAGGATTGGCACAAAGTCTTCAGCCCCATCAAACACTCATTGCAATACCTGTGTTAAAAATAAAAGAGGAAGAACAGGCAGCTTTTGTGCAGCAACATGTAACAGTACAAAATCAACAGCAACTTACTGTTCTTTTTGAATATGCAGGAAAAGGTTATGCCTCACAGGAGCCCCATCTATTTGATTTTATGAATTCATTCTTCAGCCAAACAGGAATTCCACTTGATTTTGTATACACAGCCAAACTCATGATCGCCGTTACTGATTTGCTGGAGAAACACTATTTCAGCCAACAGGATCGTTTATTGGTAATACATACCGGTGGATTGCAGGGAAATGAATCTTTGCCAACGGGCGCATTACTTTATTGAACGGCATTATCTTTGTTGCAATATGAAGCTGAAAAACCAACAGTACATGAACCGCATCTTCTTTATTATTTTATTAAGTATTTTTTCTCTCTGCAGTATGGCACAAAATGATACATTACCAAAATTCACTGCCAAGAAGAAAAGTGGTGTTATTACCATCAGTTGGATCAATGCCTTTAAAAATGCTTCACAGATCAATATTCAACGCTCTAAAGACAGTAACCGGAATTTTGTGACCATTCACTCCACTCCAAACCCCAACGCAAAAACTTATTCCTACATTGATAAAACAGCCAAAAATGATACAGGTTATTATCGTGTTTTTGTATTGTTTGAAGGAACCAATTATATATTCACAAGATCACAAAGGGCTGTAGAAATAAAACAGGAAATAGTGGAAAAAGATCCTTCAGTTATCAACGTTACTGGTCCTGAAGATGTAAAAAGTAAAGATCCCAAAAACCGGGAAAAGATACCCCCTCCCGTTACCAACACACCGGTTAAGAAAGCATGGGAGCCATCCGTATTCATCTATACAGGTGATGATGGTAATGTGGTCATCAAACTTCCTGATGCGGCAACCAAGAAGTATTCTGTTATATTTTCGAGGGAAGAAGGCCGACCGGTATTTGTGATATCACATGTAAAACAACCCTACCTTACGCTGGATAAAGCCACATTTTTAAAGTCAGGCTGGTATTTCTTCGAGCTTCGTGAAGATGGGAACGTAAAAGAAAGGAATAAGTTTCTGATTACCAGGGATAATTAATTATATGCAACCAATTGCAGAACTATGTTATCTTTTGTATTTTGTTGATATTATAAAGTAACCCTAAAGAAAAAGCCATGAATAAATTCTTCATACTGCTCGTATTCGCCATAATACAAAGCGTTGGAATCAATGCACAGGTAAAAAGAACTCCACGCCAGGGAGCTAATCCCTCGGCTGATAAAAAAAATGCCAATGTTTACAATTATACGTTAGAACAGTTTAAAGGAAAATGGCAGGAAGTCATCCGCTTGAACCACGACAAATCGGAAAATGCAGTTACAGATACCATCTTTCTCTATTTCAAAGATGAAAATAAAGTAGAAACAAGAGATGGCAGAAAAACATACATGAAGGGAGAAGCTCTTATTGAAGAACCCGGTAATATCCTGGTTGCTGCCGCCGACATATATAAAATCATCTCTGTAAAAAGTGACACTATTGTGTTAGACGATCAGGATGAATTTATACATGTTCTTGTTAAGGTAGAACAGTTTTGGCTGGAAACAGTAGGCAAGAACACGGTTACTACTGAAGTATATGATAAACCGATGATCTTGAACCTGAATGATGTACAGGGTAGTTGGTTTGTGTATCGTCGGCAGGCAAAGCCCGGCGCCATCGATGCCAATGCCTTTCTCATAAAACAAATTAAAATTACTTCTGTAACAGATTCTGTTACAGCTTCAGGTGAGATCGCATACTATAAAGGGGATCTCAGCGAAACAATCCCTTGCACCATCTCAGTAAAAGGGGAAGAGTTTACGATCATTTCAAACGTGTTTACATGGAAACTGGCTGCCTACAAAGCTGCCAATAAAGAATGGGTATTTGGCGAAAAGGAAAAGCTTCTGTATTTCGCCAAGCCGCTTTAAACAAGCTGCACATCAAATACCTGTTCAAAGTGATGTTTCACTTTTTGTTTGGCTTCTTCAAAGTCAACAGTTCTTCCTAATTCTTTTTCAAGAGAGGTTACCTGTTTGTTTTCAATACCGCAGGGAATGATATGATGGAAATAGCTGAGATCTGTATTTACATTAAAGGCAAATCCATGCATGGTGATCCAGCGGCTGCAGCGTACACCCATGGCACAAATTTTCCGTTCCTGTCCTTTAATATTCGGGTCAATCCATACACCTGTTTCACCATTGCTTCTCTCCCCTTTTAAACCATAATCAGCCATGGTTAAAATGATCACTTCTTCCAGTTTGCGAAGGTATTTGCCAATATCTGTTTCAAATTGCTCAAGGTCAAGAATAGGATAACCCACAATTTGCTGAGGGCCATGAAAAGTAATATCACCACCACGGTTGGTAGGATAATACTCAATACCCCTCTCCTTCATCGCCTCTTCACTGATGAGTATATTTTTTACATCACCACTTTTGCCTAACGTATACACTGGTGGATGTTCAACAAATAACAGATGATGAGTTGTTGCGGGTGGTTCCAATTCAGTTTCTCCTTGCTCTATTGCCAGTTGCAGCTTTCGTTGTTCTGATTTCACCAACAGGTTTGCACGCAACAATTCTTCCTGGTAATCCCAGGCCTGCTTATAAAGCATATGACCTAAATCCTGAAACTGAACTTGTTGCTTCATAGTAAATGAATGTTCTTTCGAGGCTGCAAAGCTACAAGGATTTGAATGGAAAAACTTCAACTCTTACTTTTGCGTGTATGGCAAACGACGAACTGCTGAATGAAGAGGAACTGGAGAGTAAGGAACTCGACAATGGAGATGGCGCCGAAGAACTCTATGAACGGAAACGTTATGTAGTTAGTGGTGGCCAGGAACCGTTACGCATCGATAAATACCTGATGGCCAAAATTGAAGGCGCCACCCGTAACAAAATTCAACGGGGGATCGAAACGGGATTTGTTACCGTAAATGGTGCTTTTGTAAAAGCCAATTATAAAGTAAGACCTTTGGATGAGATCATTTGTTTTTCTGATACATCCCCGGATGAAACGGCCATTATACCGGAACAATTACCACTCAACATTGTATACGAAGATGATTCTGTAATTGTGTTAAATAAAGTAGCCGGAATGGTCATGCATCCCGGCAGCGGCAATTACAATGGTACATTGGTAAATGGTGTGCTTTGGTATTTGAAACAACAACAGCCCGATCTAACAGAAGACCAGCTTCCCCGTTTTGGAATGGTACACCGTATTGATAAAAACACCAGCGGTTTGGTGGTAATGGCCAAAGATGAAAAAAGCAGTTTGCATTTAGCTAAGCAGTTTTTCAATCACACAGTTGAAAGAAAATACATAGCGCTTGTTTGGGGTGATTTGAAAGAAGATGCAGGAACGATTACCGGGCATGTGGGACGTCACCAGCGTTTCAGAAAGATCATGGATGTATATCCGGATGGAGAACATGGTAAAGAAGCCATCACTCATTATAAAGTGTTGGAACGTTTCGGTTATACCACGCTGGTAGAATGCAAACTGGAAACAGGACGTACACACCAGATACGTGTACACATGCAGCATATCGGTCATTCTTTATTCAATGATGATACCTATGGCGGCGACAGGATATTGAAAGGAACCGTTTACACGAAGTACAAACAATTTGTAGATAATTGTTTTGCGATTTGCTCACGTCATGCCCTGCATGCGCAAACATTGGGCTTTGTACATCCTAAAACACAGAAAAAGCTATTGTTTGAAAGTGAACTTGCTGATGATATGAAACAAGTGATTGAAAAATGGAGAGTGTATACAAAAGCCAGGAATTTATTGGATGAATAATCAACCGCCGTCAGGCCTGCCCGTCCATTAAGGCGGGGTTTATAACCGCTAACGGGGTATTCAACTATTTCACAAACATCATCTTATAATCCACATTCACCTTACCCTTGGAAATATCATCCAGTTTTCCTTTGAGAAGTTTCCGTTTGAGTGGCTTTAGGTAATCAATGAACAGTTTGCCTTCAATATGATCATATTCATGAAGGATCACCCTCGCTGTAATACCATCAAAGGTTTTTACATGCTCTGTAAACGTTTCATCCATATAACGGATGGTCACTTCTTCAGCACGGTAAATATCTTCACGGATCTTGGGAATACTTAAACAACCTTCGTTGTATAACCAATCATCACCCAGTAATTCTTCCACATGTGCGTTAATGAATACCTGTTTGATACCGGGACGATCAGGGTACAATAATGTTTCTTCCTCGTCCATATTGGCAAACATCTGCGAGCTGTCAACCACAAATAATCGTATATCACGGTTGATCTGTGGTGCCGCCAGCCCAACACCATTGCTGGCATACATGGTTTCCCACATATCATCGATCAGTTTTTTCAGATCGGGATAATCAGGAGTGATCTCCTTCCCTGTTTTTCTCAACACATCAGCACCGTATGCAACAATTGGCAAAATCATTGGATCAATTTGAAATTTGAAGTTGCAAATATACAGGCAGTGATGGATTTTTCTGTACTTCGTATCTCGTACTTCTTACTTCGTATTTTTTACCCCGTGCTTCTTTCCATATATTCCTGCAGCATAATCGTAGCAGCAATTTCATCCACCAGTTTTTTATCCCGGCGTTGTTTTTTCTTCAGCCCCATTTCCAGCATCGCATCTTTGGCCATTTTGGAAGTATAGCGTTCATCCACAGTTTCAACAGGCATGTTAGGGAAATGCTTTTGTAATTGTTTGATGGCGTTTTGAACCAGGGGTGTGGCATGGGTGGGTGTATCATCCATATTCACAGGCATACCAATGATGATCTTTTCAACCTGTTCCTTACTGAAGTAATCTTTGAGGAATTTGATGAAGTCTTTAGTATCAATGGTTGTTAACCCTGTTGCAATGATCTGCAAAGGATCAGTAACGGCAATACCGGTTCGTTTTCCGCCGTAGTCTATGGACATGATTCTAGCCATTGAGTTACAAGTTCATAGTTGATAGTTCATGGTTCATAGTATCACCCTACATTGAGTCTCGCAGCTTTGTGATCATTTTACAGATCACTTCGTATGCGGTATAATTTTTATCAAATTCCTCTTTTGAGATATAATTTCGTTTAATTGCTATAAACAAACAAGCTACAACTTCAACAGCAGACCGTAGTGCAATATCCAGGAAACGCTTGAATTCCGGCTTGGTTTGTCCGGTACTTCCTTCAGCAATATTTAAGACTACCGAATCAGCAGCCCTTTTTATTTGTGAAGACAGACTAAAACGTTCTTCAACAGGAAATTTTTTGCTCAGCAAATCAATTTCATTAGATAAGTCCAGCGCCATTTGCCAAACCTTCAACTCTTCAAAACGAAAAGCCATAGGTATTTTTTTTAGTTTAAAATTACAAGTCACTAACCATGAACTATGATCCATGAACCATCAACCCTGCATTACAATATCAACGATTACGAAAATCGCAAACACCACACTGGCAACGCCATTCGTTGTAAAGAACGCCATATTCACTTTACTTAAGTCGTTTGGCTTCACCAGTAAATGTTGATAGACAAGCAAACCAATAAAGATCGCAGTGCCGATCCAATACCAAATACCAAAACTTCCCGACAAACCTGCAGCAACTACACATAATGCACACAATACATGCAACACTTCACTTACTCGAAGTGCTTTGGTTTTTCCCAGCCACACAGGAATCGATTTAAGTTGATATTTCTTATCAAACTCTTCATCCTGTAATGCATAGATGATATCAAAGCCACTTACCCAAAACAAGACAGTGAAGGAAAACACCACAGGCAACAAATCAAATATTCCTGTAACTGCCAGGTAAGCGCCAATGGGTGCTAAACTCAAACCTAACCCTAATACCAAATGACAAAGCGGTGTAAACCGTTTGGTAAAACTATACCCCAGCACCACCAGCAATGCCACAGGCGATAAGGCAAAACATAATGTATTGATGAAGTAAGTAGAGATGATGAACAATGCACTCATGATGATGGTAAACAGCAACGCACTGTTGGCACTGATGACACCTGCAGGAATTTCACGGATGACCGTACGTGGATTTTGTGCATCAAAGTTTCTGTCTAAATATCGGTTAAAAGCCATAGCCGCACTGCGGGCGAAGATCATACACAACAACACAAGCAAGAATGTATAGATATAATAGTCAGAACCTATTTCTACTTCATCTTCACCAGATAATAAAGAGAGGATCCCAAGCGCAAATCCAATCAACGCAAACGGCAATGCAAATACAGTATGTGAAAATTTAATGAGGGAGAGATAATTTTTAACGGCAGTCATCTGTCAATTATGGTTTATAAAACTTAATACCGGCAATAAATCGAAAATCTTTTTGATTATGTGTAAATAATGGGAGCTTATACCACAAAGCCGTTGCAGCTATGATAGCGTCAGGTATAGCTAATTTATGAGATAGCGTATAGTCAGCAACAAGTTTTACGAATAAGAAAGAAATATCTTCATTTATTTCAAGCACCTGAATATTGGCAATATCTTTTTTTATTTTTTGAAGTTCGGTTTTATTTCTTGCACCAAACACTACTTCGGCTGCTGTTACGGAAGAAATAACAAAGCGCTCTTTTCCTAATGAAGAAACCTGCTTGATAACCGTTTCATTTCCCCTGTAAACATCAATTAGAATATTGGAGTCACAAAGTACTAACCCTTCCTTTGCCATGCTTGTTTACGTATTTCAGTTAAAGAAACAGAAGCATCTTTCCAAATACCTTTTGATAAAAAGAAAACACCATTCCTGGCTTTTGTCTTTTTCTTATCCGTTTGTTTTACTTCTACAAATGGCAAATCTTTTAAAAGAGAACGGAGCATTTTCCCTTTTTCTTTATTACGGATATTTATGATGATTGTTTCCATAGTATAAAAGTAATCAATCTTTAATAACATTTCGCACCATCTCCCACATCACCACTCCTGCCGCTACACTGATGTTCAACGAATGTTTCATACCCAACTGTGGTATTTCAATACAACCATCACATTGAGCTAAGGTTTCCTGCTCCACACCGGTTGCCTCATTGCCAAAGATGAGTGCTATCGGATCACTGGCATTTCTTTCAAATTGTTCCAACGAAATACTGTTTTCCACCTGTTCAATGCCATACACTTTGTATCCATCAGCTTTCAGCAGTTGAATGGCTTCAGCGGTTGTAGAAAAATACTTCCAGGCAACGGTTTCAGTAGCGCCTAAAGCCGTTTTATGAATATCTCGGTGAGGCGGTTGGGGAGTATAACCGATCAGGTAAATGGCTTCGGCCAAAAAAGCATCAGCCGTACGAAAAACGGAGCCCACATTCTGCATGCTCCGGATGTTCTCCAAAACAAGGATGATCCTGTTCTTTTCCGCCTGTTTGAACTCATCTACCGTTTTACGGTGAAGCTCATCCATCTCCAGTTTACGCATGCGGCAAAAATAATGAGGATTGATGGATGCGTAACCAATTGCAATGGAATGATGCGTATAAAAGGCTTTCCATCAACCAATAAGCTTCAGTTTCAGCCCTTTCCTTCCCTATCCCCTCCTAAAACCTTACCTTTGCCGCCAAATAAATTTTAGAGATGATAACATTTGATGCGTTGGGACTTGAGGAAAGATTGATGAAAGCGATTACAGAACTCGGTTTTACAACCCCCACCCCCATACAGGAAAAAGCAATTCCTGTTCTTTTAAGCGGTACCAAGGATTTTATTGGATTAGCACAAACAGGTACCGGCAAAACAGCAGCCTTTGGTCTGCCCATGCTGCAATTACTGGATGAACACAAGAAACATCCCCAGGCCCTGGTGGTATGCCCCACCCGTGAACTTTGTTTACAGATCGTAACGGAGATGGAGCGTTTTAAGAAAAACATGAAGGGTATGAACGTGGTAGCCGTTTACGGCGGTGCTTCCATTGGCATGCAGATCCGTGACATCAAAAGAGGTGTACAGATCGTGGTAGCCACTCCCGGTCGCCTGATCGATTTGATTGAACGTAAAGCCATCAACCTGGCCGAAATACAATATGTAGTGCTGGATGAAGCAGATGAAATGCTCAACATGGGTTTCCAGGAAGATATTGAGTTCATTCTCCAGAACACACCCAAGAAAGAAAGCACCTGGCTCTTTAGTGCTACCATGCCGCCGGAGATCCGCAAGGTAAGCAAGCGTTATATGAATCAACCGGTGGAAGTAACGGTGGGCCAGATGAATACGGCTAACAAAAACATCGATCACCAGTACTTTGTCGTGTCCTCACAACACCGTTATGAGGCACTGAAACGTTTGATCGATTTCAACCCCGGTATTTATGGCATCATCTTTACCCGTACCAAGGTAGATGCCCAGCAAATTGCTGAAAAACTCACCCGTGAAGGTTATGATATTGATGCCCTGCATGGCGATCTTACCCAGCAGCAGAGAGATACCGTAATGGGCCAGTTTCGTGATAGAACATTACAACTGCTTATTGCAACAGACGTAGCGGCACGTGGTATTGATGTGAAAGATATTACCCATGTGATCAACTATGAGTTGCCGGATGATATTGAAGTGTACACTCACAGAAGCGGTCGTACCGGACGTGCCGGTAAAACAGGTATTTGCATGAGCATTGTCCACAGCCGTGAAGTGGGCAAAGTAAAACAGATCGAACGCATTGTAAAAGTTCCTTTTCATAAGTTAGAAATACCAAGCGGTAAAGATGTGTGCCGCAAACAGTTTTTTGCGTTCATGGACAAGCTCATCAGCACCGATGTGAGTAATGAGGAATATGAAACCTATGTGCCCATGCTGCAGGAAAAGTTTGCAGAAATGAGCAAAGAGGAAATTCTGAAGCGTGTAGCAGCCATGGAGTTTGACCGATTCCTTAAGTATTATGAAAATGCAGAAGACCTCAACGTTCGGGAACGCAGCAGAACCTTTGATAAGTTCAGCCGTGATACCAGAGGCAGTGAAAGAAGTAGTGGCGGCCGTGCCCGTGACCGGGAACAATTCCGTGATACACAGGGCAGAGAATTCAAAGGCGGTGGTACTTATACCAAACTCTTTGTGAATCTCGGCACCAAAGATGGTTTTTACAAAGCCAGTTTCCTGCAATTCATTCTGGATTTAAGTGATCTGCGGAAAGATGTTCTTGGCCGTATTGATATGCGTGAACTCAACAGTTGGGTGGAAGTTGATAAGAAAGCAGCCAGTCAAATGATCAAATCCATCAACGGTAAAAAATTCAAAGGCAGAAGCATTCGTATGAACGAAGCGGATAGCAGGTAAATTTTTCTATCTAATTCTGATAGTAAAGCGTTGCCATTATTGACAACGCTTTTTCTTTTGACCAATGTGTAAATAAAAAGACCAGTCTTTGCAGACTGGTCTTGGTTTGTTCATCAGATAGATATCTTAATCTCGTGATGCTTTAATGAGCTTGATCACTTTGCGCTGATCACCCTGAACTGCTTCTACAAAGTAGCTGCCCACTTTATAATCGGTTCCAAATTCAACCACCTGGCCTGAGTAAAGATTTTGCTTCACTTCCATAATACGGCCGCTGATGTCAACGATCTTCAGCGTGATCTTATCATTGAAGTTGCTGCTTTCCAGTTTCAATGTGAACTTGGTAATGCTTGGGTTACCGAGCACTTTTACATCAAAGCGGTTGGTTGTTGGACCTGTAAATACAGGCAAAGTATTGGTTTGTGTATTCTTCTTCACTTCATGAATCACAATAGAACCACCTGAGATGGCCGTTGTTGGCAATCCATTTTCATCCAGGCCCATATCATTATCATACACAACCGCATTTCCATTGCTCTTATCCCAGATCTTGATACGGAACTTATCATATCCGCCGCCACCTGTTTTTTGACCATCAATGGCTGATACAAGGAATCCATAATTACCGGCACCGTTCACAGTACCTGTACCACGGAAGGTTGCTTTGTAACCACTGATCACCAGCCATCCTGCATCATAAGCAGAACTCTTGAAGTTAAAGTTACCTGCATGGAACTGGAACTCGGTATTACCGTCAGGAACATTGGTTCCTTTCTTATACTTCGCTACAAATCCAAAGTTGGCTTTACCCGCAAGTGATGCATCAGCAACATAAGCACCGGCAGGAGAATTGATCCAGCCACCGCCTGTTACAAATCCACCATTCGGATCATATACCACCACATAATCATATTTATAACTGGTTGTTAATTCGCATCCGTCTGTTAATGTTACAGTAACAGAATAAACACCGGGATTAGCATAATTGCGGCTCACTGTAAATGTAGAAGCAGGATTATTGATCACCTGGTTGGCACTTCCATCATCCCAGTTCACACTGGCACTTACCACATTATTATCAATAAAGTTGGTGGTGATGGAAACAGAACTACCTAATGCTATTGGAGCAACAGTAGAAGGTGTTACGGAATTAATAACAGGAGCAACATTGGTTGGTGTAATAGTGATGGTAGTGGAAGCTGTGCAACCATTGGCATCTGTTACTGTGAACGTATGAGTTCCTGCGCCTGTCACAAAGTTTCCTGTACCTGAATATGGAGCTGTACCACCATTGGCACTCACTGTAACTGTTGCTGTACCGTTTGGACAAACTAAAACAGTGGCAGAAGAAGAAGCAACTAAAACAGCAGGTTCAGAAACAGTACCTGTTGTAGTAGAAGTACATCCGTTGGCATCGGTAACAGTAAAGCTGTATGAACCTGCACTTACTGTAAAGCTTCCGGTTCCTGTATAAGGAGCAGTACCACCTGTTGCAGAAACCACAACAGTTGTAGTACCACCGTTACAAGCAATAGTACCTGCAGATGAAGAAGCAACTAAAACAGCAGGTTCAGAAACTGTACCTGTTGTAGTA
>Ga0208492_1000399_pt1 | contig 37905 bp, 33 predicted proteins | sample Subbioar_CSW14AB_FD_184820 | JGI IMG/M metagenome (GOLD analysis project Ga0208492, IMG submission 184820) | Serpentinite rock and fluid subsurface biosphere microbial communities from McLaughlin Reserve, California, USA - CR12Mar_CSW14AB (SPAdes) | ecosystem: Environmental > Terrestrial > Deep... | reverse complement strand
CGACACGAAATTCAGTTTGCGGCGACAACCTCGGGCCAGCCCAGCGCGTCGGTGAGTCCGAAGGACTTGAGGTCAGCTGTCGGTGCCCCGGACTTCAGTCCGGGGGGAATTTCCGACAGTTCTTCAGAGCTCGAATCCCATCGCCAACGTCGCGTGCGGTCCGACGCGAGTGCCCACGTCGTCGAGCGCGAGGCCGTATTGGCTCATGTCGGGGTAGCGCGCCTGCATCACGGTCACGCCGACCGCGGCACCGAAATAGACCTCGAAGCCCGGGAGCGGATGCTGCTCCCCGATGGCGTCGGCGAGCACTCGATATCGAAACGTGACGTCGCCGCGCGCGAAAGGGCCGCTGTAACTGAGTCGTCCGCACTCGCACGAATTGGCGGTGAATCCGCCCCACCCGAACGTCGCGAGGGCGCCCACGCGAAACGGCGGTGCGGGCTTCAGCTCGAACCCGCCTCCGAGGCCGAGTGTCCACTCGCCGTCGAAGAAGAGCGGGGCGCGCGCCGACGCCACGGCGACGAACGGACCGAACGCGCGACCGACGACGAATCCGAGCGTTCCTGCGCGCGCGACCTCGTGGGTCGAGAACGCGCGGCGCGGATCGCTCGCAACCGACGAGCGCTCGTAGCGCGGACCGTAGCCTCCCTCGAGACCGAGGAGCCACGGACCTCCGAGCACGGCGGCTGCGAGCAGGCTCACACGCCAAGCGTAACGGTTCGCGCGTCAGGGCGCGAAGACGCTGTCCACCTGGTTTCGGGGATGTGGGCGGCCCCGACCTTGGCTACGCTGAGCCGGTGCGAGCCGCTTCCATCTTCCTCCTCTGCCTCTCCATCACCTCATGCAAGAACGCCAGGGAGCGGGAGGCCGAGTCCGCCGGCGGCGACATCAAGCGCGGCAAGGAGACGCTGAGCGCCAAGGGCAACTGCTCGCCCTGTCACAGCCTGCCCGAGACGGAGGGCGGCATTCCGCCTAAGCACGGCGCGCTCGACGTCCTGGTCGCGAAGGCAGGTTCGGCGAGCTCGCTCGAGAAAGCGATCCAGCATCCCCTGCCCTCCGCGAAGCCCGGCGATCCGACGCCGGGCGCGGGCCTCGCCGTTCAGGACGTGAAGGACATCGCGGCGTACCTCTGGTTCGTTCGAAGGTAGCGCAGCCGACAGTGGTGCTCGCGGTGCCGAGCGCGCACACCGCGAGGCCGAGCGCACCCCCCAATAGTGATCCGTTCAGCGATCCCCGACACGAGCACGAACGAAAATCATTGCGATGGTCGGGCGGACTCGGCGAACGCGCGTGAGAACGAGTCGGCCGTCGGAAAGCGGTCGTCCAGCTTCTCGGCGAACGCACGTTGGAACACCGGATCGAGCGTGAGGGGAAGATGCTTCGCGATGCTGCTCGGCCTTTGGAACTCGCCCGAGACGACGTGCAGCAGCACCTCGCGCACGCTTCGCCCGAAGAACGGATCGCTCCCGGTCACGCACCGATAGGCGAGGCACGAGAGCCCCCAGACGTCGCAGCGGGCGTCGAGCGGCTCCCCGCGCGCCTGCTCCGGCGACATGCTCAGCGGAGTCCCGAGGACGACGCCCTTCAGCGTGTGGTGCGCGTGGGCGAGGTGCGCCTGGTCGTCAGGCTTCGCCAGGCCGAAGTCGGTGACGCGCGCAACGAGCTCGCCCTCTTCGGTCGAGAGGATGACGTTGCCCGCCTTCAGGTCGCGGTGGAGGACGAACGACGCGTGCGCGACGGTCAGGGCACGGGCGACCTGCTCGACGATGCAAACGGTGTCTTTGAGCGGCAACGGCCCCTTCGCCAGAACCTCCTCGAGCGAAGGCCCGTCGAGCAGCGGCATGACCAGATAGGGCCGGCCCTCGTGCACGCCGTAATCGATCACCGGCACGATGTGGTGCGACCTTCGACCGAGCATCGCCGAGACGCGCGCCTCGAGCTCGAACCGCGAGAGCGTATCGTCACCCACCCCGCACACCGGGGCGAGCAGCTTCATCGCGAACTCCTGGTCGATGGCGCGGTGTCGGACCGCCCAGACCTCGGCCATTCCCCCCCGCGCGACGCGTCGCACGACCTCGTAACGACCGTCGATGATGTCCCCGCGATAGAGCCGAAGCTTCTCGTCGAGGTGTCCAGAAGGATGCGCGGGGGTTGCAGCGCTCATGGGTTCAGGCCGCCAGGGTGCAACCGCGGAGAAGCGCGACCAGCTCGCGCGGACTGAACGGCTTGGTCACGTAACTGTCCACGCCGAGGGTGCGCGAGCGCGCAAGTTGAGCGTGCTGGTGCATCGAGGTCACCACCATCACACGCATCGAATCACCGCCGAGTGCGCCGGATTGTCGCAGCTCGCGGAGCAGATCGAAGCCGTGGCCATCGGGGAGCTCGAGCTCGAGGAGCAACACGTCGAACCGTTCGGAAGCGAGGAGCGCGCGCGCCTCCTCGAGCGAGGAGGCTGATTTCACGCCGAATCCGGCGTGCGCGAGCGCCGCCGAGAGCACGGTCCGCGCGGTGAAGTCACCGTCCAGAACGAGCATCTTGGTCATCGCGTACCTCCGTGGGTGGTTCTGACCACCGTTACGCAATGGTCGTGCCTTTACCGAGATGACATACGCGCGACTCTGGCTCGTGGGTTGCGTAGCCACTGAACGCCATGTCCCGCGTTCGGTCAGCCACCTTCCGAATGCTCCTCGCGTGCGGTGCGACGCTGTTGGTCGCTGCGAGTACTCCGAACGCGCAGGCAGCGAGCGATCCTGTTTCCGCCGCGCGCGCCCACGCGCATGCAGGCCGATTCGACGACGCCATCGCCGGATATCGCGGCGTGCTCGCCGCCGAACCACGAAACTCCGATGCGCGCGCGGGGCTGGTCGATGTTCTGATTTGGAGCGGGCAGCTCGATCTCGCCGACCGCGAGCTCGACATTGGGCTCGCCTACGACCGCAACGCCCCTGCATTGCTCGCGCGACGCGCGAGAGTACTGCACCTGCGCGGCGACATCGGTCTTGGTCGCGGCTACCTCGCCCGCGCCGAGCGCGCGTGGCCCCGCGACGGTGACCTGATGGCGTTGGGCGACCGTATGTGGCTCGGCGAGGCGCGGGTCCGCATGCGGAACGACTTCTTCCCGCACGGCTGGGACGATCTCCCGACGGTCGAGCTCTCCGTCCAGCAGCACATCGGTCGCTTCCTCCTCGGCGTCCGCACCGAGCAGTCCCGAAGGTTCGCCACCGCCTACGGTGCGCGGGCCTACAACGCGTTCTACGCCGCAGCACTCTCCTATTCGGTCGCTCCGGGCTGGGTGCCGGGCATCGAGGTGGGCTTCGGTGCGCCGGCGCGGGCGATCCCCGACTCGCTCGGGCGTGTTTTCCTCTACTTCCCCATCGGCGGCCCGCTCGACGGGTACGGAGCCGCGACGTGGATGCACTACCCCAACGGCACCACGGTCCAGATGCTCAACCCGGTGCTCGGCCTCGCGCTCGGCGAGCGGGTACGCCTCGAAGGGCGCTACTGGCTCGCACGGGCGAATGCGCCGGACACCAACGCCGTGCTCAAACACTCGGTCGGCGTCCGCACGCTGTACCACCCCGCTCGCGCGCTCGGTCTCGAGGCGCACTGGGTGTACGGCACGCAGGGCGACCGCCTACCGAACACCGACCAACTGGCGTCGATTCGCTCGAACTTCTTCGGCTTCGCGTTCGACATCCACGTCCAACGCGAGCTGGGCATCCGCCCGATGTACGAGCTCGAAGTCCGCCGTAACCCGCGTGGTGACGTCATTCAAATCCACGGCGCCGAGCTCGCCGTCTACGCGAGGTGGTGACCCATGTGGAGGCGTTGGGGCGATTATCTGTACGCGCTGACGGTCCTCGTCGTCTTCGGTGCCGAGGCTGTCGCACTCGTCGCGCTGTCGATCGCGTTCTTCGCTCGACTGCTCGGACTCATGCCGTATACGCGGCTCTTGACCATCCTCACGTGGGTTGTCGTCCTCACCTGCGTGTCGCTCGCCGTGGTCATGCAGCACGTGCTCGTCTACTACGCGGCGAGCGCGTGGCACGAGCGGTCACGCAAGGAGAAGGCCGCAGCGTGGACCGACCTGCTCGTCCGCTGGGTGTTCGATCGCACGACCGTGTTGCCCGCGAAGCTCCCGCGCGAAGGCGGCGAGGCGCTCCTCGATCTGCGCGAGACCATCAAGGGCGAGGACGGGCTCGCGCTCGGCGAGCTCATCGAGCGGTTCGGCATCGGCGCGCGCCTGGTCAAGCGGGCGCGCTCGCGAGGGCTCGGCACCAAGTTGCACGCCATCGAAGGGCTCGCCAAGGCGCGCCTGCCGAGCGCGCTCGACACCGCGTTCGGGCTGCTCGCCGATCCGTCGCCGGTCGTCCGCTACATGGCGACCCGCGTGATCGCCCGCACCCTCGCGAGCCTCCTCCCGGGTCCGGAGCGCGACCGCGACATGGAGCGCTTCGTCGAGGTGCTCCGCACCACCGACCTCCCGAGCGGCGTCGTCGAAGAGGCGCTCTTGTTGCTCGACGACGCCGCCGATCCCGTCGTCCGCGCGCTGCTCACCGAGGCAGAGACGCGCCCGAAGGTGGCCCGCGCAGCGCTCGACGCGGCAGGGCGCCTCGATCTCGAGGACCTCGCGGAGCTGGTCGCTCGATTCGTCGAGCACGAGGATCCGGAGCTGCGGGCCGCAGCGCTGCAGTGCGTGCCCAAGTTGCACGCGACCTCCCCGCGGCTCGCAGCGGCGATCACGCGGGCGAGCGAGGAGCCAATCGAGTACGTGCGCGTGCAAGCGACGCGCGCGCTCACCAGCGTCGACCCGCGGCGCGCGATGCCCCCGCTGTGGGATCGGCTGCACGACGCGTCGTGGTGGGTCCGTCGCGCCGCAGCCGAGTCGCTGCGCGCGCTCGGACCGCTCGGGGTCGCCGAGCTCCACCGCGCCGAGGAATACCACCCCGACCGCTACGCCAGACAGATGGCGCACCACGTTCTCTCCGAGATCGAGCCCGCGCTCGCGGAGGCCCCATGAGCGTCCTCCTCACCATCACCCTCGCGTTCCAGTACGTGGTGCTCGCGTACTTCGCGCTCCTCAACCTCGGGTACACCCTGTTCGGCTACCTCGGTCTGCGGAGCATCATCGTCTACACCCGCGAGCTCTCGCACCTCACGCTGCGCGACCTGCTCGCGCGCGAGAGCTACAAGCCGGTGAGCATCCTCGTCCCGGCGTTCAACGAAGAGAAGAGCATCGTCGCGAGCGTGCACTCGTTCCTCGGCCTCCGCTTCCCGGAGTTCGAGGTGGTCGTCGTCTCCGACGGCTCGACCGACGCGACCATTCTCCGGTTGATCGAGGCGTTCGCGCTGGTGGAGATCCCGGCGGTCTACTGCCGCACCCTGCCCTCGGCGCCGGTCCGCCGGATGTTCCGCTCGCTCAAGCACGCGAACCTCGTGGTCCTCGAGAAGGACAACGGCGGTAAGGCCGACGCGCTGAACGCGGCCATCGACGTCGCTCGGTACCCACTGGTCTGCACGGTCGACGCCGACTCGCTCCTCGACGCAGACGCGCTCCTTCGCGCCACGCGCCCGTTCCTCGAGGACGACGACGTCATCGCGATCGGCGGCACCATCCGTCCGCTCAACGGCGCCACCGTGAGCGAGGGCCGCGTCTCGGCGCTGTCGATGCCCAAGCGTTGGATCGAACGTCTGCAGATCCTCGAGTACACCCGCGCGTTCTTCAGCGGACGCGCCGGCTGGAGTCACTTCGACGCGCTGCTGATCATCTCCGGAGCGTTCGGCGTGTTCCGCCGCAGCGCCGTGATCGAGGTGGGCGGGTACCTGGTCGGCACCGTCGGCGAGGACATGGAGCTCGTGGTGCGGTTGCACCGCTACTACCGTGAGCACCAGCGCAGCTACCGAATCCTCTTCACGCCGGACCCCATCTGCTGGACCGAGGTCCCGGCCGATCTCGGCACGCTGCGCAGGCAGCGCAATCGCTGGCACCGGGGGCTGTGGGAGACGCTGTGGCAGCACCGTACGCTGCTGTTCAATCCGCGCTACGGCCGCCTCGGGACGTTCGCCTTCCCGTACTTCCTCGTGTTCGAGGGCCTCGCGCCGCTGGTCGAGGCGCTCGGTTGGCTGATGATCCCGGCGACGTTGGCCCTCGGCATCTTCAACGGGTGGTTCGCGCTGCTCTTCCTCGCGCTGTCGGTGCTCTACGGCATGTTGCTCTCGCAGCTCGCCGTCGGTATCGAGACGCTGCTGCTCCAGCGCTATCCGCGGCTGTCCGATCGCCTGCTGCTCTTCGCCGCCGCGTTCCTCGAGTTCGCCGGCTACCGGCAGATCCTCGTGTTCGAGCGCTGCCTCGCCACGCTGCAGGTGTTCAAGAAGCGCGGCCAATGGGGCCGCATGGAGCGCCAGGGCATCCGCGAGCAACCTTCTGCGCCACGCGCTGGGGTCGTCCCATGAAGCTCGTTGTCGCGGCGCTCGCGCTCTCGTCTCTCGCGGGGTGCCTCCGCACCGCGCGAGGGCCCGAAGCGCCGATCGACGCGCTCGAGCCGGTGCCGTGGGTCGTGACCGCCACCTACGACGAGCTCGGCAAGGAGGGCTCGGTGCCTTGTGCAACCGGATGCGCGGCCGTGCTCTCGTTCCGCATCCCTCCCGAGCACCCGCTCGCCGAGCGGCTCGGTGGGCGCTCCTACGTCTACGACGACGCGCTCGCGATGCTCGTGCACCTCGCCGAGGGCCACCCCGAGCGCGCGCTCCCCATCGGGCGAACGCTGGTGGCGCTGCGGAACCCCGACGGCACCATCGGCTTCTCGTTCGACTTCGAGAAGAGCGCCTTCGTCGACGCGCGATATGTGCGCGCAGGCACGGTCGCGTGGGCCGGCTACGCGCTCGCGAGCTTCGACCTCGTCACCGGCACCAGCACGTTCGCCGCCGACGCTCGACGCGTCGCCGACGCCCTCCTCGCTACGCGCGTGTCGTCGCCCGGAGATCCGCGCGACGGTCTGGTCCTCGCGGGCCGCGGGCTCTGGCGCGACAACTATCGCGTGTTCGACGCGACCCACGTCGCCGACCACGCGGTGACCGAGCACCAGATCGACCTGTATTTCCTGCTTCGTGCGCTCGACGCGCTCGAACCCGGCCCGTACGGAGTCGCGGCCGACGCGCTGGCGGGCGCGATGCTGCGCGCACTCTGGCGCGACGACGAGGGAGTGTTCACGGTCGCCGTCGGTCCCAAGGGCCAAAGCCCTCATCGCGCGCTCGACTCGGCTGGCGCCTGGGGCGCGATGTTCCTCCTCGCGATCGGCGACGTCGATCGCGCGCGCCGATCTCTCGCGTCCACGCGCACGCGATTCGCGACCGTGGCCGACGGCATCGCCGGATTCGCGCCATACGACGGGCCGGTCGACGATCACGAAGGGCAGGATTTGTCGCATACCTTCTTCTCCGAGGGCACCGCGTCGATGGCCGTTCTCCTGTCGCGAAGCGGGGACGCACCCGCGGCGCGGGCGTTGCACTCGGTGTTGGCAGGACTCTGCGCTGGCCACGGCGGCGCGGTCCCCTACGCGTTCCCCGAGTCTCCGGACTTCCCCAACGTCCCCGCGGTCGCGCCGACGGCGTGGTTACGCCTCTTCGAGCGCGAGCAACAGACCGGCTCCCCGCTGGTGCTCTCGGCACCTGCCCGACCGATCGCCAAGGTCTCCGAACCGGTCCTTCTCACGAGGGCAATGCCATGACTTCCCGCCGGCCCCTCCTCTCGCTCGCGATCTTCTCCTCGCTCTGCTTCGGGGCGTGTTCGTCCGCCGAGGTCGTCGACGAGACCGACCCCAACATCCCGACGTACCCAGGCGTGGTGATCCCGCCGACGAAGGTGACGTGCGACACCAAGAAGGTCGTGCTCGCCTCACGCGACGGCGTGGTGCTCGGATTGCCCACCAAGGACGTCCCGGTCTCGATGCCGGTGCTCACCCAGCAGACCATGAAGACCCCACCGGAGAAGCACTTCCGGAAGGCGGTTGGGGTGTTGAACGTCTCGCCGAACATCCGCGACGTGCAGGCCGTGGAGCACGTGCTCCGGCCGATGGGCATCCCCTACGCGATCACCACGTCGCCGAAGCTCTCGTGGCAGCACGACCTCGTCATCTTCTTCCCCGAGGCGTACCCCGAGAACTTCGACACCGACGAGCTCGAGACGCTGCAGACGGCCATCGAGACGGGCGGAACGCTGATCCTCAAGCCCGGCGACGTCGTTGCGCTCAAGGCGCTCGGCGGCATCACCGGCTACCAGTTCAACAAGGCGCCGCACTACCGCGTCGAGCTCACCTCCGAGGGCCGGAGCGAGTTCCCGAGTCTCGATCACGTCAACGAGCGCAGCATCCCACTCGGTGCCAACGGCGCCGCCCTCCACCTCAACAGTTGGTCGCTCGACGTCGTGACCTCGCCCGAGGTGACGGTGCTGGCGCGGTTCGACGACGGCACGGCCGCGATCGTGAAGCGCAACGTGGGCAAGGGCGTCGTCTACACGTATGGCGTCGACTGGCGCGACACCGTGCTGCGAAACCAGATCGGCTACTCGCTCGGCGGCGCGCGCAGCTACATCAACGTGTTCGAGCCGGCGACCGACGTGTGGATGCTGATGGTGCGCGACATCTACGACCGCCGCGTCCCGTTCGGCGTCCGCTTGCACAGTGCGCCCGACGCAGCGCGAGGCACGCTGCTGCTCAGCCATGACCTCGATTGGGGTCCGAGCTACGAGAACTCCGTGGTCTACGCCGCCGACGAACGCGCCCGCGGCGTGAGCGCGACGTACTTCGCGCACACCAAATACGTACGCGACGCGCAAGACGAGGGGTTCTTCCTCCCGAACCGCGCGCCGCTGCTCGCGCGATTCCTCGAGCTCGGGGCAACGGTCGGCTCGCACACCGTCGCGCACTCCAAGATCCTCGATCAGTTCCCGCTCGGCGACGGCCGCGAGCTGTATCCGACGTATGCGCCGGTGAACCCGACCAAGTTCACCACCACGGGCGGCACGCTGTTCGGCGAGGGACGCGTGTCCAAGTCGCTGATCGACGGGTTCCTCGGCCTGTGCAACGTCCAACACGATGTCGTGTCGTTCCGCGCCGGCGAGCTCGCGTATCACCTGGCGACGCCGGAGACGCTGGAGCGCCTGGGATATCGTTACGACAGCTCGCGTGCGATCGGCGAGGTACTGACCAACTTCCCGTATCGCCTGATGACCAACTGGCCGGACGGGCTCGATACGAGCATGTTCGAGTTCCCGGTCACCCTCGAGGACGAGCTGCCTCCGCGCATCGACGAGCGGGTGGACGCGATGGTCGCCGTGATCGAGGCCAACGCCAACAACGGCGCACCGACGACGCTGCTCATCCACCCCAACGTCCTCGACTACAAGCTCGAGGCGCAGCAGAAGCTGCTCACGAGCCTGCCTGCGGGCGTCACCGCGATGGGGCTCGAGCCGTTCGCCGAGTTCTGGCGCGCGCGCGACGAGACGCACATCGACGCAGTCGACTACGACTGGGCGGCCGAGCAGGTCATCGTGAAGCTCACGCCGAAGTGGGCGGTCACCGGGCTCACGCTCCGTGTCGGCGCCGAGGTCGACTCGGTGCTCTACCCGGCCGGCGCGCGGCTCGTCGGCCGTCCGGACGGCTCCGCGTTCGTCGCGCTGCCGCCCCTGAAGGCGAACGAGCAGACGACCGTCCTCATGCACTTCGCGCCCGAGAAGATCTGATCAGGGTTCGGCCGTGCACTCGGAGGTCGGATCGTCCTCCGCGCCGCGCCACCTCCGACAGGACGCGAGCGTCATGCTGCAGACGGGTGGGTTCTTGGCCGGGTCGACGTAGGTGACACAGTACGCCTCGGCTGACTCGTTGCAGTCGGTCACGGTTCGCCCCTTCGCCTGCAGCTTCCGCTGCGACCCGGCGCAGACCTCTGCGTTGCGGAAACAGTTCGAGAGGGAGCCCCCGGTGTCGAGGCTCACCTCGTAGCAATGCCATCCCGTGCCCTTCGGGATGCTCGTGGCGTCGTACTTCACCGCGCCGCCCGCCGGCGACGATGCCATCGGCCCCGCCCCAGGGCAGCCTGCCAGCCCCAGCAGGCAGGTGATCACCCACCCCTTGTCCTTCATGCCCCACCCCTCCCAAGAAGAGGATCGCAGCTGTCGGGGGCTCTCGCCAAGGCGTAGATCACTTCGCAGCGCGGAGTGACTGTACGCTCAGATTGATGCCGAAGGACGCAGATACGCTCGCTGACGAGCCGGCCACACTCGTGAATGCCAACGAGACCCAGGTGCTCGAGGCGCCAGGCCCTCCGTCCACGGGCCCCACGCCCTACGAGCAACACGAGTTCGCGAGCCGCTACGTCTCGCGCAAGGTGATCGGCAAAGGCGGCATGGGCGAGGTCCGCCTCTGCAGCGATCTGCGTATCGGGCGGGACGTCGCGATGAAGGTGATGCGCAAGGCCACGAGCGGCTCGTCGGGCATGCGCGCGCGATTCGAGCGCGAAGCCCGCCTCCAGGGACAGCTCGAGCACCCCGCGATCGTGCCGGTCTACGACCTCGGTGCCTCGACCGACGGCGCATGGTTCACCATGAAGCGCGTCCGCGGCCACACGCTCGAGCGAATTCTCCGCGGGCTCGCCGACGAGGATCCGATCTTCCTCGAGAAGTACGGCCTTCGGCGCCTGCTCGTGGCGTTCGTGCAGTTCACCCAGGCGATCGCCTTCGCGCACAGCCGCGGCGTGGTGCACCGCGATCTCAAGCCGGGCAACATCATGATCGGCGACTTCGGCGAGGTGTACGTCCTCGACTGGGGCCTCGGCAAGGTGCTCGGCTCGTCCGAGGTGGCCGTCGAGACCGACGACGAGGACATCCCCACGCGTGCCGGCACCCGCACCGAGCACGGCGCCGTGCTCGGAACACCCGGGTACATGCCTCCCGAGCAGGCGCGCGGCCGCCACGAAGATCTCGACGCGCGGGCGGATGTCTACGCGCTCGGCGCGATCCTGTTCGAGATCCTCGCGCTCGAGTCTCTGCACCCCATCGGCAAGATCGACGAGACCATCCACTCGACGATGCTCGGGACCGACGCGCGCGCGTCGCTGCGCACGCCGTATCGGGCGCCCCCGGAGCTCGATCCGGTGTGCACCCGCGCGACCGCGCTCGATCCCCACGAACGGTATGCGACCGCGCGCGAGCTCGCGGCCGAGATCGAGCGGTTCCTCGACGGCGAGCGCAATCTCGAGGTCCAGCGCAGCCTCGCGCGCAAACACGTCGAGGAGGCGCGCGCATCGATGGCCCGCGGAGCCCGAGGCGACGCGATGCTCGCCCTCAACCGCGCGCTCGCGCTCGACCCCAAGGATGGCGAGGGGCTCGCGACGATGGCCGAGCTCCTCCTCGCCCCGGGTGGGCCCCCGCCGCCGGAGGCGCTCGCCGAGCTCGCGACCACCCGCGAGCACGAACGACGAGACGCCGCGAAATCAGGGGGCATCGCGTACCTCGCATGGCTGTTGGTCTCCCCGCTGCTGCTCTGGAGCGGGGTGCGCTCGCCGCTCGCGTGGATCGCCTTGCTCGCGATGTTCGGGACGCCTGCGCTGGCCTCCCTCTGGCTCGCGCGGCGACAGGCGGCACCGAGCGACGCGGCCGGCGCGGTGGTGCTTGCCATCAGCACCGCAACCATCGCGCTCGCCTCGATCCACGTCGGGCCGTTCATCCTCGTCCCCGGGTGGGCGGCGCAGAACACGCTCGTCTTCGCCATGCATGCGAGCAAGGGCGGTCGGCGCACCGCGGTCATCCTCCTCGGCACCCTCGCCATCCTGGTGCCGCTCGCGCTGGAGCTGCTCGGGGTCGTGCCCTCCTCGTTTGCGTTCGCCGACGGACGGCTGACCATCACGTCCCGCGTGGCGGAGCTCGCATTCACACCGACGGTCGTCCTCCTCACCACCTTGAGCGTGGCCCTGGCGGTCATCCCGTCGCTCATCGTGGCCCGCGCGCATGACGCGGCCGAGGAGGCCAAGGAGCGTCTCGCGGCACACCTCTGGCACCTGCGGCAGCTCGTCCCCGCGGACGCTCGCCGGTGAGCTCCAGCTCCGCGTATGGATGTCACCCACATTGCACACCTGTCATGCGCGAGTTTCAAAACTGAACGCTTCGAAACGCAGAGAATGGATGTAAATGTAGGTCATTGTCTGAGGGCAAAGAGTTAAGATTCTGAACAAACCTCGACCGTTGACCGGATGTAAACGCGAAAATCCCCGGTGGCTGATAGCTGAGGCACGGTACCTGCAAAGGGTCGCGGCCCAGGAGACCCCACCGATGACGCGTACCCTTCTCGCCGCTTCCGTGATCGCGACCCTCGCCATCGTCGGCTGCGCCGGCAACGACGGCACCGGAACCCCGAGCCCCGCGCCCTCGACGACCACCCCGGATCCGACGCCCAGCGGCGACCCGAACGCGCCCCTCGATTCGAGCGCCGATCCGGTCCCCGCGGGCATCCCCGTCCTCCGCGCCTTCGACAAGGCCGCCGGAGCCGAAGTCGCGGTCGACCTCTCCTGCGCGGGCAAGCCCCTCCCCGTCTCCCGCGGCCCCGCGACCGATCGCGAGTTCCACCTGATCAACCTCGGTGGCCAGGACATCGACCGCGCAGGCGACGCGAAGGTCGACATCTTCCTCGACAACAAGTTCGAGATGCCCGCCGACGCCACCGTCCAGGTGAAGAAGACCGACGACCCGACGACCAGCGGCGTGTTCACCACCAAGGCGCAGCCCGGCTGGATCGCCTTCCGCGCGGTCCCCTCGGGGACCTCGGCCTACCTCCCGATCATCGGCCTCGATCTCGAAGTGCCCGACACCGGCGCCGTGCTCCCGACCCTGCCCACGCAGGAGAAGGTGAACATGATGTCTATCCTGATTGGCGGCTCGGACTACGAGGCGTCGAAGGGCTCGGGCCGCGCGGTCGTCCGCGTCGTCGACTGCCAGGGTCGCCCGATGGTCAACACCCACGTCGTCCTCGAGATCGACGGCAAGGTCGGCAAGCCCGCCAAGACCGACGGCCTCCGCCGCAGCTACTTCAGCGACACCGAGTTCCCGAGCATGAGCACCACCTGGACCTCGCGTTCGGGCGTGGTCGCCTTCATCGAGATCCCGGCCGGCGCCAAGAGCATCCGCGCCGTGGCGCGCGGCATCGTCGACGGTCAGACCAAGGTGATCGGCCTCCGCCCGATGCCGCTGGTCGCCGACGGCGTGACCACCGCGAAGCTGTTCCCGTACGCCGCCCAGTGACCGGTTGACAGGTCCAGATCCCGCGGGTCGAGGCGCCGAGAGGCTCTTCGGCCCGCCGGCTTTTTGTCAACGATCAGGCCTGGGCAAGACGTATGCTCGCCTCCCCCGCGGATGGCCAGCGTCACGATCAAGCAGATCCGAAAGACCTACCCGGGCACGGGTCTGACCATCCTCAAGGGAATCGATCTCCCGATCCCCGATGGCTCGCTCACCGTGCTCGTCGGGCCGTCGGGGTGTGGCAAGTCCACGCTCCTGCGCACGCTCGCGGGCCTCGAGCGGCCGGACTCGGGAGAGATCCGCATCGGTGACCGCGACGTCACCCAGCTCGAACCTCGCGACCGCGACGTCGCGATGGTCTTCCAGTCGTACGCGCTCTACCCGCACCTCACCGTCCGCGAGAACCTCGCGTTCGGGCTCAAATTGCGGGGTACGCCGCAGGCAGACATCGACGCGCGGATCGCCGAGGTGGCCCCGCAGCTCAAGCTCGACGCGCTCCTCGACCGCCTGCCGCGCGCGCTCTCGGGTGGTCAACGGCAGCGCGTGGCGATGGGCCGCGCGATCGTGCGGCGACCCTCGCTGTTCCTCTTCGACGAGCCGCTGTCGAACCTCGATGCCGCGCTCCGCGGCGAGGTCCGGGTCGAGATCCGGCGCCTCCACGACAAGCTCGGGGCGACGATGGTCTACGTCACGCACGACCAGGTCGAGGCGATGACGCTCGCCGATCAGCTCGTCGTGCTCAACGGCGGCGTGATCGAGCAGGCCGGCCCGCCGCTCGAGGTCTACGCCAAGCCGAAGACGAAGTTCGTCGCAGCGTTCCTGGGCATGCCGCCGATGAACTTCATCGACGCGACCCTCACGCGCGACGGCAGTACCATGCGGGCGCGGGCCAAGGGGCTCGACGTCGAAATCGCCCAGGCACGCCTGGGAGCGAGCGAGAGTCGCGAGGTCACCGTGGGCATCAGGCCGCAGGACGTTCGGCTCACCGAACGCACGCCCGCCCCGCTCGACATGCATTTCGAGCTCGTCGAGGGCCTCGGGTTCGAGTCGCACGTGCACGGCAAGCTCGGTGAGGGCGGCCCGGCGTTCGTCGCGCGCCTCGAGGGCGAAGAGAGCCGGAACATCCCCAAGTGGGGCAAGCTCGCGCTCGACGTGGCGCCCAAGGACGTGCACGTCTTCGATCGCGAGACCGGCCGGGCACTCGTGGAATGAGCATGCGCCGCGCGCTCGCCACCCTGCTGTGTCTCGCCCTCGTGCTGATCGGCTGGCGCGCCGACGCGGCTGGCAACATCGTCGTCTGGCACGCGTACCGCGAGGCCGAGGAGCGCGCGCTCGACAAGCTCCTGGCCGACTTCCGCGCTGCCCACCCGGGCGTCGTGGTCGAGTCGCTCGCGATTCCTTTCGAGGCGTACGCGTCGAAGCTCGAGGCGGCGATTCCCCACGGTCACGGACCAGACGTGTTCATCGATGCGCACGAGCGCCTCGGCGACTACCGCGCGCGCGGCCTGGTGGCACCACTCGATCCGGCGCTCGTCGAGGCAGCGGCCTACGACGCGGCTGCCCTCGACGCGGTCTCGCTCGACGGAAAGCCGTACGCGTTGCCGCTCGCCCTCAAGTGCCTCGCGCTGTACTTGCGCGCGCCCACCTGGCCCGAAGGCAAGACGCCGTCATCGCTGGATGCGCTCCTGCAAGGGCCCGGCGTCCGGCTCGCGTACGAAGCATCGGGTGCTTATACACATGCGCCCGTCCTCCACGCGTTCGGCGGGCGCATCCTCGACGATGCCGGTCGATACGCGTTCGCCGACGGTCCCGCGGTCGACTCGCTGACCTGGGTCGCAGCGGCGGTGTCGCGCGGCTCCATCCCCGAAGAGGCCTCGGGGGCGCTGGTCACGCAGATGTTCTCGTCCGGCAGCCCCGGCGGCGCCGACGCGGCCATCAGCGGCCCCTGGCTCGCGACCGATCTGCCGAGGGACCTCGCATACCGCGTGGTGCCGATCCCTCCGGTGCACGAGGGTGGATCCAAGCCGCGGCCGTTCCTCACGGTCGAGGGCGTGATGATCGCGCCCAAGCCGCGCGATCCCGCGCTGGCTGGCGAGCTGATGAAGTTCCTCGTCTCGCCCTCGAGCGCGGTCGTCCGCGCGAGCGAGGGTCGGCAGGTCGTCGCCACGCGCGCGGCCTGGAGCGACGCGAGGATCGCCAACGATCCGCTGCTCCGCGGGTTCGCCGAGGCCGCGCGCGACGCGATGCCCATGCCCACCTCGCCGGCGATGCGCGCAGCGTGGGAGCCGACGTCGCGGGCGATCCAGAAGGTGCTCCGCGGTGACGTCACGGCCCGAGCGGCGATGGACGAGGCCGCGCACCGGTACGCCGACGTCACCCGTCCCCTGCCCCCGCCGGCCGATCCGCGCTGGCCCCTCCTCGTCGTGGGGCTCATCGGACTGTTCGGTGCGTTCCGTGCGCTCCAGGCGGTGCGCGATCCGGCGTTCCGTGCGCAGGCACAGCAGTCGCTCCCGGCGTATGCCTACGTCACCCACGCGGTGATCATCGTGACGCTGTTGGTCGCGGTGCCGCTGGTGATCGGTGCCGCCACTTCGTTCTTCGCCGGTCGCTCGGGCTCGCTCTCGTACGTGGGTCTGTCGAACTACCTCGAGATCCTCACCGCGCGCGGCGGACCGCTCCTCGCCTCCGGCTCGTTCTACGCGGTGCTCGCGGTCACCGTGCTGTGGACGGTGTGCAACATCACGCTGCACCTCGCCATCGGCGTGTCGCTCGCGCTCTTGCTCGCGCGCCCAGCCCTCAAGCTCCGCGGCGTGTACCGCGTGCTCCTCATCGTGCCGTGGGCGGTGCCCTCGTACGTGTCGGCGCTCGCGTGGAAGGGCATGTTCCACCGGCAGCTCGGCGCGGTGAACGCGATTCTCAAGGCGGTCGGGGCGGAGCCGGTCGCCTGGTTCTCGAAGTTCGCCACTGCGTTCGCCGCCAACGTCGCGACCAACGTATGGCTCGGCTTCCCCTTCATGATGGTGGTCACGCTCGGCGCCCTCGCCTCCATCCCGCGCGAGGTGCTCGAAGCCGCCGAGGTAGACGGTGCGACCCGCTGGCAGCGGTTCTGGCTCGTCACCTTCCCGCTCCTCCGCCCCACGCTCGCGCCGTCGGTGGTGCTCGGCGCGGTGTGGACCTTCAACATGTTCAACGTGGTGTTCCTCGTCAGCGGCGGAGAGCCCGACGGGCGCACCGAGATCCTGGTGAGCGAGGCGTATCGCTGGGCGTTCACCCGCCAGGCGCAGTACGGATACGCGTCGGCGTATTCGGTGCTGATCTTCCTCTTGCTCGTCGCCGCGACACGCCTGATGCGAGCTCAACGGGAGGCCACGTGAGCACCAAGGCCAACGCGATCGACGAGACCGGCGGCCGGGGCAGCCTGCTCGGCGAGGCCATGGTCCACCTGGTGCTGGTGCTCGCCACCGCCGCCGCGCTCTACCCGGTCCTGTGGGTCTGCTCGCTCGCGTTCTCGAGCTCGCAGGTGCCGACCGCGCGCGTCTTGCCGCTCCCCGAGGCGCCCTCGCTCGCGCAGTTCCGCGACGTCCTCGGCACCCACGACGCCGCCGGTCGCTGGCTGTTCGGGCGACAGCTGTTCAACTCGCTCTTCGTCTCGATCCTCACCGCGGTCGCCTCTGTCGGCATCGCCACGCCCGCGGCGTACGCGCTCGCTCGCTTTCGCTTCCTCGGCAAGGAGCGCGGGGTGTGGCTGCTCATGGCCACGCAGATGTTCCCCGGCGTGGCCACGCTGGTGCCGTTGTATCTGATTCTCCAGGGCCTCCACCTGCTCGATTCGCGCGCAGGCCTCGTGCTGGTGTACGCCACCACGTCGGTGCCGTTCTGCGTGATGCAACTGCGGTCGTCGTTCGAGTCGATCCCGGTCGACCTCGAAGAGGCCGCGATGGTCGACGGCGCGAGCCGGTTCCAGGCGTTCCGGATGGTCGCCCTCCCCGCGGCCCGGCCGGCGATCGCGGTGACGGCGTTGTTTGCATTCATGGGCGCGTGGAACGAATTCATCCTCGCGGCCACGCTCCTGTCGCGCGCGGAGTCGTTCACGCTGCCGGTGGCCTTGCAGCGATACGTCGGCGAGCACGGCGCCGCGTGGGGGCACTTCGCCGCGGGCGCCTTGGTGGTGTCGATTCCGGTGATGGCGATCTTCTATCTCGCGCAGCGACACATCGTGAGCGGACTGACGTCCGGCGGTGTGAAGGGCTGATCCGGCCCTCCCGAAGCGTCTACTTGAGCGCGCGGTCGAGGTTGTACGCGGCGCTGATCAGCGCGAGGTGGGTGAACGCTTGCGGGAAGTTTCCCAGCGCCTCGCCGTTGGTGCCGATCTCCTCGGCGTACAGGCCGAGGTGGTTCGAGTAGCCCATCATGCACTCGAAGAGGAGCCGCGCCTCCTCGAGCATCTGGGGATACAGGCCGCCCGCGCGGGTGAGCGCTTCGACCAGCCAGAACGTGCAGAGGTTGAACGTCCCTTCCGGGCGCCCTCCCGGACCATCGGCGCCCGGAGGCTCGATGCCGTCGATCGTCGAATGGGTGTCGTAGCGGAACACGAGCCCGTCGGAGACCAGCCCTCCGTCGCGTGGCGATCGGTTGATCGCCCTCAGCGTGTCGATCATGCGCGGGTCGGACGGGGAGAGGAAGAACACGAGCGGCATGATCAGCGCCGAGGCGTCGAGCGCGCGCGAACCGTACGCTTGCACGAACGTGCGGCGAGCCGGGTCCCAGGCCTCGCGCATGATCTCTTCGTAGATCTCGTCGCGGATGTGCTGCCATCGGGTGCGATCGGCGGGAAACGAGCGCTTGTCGCTCAGACGCAGCGCGCGATCGAACGCGACCCAGGACATCATCTTGGAATAGGTGAAGTGTCGGCGGCCGCCGCGCACTTCCCAGATCCCCTCGTCGGGGCGGCGCCAACTCTCCGAAAGCCAGTTCATGACGTCGCGCACACGGACCCAGGCGTCGTAGGACATCGGCGTGACGTACTTGTTCCAGAGGTACAACGCGTCGAGCAGCTCACCGTAGATGTCGAGCTGGAGCTGGCCATGGGCGCCGTTGCCGATGCGCACGGGACGCGAGCCGCAGTAGCCGTCGAGGTGCGGCAGCTCGGTCTCGACCAAGTCGCGTCGGCCGTCGATGCCGTAGATGGCCTGGAGGCTCTCGTCGCCGTGGCGGACGACGCCGTCGAGCCACACCATGAAGGCTTGGGCCTCGTCGGTGAAGCCGATCCGGAGGAGACCGTAGACCGTGAACGCCGCGTCGCGAACCCAACTGTATCGGTAGTCCCAATTGCGCGTGCCTCCGATGGCCTCGGGCAGGCTGCACGTCGGCGCGGCCACGATCGCGCCGGTCGGCTCGAAGGTGAGCAGCTTGAGCACGAGCGCCGAGCGATGCACCATCTCGCGCCAACGGCCCTCGTAGGTCGACTTGCGCAGCCAGCGACGCCAATACGCGACGGTGTGCTGGAACAGCTCCTCGGCGCGCGCGTTGATGGTCGTCGGGCAACGCGTGCCCGGGAGGTGCTCGCCGAGGGTGAACACGGCGCTGTCGCCCTCGCGAAGAACGAACTCGCTCGTGACGCCATCGCCCGCGGAACGCGCGAGCGGCAGGGAGCTCATCAGCGCCAGCGCGAGCTTCTCGGTCGAGAACACGGCTTGGTCGGGTTCGAGCGCGAGGTCGTGACGTGCGCGCGCGTAGTCGAACGCGGGACGGCACTCCATCCGGAAGCGGACCGCGCCGCGGGTCACGTGGACACGGCGCACCAGCACCTGACGACCGAGATCGTCGGTGCGTGCACCGATCGGCATGAAATCGGTGACCGCGCCGGTACCGTCGCGCGTCGAGAACCGCGTCACGAGGACGTTGGTGTCCGGCCAGTAGAGCTGCTTGCTGGTGGCCGGCTCGACGGGCGAGATACGGAACGCACCGCCCTTCCGATCGTCGAGCAGCGCCGCGAACACGCTCGGCGAGTCGAAATGCGGGAAGCACAGCCAGTCGATCGTTCCGTCGGTGCAGACGAGGGCGACGGTGCGGAGGTTGCCGACGACGCCGTGCTCTGCGATGGGCGGATAGGCCATTCGTTGCTCGGGGTGCAACGTGGCGACCAAGCTACGTCTGTGTCTCCGTGCATCGGCCGAGCGCGGATCCGAAGTTGCAGTCACTCGAACGAATGAGAGAGCCGCACAATCAGGTCGTTCAGCTCGAACGCTTTGGCGGCCCCGAGGGGCTGCACGTCGTCGATGCACCCCTGCCGACGGCGGGCCGGGGCGAGGTGCGGGTCCGCGTCATCGCGTCGAGCGTCGAGTACACCGAGGTCACGATCCGGCGGCACGTATACCCGTGGGTGCGCCGCCGGCCGCCGTTCGTCATGGGCTACACCGTCGTCGGAGAAATCGACCAGCTCGGCGAAGGAGTGCAAGGCTTTGCGCTCGGCGACCGCGTGGCCGACATGACGGTGCTCGGGTCGAACGCCTCCTATCGCACGCTCCGCGCCGACCACCTGACGCGCGTGCCGCCGGGTGTCGATGCGGCCGAGGCGGCCTCGCTGATCTTGAGCTGGATGACCGCATACCAGCTCCTCCACAGAACGGCCCGGGTGCAGAGAGGACAACGCGTGCTCGTGCAGGGAGCCGCGGGCGCGGTCGGTCAAGCGCTGACCGTGCTCGGCAAGATGGCCGGCCTGGAAATCTGGGGCACGGCACGCGGCGCACACGCCGCGCTGGTCCGCGAGCTCGGAGCGACGCCGATCGACTACCAACGCGAAGACGTGACGCGTGTCCTGCCGGGCGGGTTCGACGTCATCTTCGATGGTATCGGCGAGGACGGTTTTCGGCGCTCCCTCGCGGCGCTCGCTCGCGACGGCCTGCTCTGCGCCTATGGCTACACGGCGGCCGTGCAGGCGCAGCGTCGCCCGCGCACGATGCTGATGTGGATGGCGCGCCTGTATCTCAATAGGTGGTTGCCCGGCGGCAAGCGTGCTCGGGCCTACTCGATCAATGTGCTGCGGGTGCGACATCCCGCTTGGTTCAAGGAAGACCTGGAACACCTGTTCGGCCTGTTGGCAACTGGCGCGATCCACCCGCATGTCGCCGAGCGGATCGCGTTCGACGAGGTCGCCGAGGCACACCGCCGTCTCGAGGTGGGTGGGCTCGAGGGCAAGCTCGTCCTGTGTCCGGACCTGCCGTCGCGACACGACCGAGTGCCGCGCACGGAGAGGTCCTCCGTCACGCCGTGAAGACGGACTTCGTGCGAGCTACTTCTTCGGCTTCTTCTCGGCCGGCTTGCCCGCGGCCTTCTTCTCGTCGGCCTTCTTCTGCTCGGCGTGCTTCTCGGCTTCCTTCACGTCGTTCTCGAGGTCCTTCGCGATCTTCTGGACATTCACGTCCTTGTCCTTGGCGAACTTCGCGAGGACGGCCTTGCCGGTCGGAAGCTCGACGAAGAGAAGCGCGCGGGCCGACGTCGAACGGGCGGAGGTCCAATTCTTGGCGTTCTCGGCCATCGACTTGAGCGCGGCGACGGCCTTCTTCCTCTGCGCGGGCGAAGCCGCCTGGTTGCCGGCGAGGTGCTCGGCGACGTTGGGCCAGTCCCAAGCCTCGAGCGAGCCGGCCTTCATGCGCTTGTCGAGGCGGGCGAGGATGCGATCGAAGTGCTTCACGCACGGCTGCATGTTCGTCCACGCGGCGAAGTCGGCCGCCATCCCCCCGAGCACGTCCGGGGTCTTCGGGTCCTCGGCGATGCCGGTCCAGAGCTCGCAGACCTCTTCGCCCTTGTCCGAGGGCGTGCCGGTCCAGAACGCGCGGATGGCCGCCTCACGCAGCTTCTCGTCCGGCTCGGACTTCGCGAGCGCCGCGGTCGACGCGAAGAAGAAGTCGGAGTTGCGGAACTGCGCCGACCGCACGAACGCGATGCGCGAGGGGATCGGCAGCTTCTGCGAGATGGCGAGCATGCGATCGCCGAAGCCAGTCTCCTTCGTGTCGATGGCGCCGGCCACCTCGGCGACGAGCACCTGGGTCTTCGGCGGGAGCGGTCCCTCGAGCTTCACGAGGGTCTTCTCGGCGAGCGCCTTGTCGAAGCGGTATTTGTCGCCGGTGTGCGAGAGCGCCTTGGCGGCGAGATAGACGAGGCGCGCGTCGGACTCGCCGAGCATCGCGACGAGGGTCGCGTCGGCCTTGCCCTCACGGAGCGCGTCGAGGTCGTCCCACGCCTTCGACTCGGCGCAGTCCCAGTCGGGCTCGCCGTCTTCCCACTTGCAGGAGAGGGCCTTCTCGGCGGCGGCGCGCACCGGATCGGTCGGCGGCTTGGGCGTCGCGGCGCTGGTGCTCGGCGCGGCGCTCACCGCGGGCGCGGGTGCGGCGCTCGGCGCAGTCGTGGGAGCGTTCACTTCGGCGGGCGCGCCACCGCAACCTGCGAGCGTCCGGGGCAACGCGAAACGCATGCGTCCCGCTACCGTGCCCGGGCTGCGCCGTCCAGCGCAGGAGCCTCTCCACGTAGTCGGGACGCGATCGACCTCCAGTCGAGGTGGGCTCCCCGGGCACGCCAGTGCAGCGCGATCGACCACGACCGCGCAGGGCACGGCGGTTGCGCTCTCGAGGTAGGCAAGAAGGGGAAGCGTCCCATGAAGAAGATGCTCGCGATCCTCGGGTCGACAACCGTGATCACTGCGTTCGCGGCCTTTGCGAACGCGCAGGAGACGCCCAGCGTTCCGATCGATGCGCCGAAGAACGCGGCCGAGATCGGGGTGGGGCTCGGCTACTCACAACCGACAGGTGACCTGACGCAGCGCGATTCCGCCGACGACATCGCGCGTGCCGGCGGCGAGGTGAGCGCCGACGTCGGATACCGGATCGACGCACGTTGGCTGGTCGGCCTCTACGGCGGATATGGCCACTACCACGCGCCGGGCGGCACCTCGTACGATATCGTGAATTCGGCGACCGGTGGTTTCCAGGCGCAATACCACATCATGCCGTTCGGCCGCGTCGATCCGTGGATTGGTTTCGGCGCCGGCTATCGTGGGCTCTACCAGAGCCTCGAGAACCAGAACACCCGTGCGTGGCATGGTATCCAGCTCGCGCGTGCGCGACTCGGCGTCGACTATCGCGTGAACGAGACCGTCGCGCTCGGTCCCGTGATCGGCATGGACGTGACGATGTTCACTTCGCAGCACGCTCCCGGTAGCAGCAGTGGCGTCGACGCGGTCGGCTCCGACAACCTGACGGCGACGCCGTTCTTCTTCGCCGGTCTCGCCGGGAGGTTCGACATCGGCAAGGAGCGAGAGCGCGGCGAGCGGCGCACGGTGGCCATGGGCTACTGACCAATCGCCGCGGGCGAGCCGTGATCAGAGATCAGAGCGTGGGCGCGCAGAATTGCTGCGTGCAGAAGCCGCCGGGCGGCGTGCAGATGCCGCAGCTCGCGTTGCAGCAGACGTCGCCCGCGGCGCACGTCGTCGCGCCGCACGTGACCGCATCGGCCTCGCAGGTCGCGGTCTTGCCCTTGGCCACGCAGTGGGTGCCCGCGGCGCAGCGGACGACCGCACAGGGATCGTTCCTGCGGGCGGCGGCTTCGGACGCTGCGCTCTCGCCGTCGTCGACCGGACCGGTCTCGACCGCACAACCCGCGAGCGCCAACAACGAGAGAACGAGAGCAAAGCGCATCGGAAACCTCCCCAGTAGGAGGCGCACCTACACACGTTCCGTGCGGTGAGTCAAGCCGGGGCCGCTCGTCCCCTTCTCGGATGCATGAAGCGCGGCTCGCAGCCGTTGGCCCGATCGTGACGATCCCGCGAGGCAGATGACATCCGCGGCGAACCGCGTATTTTCACGGGCGCAGTCATGAGGCATGCATGAAGCTGGTGTTGGAGGGTGGCGGTTCACGGGCTGCATTCTCTGCGGGCGTCGTCCACGGCCTGCTCTCGTCGGGGCTCGTGCCGGATGCCATCGTCGGCTCGTCGTGCGGCTCGCTGAACGCCGCCTTCGCCGCGGCCGGCCAGAGCGAAGCGGCCTGCTCCATCTGGCGGGACGTCATCCCTGGCAAACGGTTCATCAACTGGCGTCGACAGTTCACGCCCTGGGGACCGCCGGGACTGGGCATCGACGACCTGCTCGACAACGTCGTCCGCGCCCAGGGACTGCTCGACGTCGAGCGCGCGGTCAGCGGTCGCACGCACCTGTACGTCACGCTGACCGACGTGCAGAACAGCAGCGTGCACATCGTGCAGCCGCGCACGGACGACTTCTGGGATTGGATGCGTGCGTCGCTGGCGCTGCCCGTCGGCTACAACAAAGTCGTGACCGTGGAGGGCCGCGGGTACATCGACGGCGGCGTCGCCTGCCCCGCGGCCTTCGACGATCCGCTGCCGCAGCAGTACTCCGGGCCGACCGTCGTGGTGATGACCCGGAGCGTCCACACGAAGAAGGCTGCGCCCGCTTTGTGGGAACGCGTGGCCATCCGCACCATCGTTCCCGCACCCGCGAGGAAGACCTGCCTCGAGCAGCACCACGCCTACAACCGCGCGATGCTGCGACTGCGCGAGGCCGCGGAATCGCAGCGGGTGCTCCTGATCGATCCTCCGCCCGAGGGGCTCCCGGTGTCGCGGCTCACCCGAGATGCGGCGTCGATCCGCAAGGCCGTCGACCTGGGGATCGAGGCCGGCAAGCGCGCCGCCGATCGTGTCCACGCCCTGTGCGCCCAACCCGCGGCGACGGGCTGATCCCTGCACGCGTGCGATGAGCCCGTCCTCAGTCCGAGGCCTTCGTCGCTCGTGAGAGCAGTGCATGCACGAAGAGGAAGCTCACGATGCCGAGCGCGATGCCCTGCAGGCCGCCGACCATGATGTCGACCGGGCGGTGAACGCGGAGCACCGGTCGGGCGAAGCAGATGAGCACCGCCCAAGGCAGGAGAGCGAGGAGCAGCCAGCGCCGTCGCGGCTGCTCGGTGGCCGAGAAGCCGATGCAACAGAAGAACGTGGCCACGAGCATCGCGGCGGTGGAGTGCCCCGAGGGGAACGAGAAGCCGGTCTCTTCGATCCAGTGGTCACGGATGGAAGCGGCCATCGGAAACCGGCTGTGCACCGACTCGAGCACCCGGCGAAGATGGGCGCTCCGATCGCCTTCCAAGGCGTAGAAGCGCTCGGGGCTGAGGTCGAGGAGCCCGAGCTGCGCGAGCTCCTCGATGTTCGGCCGCGGGCTGTTGAGGCGGGGTTTGACGACGAACTCGTTCACCACCGCGCCGACCCCGAGAAACAAGACGAGGGCGAGGGTCATCGCGCCCACCTCCCGCGTGCGCGCGCGGGGCGTGAGCCCGGGCCGACTCGCGACCACCGCGACCGCGGCAGCACACACGAACGGCATGCCGAACTTGCCGGAGTCCGAGAGCCACAGGGCCACCCGCGCGAGGGGCGCCGTGAGATCGAAGTGCGGGAGGAGCCACGTCAACGGCAGGAGCGCGGCCGCGCCGACGAGCAAGGCGCGCACGGTGCGGAGCACCTCGCGAGGCGGTCGCGTCCAAGGGCTCATCGGCTCCAGGCTATCAGGATACGAGGCTTCGTCAGCCCGAGGGCCCGAGTAACTCCGGGATCGTCAACGTCCGTCCGCCCAGCGTGATCTGGCCCTTGGGATCGTCGGACGCCGAGACTCCCCCAAGCCCGAGCGTGCGGAGGTTCTCGATGGCCGTGCGCGTCTCGGGGCGCGTGGGCACGGCGACGCTCTCGACCTCCCGGTTCGGCTTCTCGGCGGGATCGGTGGTTTCGACGATCTCGACGAGGCATTCGACGCCAGGTCGCACGAGCCACACGGTCCGTTGTTGTTCCGCCGACTCGAGGCTGATGGGGTGGAGGAACCAGCCCGAGCCAGAGAGCCCCGCGACGAACGCCCGGAGATTGGGAACGACGAACGCGACGTGATGGAGGCATGGGCCGCGTCGCGAAAGCGCCCGCGCATAGGGACCGTCGATGTGCGCCGGCTCGATGAGGAGCACCCGCCCCGAAGCATCGGCCGGGCCGAGATACACCTCACGCGTGCCCTCGCGCTCGAACGACTTCGCCGCATTGGGCACGAGCCCGAAGGCCCGCTCCAGGTGAGCCGCCGTGTCTTCGACGGACCTGACGAGCAACGCAACGTGATCGAGCGGGATCGTCATGGTGCTCGGATGTCAGTGAAGCAATCAGCGTACTACAAGATGTGATCAGGGCGCGGACTTGCCGGTCGGCCCCTTCAGCGAGCCGCCGCCGCCGCCGCCGAGCCCACCGAGGCCGATGCCCGCTCCCGCCCCGCCGCCGCCGATCCCGCTCCCCGTCGCACCCAGGCCCCCCACACCGATCTCGTTCCCCATCATCGCGCCGCCGAACACGCTGTCGGAGCCGGCGACGTCGAACACGCCCGCGAATGGGTCCTCGTGGTATTCGCACAGGGGTTGGCCGACCGACTTGTTGTCGTTCTTCGGCGCGTCGAGCCCCTCGCATCCACCGGTTCCGGACGAGAGTCCGAAGTACGAATAGGGCTTGCCCATTCCCGGTCCGGCGTTGTGTCGGAACGTCGTGTGCACGACCTGGAAGTCCTTCATCCATTCCTGGATGACGAGGGCCGACGGCTTGGGACGCGGCTTCTCTTCCTTGGCCTTCGTCTTGGGCTTGGTGCCTGCCGGAGACACGGGAGGATCCTCGTAGCCGGCGTACTCGATGATGCATCCATCGATCGACGTACCGGGCGCGCGCTTCTGGAAGTGAATCCCCGCCCAGTCTCCCGGTGCAGGCTTGGATGCGGCGCTCGTGAAGACGACCTTCTTGGCGACCACGGCCCCACCGTCGGCGTAGCCGCCGAACCGCAGGCTCGTCTTGGGCTCGACACGGACGATCGTCTCCGGCGCCAGCGTGAGGACGACTGGCGGGGCTTTGGGTTCGGCCACGACCTCGAGGGATGCGACGACGATGCCCCCTTCGACCTTGGGCCAGGACTGCGTGGTCTTGACCGACCCTCGAACCCGGACGGGCTCGGGGCCGGAGATCGACGTGACGGACCCGAGCGCCGAGGCCTTCACGTCCATCGCGAAGCCGCCGTTGTCCTCGAAGTGAGCGAGCTCGAAGCGATCGAACGGCGCGGCGCCGTCGGCGGCGAGACCGACCTTCGCCGCGTGGCGAACCGTCGCGTCGACGAGTGTGAGCTTGGCCTGGGGCGCGAGATAGAGCGCGGGCCGACGATCGGCGAGCGGCGTGAGCGTGCCGATGTGCGACGAGCTCGCGAGCAGCCCGATGATCCCGAACTCCGCGGCCTCGGCGAGCGCAGCGGCCTTCGCCGCCTTCGGATCGGTGGGGGCGCCGAGCTTCGGGACCTCTCCCGCGTATTCGACGATCACACCTTCGAGCGACGAGGGCTTGGACGAGCTGAAGACGAGACCGCCCCAGTCGCCGGCCGCCGGCTTCTGCTCGGCAGACGTGAAGACGGCCGGCTCGGTCCTTCGGCCCGTGACCACCAGCGCGCCGTCCTCGACGAGGATGCGTGCGCCGCGCTTGAACGCCAAGCGCGCACCGGCCTCGATGCGCAAGGTCGCGCCCGCGGTGATCGTGTAGGCCTCGCCGACGGTGACGAGACAGCCGGTCTGCACGGTGGTGTCTTGGGTGATGCGCCCGCCGGCGACGAGCTTGCACTCGTGCGTCTTCCCCTTGCCGTCGTCTTGCGTCAGCGCCGTGGCCTCGGGCTTGCGCTTGCACCCGACGAGCGCGAGCACGACGAAGGCGGCGATGTGGCGGCGTTGCAGCATCGGCGAGAAGCGTACTCTCATCGGCTCTGCTTCGCAGCGTGGGCGGCGCGTCGGAGCTCGCCGGGCGACGCGCCGGTCCACCCGCGGAACGCACGAATGAAGCTCTTCTCGTTCTCGAATCCGACCGCGCTCGCGATCTGCTTGATCGGACGCGACGTGCGACCGAGCAGCTCGATCGCCTGACGACGCCGCACGTCGTCTTTCAGGTGCTGGAGCGACGAGCCCTCCTCGTTCAGCTGGCGATGCAGCGTACGGGTCGAGATGTGGAGCGCTCTCGAGAGCGCAGCCGCGGTGGCTGCCGGTTTTCGCTCGAGGAGCTCGCGTACCTGATGAACGAGGAGGCGGTCGCGCCGATAAGGGACCACGGTGAGCTGGAGCGCGCGCTGCAACATGGTGCGCATCGCGTGCTCGTCGCGCCGCAGCGAGAGCGCGAGGTACTCCGCATCGAACGCGAACCCCGCACAGGGCGCATCGAACGAGACGGGGCCGGGGAACATGCGCGGATAGGCGTCGCGGTGCGGGGGCGCGGCGAAGGGGAAGGTCACGCGGCGGAGAGGGATGCGGGAGTCGATCGCCCAGCATGCGTAGCCATGCACGAAGCGGAGCATGGTGACGAGACAGAGCTCTCGCATCTCGCCGAAGCGGCGGTGCTCCGCGATCTCGATGCGTGCCTCGCCCTCTTCGACGACCAGGGAGAGCAGCAGCTCCTGGGTGAACAGCGCCTGGTGCCGACACCATCGCTTGAGCGCGACCTCGAGGTTGGGCGCCGTGAGCGAGGCGCGCGAGAGCATCCCGTAGGTGCCCCAGGGCAACGGGCGCGAGAACCAGCCGAGGGCCTCGTCGTCGAGCTCCTGCATCGCGAATTCGGCGAGCTTCTCCATTTGCAGGGCGGTGATCCGGGCGTCTTCGCGGTGAAGCTGTGCGCGCGTGATCTGCGTCGCTCGGAGGGCGGAGGAGGGATCGACGCCGTACTTCTCGTACGCGAGCACGATGGCGCGGACGAACGCCATCGGGGTGGCCGCCGGCTGAGCCTGCATGCCCGAAGTGTGCGATCGGAGTGGCACGATTTGCAACCTCGGTGGCCGACCTTGTTACCGCGCGCAGCCTAAGGTCGAAGGGCACTCGGAGGTTGGAAACATGGCACAGGCTCCCGGCTTGAAGGTCGACCTCGGCGAATCCATCGACATGTTGCGCACCGCCGTGCGCGCCTTTGCCGCGGCAGAGATTGCGCCCCGCGCAGCCGCCCTCGATCACGAGGGCAAGTTCCCCGCGGATCTGTGGAAGAAGCTCGGTGACCTCGGTGTCCACGGCCTCACCGTGGCCGAGGAGTACGGCGGAACCCAGCTCGGGTATCTCGCGCACATCGTGGCGATGGAGGAGATCTCGCGGGCCTCGGCCTCGGTCGGCCTCTCGTACGGCGCGCACTCCAACCTCTGCATCAACCAGCTGCACCGCCACGGCAACGCCGCGCAGAAGGATCGCTACCTCCCCAAGCTCGTGGCGGGCGAGCACGTGGGTGCCCTCGCGATGAGCGAGCCCAACGCTGGCTCCGACGTCGTGAGCATGAAGCTCCGCGCCGACAAGAAGGGCGACCGCTACGTGCTCAACGGCGCCAAGATGTGGATCACCAACGGCGCCGAGGCGAACACGTTGATCATCTACGCCAAGACCGACGTCGACGCCGGGCCCCGCGGCATCAGCGCGTTCATCGTGGAGAACGGCACCAAGGGTCTGTCGTTCGGCACGAAGCTCGACAAGCTCGGCATGCGCGGTTCCCACACGTATCCCGTGTTCTTCGAGGACTGCGAGGTCCCCGAGGAGAACCTGCTCGGCGGCCTGGGCCACGGCGTGAGCGTGCTCATGTCGGGCCTCGACTACGAGCGCGCGGTGCTCTCGGGTGGCCCGCTCGGGATCATGGCGGCGTGCATGGACGCGGTGTTGCCGTACGTCCACACGCGCGAGCAGTTCGGAAAGAGCATCGGCGAGTTCCAGCTGATGCAAGGCAAGCTCGCCGACATGTACACGACGTGGCAGGCCTGCCGTGCCTACGTCTACGCCGTGGGCACCGCGTGCGATCGGGGAGACCACGCCCGCACGCTCCGCAAGGACGCCGCCGGCGCCATCCTCTACGCCGCCGAGAAGGCGACCTGGATGGCCGGCGAGGCGATCCAGGCGTTCGGCGGCAACGGCTACATCAACGAGTATCCGGTCGCGCGCTTGTGGCGCGACGCGAAGCTCTACGAGATCGGCGCCGGCACGAGCGAGATCCGTCGCATGCTCATCGGCCGCGAGCTCTTCACCGAGACGCTCTAATCACCGCCGTGGTGACGGAAGGACGGACTGAAGCCGTCGTGCAGTGCGGCGATGCAGGCAGGTAGCGCAGCGGCGAGACGGGACGTTGCAGGGCCCGAGTGATGCACCGTGACCGCAGTTGGGGGTCATCGTCATGCGCAGAACGAGCTCATTCGCGCTCCTCTTGTTCGTCGTCATCGCCGCGGCCGGCGCCGGCGTCGGCGCATTGCTCTACGGCTCGGCGCCCTTGGCGGCCGCTTCAGTCGTGGCCGCAGCGCTCGGCGTGGCGTGGGTCGTCTCCCTCGCGGTGAAGATCGCGGGCCCGTGGGACCGAGCGGTGGTCCTCCGGCTGGGGCGATTCCACGCGCTCCGTGGGCCGGGCCTGTTCGCCATCGTCCCGGTGATCGACGCGATTCCCTATTGGATCGACACCCGCGTCATCACGGGCTCGTTCAAGGCAGAGAAGACGCTGACCCGCGACACCGTGCCGGTCGACGTCGACGCGGTGCTGTTCTGGAAGGTCGTCGACCCGGTGAAGGCAGCGCTCGCCGTCGCCGATTACACAGGTGCCATCAGTTGGGCCAGCCAGACGGCGCTGCGGGACATCATCGGCAAGACGCTGCTCGCGGACATGCTCGAGGGTCGAGCCAAGATCAGCGACGAGCTCCAAAAGATCATCGACCAGCGAACCGAGCCTTGGGGGGTCAACGTCATCTCGGTCGAGATCCGCGACGTCCTGATCCCATCGGCGCTCCAAGATGCGATGTCGATGCAGGCGCAGGCCGAACGCGAACGGCAGGCCCGCGTGATCCTCGGCGACTCCGAGCGACAGGTCGCGGAGAAGTTCGGCGAGGCGGCCAGGACCTACAAGAACGATCCCGTCGCCCTGCACCTCCGCGCGATGAACATGCTCTACGAGGGCTTGAAGCAGAACTCGACGATCGTCCTCGTCCCCAGCCTGGCCCTCGAGACGATGCAGCTCGGCGGGCTCGCCGGGATCACGGCCATGGCCACGGGCGCGGCGACGACGGGACGTGCGGCCCCGCTGCGCGCCGAGGGCCCGATCGACGGAGCACGCGCCTCGAGACCCTCGCAGGCGTGACGTCCTGCGCAAAAGCGCGATTCTGGGATAGTCGTGGCTGGAAGAGAGCGTGCCGCGTAGGCTTCGCTCTTGTCGAAACCCAAGCCCTCCGCGCGTTGGCCGAGGGCGGTGCTCGGACTGGTCGCAGGCCTCTCCGTCGCGTTGGTCGCAGGCTACGTGCTCGGCGTGAAGCCGCGCGTCGTGCTCGGTCACCTCGGCTCGGTGTCGCCGTGGGCGCTCGTCCTGTGCGTCGCGTCGGCGTACGTGATCCTCGGGCTGCAGTCGCTCCGCTGGTATGCGGTGATGCAGCCGGTGCTCGGTCTCCGCTACGGGCAGGCCTATCGCGCGCAGATCGTCGGCACGATGTTCAACGCCCTCTTGCCCGCGCGCGGGGGTGATCTGCTGCGCGTTCAGTACCTCGGGCGGCGCACCGGCAAGTCCCGCGCGGCTATCTTCGGGACCGAAATCGTCGATCGTTGGCTCGACTGGTGGGGCTGGATCCCCGCGTTCGTCATCATGCTCGCGTTCGCGCATCCGCCCGCGTGGATGTTCCAGGTACTCGGCATCTTCGGCGGCAGCCTCAGCGTGTGGGCGCTCGCGATGGTGCTGCTGACGAAGAACGGCTACCAGCCGAAGCCCGACTCGCGGCTCGCGCGCATCTACCTTCCGTTGAAGCGGGGGCTCGAGGCGTTCCGCGCCCCGCGCACGTGGGTCATCGCCTTCGGCATCGCACCGCTGCCATGGCTCTGGGAGACGTTCGTGCTCGCGAGCGTCGCGCCGCTCTTCGGGATTCACCTCACGCTGGTCTCGGCGTTCTGCGTGCTCGTGGCGTTCAACCTCGCGTCGGTGATCTCGTCACCCGGCGCGGTCGGAACGGTGGAGGCCGGCGGCACCGCGGCGCTGGTCCATTTCGGCGTGGATCAGTCGCGCGCACTCGCGTTCATGTTCATCTACCACTTCGCGTATCTGCTGCCGGCGATCGCGGGCGGCGTGTACGTGTTGGTCTCCGAGGGCGAGCGCTTGTTCGGTCACTCGACCGACGAGGAACCGGTCGCTGAACCGAGCGGTGCGACGCTGTAGCTACGGCCTCATCTTGCTCACGAGCTCGAGCTTCACCGGGAGATGGGAGCGGAGCACGCTGGCGAGGGCGTCGGCCTCCTCACGCTGGTGCCATCCTGGCGTAGAGTAGAGCAGTTCTCGATCGCGTTGATTCTGGTTACCCGTTCCCCCCGGCTTGAAAAGCTTTTCAAGCCGGGGGGAACGGGAATCCCTTCGGATCGATCCGGGTGAGAAGTGCTCTAGCGAGAAGGTGGCTCGCGATGCTCGAGGCGGCCGAGGAGCCCGAGCAAGCCGTCGAGGATCGTGAACGGGTGCGGCGGACATCCCGGGATGAAGAGATCCACCGGCACCGTCGACGCCGCGCCGTCGAGCTGCTCGGGATGGCCGAGGTACGGTCCGCCCGCGATCGCGCACGCGCCGGTGGCGATGACGATCTTCGGTGACGGGATCGCGTCGTAGGTCTTCTTCACCGCGAGCTGCATGTTCCGGGTGACCGGACCGGTGATCAACATCCCATCGGCGTGACGAGGCGACGCGACGATCTGGATGCCGAACCGGCCGAGATCGAAGACGATCGTGCCGAGCACGTTCACGTCGAGCTCACAGCCGTTGCAGCCACCGGCGCTGACCTGCCGGAGCTTGAGCGAGCGTCCGAAGAGCTTGCGCAGCCGCTCGTCGAGCGCGACGCGCTTCGGCTCGAACCCACCTTCGACGACGAGGTCCTCGCGCGTGCGTGCGGCGAGCCGGTGCTCGCGAGTCAAGGTCACTGCGCCGGTCGGGCACGCGGTCGTGCACTCGGTGCAGAAGAGACAGCGGCCGGTGTCGAGGCGGAGCGTGGGCTCGATCGTGATGGCCTCCGTGGGGCATGCGTCGACGCACTCCCGACAGCCCTCGCGGCAACGACTCGGGTCGAGGCTCGGCGCACCGCGAAAGCGGTCGGGAAGCACCGGCGGCGTGTCCGGCCAGGTCGTGGTCCGGTGCCCTTGGACTGCGCGTGCGAGGAAGATCCGGTGCATGAGGACCTCAGAGATCGAAGCCGCAGTACGATTGATCGAAGCTCTTGTTACAAAGCGGGAAGTCCGAGATCTGCTGGTCTCGCAGCGCCATCGCGAGCCCGGCCCAGTTGTGGAACGACGGATCGACGATCTTGTAGGCGCCGAACCTTCCGGCCTCGTTGGTGAGCGCGACGTGACAGACCTCACCGCGCCACCCCTCGACCAGCGACACGCAAACCTGCTCGGGCGCGAGGGCGGCGTGCTCCGCGCGCGTGGCGCCACGCGGGAGCGCCTGGAGGAGCTCACGCAAGAACAAGGAGGAGCGGCGGATCTCCAGCCAGCGAACGTACGCCCGGGCGAAGACGTCTCCCGAGCTCATCGTCGAGACGGGGATCTTGTTCACCCGATAGATGCCCCAGGGGTGATCGAGCCGCACGTCGCGATCGAGCCCGGATGCGCGCGCGGCAAAACCGACGAGACCGAGCGCGGCGGCCGTCTGCTCCGAGACGATGCCGGTGTTCTCGAAGCGTGCGAGGACCGACGCGCTCGACCACAACAGAGCCGTCGCGTTCTCGACGTCGTGTACCGCGGCATTCAGGCGTCGCACCAGCGACTCGACGAGACGCTCGTCGACGTCGAACCCGACCCCGCCAGGGCGCACCATGCCGCGCCCGAATCGACTGCCACAGAGCTCCGCGGTGAGCCCGAGGAAGTCGCCGCGGAGCCTTCCGCAATACGAAGCCGTGGGCAGGAAGCCGACGTCGCCGGCGAGCGCGCCGAGATCGCCGGTGTGGTTGGCGAGCCGCTCGAGCTCCAGCGCAATCGCCCGGAGCGAGAGCGCGCGTGGCGGTACGCGGGTGCCCGCGAGCGCCTCGACGACGTTGCAGTGCGCGGTCGCGTGACCGATGGAGGTGTCGCCCGCGGTCGTCTCCATCTGGTGGATGGTGCGAAGGTGCGGTCCGCCGAGGAGCGCCCGCTCGACACCGCGATGCTGGTAGCCGAGCGAGATCTCGAGGTGGAAGACCACCTCGCCATGACACTGGAACCGGAAGTGCCCCGGCTCGATGACGCCGGCGTGCACCGGGCCGACGGCGACCTCGTGGACCTCCTCCCCTTCGACGCGGAAGTAGTCCATCACCCCGACGACGGGCGGTTCGGTGCGACCGAACGCGTCGCGCACCGGCCGTCGCGCAGGAACGAACCGAACCGGCTTGAGCCACGGGTGCCCGGTCGGCACGAGTCCCCACTGCTCGGCAATCTCGCGCTCGAACAGGTGTGCCTGAGGACAGTCGGGGGTGAGCGAGGGATACGAGTCGCCCGACACGACCGATCTCGCGAGACGGAGCGAGCCCTCCTCGTCCGAGGCGAGCACCGCCCACAGCTCGACGTCCTTCTCGGTCGCCGCGGGTGCGCCGAACAGCGCAACCAGGCGATCGCCCTCGCTCACCCGACCGAGGACCGAGCGCCGGAGCTCGTCGATCGAGAGCGCTTGCACGGCGCCGCGTGCGAGGGGCCGTCCGTTGCGCGTCCGACTCAGCTCGGGGCTCATGGGGCACCTCCCCCGAGGCTCGTGGAGACCTCGACCAGCAGCCGCTCCAACGGTGCGGGCAGGTAGAGTCCGAGCAAGAGCACGAGGGCGAGCGCGAAGAGGATCGGCGCCACCGTGCCGACCTCGTCGCGGAACGGCGTCGCCTCGGCGCGGGCCGACGGCACGCCCTGGACGATGCCGACGACGGCCGACCCCATGCCGACGAACACCAGCGCGAGCAGCGCGAGGAAGATCGCGGCCACTCCGTATCGCCCGGAGGCGAACGCCGCGCGCACGATGGTGAACTCGCTGACGAAGGGACCGAACGGCGGCGAGCCGGTGACCGCGAAGAAGCCGCAGAGGAACAGCGCCCCCGAGATCGGGACCCGACGCAGCGCGCCCGACACGTCTTCGACGCGTTTGCTCGCGAACGCTCGGTGGATGTTCGCCGCCGAGAGGAACAGGACCGCCTTGGTCAGTCCGTTGTTGATCATGTGCAGGAGCGAGCCGAACACGCCAACTCCGCCGAGCGAGATCCCGACGACGAGGATGCCCATGTGCTCGACGCTCGAGTACGCGAGCATTCGTTTGTAGTCCCGCTGGCCGACGATGAACGTGCCGGCCACCGCCATCGAGAGCAGCCCCATGAACATCATCAGGCCGCGCGCGAACTGATCGTCGCCGGCCGCGTGGCAGATGCCGAAGAAGCGCACGATGGCGAGGAACGCGCAGTTGGTCACGCCGCCGGCGAGCATCGTCCCGACGATGCCGGGCGCTTCGCCGTAAGCGTCCGGCTTCCAGGTGTGCATCGGCGCGAGACCCATCTTGGTCCCATATCCGATGAACAGGATGACGAACGCCGCGTGGAGCCACGGCTTGGAGAGGTGGGGCGCCTGGACGAGCAGGTCTTCGAACAGGAGCGACGGCTCGAGGTTGGCCTGGAGCTCCGAGTAGGCGAGGAAGAGCGAGCCGAGCAGCGCCAGCGCGATTCCGACCGACCCGATGATCAGGTACTTCCAGGTCGCCTCCAGCGACCGCTGGTTTCGATTGAAGTAGATGAGCGGCGCCGCGCAGAGCGTCGCCGCCTCGAGCGCGACCCACATCAGTCCGAGGTGGTGCGCCTCGGCGATCACCACCAGCATGGCATCGAACGCGAGGAGGCAAGCGCAGAACACGGCGTTCGGCCGTTCGCTACGTTGTCGCAGATAGGTGGGCGCATAGAGCGCACACACCAGGAAGATCGTCGACGTCAGCCCGAGGACCAGCTTGCCCGCGCTGTCGAGGACCAACCAGCCGCCGAGCCCGACGATGCGCTTCTCCTGAAACGCGAACAGCACCGCGATGGCCTGCCCGGCAGCGCCCGTGGTCACGAGCCACGGCCGAGAACGGTCCGACGGCCATATCGCCGCAACGATCGCGAACAGCAGCGGAAACAATATCAGGACGTAGGCCACCCTCACTCCTTCAGGTTGGAGAGGCGGGCCGTGTCGAGGGACGCGAACTCGCGATTGACGTGATAGATGATGATGCCCATCACGAAGACGCCGACGAAGAGATCGAGCAACACCCCGACCTCGACGAGGAAGGGAATCGCCTCGAGCAGGCCGACGCCCATGATGAAGACGCCGTTCTCGAGGATGAGGTAGCCCGCGGCCTGGGTGATGGCCTTTCGGCGGCTCGCCAGCAGGATGAACCCGGTGGCGACGGTGGCGAGCGACGAGGGCACGAGCAGCGAGCCCACGTGCTGCGGCGCCAACGGCAGCCCCCGCGCGAACGCGAACGAGGCCCCCGTCCCGACCGCGCAGGCAATCAACGATGGCACGTAGTCGATGTACGGCTCCACCTCGCGGTGAATCGAGGCTTCGCGCATCGCCCGGCGCAACATCGCCGGAATCGCGATCCCCTTGATGCCGATGGTGGCGCACGCGAGGAGGACCGCGAGCGGCGTCACGCCGTGCATCAGCAAGGCGAGGATGCCGAGCGCCGCCCCTTGGAGCGCCGCGCCGTTGATGACCGCGTGGAGCCGGCTCGTGCCGACCACGTAGAAGTTCAACAGCAGGGCGAGCATCAGGACTGGATCGACGACCTTGGACACTGCATCACCTCGCGAGCAATACGATCCCGAACGCAGAGAGGAGGCAGGCGCCGACCAGCAGGCTCGGGACCTGCCGGAGCCTGAGGCGTGCCATCACCGACTCGACCACCCCGATGCCCACCGCGAGGCCGAGCATTCCCCCGCCGAAGATCAGCCAGTCGAGCCAGGCGTGTGCCGTGTTCATCGGCAACAAGAGCCGCACCACCACGGCGCCGAGCACGAACAGCTTGATGGACGCACCGTAGAGCACCGCGCCGAAGAGCGGTCCGCTGTGATCGAGCACCATCACCTCGTGGACCATCGTGAGCTCGAGGTGGGTGTTCGGATCGTCGAACGGAATCCGCGAGTTCTCGACGAGCACCACGACGACGAGGCTCGCCACGATCATCACCAGCGAGGCGCCCATCTGGCTCCAGTGCAGCGAAAGGCTCGAACCGAGCATCGTGCCGAGCGACGCGCTGCCGGTGAGCCGGACCAGCACCATCAACCCGAGGAACAGGGCCGGCTCGGCGAGACACGACCAAGTCGCCTCGCGCGCACCGCCCATGCCCTCGAACGCCGAGCCCGTGTCCAACGCCGCTGCGACGGTGAAGAACCGCCCGAGGCCGAAGAGGTACGCGAAGAGGATCATGTCACCGGCGAACGAGAAGACCGCGCCGCGCGCGCCGAACGGGAGCAAGAGCGCCGCGCCGAACGCGCTCAGCAACGCGACCAGCGGCCCGGCGCGAAACACCCACGTCGTCGTGGTGCTGAAGACCATCGCCTTGCGCGCGAGTCGCGCGAGATCGTAGTACCCCTGCAGCAAAGGCGGTCCGACGCGCCCGGCGAAGGCCGCTTTGGTCTTGTTGATGACGCCCAGGAGCAGTGGTGGGGCCAGCAGCGTGACTGCGATGTGAAGGAAGATTTCCAAGGGGCTCACGCGAGTCTCCTCTACCGCCACACCAAGAGCGACAGCACGAGTGCGGCGAAGATGTAGACGATGTAGACGTGCACACTTCCGCGTTGGATCCAGCGGAACGAGGCGAGAGCGCGTTCTACGACGCCGATCGACGGCAGGATCGCCTTGTCGAGGACCACGTCGGGGACGTGGCTTTCGAAGTGCGCCGTACCGGGGAAGAGCCCGACGACCTTCGGAGTGTGTCGTTCGGGGCGGAGGATCGGCGCGAAGAGGCCGACGACCAGCGCCGCGAACGACGAGGAGGTGTACTGCATGCGCGCCGTCGGAGCCGCATAGCCACAGTCCCAGGTCGAGGCCTCGGCCGAGGGGATCGCAGCCTCGCGGCGGCGGACCCAGAGGAACAGCGCCCCCATCCCGAAGACGAGCGCACTCGCCGCGATCGAGACGCTCGAGAGCGGTGCCAACCTCGAGAGCCCCGAAGACGCCGCATCCGGGTCGAACGATGCGACGGCGCGGTCGAGCACGGGCCGAACCGCCATGGGCGCGAGACCGATGACGGCGCAGCAGCCTGCGAGGACGTACATCGGCCCGAGCATCGCGGGCGCGCTCTCGTGTGCCTCGTGCGGGAGGCGGGTGCGAGCCGTGCCGAGGAACACCGCGGCGTAGACCTTGACGAAGCACGCGACGGCGAGCGCGCCGACGAGCGCCAGCGCAGGTGCGCCGACGGCCCCTGCCGTGAACAGGGCATTCGACGAGTCGGTGCAGCTGCGGATGAGCGCGAGGTAGATGAGGAGCTCGCTGACGAACCCGTTCAGCGGCGGGAGGCCGCAGATGGCGACCGCCCCGAGCGCGAACATTCCGGCGGTTTGGGGCATCGGCTTGGC
>Ga0208492_1000398_pt1 | contig 37907 bp, 30 predicted proteins | sample Subbioar_CSW14AB_FD_184820 | JGI IMG/M metagenome (GOLD analysis project Ga0208492, IMG submission 184820) | Serpentinite rock and fluid subsurface biosphere microbial communities from McLaughlin Reserve, California, USA - CR12Mar_CSW14AB (SPAdes) | ecosystem: Environmental > Terrestrial > Deep... | reverse complement strand
GGCCCGCCAGCCTGCGCCGCAGCCCGCCGAACCGGGCGCCTGGCTGCAGGCCGAACGCCACACCGAGCGCGACGACCCGGCCATCGTGGCCCTGGCGGCCGAGCTGCGCCGCGACAGCCCGCGCGCCAGCGTCGAGGCCATCTACACCTGGGTGCGCACGCACCTGAATTACGCCGGCTACGTGCCCAACGACCTGGGCGCGGCCCAGGCCCTGCGCGAGCTCAGCGGCGACTGCACCGAGTACGCCTACCTCGTGGTGGCCCTGTGCCGCGCGCTGGGCTTGCCGGCGCGGGCCCTGGGTGGGTTTGTCGTCGAGCAGGACGACGCCCCGCCCGCGGTGGCGTACCACAACTGGGCCGAGGTCCACGTCGATGGCGCCTGGCGCCTGGTCGATGCGCAAAAGGAAGCGCTGTTCGACGGCGGCGAGCGTTACGTCGCCTTCCGCCTCATCCGCGACCAGGGGGTCGGCCCCATGGGCCTGGCCCACCGCTTCGTGACCGACGGGCCAGCGCAGATCCGCCTGCGCTGAGGCACGCCTGCGCTGGGCCCCGGCCTGCCTCAGCGCACCGCGTTGGCGTCGGCCACCGTCATCGCCGTCATGTTGACGATGCGGCGCACCGTGGCCGACGGCGTCAGGATGCACACCGGCTTGGCCGCACCCAGCAGCACCGGCCCCAGGGCGATGTTGTTGCCCGCTGCCACCTTCAGCAGGTTGTAGGCGATGTTGGCCGCGTCGATGTTCGGGCAGACCAGCAGGTTGGCCTCGCCCGTCAGCGTGCTGCGCGGCATCAGCTGGGCGCGGTAGCCGGCGTCCAGGGCGGTGTCGCCGTGCATCTCGCCGTCGATCTCCAGCCAGGGGGCGCGCTCCTGGATCAGGTGCAGGGCCTCGCGCATCTTCACGGCCGAGGGGTGGTTGCTCGATCCGAAATTCGAGTGCGACAGCAGCGCGGCCTTGGGGCGCTGGCCAAACCGCATCATTTCCTCGGCGGCCATGATGGTGATTTCGGCGAGCTGTTCGGCCGTGGGCTCGTGGTTGATGTGGGTGTCCAGGATGTTGACCGTGCGGCCCGGCAGGATCAGGCCGGTCATGGCGGCGTAGGTCTTGACGCCCGGGCGGCGGCCGATGACCTGGTCGATGTAGTGCAGGTGCAGGGCGGTGTTGCCCCAGGTGCCGCAGATCAGGCCGTCGGCGTCGCCCTTGTGCACGAGCATGGCGCCGATCAGGGTCAGGCGGCGGCGCATCTCGATCTTGGCCATCTGCTCGGTCACGCCCTTGCGCTCGGTCAGGCGGTGGTAGGCCTGCCAGTAGTCGCGGTAGCGGGGGTCGTTCTCGGTGCTGACCAGATCGATGTCGACGCCAGGTTTGAGGCGCAGGCCGAAGCGCTCGATGCGCTGCTCGATGACGCCGGGGCGGCCGATCAGGATCGGGCGGGCGATGCCCTCGTCGACCAGGATCTGGGCGGCGCGCATCACGCCTTCGTTCTCACCCTCGGCGTAGGCGATGCGCTTGTTCTTGGCGCGCTTGGCCACGCTGAAGATGGGCTTCATCGTGTGGCCGGAGGCGTAGACGAAGCTCAGCAGGCGCTCGGTGTAGGCCACGTAGTCGGTGACCGGGCGCGTGGCGACGCCCGAGAGCACGGCGGCCTGGGCGACGGCCGGCGCGATCTTGATCATCAGGCGCGGGTCGAACGGCTTGGGGATCAGGTACTCGGGCCCGAAGCTCAGGTTGGCGCCCACGTAGGCGGCGGCCACGACGTCGCTCTGCTCGGCCTGGGCCAGCTCGGCAATCGCATGCACGGCCGCGATCTCCATCTCGTCGGTGATGGTGGTGGCGCCGGAGTCAAGCGCCCCGCGGAAGATGTACGGGAAGCACAGGACGTTGTTGACCTGGTTGGGGTAGTCGGTGCGGCCGGTGGCCATGATGGCGTCGTCGCGCACGGCCTTGACCTCTTCGGGCAGGATCTCGGGCGTGGGGTTGGCCAGGGCGAAGATGATGGGCTTGGCCGCCATCTTGGCGACCATCTCGGGCTTGAGCACGCCACCGGCGGACAGGCCCAGGAAGATGTCGGCGCCTTCGATGGCTTCGGACAGCTTGCGTTGATCGGTTTTCTGGGCGAACTGGGCCTTGTCCGGGTCCATCAGCTCGACTCGGCCTTCGTAGACCACGCCGGCCAGGTCGGTGACCCAGATGTTTTCGCGCGGCACACCCAGCTTGACGAGCAGTTGCAGGCAGGCCAGGGCCGCCGCGCCTGCACCGGACGTGACCAATTTCACGTTTTTGATGTCCTTGCCCACGACTTTGAGGCCGTTGAGCAGGGCCGCGCCCACGACGATGGCGGTGCCGTGCTGGTCGTCGTGGAAGACGGGGATCTTCATGCGCTCGCGCAGCTTGCGCTCGACGTAGAAGCAGTCAGGGGCCTTGATGTCTTCGAGGTTGATGCCGCCAAACGTCGGCTCCAGGCTGGCGATGATCTCGACCAGCTTGTCAGGGTCTTTCTCATTGATCTCGATGTCGAAGACGTCGATGTCGGAGAACTTCTTGAAGAGGACAGCCTTGCCTTCCATCACGGGCTTGGCGGCCAGCGGGCCGATGTCGCCCAGGCCGAGCACGGCGGTGCCGTTGGTGATGACGGCCACGAGGTTGCCGCGGCTGGTGTACTTGAAGGCGTTGGCCGGGTTTTCGACGATTTCTTCGCAGGGGGCGGCCACGCCTGGCGAGTAGGCCAGGGCCAGGTCACGCTGGTTGGTGAGCTGCTTGGTGGCGCTGATGGCCAGTTTGCCGGGCGTCGGGAATTCGTGGTACTCGAGTGCGGCTTTCTTGAGCTCGGCGCGTTTTTCTTCAGGGGTGGTCATGTTCTGCGGCCTTTTAGGGCTGACTGGGCTGGCTGAAGGGTCGGGTTGACCGGTCGAGCCAGGGGGGCGCTCGCGCGCCATGGGGCCCATTCTAGGAACTTCGCATGGCCTGGGCGTGCGGATGTCCGCAACGACCAGGGTCTGTGTCAGAAGAGTGCTTGCCTGGTGAGGCCGCTTTCGCGCTGCCAGCCCACGTCCACGTGCCAGTGTCCATCGGGGTCCCGGCGGGTTTCGAGCAGCGCGATGCCGTCGCCCGGCGGGGCGAAATCGGTCTCCACCCGGCAGTGGAAGTGCTCGAGCCGGCCTTCGTGCCGGTCGGTGAAGGTGAAGGCGTCGTGCACATGGAAGTCGTGCGGGCGGCTGTTGGCGAAGGGATAAGGCGCGTACAGGGCCGAGCTGTGCACCGAATGGGCCAGCACCTCGCGCTCGGGGCCATCGCCTTCGCGGCGGATGCGCAAGCGGGCGATGCATGAGAGGTGTTCGTCGCCCGACAGAAAGACGACGTGGCGCGCCTGCGTGCGGCACAGGTGGGCCAGCAGGGCGTGCAGGCTGCGCGGGTAGGCCTCCCAGGCGTCGGTGAGGCTGGCGCTGGCCGGGCGCAGGGTGTCGGACAGCAGGCGCCGCGGCAGCAGGATGGAGGGGCTGGCGACGAAGGTGGGGCGCTCGTCGGGGCCGTGGTGGGCGAGCCAGTGCAGCAGGCAGGCCCACTGGGTGCGCCCCATGATCTGGGCCTGCTCCAGGCGCGCGATGCCCCGGGGTTCGCGCTGGGTGCGGGTGTCGGCCACAAACAGGGGCAGGCCGCGGTGGGAGAAGGCGTACCAGAGTCGGGCCGGGCGCGAGGTGGGGTCGCGCGGGTCGAGGGGGTGGCGCACGGGCTGTGCGAAGCGCTGGTGGTGACGGTAGGCGCGCAGGCCGTCGGCGCGGCGCTGGCGGTTGTCGTCCCAGGGGATGTCGGCCCGAGGGTGGTCGCCGTCCTGCCAGCTCCAGTTGTCGATGATCTCGTGGTCGTCGATGAGGGTGTGCACGGGCACGCCTGCCAGGGCCTGGCGCAGCAGGCGTTGCGCGAGCATGGCCTGGTGGGGCTGGTGGAAGCGGCCGATGGCGGTGCGCGGGTCGAACAGGCCCGCGGTGGCGTCGGCGTAGATCTGGTCGCCCGAGAGGATGGCGAGCTCGAGAGGCGGGTGACCAGGTTGGGCGCGCCATTGGCTCAGGCGTTGCCAGACGTGGTCGGGTGGGCCCGCCTGCCAGCCGGGGCCTGGGGGGGTGCGTTCGGCCAGGCTGCCGGGATAGAGGCAGCTGCCCAGGGCGAGCACCCAGGCAGCCCCGGCTGGGTCGGGGTCCTCGGGGTTCTTTAGGGGCTGATGCGGGGCCAACGTGGCCGCGAGGGCATCGGCCAGGCAGGCCCGAGGCGGGCAGGGCACCCAGCAAGGCTCCTCGGGCAGGTTCTCGAAAGCGGTTGTCGGTCGATCGGGCGCCGAGGGTGCGCCAGGGCCTGCGGCCGCCAGCACGGCCGCCACGATGCGCTGGCGCTCGGCCTGGTTGGGGGTGCGCGCCGGGCCTTGCACGAGGAAGAAACCCAGCTGATGACGCGGGCCAGGCCACCAGCTGGCGGGCACGGCGAGGGTGCGCACCATGGCGGGACCGCTGTCACGCCAGGTGAGTGCGGCGGGCCATGGCAGCAGGTGGGGGTCGCCGAGCCGGCCATCGGGCTGACGTGGCACGCAGGCGAGCAGCACGGGCTCGGGCTGGCCAGGGTCGCGACCGATGGAGACGGGCCAGTGCGGGGCACCGTCGCGCCAGCTCGGCGACGAAAAAGCCGTGCCCAGGAAGGGCCCCAGGGGCACCGGGCTGACCTTGGGGATCCAGGGCACTGGCTGGGGCGACATGCTGTTGGGGAGGGCTTGCGCAGGGGCTTCGCGCTGAAAGAAGTCGAGGACCAGCGGGAAGACCACCTTGGGTGCGTGAGCACCGATGAGGCAGTCCTGGTGGCCATGGCCTTCGATGATGTGGTGCGTGAAACGCTGGGCGAGATCCGGGCCCAGGTCGTCGACCAGGGCACGAAAGCGCAGCAGGCCGGTGACGCTGGAGAGCGCGTTCTCACGCCCGTGCACGCTCATCACCGGGGTGCGCTGGAGCACCTTGGCCAGGCGTTCGGGGCGAATGCACCGCGCCTCGCCATCGGGGCTGGCCAGGCCCCCGGCGCGGGCCATGTGCAGGGCCTGGGTCAGCGTGGCCAGGTTGAGCGGGCCGAAGTGTTCGTCGATGTCGTCGAGCACGGCCGGCGGCAGGTTGGCCAGCTTGAAGTCGCGCCCGTAGAGCAGGTCCATGCGGTGGCGGCTGCCGACCCAGGGCGTGCGAGCCGCAGGTGGCCACAGCGGGTTCTCGCGGCGCCATTCGTCGCGCGGGTAGGGCAGGGTCGACAGGAGCCGGTCGAGCAGTCCGTCGGCGAAGCTGGCCTGCGAGGGGGGGCGGAAGTGGAAGGGGCCTTGCGGCAGCAGGGCCATGGCGTTGCGCGCGAGGAAGGCGCGAAACAGGTTGTCGGGCGCGAAGCTGACCAGCGGCGCGACCTGGCTCATGCCGATGCGGCGGATGCGTTCGGGCATCGCCTGGCGCAGGGCCTCGTGTTCGCCGTGCTCGGGCAACGGGTCGCCGAGCAGGCCCATCCAGAGCATGGCCGAGCCCATGCAGTGCGCGAAGACATCGACGGGGCGCTCACCTGTGTGCCGCCAGATGTGGTCGATGGCCAGGGGGATGTCGTGGTGGGCGACGTCTTCGAAGGTCCACGGTTGGGTGGCGGTGGGCAGGCCGGGGCTGGTGCGCAGGTCGGCCACCCACACGTCGAAACCGGCGTCCCACAGGGTGCGGGCCAGGCCCTGCGGCACCGAGGGGTGCAGGAAGGTGGTGCCGCCGGCGCTGTAGCCGTGCAGCAGCAAGATGGGCTGGGCCTCGGCGGTGCGGCCGCGCAGGCGGCTCAGGCGCAGGCGCACGGGGGTGCCGTCGGGCAGGTCGGGGGCCACTTTGAGTTCGGTGACCTCGTGCGGGGGCAGGGCGGGCGATTGACTCGCAGCGCTGCGCGGCAGGCGGTCGACGGGGCCGGGGCGGGGCACATCGGGCAGGCGCAGGCTCCAGACGTGGGTGTGCAGCAGCAGTCGGGCCGTCCACAGGCCCAGTCCGATGAGCTCGACCCAGGTATCGGGCAGGTGGTGCTGGTGGCTCACGCGCAGCAACGCCAGGCCCTGTTGCGCCAGATCAGCAAGGTCGAGGCTGAGCACCGGACCCCAGTCGGGGTGACGCAGGCCGGGTGCCTGGGTCAGCCTCACATCCATCAACTGGCGCCACGGGTTGGCTCCCACGTTGTACGTCAGCCGCTTGTGACCGTGAATGGATTCGCCCGCCCAAGGCCCATCACCGAGCACCCGCAGCTCGTAGTCGAAGCGGCGCACCTCGCCAGCACGGCTGGCCAGGCGCCAGGCGCCACGGGCTCGCCGGGTGACCTCGTCGCCCAGCGAACGCCGGGGGCCCGTGTGGTGCTGATCGCCTCGGGCGCGGTCCACCACGTGCTGGCCCAGGTCGCGCCAGCCGCGGTTGAGCCACCAGGCCCACAGGCCGCGCGCGGTGCGGCGCAGCGGGCCACTGGGCTCGCGATGCAGCACGCGCAGCTGGCCTTGCACGGGTTGTCGGTCGATGGTGAAGGCCTCGTGCCAGGGGTCGCCGCCTTGGGCATCGACCTCGGCCTGGGGCGCGCGGCGCACGCGGCGGACCTCGCTGTGGCCTGGGCTCACGCGCAGCGTGCGGGCGCCGTTTTCGCCGCGCACCAGGGCCTGCAGGTCTTGCGGACCGAAGCGCAGCGAGAGTTCGATGCCGGTGTCGCCCCACCAGCCGCGCAGGCGCTCGCCGAGTTCGATGCGGGTGCGTTCGTGAGGCACCGGATCGGGCATGAGGCGCAGGCGAGGGCGTTGTCGCAATGGGCCGGGGGCGGGGTCGGCGGCTTGCCAACCCCATCGTTCGCGCAGCCGGGTGATGCCACGTTGCGCCAAGGCAGCGATGGTCAGCGCCGGGTTGGTGCCCAGAGAGCCGGGCACGATGGCGCCATCGAGCACCATCAGGCCCTCGTGCACGCCGAGGCCATCGCTGCAGCGAGGGTCGAAGACCTCGCCCAGGTCGTTGACCACGCCACGTGTGACGTCGTCGCCCATGGCACAGCCGCCGAGAGGGTGCACGGTCAACAGGGGGCCACGTTGTTCTCCGAAGAGGTCCTCGAGGGTGTCGGGCAGCGGGCGCCAGGCCGGGTTGGGCAACACGCGCGTGCGCCAGCCCCTTCGTTGGCAGTGCGCCTGCAGGGCCTGCTGGCGTGCTTCGAAGCTGGGGTCGTTGCGCAGGGATGGCCAGGCGATGTCGAGTTGACCGTCGCAGGGGGGCTGAAGGGGGGGGCTCGCGCGAAGCTTGAGTCGGCCGTTGGCATCATCGTGACCGATGAGGGCCACGGCCATCGAGCGACGGGCCACGGCCTCGGTGGTGGCCAGGGGATCGGTCTCGTCGGGCTGACCCGTGTGTTCGCTGGCATCGGTTTCGCCAAGCGCGTGCAGCGCCTGCGCGGTGCTGAAGATCTCCTCGAAGATGCGGCGCATGGGCCCGGGCACGGCCAGGTCCTCGATCACGTGGGGCAGATCGCCCGGGCGCCTCTGCTCGAAGATGCCCGTGATGGTCGGGCCGACGCCACGGGTGGCGGGCGGTTGTGCCTCGTGCGCCACACCGTTGATCGTCACGCCGTGGCCATGGTCGTCATGTAGGTCGTGCAGCACGGCGATCATGTCGCCATTGCCCGAGAAGCGTTCGCCGAGCCTCGGCGAGAGCGGCAGATCAGGACCGCTCGAGCGAAGCAGCAGCTCGGTCGAGCCCAGGGTGCCGGCGGCCACGATCACGCGTCTTGCGCGCACGGTGTGCGGGCGCCCCTCGCGTTGCTGGGCCTGCGCATCGGTGTGGAGCACGGCCACATCCCATCCGTCAGGTGAGGGGCTCAGTCGCCATGCGGTGGCGCCGGTCACCACGCGTGCGCCCAGGCGCCGGGCGCGGGCCAGCAGGTTGGTGTCAAGCGACACCTTGGCGTTGTGGTTGCAGCCGGTGGCGCAGTCGCCGCAGTGCAGGCATGCATCGAGTTGCACACCATCCGCGCTGGGTCCGGCTTGCAATGCGACGGTGATCGGGGCCTCACGGAAGGCGCCGGGGCCCGACAGCGTTTCGAACGCCTTGAAGCGCTGTGGGGCGCAGCCTGCCGAGGCGACACCGTTCACGCCCACGTCCGGTTGGCCTGACTTGCTGTGATGATCGCCTGGGGCATGACGAGCGCCCAGCACGCGGGCAAGTTCATGTGCGCGCCGCGCCAGGTCGGCGTGTTCTGCGCTGATCGCGCGGGGCCAGTGCGCCTGTTCGAAGACGGCGGCATCGGGCCAGTCCATCACGCCGGCATTGATGAGCGAGCCACCGCCCAGGCCATTGCCCACGAGGGCGCAGATGTCGGGCTGGATGCGCACGTCGAAGAGGCCATCGCGCCGGCCGGTCACGGCGGCATTGCCCGCCATGCTCAATCGCAGGTGCCCGGGCATCTCGCCCAGCTCGGAAGGGAAGGCGCCAGGCAGGTGCTCCTGACCTCGCTCGAGCACCCACACGCGAGCCGTGCGCCCATCTGGCAGGAGGCTGCCCGCCAGTTCGGCCGCAGCCACTGCGCCGCCATAGCCGCTGCCCAGGATCAGCACATCGCAGTGACAGCCCGACTCGTCGGTCGACAGCTCTCCCGAGTGCATGCCATGCAGCACGCTCTCCCAGTCCTGTGACAACCAACGCGCTTGCGTTGCCGCACCGCGCTGGTCCGTGATTTCAGGCTCCGGAGGCGACCCTTTCGTCGCTTGACTCCACAGGGGCATCCAGTACTCCTAGCTCCAGTGTGTCCATCACCGCCTTGAGCAGCACGTCCACCGACACAGGCTTGTGCAGCATGCGCAGGCCGGCTTGCTGGGCTTCCAGCAGGCGGTCTTGGGCGGTGTCTCCGCTGATCAGCATGGCGGGTAGATCGGGTTGCTGCTGGCGCAGCTTGCGGATGGCCTTGATGCCGCTTTCTTCGCCGCGCAGGCGAAAGTCGGCCAGCACCACGTCGGGCGGGTCGAGGCTGGCCAGGCGCATGGCTTCGTCGGTGCAGGCGGCCAGCGTCACGCGACAGCCCAGTGATTCGAGCAGCGTCTTCATCGCCACGCGCACACCGGCTTCGTCATCGAGCACGAGCATGTGGCACAGCGGGATGGCGGCCGACTCGACCACTTCCTCCACAGGCGGTGCGTCGGACGCTTCGGCCTGAGGCAGGGTCAGGGAGACGGTGGTGCCGACGCCCAGCTCGGAATCCAGGCTCAGGGGCATCGCCAACAGGCGGCTCAGACGCTGAACGATGGACAGGCCCAACCCCAATCCGCGTGTGCGATCGCGCTCGGGGTTGTCGACCTGGTAGAACTCCTCGAAGACCTTGCCAAGGTCCTTCTCGGCGATGCCGCGCCCCGTGTCCTTGACGATGAGGTGAACCTCATGGCCAACGCGTCGAGCCTGCAGCCAGACATGGCCCGCATCGCAGTACTTGATGGCGTTGTCGAGCAGGTTGCCGACGATGCGCTCAAGGTGCAGGGGGTCGGTGTGCACGACCACGGCGTCTTCGATGGCGCATGTCAGTCGCAGCCCTTTGGTGTGGGCCTCTTCGCGTTTGGCGTCGCACAGGCGTTGCAGCATCGGGGCAACGTTGCAGGCACGCGCCTGCACGGTGACGATGCCGGCATCGAGCTTGGACATGTCGAGCAAGGCGGTGAGCTGAGATCGCAGGGCGCTGAGCGCGGCATCCATGTGGGTGAGGATGCGGCGTGCAGACGGGTCGATCTCATGCGTCATCAGGGCCGCGCAAAACAGCGTCAGGGTGTGCAGGGGCTGGCGCAGGTCGTGACTGGCTGATGCCAGGAAGCGCGTCTTGGCTGCATTGGCATCTTCTGCCTGCTCCAGCGCGGTGCGCAACTGTTCGTTGAGGTGGATCTGTTCATTGCGCATTTCCACCGATTCGACCAGGGCGCGGTAGTTGTCGCGCGCCAGGCCGTTCTGCACGGCCAGGAAGGCCAGGCACAGGAAGGACATGGCGCCATCGACCAGCAGGCTGCCATCCTGGTGAGGGGTGACGGCCCAGGCCAGCGACAGGCCCAGCATCACCGGCAAAGCGAAGGCCTTGAAGATGCGCGGGTGGCCGTTGGTGGTGCCGACGGCTCCTGCTGTGATGCCTGCCAGCAGGATGGAGACCACCGCACGTTGCAGGTCGGTCATGCCGTAGAAAAACAGCACGGCGCTGCCTTGAACCAGGCCGTTGAACCCGCTGAGCAGAACGGCGATCCGCATGCGGTTTGCATGGGAGCGTGCCGAGCCGGGCAAGCCTCGCAGCATGGTCCAGCGCACGGCCTGCATGCCGATGACGGCGATGGTCCATGCCAGCAAGGCCCACTGAGGCACCTGGTGCCAGGCCATGGCCAGCACGAACAACGCGGACAGCCCAACCGGCCAAGGCACCTTGCCGACCTGACGGGCGATCAGCTCCAGGACCTCGACCTCGGCATTGAGCGGGGAGGAGGGGGGGCTGCGCAGGGACCCGTTGCCTGACTGGTGCGAGGTGGGCATGCGCTTGGCCTCAGTGATGGGGCGCAAGGGACGCGAGTTGCGGGGTGTCCAGCGCGCTGAAGAGTTGCAACTCGTGCGCGCGGTACATGGCTTGGGCGCGGTTGCTCACGCCCAGCAGCTGGTAAACGGCCCACAGGTGGGCTTTGACCGTGCCTTCGGCGATGCCGATCTCCCGGGCGATGACCTTGTTCGGCTTGCCTTGCAACAGGCAGCGCAGCACGGCCAGTTGGCGCGGGCTGAGCTCTTTGGGCCAGCTCGGCGCCGCCGCTGCTGCCGCAGGGGCCGAGGCTGTTTCGGTGGCACCTGGCTGACGCAACGCCTCCGGGGGCAGGTAGGTGCCCTGAGCCAGCACCAGCCGCAAGGCCTGGATGGTCACGCTTGGGTCGGTTGTCTTGGGCACATAGCCTGCCGCGCCATGCTGGATGGCACTCTGGATGGTGCTGGGCGACTCGTCGCCTGACACCACCACCACGGCCGCGGCCTCGAACAGGGCCTTGGTGCGCAACAGCGCTTCCATGCCCTGGCTGCCAGGCATGTTCAGGTCCATGAGCACCAGGTCGAATGCCTGGCCTTGCAGGGACAGGGCCATGTCGATCGAACCGGCCTGTTCAACCTGCACGGACGGCTCCAGCCCCAGCAGCAGGCCCTTGAGGCCCTCGCGGAACAGAGGGTGATCATCGATCAGGAGGACGCGCATGCCGGGATTCATGTCTGGATGTTACCGAAGGACCCTTTCGTTGAAATGACCTAAACGTTGGTTTAGCCATCCGATGAGGGGGGATCCCCGGGTGCGGGTGTAACGTTCGGGGTGGATGCACATTTCTTCACGCTGCAAAGCGGAATGACACAAAAAAAGGCATCTGCTCAGGGAATCGGCGGCGCCAGCCGCCCTCGTGAAGCCACCTGCCGGGGTCCGGCGGGTGGCGATTCGGGTCCCCCACCATTGGCGCGACAATGCTTCGCATGAGCCTCGGTGAATTCGACCTGATCGCCCGCTACTTCCAGCGCCCCGCCGGCACCGGCCCGCACCGCGCCATCGTTGGCAATGGCGACGACTGCGCCATCATCGCGCCCGCCGCCGGCATGCAGCTGGCGCTCTCGACCGACACCCTGGTCGAAGGCCGGCACTTCCTGTCCACCGTCAACCCGGCGCGCCTGGGCCACAAGGCGCTGGCGGTCAACCTGTCCGACCTGGCAGCGTGCGGCGCCCGCCCGCTGGGCTTCACGCTGGCGCTGACCCTGCCGCGCGTCGACGAAGCCTGGCTGGCCGACTTCGCGCGCGGCCTGCTGGACCTGGCCGACGAGCACGATTGCGAGCTGGTGGGTGGCGACACGACCGCCGGCCCCCTGGCCATCGGCATCACCGTTTTCGGCGAGGTGCCGTCGGGGCAGGCCCTGTTGCGCGGTGGTGCGAAGGCGGGCGACGACATCTGGCTCAGCGGCCACCCCGGTGAGGCCCGCCTGGCGCTGGAGGCCTTTCGTGGCAACCTGCACCCCCCGCTTGGCAGTGAAGCCTTCGAGGCCTGCCGCATGGCCATGGAGTGCCCCGATCCGCGGGTGGCGCTGGGCGAAGGCCTGCGTGGCCTGGCGAGCGCGGCCATCGACGTGTCCGACGGCCTGCTGGGCGACCTGGGCCACATCCTCCAGCGCAGCCGCGTGGGCGCCGACCTGTTCGCAGGCGCCCTGCCTTGCAGCCCCTGGCTGCTGCCTCGCTCGCGGGCCGAGCAGCTCGACTGCATCCTCGCCGGTGGCGACGATTACGAGCTGCTGTTCACCGCGCCGCCCGCGCACCGCGCGGCCATCGACGTGCTGGGCGCCAGCCTGGGCCTGCCCTTGACCCGCATCGGTCGCACCCGCGCCGAGCCGGGTCGCACGATCTGGCCGAGCGGGCTGGACGCGGCGGCGGACGGCGCCCCCACCGATGCGGGCCGTGGCCAGCCCTTGCCCGACCGATGGGCCTCCTTCGACCACTTCAAGGCGGGCGCATGAACCCCGATGAACCCATGGCCCCCCGTCGAGCCAGCGTTGGCCTGATGTTCTCCCACCCGGCCCACGTGCTGGCGCTTGGCGCGGGCAGTGGCCTGAGCCCGATCGCGCCGGGCACCGTCGGCACGCTGTGGGGCTGGGTGAGCTTCCTGGTCATCCAGCGGGCGCTGGAGCAAAGCCTCGCGGGCCCGTTGATCGACGTGGCCTGGGCCCTGATCCTGGCCTTCGGCTGGCTGATCGGGTGCTGGGCTTGCACGCGCACCGCCCAGGCCCTGCGCGTGGCCGACCCCGGCTCGGTGGTGTTCGACGAGATCTGGGCGTTCTGGCTGGTGCTGTGGGTGATGTCGCCGGTGGACCTGGTGGGGCAGGCGCTGGCCTTCGTGGCCTTTCGCTTCTTCGATGCCGCCAAGCCCGGGCCCGTGGGTTGGGCCGATCGGTTGTTCAAGCTCCGGCCGGGTCAAGCCATCGGCTGGGGCCAGGGCGTGGGCATCATGTTCGACGACCTGGTGGCCGCGGCCTGCACGCTGTTCGTGCTGGCGCTGGCCGTGGTGGTGCGCCAGGGTGGCGTCACCGCCGGGGTGCTGGGTTGAACACACAAGGAGTCGGTCACATGGACACCACCGCGATGCACGTCACCGTTGAAGCCCTCGCCAGCCTGTTGCTGGCGCGCGGGCAGTCGCTTGCCACGGCCGAGTCCTGCACGGGCGGGCTGATCGCGGCGAGCTGCACCGAGCTGGCCGGCTCCAGCGCCTGGTTCGAGCGGGGCTTCGTGACCTACAGCAACGAGGCCAAGACCGAGCTGCTGGGCGTGCCCGCGCAGCTCATCGCCGACCACGGTGCCGTCAGCGAGGAGGTGGCCAGGGCGATGGCCGCCGGGGCCCTGGCCCGCTCGCGCGCCGACATCGCCGTGGCCGTCACGGGCGTCGCGGGGCCCACGGGCGGCAGCCCCGCCAAGCCGGTGGGCACGGTTTGGCTGGCGTGGGCCGAGCGGGGTCGCGACGAGGCGCACGACACCGTGGCCGTGCACGCCGAGAAGGCGTGGTTCCCGGGGGACCGCCAGGCCGTGCGGGGCGCCACCGTGGCGCACGCGCTGGCCGGGGTCCGCAACCGGCTGGTGCCACTGTGAAGCGGTGAAGCCGTGGCCGCCGGCGACCTCAGCCGACCTCAGGCACGGGGCGGCTGGATTGGCAGGCGAGGGCCCATCAGGCGCTCCAGCGCCACGTCGATGACCATGCCCCACAGGCTGTAGAGGATCGAGCCCAGCAGCGCTTGCCAGAAGCCCTGCACCTGGAAGTCGTCGAGCAGGTAACCCGCGAACTGGAACATCAGCGCGTTGACGACGAAGAGGAAGAGCCCCAGCGTCAGCACCGTGACCGGCAGGGTCAGCACGATCAGCAGCGGGCGCACGAAGGCGTTGAGCAGCCCGATGACGAAGGCGGCCCACATCGCGCTGCCGAAGGTGCTGACCGAGATGCCGATGTTCCATTGGGTCAGCAGGAGGAGGGCGGCTGCCAGCAGCAGCCAGCGGACGATCACTTTCATGGGCGCAAGGATAGCCCAGTCAGGCGAGGAACCCTGCAAATAAGTCGGGTTTACCCTCGGTGGATTCAATTTTGCGGACAGTCAGCCGAAGTGCCTCGGATGGACAACGTGGGTCGCCAGGGAGTGGCTGCCTGGGCGTTGTCCACCCTGTTCACCCCTTGAAGGCAGTGCATGCGTCGGCACCTCGACCGCATCTTCGACGAGTTCACACCCAATGCCCGGGTCCTGGCGGCCATTGGGTCGTCGACGCCCTTCTTCCTGCTCTACCTGGGCGTGCACGGCTACGCCCTCGCTTCGGCGGACATCCGCCAGGGGCTGCACGTCGGGACCGTGATCGGCCTGCAGGCCTTGCTGGTGCTGTGCACGGTGATCAACCTCGCCATCGGCTTTCGGCTGTGGCCGCGCTGCTGGCAGGACGAGCCCGCCGACGATTCGTCCCTGCTCGTGTGCCTGAACATCGGCCTGGCGTTCACCGCGCTGGCCGTGTGCGCCGGCACCTTCACCGCCGGCACCAACCTGATCCTGGTGGGCGTGCTGGCCATCGGCCTGATGCTGTTCGAGCTGCGCCCCATGGTCATCGCCTACGTGGTGTGCGTGGGGTTGCTGCTGCTGCACGAAGCGGCGGTGCTGCTGCATGGCGCGTCGTACGCCCCCGCGTTGAGCGCCGGGGTGTTCGTGGACGGGCGGGCCACCTGGTGGTTCACGGCCTGGCGCCAGTACGTGCTCTACGTCGGCTCGGCCGCGCTGGTCTGCCTGCTGCTGATGCTGTTCGCGCGCCTGGACCGCCTGCACGAGAACCTCACCCGGCTGTCGTACACCGATGGCCTGACGGGGCTGGCCAACCGGCGGCGCTTCATGGAGGTGCTCGAGGCCGAGCTGACCCGGCAGGCGCGCAGCGGCAACGACCTGTGCCTGTTGTTGATCGACGCCGACCACTTCAAGGACATCAATGACCGTCACGGCCACCACGCGGGCGACGCCGTGCTGCGCGAGCTGGCCAACATCCTGATGGCGTCGGTGCGCGCGCCGGCCGACCTGCCCGCGCGGCTCGGCGGTGAGGAGTTCGCCGTGATCCTGCCGGACAGCCGGCTCGACGAGGCCCGGCGCGTGGCCGAGCGCCTGCGCGAGCAGGTGGCCACCCATGTCTTCGAAGACCGCGACACGCGCTTGCGCGTGACCATCAGCATCGGCCTGGTCGAGGCCAGGGGCCTGAACCTTGGCGCCCTGCTGCAGCGGGCCGACGTGGCGCTGTACGAGGCCAAGCAGGCGGGACGCAACCGGGTGGTCGAGGCGTCGTGGGGGCAGGCATGAGCTGTCTGGCGAGCCTGAGCCGCTGGTGGTGGCGCCGCATCGACACCGTCGAGGCGCACGTGGCCGAGCGCCACCACGCGGCCAACGTGCGGGTGTTCGCCTGGGCCATGGGCGCCTTGCTGGCCCTGCTGTTGCTGCTGCAGTGGGCCGCAGGCTGGCGCGACGACCTGGGCGCGCTGTACCGCCCGGGCCGCTGGCAGGCGTCCCTGGGTGCGCTGGCCGGCCTGATGGTGTGGATGATGGCGATGGTGATCTGGGGGCGGCGCTTGCGTCCTCAGCGCCGGGTGCACCCGTGGGCGATCCAGCTCGCGCTGGTGCCGGCCATCGTCGGGCTGATGGCCTATGGCATCGGCCATGGCCTGCACGACACGCCCGTGCCCATGATCATCCTCGACGTGTTCGTGTTCTCCAGGGCCTTGTTCACCTGGCGGGAGGTGCGCTGGGCCTGGGGGCTGGCCGCCGCCCTCGCGCTGGCCTCGGAGGTGCTGCTGGCCACCGGCGCCATGCCTTATGCGCCTTTGCTGAGCGAGCCGGTCTACGACGGTGGCGAGATGCTCACCTGGTGGGCGGTGTGGGTGCGCGTGCTGTTCGTGCTGGCGGCGATCCCGCTGTCGCTGGTGCTGTTCTGCCTGGCGGTGGCGGTGCAGCGCCGCCGTGCCGAACTCGAAACCCTGGTGCGCACCGATGCGCTCACCGGCCTGGCCAACCGCCGCGAGTTCATGACCCAGCTCGAGCGCGAGTCGCACCGCCAGGCGCGCAGCGGCCGGCCGATGTCGGTCGTGCTGTTCGACGTCGATCATTTCAAGCAAGTCAACGATCGCTGGGGACACCCGATGGGCGACCAGGTGCTCGCGCGCATCGGCCAGTTGCTCAAGGCGCACACCCGCGACCAGGTCGACACTGCAGCCCGGTATGGCGGCGAGGAGTTCGTGCTGCTGCTGCCCGACACCGGCGTCAACGAAGCCTGCCTGGTGGCCGAGAAGATCGCCGCGCGCTTGCGCCAGGAGCGCTTCAGCGCCGACGGGCAGGGCTTCGGGGTGACGCAGAGCGTGGGCATCGCCCAGGTGGTCGAGGGCGACGTGCACAGGGCCTTGCGGGTGGCCGACCGCAACCTGTATCAGGCCAAGCAGGCAGGGAGGGACCGGATGGTGGCCTCTGTTGCTTTCCCTGAAGATGTCAACCGTCCAGCTTTGGCTGTTTAGCGACCCTGCCGATGAAACTCAGAACGGTGTCGCGCTGGTTTTTCGTCCTGGTGGTGGCCGCCCTGGTGGCCAACTTCGTCTTCCTGCTGCTCATCCGCACGGCCTACCTGTCGGCCGAGCAGGCGGGCCAGAGGCGGGCCGAAACCCTGCGCCTCGTCTCCGACCTCCAGAACGAGTCACTGCTGTTGCGTCGGCTGGTGAGTGCCTACACGGGCACGGCCTCGCCGCGCTACCTGCTGTACTACTACGACCTGCTGGCCATCCGCGAGGGCAGCAAGCCCCAGCCCGCGTCCCTGGGCGACACCGGCGACACGGGCGACGCGCTGCTCTACTGGAACGAGGTGATCGCCGGCCTGCGGCCCCACGCCCTGCCCGAGGGCGTGCCCGGTCGATCGCTGCGCTCGCGCATGCAGGCGCTCGACTTCGGTCGCGCCGAGATCGACGCCGCCGAAGGCGTGCTGGCCGCCACCGAGCGGCTCATGAAGACCGAGCAGGTGGCCTTCGCCGCCACCCAGGGGCTGTACGACCGGCGCACGCAGGCCTACGTCTCCGAAGGCGTGCCCGACCTGGCCTACGCCTCGCAGCTGGTGCACTCGCCGGCTTACGAGACGCAGTCCGCCGAGCTGGCGCGGGCCTTGTCCAAGCTCAGTCACATCACCGATCAGCGCACCGCCGAGCACCTGCAGCGCAGCGAAACCGAGCTGCAACGCTACATCGTGCTGGCCCTGGCGGTGGACCTGGCCCTGCTGCCCGGCCTGCTGGCCGGCATGCACGTGGTGCGCACCCGGGTGCTGCGACCCATCGACCGCCTGGGCCACGTGGCGAGGCGCCTGGCGCGCGGCGACTACGCCACCCGAGCCGGGGGGCGCGACCACTGGGCCGAAGAACTCGACACCCTGGGCGTGACGCTCAACGTCATGGCCCACGCCGTGCAGGACGACGTCAACCAGCGCGCCCGCGCCCAGCTCGAGTTGCAGGAGGCACGCGACCAGGCCGAGGCCGCCACGCGTGCCAAGTCCATGTTCCTGGCCAACATGAGCCACGAAATCCGCACGCCCATGAACGCCATCGTCGGCATGACGCACCTGGCGCTTCAGACCCCCTTGAGCGCGCAGCAGCGCGACTACCTGGGCAAGGTGCAGTCGGCGTCCGCCATACTGCTGGGCGTCATCAACGACATCCTGGACTTCTCCAAGATCGAGGCCGGCAAGCTCAAGCTCGATCTGGCGCCCATGCGCATCGACGACGTGGTCAACGACGCGATGATGATGGTGCGCCAGCCCGCGCAGGACCAGGGCATCGAGCTGCGCTGCGAATTCGCCTCGCCCGAGATCCTGGGCGAGCAGGGCCTCATCCATGGCGACGACCTGCGCCTGGGCCAGGTGCTCACCAACTTGCTGTCCAACGCCGTGAAGTTCACCGAGCGCGGCCATGTGACGCTGCGCGTGCGCTTTCTGGCCTGGCAACCCGAGGCCGCGACCCTGCAGATCGAGGTCGAGGACACCGGCATCGGCATGAGCGAAGAGCAGATGGGCCAGCTCTTCAGCGAGTTCACGCAGGCCGATGGCTCGACCACGCGCCGCTACGGCGGCACGGGCCTGGGCCTGAGCATCACCCGCCGGCTGGTCCACCTGATGGGCGGCGACATCCAGGTCGAGAGCAAACCGGGGCGCGGCAGCTGTTTTCGCCTGACCTTGCCGGTGCAGCCGGCGCGCCTGCTGGGCGGCACGCTGGCGCGCGACCAGCGGCGCGCCGCGCTCCTCGATGAGCGCCAGCGGCTCGACGGCCTGCGCGTGCTGCTGGTCGAGGACAACGCGTTGAACCAGCAGCTCGCCAGCGAGTTGCTCGGTCGCCAGGGCGCGGAGGTCACCGTGGCGGTGCACGGCCAGGCGGCGCTCGATCGCCTGCGGGCACCGGGCGCGGCCTTCGACGTGGTGCTCATGGACCTGCAGATGCCCGTGATGGACGGCTACCAGGCCACGCGCCTGATGCGCGAAGACCCGAGCCTGAGCACCCTGCCGGTGCTGGCCATGACGGCCCACGCCATGGTGGAAGAGCGCGAGCGCTGCCTGGCGCTGGGCATGCAGAACCACCTGTCCAAGCCACTGGACCCGGCCACGCTGTACGCCGCCTTGCGGCCCTTCTGCCGCCCAGGCAAGCCCCCGACCGCCGGGCCCACGCTGGCCGAGGTGGCGCCCGAGCTGCCCAACTGGCCCCGCGTGCCCGGCCTGGACGTGCGTCAGGTCCTCTCGCACTTCGCGGGCGACGCCAGCCTGTACGCCCAGACCGTGCTGGCCTTTGGCGAGCACGCCCAGGCGGTGCTGGCCCTGCTGCCCGACGCCCTGGCCCGCCAGGCCTGGGTCGAGGTCCACCGCGAAGCCCACACGCTCAAGGGCCTGGGCCGCACGCTGGGCCACGAGGCCCTGAGCGAGCAGGCACGGGTGCTGGAGCTCGTCACCGCGCAGGCGGGCGGGGCCGTCGGCGTCGACCGGGCCGCCACCGAACTGGCCGCCCAGCCCCTGCTGGCCACCTTGCGCACCCTGCTGGCCGACATCCGCCGCCTGGACCCCGACTTGCGTGCCTGCGTTCAGGGTGGCGCGGCCCCGGCGGCCACCGCGGCGAGCCTGGATGCAGGCATGATGAGCCAGCTCAGCCAGCTCGTGGCCGAATCCGATGGGCAGGCGCTGTCGCTGTGGCAGCGTCACCGCACCGCCTTCGCCGGCGGCCTGCCGCCCACCGTTTTCGCCCGGCTCGACGACGCCTTGGCGCGCTGCGACTTCGACGCCGCCAGCGGTGTGCTGGGAGAATGGCCACATAACCTGCCAGAACAACCCAATCAGGAAGTCCCCGTGTCATGAGCCGCTCCGAAGACATGCCGACCGTGCTGGTGGTCGACGATGCCCCGGCCAACCTCAACCTGCTGGCCGGCCTGCTGCAGGCCGACTACCGCGTCAAGCTCGCGGCCTCGGGCGCCAAGGCGCTCGACCTGGTGCAACGCGCCGCGCCCGACCTGGTCCTGCTCGACGTCATGATGCCGGAGATGGACGGCTACGAGGTCTGCCGCCGCCTCAAAGCCGACACCGCCACCAGCGCCATCCCGGTGCTGTTCCTGACGGCCATGACCCAGACCGAAGACGAAGCCCGAGGCTTCCAGGTGGGCGCCGCCGACTTCATCCAGAAGCCCATCAACCCGATGGTGCTGCAGGCCCGCGTGCGCACCCACCTGCAGGTCAAGGCCTACCAGGACCAGCTGCGCGACCGCAACGCCTGGCTGCAGGACGAACTCGGCCAGCGCCTGCAACAGGTTGACTTGCTGCGCGACGCCACCTTGCACGTGATGATCTCGTTCGCCGAGTTCCGCGACGAGGCCACCGGCCACCACGTGCGCCGCACGCAAGAGTACGTGCGCACGCTGGCGCAGCACTTCCATGACCAGGGCCGGCACCTGGACGTGCTCAACGCCAACTCCATCGACCACATCGCCAAGTCGGCGCCGCTGCACGACCTGGGCAAGGTGGCCACGCCCGATCACATCCTGCTCAAGCCCGGCCGCCACACGCCCGAAGAGACGGTGATCATGCGCCAGCACGCCATGGCCGGCTGGGAGATGCTGCGCCGCGCTGCCGACCGCATGGCCGGTGACGCCGACTTCCTGCACCACGCCATGGACATCGCCCGCCACCACCACGAGAAGTGGGACGGCAGCGGCTACCCCGACGGCCTGGTGGGCGAGGCGATCCCGCTGTCCGCGCGGCTGATGGCCGTGGCCGACGTGTTCGACGCGCTCATCAGCGCGCGCCCCTACAAGCCGCCCATGCACCTGGACAAGGCCTTGGCGATCATCCGCGACGGCTGCGGCAGCCACTTCGACCCGGCCGTGGTGGCCGCGCTCGAAGCCTGCCTGCCCGAGTTCGAGCGCATCGCCCGCACCTGGGCCGATGCCGAGGTGCCGTCATGAACGCCGCCACCCCTGTGCGCGCCGCGCTGACGCGGCTGGCCTGCGCCGGCCTGCTGAGCGCCGCCGGCTCGGCCCAGGCCGTGGACTGGACGCTCTCGGGCTTTGGCACCCTGGGCTACGCCGTGTCCGACCAGGACTGGGCCTACCAGCGCCACCTCGACGACGACGGCACCTGGTGGCGCGACACCCGCCTGGGCGCCCAGCTCGACGCGCGCCTGAACCCGGCGTGGTCGGCCACGCTGCAGCTGACCCTCTCGCCCTCGACCCGCCATGACCGCCAGTGGGCCGCCGAGGTGGCCTGGGCCTTCGCGGCCTGGCGCCCCGACAACGACTGGCAGCTGCGCGCGGGCAAGCAGCGCATCCCCATGTTCCTGAACTCCGAGAACCTCGACGTGGGCCAGACCTACGCGCTGGCGCGCCTGCCGGCGGAGGTCTATGCGCTGTCGCCCAGCAACGACTTCACCGGCCTGTCGGTGACGCGCACCTGGCAGCGCGGCGCGGGCGAGCTCTCGGCCGATGTCTACGGTGGGCGCGCGCAGCTCAGCGTGCGCCGCCACGCCAGCGACATCGGCAGCAGCTACCTGGCCACCAACACCGACCTCGTCGGCGCGGTGCTGACCTGGCGCGCACCGGCGCTGACCTGGCGCCTGGGTTTTCACAACGCGCGCACCCAGGCCGCTGACGGCCAGGCCTTGCCCACGTCCTTTCCCTTCGTCGACCTGGGCGGCGGCATGGGCTACTACCGTGTTTCCGACGAGTTGCCGGGGGCGGTGCCGGTGCCGACCACGCGCACCGTCATCAACCAGGTGCTGAACCTGGCCGTGGACGCCGAGGTGGCGCCCAACTGGCGCGTGGTGGGCGAGTTCGCGCGCGTGTTCCAGCGCCGCACCTCGCTGGGCACCGACTCGGCCGGCGCCTACGTGGCCTTGCTGCACGAGATGGGGGCCTTCACGCCCTACGTGCTGGTGGCGCGCCAGCAGAGCATGGGTGGTGCCCGCATGATCGCCAAGCGGCTGTACCAGGCGGCGGGCGATGGCACCGACCAGCTGTCGGTGGCGCAGCGCGCGGCCGCCGAGACCGGCGTGCAGCTCTACGACCAGACGAGTGTGGGCGTGGGCGCGGCCTGGGCCGTGGGCGCGCGCAGCCAGTTGAAAGCCGAGTGGATGCACACGCGCATTGGCGAAGGCTCGTACCTGATCGACAGCCCCAGGGGCCAGCGCGTGCACGACGACAGCGTGCAGGTCTGGTCGCTGAACTACAACTTTGCTTTTTGATGAAGGAGCGATGTTGCCCAAAAAAACCCACCTCCTGCTGACCGCGCTGCTGTGTGCCGCGCTGGGGCCGCTGGCTCCGGTGGTGGCGCAGGCCGGGGTCGTGGTGGTGGGCCACCCGGGCATGCGCAAGCTCGACGTGGCCACGGTCGAGCGCATTTACTCGGGCAAGGTGGTGGAGCTGGACGGCCAGCCCGTGGTGCCGGTGAACCTGCCGCCGCAGCACCCGCTGCGCCAGCGCTTTTTGAAGGACTTCATGCAGCGCGACGAGCCCAGCTACCTGGCCTACTGGACGGTGCGCCGTTACGTGGGCAAGGGCGCGCCGCCCAAGGAGGTGGGCAGCGCCTCCGAGGTGGTGATGCACGTGCTGCACAACCCGGGCGCCATGGGCTACATGGAAGAGACCGATGTGCCGCCTGGGGTGAACATCGTCGCGCGTGGCGCGAAGGTGGGGGGTGCGGCACCATGACGAAGTCTTTGAGCAGGAGGCCGCTGTGGACCTGACCCGTTGGGCTTCGGCGCTGGTCGTGGCTGTGTGTGTGTTGATGCTGGTGCGGATGGTGTTGCCGGCGCGCCAGCGTGCGCGGTTTGATCAGCGCTTGAAGCAGGTGCCCCAGGTGCTGCGCCGGCGCTGGCACACCTTGAGGCATGGGCGGCGGCACCGGGTGGATGCGGAGCGCTTGGCGCGGGATGCGATCGAGCGGGCGCGCAAGACGAATGTGGAGCGCGATGGGAACGTGATCAAGCCGGATGCGTTCAAGGGGCCGCGCAAGCCGCATTGATTGTTTTGCCTTGCCTTGCTTTGCGTGCGGAGGGTGGGGCGGTTTTTCGGGGCAGCGCGGGGCGGTGCTGCGCCGGCATCGGCTCGGGCACCACGCGGGTGGTCACGCCTGCGGCGTGACTTCCCTCCGGTGCTCGCGGCAAGGTGGGGCCCTCCAACTCGCTCCGCGCCCTTTGGGCGCTGCGCTCAAACAAATCGGGCCAGTCAGATGACGAAGCACGCTGCGCGTGCCCACCTTGCCGCTGCGCTCCTCGGCACCCGCAAGGCGCCCGAGCCGATGCCGGCTTCGCCCTTTGTGCCCCGCTGTTTGCGTGCGGAGAAAGTGGGGCGCTTGTGGACTCCACATTTTGGGTTGCTTGGTTTAGGCTGGCTGAATCAACCGAGCCGAAACATTCACGGAGGACAAAGTCGATGCGAAACAAGCGCTTGCTGGTTCCTCGCAGTGGGAGCTTCGGTGGCTTAGACCAACATTGCTCATGAAGGCGTGTTGGTCTATTTGTAGTTAGGCGTCTCCAGCATGCGAATCCTCAAGGTCGGCGCAGCCATCATTGGCAGCATCTTGCTGGCGTATGGCGTGTCGATACTCGCGTCTGACGTTGACCCGCTCACGCTGTGCTCCAAGCAATGCGGCACGTACAAGGCTCTCAGCGCGTTACTCGGAACCGGCCCCTTGCGGTCCATCATTGGTCTGCTGTATGTGGCTATCAGTTTGTTTTTTCTTGTGCCGCTTGTAACCAAGCGAGAAGAGTCAGAGTAATGACCTCGTCGCCCGCACTCATGCGCAAAGCTATACCGCATGCTCAGCATCCAGTCATTTTCCACCAGCCTAACTGGGCGTTGCAGGGGACGCCACCACCAGTGCACGCTTCGGCCTCGCCAAGCGGGCGCCCCTGAACTTGGGCGTTAGGCGCACCACACGAGCAAATGAACATCACCATCAGGCAAGCCACAGTCAGCGACACAAGGTCTGTTGCGGAGTTGTTTGACCTATATCGTCAGTTCTACGAACAACCCGCCGACCTTCCTCTTGCTACCGCGTTCATCGCCAATCGAATCAATGGGAATGAGTCGGTCATCCTGCTCGCTGCATCCGAAGAGGTCGGACCTATTGGCTTCTGCCAGCTCTACCCGACGTTCTGTTCTGTTGAAGCGCAGCCCATCTATGCGCTCTATGACCTCTTCGTCCTCCCCATCTCTCGCAGGAATGGGGTTGGAAAGATGCTTCTACAGGCCGCAGAGGACCGCGCCAAGTCGGACGGAAAAGCGCGCATGGACCTCACGACAGCAAGAACCAACCATCATGCGCAACAACTCTATGAGTCCATGGGCTGGGTTCGCGATGAAGTGTTCTTCGCCTACAGCCGCCGCACAGGCGAGCCATCAGCATCATGATCCTCAATCACAGCAGCCTCATCAACCAGCGCCTGACTGAGCGTTGCAGGGGCCGCCAATGCGTGCGATCGCTTCGCCCACCCACCCATGAACCGCACCCAACTCGAATCCACCTTCGATCAACAGGCCGCGACCTACGACCAGCAATGGGAAAAGCTGGCCCCGTTCAGAGACGGCATCAGCCTGCTGATCGCCTCGATATTCGGTCAGCTGCCGCACGACGCGCGCATGCTGTGCGTGGGCGCGGGCACGGGCGCTGAAATCCACTTCCTCGCTCAGCGGTTCCCGGCCTGGACCTTCGTCGCGGTGGAGCCCTCTGCGGGCATGGTGGCCGCGGCCAGGTTGCGCGCCGAGCAGCACGGCTACGTCGACCGCTGCACCTTCCACGTCGGCTACACGGAGTCGTTGCCGCCCTGCGCGCCATTTGACTGCGCGACGTCGCTGCTGGTGTCCCAGTTCCTGCTCGACGAGCACGAGCGCACGGGCTTCTTCCAGGGCATCGCATCCCGGCTCAAGCCGGGCGGCATCCTGGTGACCTCCGATCTGGCCTCGGACACCGCTTCGCCGGCCTACGCCAGCCTGCTGGAAGTCTGGTTGCGCACGATGGCTGGCGCAGCCCTTTCGCCAGAGCGCGTGGAGCAGATGCGCGCGGCGTATGCGCGCGATGTCGCGATCCTGCCCACCCCACGCGTGGAAGCCATCATCGCGAATGGCGGCTTCGACGCCCCCGTGCGGTTCTTCCAGGCCGGCCTCATCCACGGCTGGTACGGCAAGCGCCTCTCAGGTGACGAGAGGGCCGACTGAGCCGACCAGGGGCCAGCACCCGCCCACGCGCCAATTCACGACACGCGCCGAGCTCCCACACCCGCGCGCCAGTCTTTTTCGGACACGATCCGAGTGATTTCAGACAAACGCCGAGCTCGAACACCCGCACACGCCCCAACGAGGTGCATTCGCCGAGCTCCGAGCTCGGCCCGCCGAGCCAAAAGTCCCGCGCACCGAGCAAAACACTCGGCCTGCCGCCCTCGGAGCTCCGCGTGCCACCCAAATGACTCGGCGTGCGCCCCTCGCGGCCTGGGTTTCCGTGAAAGAGGCGCCTTGACACACGCCATGCCATGCCTCAGCCTGTCTTCTGCGATGGACCGCTTGACCCGCCCCCCCACAGCCATGCCAATCACGCACGCCGGCAACTTGGCCACCAGCTCGGCCTTGCTCGCCCCTTTCATTTCTCAGGCCGCAGCGAGTCACCTCACATGAGGCGCCAAGCTGTTGCGTTGCTGTTGAGCGCGTTCGTCGCTGGTGCGTGCGCAGTTTCGCCGCTGACGCCAAGGTTGTCTGCTCAAACGCATGCGCAGTTGCTCGCGGGTTTGGCTCAATCCGAACTGCCGGAGGTGGGCCACAACAGTGTCGTGATTGCCATCACCGAAGCGCTCGGGTTCGAGGCGGCCAGCCGCCCAGTCCAATACGCAACCGACCACGCCCACCTTCCAAGGGTGAGAGGTCGCGTCACACGCGTGTCTGAACGGTGCGCTCGGGTGGAGGTGCGTGCCTTGCTGCCCAACGAGCCTGCGTCGCAGTCCGTCGAGGTTGAGGGCACGTATTGCCTTGTTGGTCCTGCCGTGTGGGATTCGGCCCGGCAGGCGGTTCGTCGGTCAAATTTGTAGGCGTGAGGCTTGCTCATTCCTCAGGCAGCTCAAGAGCATGAAAGCATGCATGCAGAAATTCAACATCGGAGCATGTTTGGTGTGCGCCTTGGTTGCACATTCCGCCCTGGCTGGCAAGCAAGCCCAACCACCGGACCTTGTCGTGTCAAAGGATGGCACGTGCGTTTCCGACCTGCGAAGCAAGTTGGCTTGGTCGCGCTGCGCAGAGGGCATGCAATGGAACGGCCAGACCTGTGCGGGCGAACCGCACCTTGTGAGCCATGCTGAGGCGCTGTCGCTTGCACGTGCACGCTCCAAAGCGGACGGTTTGCAGTGGCGTGTCCCGCGTGTCAAGGAACTCCAGCACCTCGTGAGCAAAGCCGCGCACGCCGGACCCAGAGAGGCGGTGTTCTTTCCCGCGTCACCAGCCGATTGGCACTGGACCGTCTCGGCCAACATCGATGTCAGCCCTGTCAACCAATACGATTACGCGAACATCGAGCGAGGCGTCACAGCGCAGAACGCGAACCGCATGGCGTTCCTGCACGGCTGGGCTGTGAACGCGCAATCAGGCGTGGCGCGTGGGGATGTTCCGAAACGCACGAAGTTGCCGGTTCGTTTGGTGCGGCAAGAAAAATGAGCGTCCGTGAACCGGGTGCTTTGGCGGTTTCGTGACGAGCCTGGGAGCCGCGCCTTCGACAAAGCGCCCCAACCCGGCGAACGAAGCGACAACCCAACTCAAGCGGCCAAAGCCTGCCGATGCACCCGGCCGCCCACCGCCGAAGCCGCCAGCACCCCCAGCATCAGCACCAACGCCGCCCCCGCAAAAACGCCAGCAGGGTGCCCATGGTCCATCATCCAGCCGAACACCGGCGCCGCCAGCGCGAACCCCACGTCGAGCCCCGAATACACCGTGCCATAAACCCGCCCCGTCGCCCCGGGAGGCGCAGCCCGCTTGATCAGCATGTCCCGCGAAGGCCCAGCCAGCCCCGTCCCGAACCCAGCCAGCGCCACGCTCGCCGCGCACAACAAAGGCGGCAACCACCCCGTCGAAGCCAGCAACAGCAGCACCGCCGCCAGCGTCATCGCCGCCGCGATCAAGCGCTCCAGCCGCTCGGCGCGCTGCACCAGAAAGCCGCCGATCACCATGCCCGCCGCGCCACACAGCATGTAGCCCGTCACCACGAAAGCGGTGATCGCCTCGGGCAGCCCCACCAACTGCTGCAAGGCCGGGCTCGCAAAGCTCTGGATCGCGCTCAGCGCCGCCGTGGTGAAGAAGAAGAACGAAAAACACAGCCACACCGAAGGCAGCTTCAGGAACGCCATCGGGTGCTCGCTCACCGGGGCTTGTGCCGCCGCCGCCCGGTGCGCCGCATGGTGGTCGTCGATGGCCTCACGCTGCCACCACAGCAACGCGATCACCGACAGCGACACCAGCGCCGCGCAGGCACACGCCACGCGCCAGCTTCCCGTGGCCGAGCTCAGCCCGATCAAGAACACCGGCGCCGCCGCCCACCCCAGGTTGCCGCTGATGCCGTGGATGGAGAACGCGTGCCCGATGCGCGCCATCGACACCCGCTTGTTCAAGATGGTGAAGTCCACCGGGTGAAACGGCGAGTTGCCCAGCCCCGCCAGCGCCGAGGCCAGCATCAGCCCGTCATAGCCCGTGGCCAGCGAGGCGCTCAGGCCCGCGGCCACGAAGCACGCCAGCCCCGCGAACAGCACCGGCCGCGCGCCAAAGCGGTCGACCACGAAGCCGGCCAGTGCCTGCCCCACGCCCGAGATCACGAAGAACAGCGTGACCAGCAGCCCCAGCTGCGCGTAGCTCAGCCCGAAATCCCGGATGAACATCGGGAACAGCGGCGGCAGCAGCATGTGGTGAAAGTGCGAGGTGCCGTGGGCCAGGCCGATCAGGCCGATGGTGGTCGCATCCTGGCGTGCATCAGGTGAAGCAGGGGCGGGCGAGGGCAGGGTCGAAGCGGTCATGGGGCGTCACTGTACGCCTGGGGCCGAAGGCGCGCAGGCGGGCGCCTGACTACACTTGCGCCTGAACCGTCCTTTTTCCCCATGCGCATCGAACACATCCGCCAGCGCCTGCGCGCGATCGGCGCCAAGCCCATCCACGAGCAGCGCGTGCTGCGCCTGTGGGCCCAGGCCCTGCCGCAAGGCAGCGGCAAGCGCCGCCCCGAAGACTTCCTGCCCCAGCCCGTGCGCGAGGGGCTCGATGCGCTCATGAGCGAAGTCATGGGCCTGGCCACGCTGCGCTCGGCCCACCCGGGCTCGGACGGCTCCGAGCGCCTGCTGGTGGGCCTGCAAGACGGCCAAACCTGCGAGAGCGTGCTGCTGCCGCGCGATGGCCTGTGCGTGTCCTCGCAAGTGGGGTGCGCGGTCGGCTGCGTGTTCTGCATGACGGGCAAGGACGGCCTGTTCAGGCAGATCGGCAGCGCCGAGATCGTCGCGCAGGTGGCCCTGGCGCGCACGCGCCGCGCGGTCAAGCGGGTCGTCTTCATGGGCATGGGCGAGCCCTCGCACAACCTCGACAACGTGCTCGAAGCCATCGAGCTGCTGGGCACGGTGGGCAACATCGGCCACAAGAACCTGGTGTTCTCCACCGTGGGTGACCCGCGCGTGTTCGAGCGCCTGCTGCAAGGTCGCGTCAAGCCCGCGCTGGCGCTGTCATTGCACTCGAGCAAGCCCGGGCTGCGCCGCGAGCTGCTGCCGCGCGCCACGGCCATGTCGCCCGAAGAGCTGGTGGAAGCGGGTGAGCGCTACGCGCGCGCCACCGGCTACCCCATCCAGTACCAGTGGACGCTGCTCGAAGGCATCAACGACGGCGACGACGAGCTCGAAGGCATCGAGCGCTTGCTCAAAGGCAAGTACGCGCTGATGAACTTCATCCCTTACAACGAGGTCGAGTCGCTGGACTTCAAGCGCCCGAGCTGGGAGCGCGCCGCCGAGATGGCGCGCTGGCTGCACCGCCGCGGCGTGCTCACCAAGCTGCGCCACTCGGCCGGGCAGGACGTCGATGGTGGCTGCGGCCAGCTGCGTGCGCGCGAGAGCGTGCTGCCGGCGCACAAGCTGGCCAAGCCCGGCGCGCGCACCGTGGTGCCAATCGCGCCGGCTTGATCAACGCGTCACTCAACGCGTGACGATGGGGAACACCCCCGTCGGCTTGTCCAGCAAACCGAAGAAGCGCCCCAGCGCCAGGCGGCTGCCGTCGATGCTCGTTTCCTTCGACGTCAGCAGCGCCATCGCCCCGGCCTGGCCCGTGACCATGCGGATGAAGAAGGGGTGCGTCACCGTGAGCGTCGCGTCGGCATCGGCCACGGGCGTGCCCGGCTCGATGGCCTCGTGGCGCAGCACGCCGTTGGCCACGCGCAGCACGTAGGCCTCTTTCAGGTCAGAGAAGACCATCTTGATCGTCAGCTTGCCGTCGCCCGCCTTCTCGGCGTTGAGCGACGCGGCCATCGACTCCAGGAAGCGCTCGATGGGCGTGTGCTGCAGCAGGTCGGCAAAGGCCACGCGCGATTGCGCCTGCGTGGGCGGGCCGTCGCGCAGCTCCAGCGCGCCGCTGAGGTACACGTTGCGCCACGGCGCCGACTCGGCCAGGTAGCCCAGTTGCTCGAAGCTGCGCGCCAGCAGCTCGCGCGAGGCGGTGTCCTTCGGGTCGGCATAAACGGCGTGCTTGAGCAGCTCGGCCGACCAGCGGAAGTCGCCCGCGTCAAAGGCCTTCTGCGCGGTGGCGCGCAAGGCATCGGCCCCACCGGCCAGCGCCACGTAGCCCTTGGCGGCATCGACTGGCGGCAGCGCGTCGAGGTTGGCGGGGTTCGCGTCGTACCAGCCCAGGTAGTACTGGTACACGGCCTTGACGTTGTGCTTGACGGTGCCGTAGTAGCCGTGCACGGCCAGGTCCTGCTGCAAGGCGGTGGGCATCTTCAGCGTCTCGGCGATCTCGGGCGCGGTCAGGCCCGCGTTCATGCCGCGCACCGTCTGGTCGTGGATGAACTGGTAGGCGTCGCGCTGGTGCTCGATGAAGCTGCGGATGCGCTCGGCGCCCCACACCGGCCAGTGGTGCTGGGTGAAGACCACCTCGCTGCCTTGCACCTGCGTCAGCGCCTCGTTGAGGTAGCCGGCCCAGCGCGTGGCGTCGCGCACCTTGGCGCCGCGCAGCGTGTAGAGGTTGTGCAGCGTGTGGCCCATCAGCTCGGCGCCGCAGTAGGCCTTGAGGTCGGGCAGGGCGAAGGTGAACTCCGAAGGCGCCTCGCTGCCCGGCACGTTGAAGAACACGAAGCGCACGCCGTCGATGACGTGTTCTTCGCTTGGCTTGTGCACCAGCAGCGTGGGCGGCAGGATGCCGACGCGGCCGAACGGCACCGCCTTGCCCAGCCCGTTGTCGACCACGCCGGTGGCGTTGGCCGGCAGGCGGCTGCCGTACATGTACATGGCGCGGCGGGCCATGGCCGTGCCCATCAGCACGTTCTCGCTGGTGGCCTCTTCCATGAAGCCGGCCGGCGCCACGATGGGCACCTTCCGCGCTTGCGCCTCTTCGGCCGAGATCACGCCCAGCACGCCACCGAAGTGGTCGACGTGGCTGTGCGTGTAGACCACCGCCGAGACCTTCTGCGCGCCCAGGTGCTGGCGCGCGAACGCCATGGCCGCTGCGGCCGTTTCGCGCGAGGTGCCGGTGTCGACCACGATCCAGCCCGTTTTGCCCTGGATCAGCGTGATGTTGGACAAATCGAACCCGCGCAGCTGCCAGATGCCCTCGCGCACCTGGAAGAGGCCGGTCTGGTTGTTCAGGCGCGCCTGGCGCCACAGGCTGGGGTTGACGCTGTCGGGCGCGTCCTCGGCTTGCTGGAAGGCGAAGGCGTCGTGGTCCCAGATGACCTGGCCGGCCTCGTTGCGCACTTGGCCGCTGGGGGCGGCGATGAAACCGCGCTTGGCGTCGGTGAAGTCGCTGGCGTCGGCGTGCTGGAGCTGGTGGGCCACCTCGGCCTGCGCCCGTTGCACGGCCGGGTGCACCGGGCCGCCGGGCTGCGAAGCCGCGGTGCTGGCCGGGCGAGCGGGCGTGCCGCAGCCGGCGGCGACCAGGCACAGGCTGGCCAGCAGGGCGGTGGGCAAAAGGCGTGAGTGCAGGCGTGAGCGAGGGGCCATGTGGGTCTCCAGGGCTGTTGTGGGAAGCAGCTCGGATCGTGGGCGCGGGCGCACAATGTGTCCAATGCATTGTTCTCATTTGCATGATGAGCGGAGCGCATCGTGATCGACCTCAAACGCCTCAGGCACCTCACCGCCCTGGTCCAGCACGGCAACTTTCACCGCGCGGCCGAGGCCCTGCACCTGACCCAGCCGGCGCTCACGCGCAGCATCCAGGCGCTCGAAGCCCACGTGGGCGCGCCCCTGCTGACCCGCCACCGCACCGGGGTCGAGCCCACCGAGCTGGGCCGGCTGCTGCTGCGCCACGCCGGCGCGCTCGAAGGCCAGGTGCGCGACCTCGACCGCGAGCTGCGCCTGGCCAAAGGCCTGGACCTGGGAGAGCTGCGCGTGGGCGTGGGCCCCTGGGGCGGCTCGGTGCTGGTGGGGCCGGTGGTCGGGCGCCTGAACGCCTTGCACCCGGGCCTGCAGCTCAAGCTGGTGCTCGCCCCCTGGCAGGAGCTGCCCGAGCGCGCCCGCGCCCGCGAGGTCGACGTGGTGCTGGGCGAGCTGCGCGAGATCGAACAGCTGCCCGACTTCGAATGCGCCCCGCTGAGCCCGCACCAGGTCTGCGTGGTCGCCCGCGCCGGCCACCCGTTGACGCGTCAGCCCAGCCTGCGCACCGCCGACCTGTTCGACTGGCCCCTGGCCGGCCCGAACCTGCCGGAGACCGCCTTGCAGGCCCTGGCCGCGCTGGCCGCCGCCGCTGGTGTGCCGCCAGAGCGCCTGCGCCCCGGCCTGCTGGGCGTGACCTGCGACAGCTCGGGCATCCTCAGCCAGGTGCTGCAGGAAAGCGATGCGCTGTCCTTCATGCCGCGCTTCATGGCCGAAGACGACCTGCGCTCAGGCCGGCTGGCGACCCTGGCAGTGCCCGGGCTGACGCAGTCCGTGCGCTTCGGCGCGGCCTGGTTGCGCGGCCGCACCCTGGGCGGCGCAGGCGAAAAGTTCGTCGCGCTGCTGCACGCGCACGACGCGGCTTTGCGCGCGGCGTCGAGCGCGCCTCAGTCCTCGCCCTGACCGATCGCGCCAGCGAAGGCGCGGGCAAAGGCCTCGCCGAACGAGGGCGTGCCGCTGATCGACAGGCTCACCGTCACCCAGTCGCCTTCCGGGCTGACGTGCAGGTCGTGGCACCAGCTCGCGCCCTCGTCGAGGTCGCCCGGGCCGTCGGGGAAGCGCCGAGCCGCCCAGGCCAGCACCTGCTCCACCTCGGCCAGCACCGCCGCGTGGCGCTCGCGCGAGGTGGACGCCATCGCGTCGAAGGTGTGCACGCCGTCGGTGTCGCCACTGGCGTCGAAGCTGAGGAAGTCGAGGTGGGGGCGGCTGCGAGACATGGGGCGAATTTGTACCACCCCCGGGCCTTGCGCCCTCAACTTGCGCGCAGCGGGGGCCGATATCCACCCATGGCCTCCGATCCGACCCCCACCTCACCTGTTGAGCAACCCACGACTGCGGCGCCAGCCCTGCTGGACCCGGCGGTCAAACGCAGCTGGATGCGAGCGACGCGCGTGACCATCGTGCTGACCGTGGTGTTCTGCCTGATGCTGACCGGCCTGCGCTGGCTGGACGCCAAGCGCCAGGCCCGAGCGGTGGGCGCGACGGTGGTCAACCTCGTGGACGCGGCTCAGGGCGTGACGTCCGCCACGCTGCCGGCCGTCGAGGCGGCGGTGGAGCCGCAGGTGGCCGTCAAGGCCGTGGCCTTTTGCCCGGCCGACGCTGCCAACGCTGCGGGCCAGTGCGAAGCCCTGTTCGTGCGCGAAGAGGCCACGCCTTGCACCCCGGGTTTCAGCCTGAGCGCCCTGTGCACCGCCGTGCCCTCCCTGTCGCGACCCGAAGACACCGTCCGCGTGACCTACTCCCTGGGCGCCACCTGGGTGGCCGCGGCCGAACAATCGGTGGCCTGCCTGCTGCTGATGGTGGGCGTGCTGTGGGCCTTCGCCAAGGTGCGCACTTCGCGCGCGCCCTCCACCTCCGCCCAGGCGGGTGGCGGTGCCGCAGGCGAGGCAGGTGGCGCCACGCAGAAATCGAACGAACACGATGCCCTGACCGGCCTGCTCAACCGCGTGGCCTTCGAAGCCGCGCTCAAGCGCCACAACGAGGCCGAGAACCTCAGCGCCCTCGAAGTCGATGGTTGCCTGCTGTACTTCGACCTGGACCGCTTCAAGCTCATCAACGACACCTACGGCCACATCGCCGGCGACACCGTGCTGCGCACCGTCTCGCAACGCCTGCGCTACACCCTGGGCGGCGGCGTGCTGATCGGCCGCCTCGGTGGCGACGAGTTCGCCGCGCTCATCACCGACGTGTCCTCGCGCGGCAACATCGAAACCATCTGCCGCGTGCTGATCGAGCAGGTCTCCAAGCCCATCCCCATCGACGACGTCAAGGAATGGGTGGGCCTGAGCATCGGCGCGCACATGCTCAAGCGCGGCACGCTCACCGTCGGCGAGATGCTGCACCGCGCCGACCTGGCCATGTACGAGGCCAAGCGCGCCGGTCGCGGTCGGCTGGTCTTCTATCACGAGTCGATGGAAGACGCGGCCCGCAGCCGCGCGCAGATCCAGGGCGAGCTCAAGCACGCCATCGACGCACGCCAGTTCTTCCTGGTCTACCAACCGCAGTTCGACGCCAAGGACCAGATCCGCGGCGTGGAAGCCATGGTGCGCTGGCGCCACCCGGTGCGCGGCCTGATCCCCACCGAGGAGTTCATGTCGGTGGCCGAACAAAGCGGCCTGATCGTGCCGCTGGGCAAGCACATCATCGGCCTGGTCTGCGAAGACCTGGTGAACCTGCGCAAGGAAGGCCTGGTGCTGCCTTACGTGAGCCTGGACGTGTCGATGCGCCAGCTGGCCGACAAGGCCCTGGTCGAAGACCTGCAGGCCACGCTGCAGCGCCACGGCCTGACCGCCGCCGACCTCGAATTCGAGGTCACCGAAGGCACGACCATGGTCGGCCAGGTCAGCAAGGAAAACGCCACGCTGCGCCAGCTGCAGGACATGAAGTTCCGCATCGCCATTGACGGCTTCGGCGCGGGGCAGTCGTCATTGGCTCGCCTCATCGACCTCAAGGCCGACAAGATCAAGATCGACCCGATGTTCGTGCACGCCATCGGCGAGCCGGGCTTCAACCCCGCGCTGCTGGAGCTGATGATCGGCCTGGCCCAGCGCCTGGAGGTCAAGATCGTGGCCCTGGGCGTGAACTCGCTCGAGCAGGTGAGCTGGCTCAAGCAGGCCGGCTGCACGATGATGCAGGGCGACTTTTTCGCCCAGCCCATGAACCACATCCAGCTGCTGTGCTGGCTGCGTGAGCAGGCCGGCGACCAGGGTTACCTGGGTGGGGTGTGGGCCCCGACGCGCGCCTTCGAAGAAAGCGACGTGATCCAGGCCTGAGGCTGGTTCAGCTTTCGCGGGTGCTGTTGAACACCCAGGCGGCATAGGCCTCGCTGGCCTGCGTGACCGGCACCGCGAAGATGGCGGGTAAATCGTAGCTGTGCCGCTCGCGGATGAAACGCTCGACCTCGGGCCACTTGTCGGCCGAGGTCTTGAGCAGCAGGCGGCATTCATGCTCCTGCTGCAGCTTGCCGTCCCACAGGTAGACGCTCTCGATGTCGGACAGCTGCGCGCAGGCCACCAGGTGTTGCTCGACGAGACCACGGGCGAGGCGCAGGGCTTCGTCGCGGGTGGGGGTGGTGGTTTGGATGAGGAGCATGGGGGGTCAGGGCGGTGATGGGGCCATCACGCCCGACGGCGCTTCCTTGGGCGTTTGACGACTTGCGGCCACCCCACGATCAGCAAGCCGATGCCTGCAGTGAGGAAACCTGTGCCGATGATGCCCGTGATCACCGCACCGAGCCAGCCCTCGTTGAACGAGTCGATGGTGGCATCCAGGTCGTGGGACTTGGACGCGGGGTCATAGCGCACGGTCACGTGTTCGCCGATGGCGTACCGCGGCGGCCTTGACCGCACCTTGGAGACAAAGGTGTGCGTTTCACCCTGGTGATCGGTGAACGTCACATGGGCGGCTTTCGAGTGGTCACCAAAGTGAGGGCTGACCTTGAGCGATGAGACCACGCCTGAGGTGACGGCCAAAGCGCGCTCCTGGTGCAGCCGCTGCTTGACCTCCCACGTCGTGAGCGCGATCAAGCCCAGGCCCACCACGATCGGAATCAGCAGGATCAGGAGCAGTTCGGTGTTGTGGATGCGGGGGAGCGGGAGTTTGATGTGCATGGCCGGTTGATGTTCCGTCTGCTGCAATCGCTCACAGCCGGCGTGGCAGGCGGGCCGTAGAATTTTGCGGTTTCATGCATCAAATGATCGAGGGAGAGTCATGCCGTTGCGTCGCGATCGGGGCCATGGCACGCGTGCAGCCATGCGTGTCATGCAGTTGTGTCTGCTGGTGGGAGGGGCCTGGGCCCTCGCAGGTTGCGAATGGTGGGCTCAGCATCAAGCACGCAAGCTTGCCGAGGCACCTGAAACGCAGGCCAAGGTTGCTGCGCTCAAGGCCAAGACCCTCAAACAACTGAGCCATGTTCAGGGCGGGGCCTTCTGGTTGGGTGACTTTGGTGTGTTGCTGGATCAGCAGGCCAAGGACACCGATTCTCGTCCTGGCCCTGATGCCAAACCAGGAGAGGGCCTGCCGTTCACCAGCGACGAAGACAACAAGCCGCCGAAGTGGGTTGAACTGGATGGGTTTTTGATCCAGCAATACAAGGTCACCTATGGTGACTTCGATGTGTATGTGCAGGCGAACGCGCTGCCGGCACACCCGCCCAAAGGCGACGATGACTTCCACGGCATCTGGCAAGACGCTCGCACTGGCGATGATGTGCCCGCCGGGGTGGCCTGGCAGCAAGCCAAGGACTACTGTCTGTGGCTTGGCAAGCTCACGGGCTTGCCGTTCGATTTGCCCACCGAGGCGCAGTGGGAGTTCGCCGCCAGCAATCGCATCAACAGCTATCGGCAGCCGTTTCCGACGAAGACGGGACAGATCATCGAGGGGAAGAGTCATCCCACGTTTGCTCAGCAGAAAAAGATGTTGGGACGTCGTGGTGCTTTGTACCCAGTCGGGCGATATGAACCGTCTCCATTGGGGCTTCATGACCTGGTGGGCAATGGCTTTGAGTGGATGAATGACTGGTATGCACCTGATGCTTACCAGCATGGCCCAAGCAAGAACCCAACTGGGCCAGCTACAGGAAAAGAGAAGGTGTTGCGTGGCAAGAGTGCGCATGAAGACTTCTCTCCGTTTCCGCATGTGATGCGCTACCACAAAGACCCGAAGGAACATCGAGTTGCACCGACGGATGTGGAGCCGTTCCCGTTCACGCGAGAAAGTTTTCGCTGCGTGGCGAATCGTCCTGATCCGATCAAGTGATCCACGCGATGTTGTTGTTCATCTGTGCGGATCTTCTGTAGTCAACACATGCGAAAAAGAAGGCGCACCCCCAACTGGCCATTTGCTCTGGCATTCATCGCTGCAGGTCTTGTTCCTGCTTGGTTGGGCATATCTGGCATCGGCGAAGCGCTGTCACTTCACTCCAAGGGGACTCGAATCATCGGGCACATTGATCGCTTTGATTGCCCTCGTCGAAGCACCTCGTGTGATGTGGTCGTCACCTTTGTTGACTCTGATGGGGGGAGCAGGCAGATCACCGAAGGCAGTGCATCACCATCACCAGATTTCGTCACTGGTGGGCGAATGGACGTGCTCTATCTGCAGCAAGGCCAGAATGAAGTGGTGCGCTTGAATCGTCCGGTCTACCTGTGGGGACTGCCGATCTTCCTGATTCTAGTGTCGACCCCATTCTTGTGTGCGGGCGTTTACCTGACGTTCATGTCTTTGAGTAAACGACGCTGAATGGCGTGGGCTGTTGCCAGGTGGAAGCGCTGTTCGCCAGCAACCAGGACGCTCCCCAAAAAAAGAACAGCCCTTCGAGAGTGCCGACGGCGATGGCGAATGCAACCGGGCTCATGCGGCCCACCTTCCTGATGATGTTTTGTGGGCGTGAATGTAGCCGTGCAAGCGGGTGATTTCGATCGTTTGGGCCCAATCCCCTCAATGGGGGAGGCTGCGCTGCAACCGGTCTTCACGGGGCGCAAGCCGGGCAGACTCTGGGCCCATGACCCATTCAATCAGAGGAACCCTGGCCCGTTGCCTGGTCGGTTTGCTGCTGCTCGCATGCAGCTTGAGCGTCGGTGCCGCCCACACGCCGCAAAGCGTGCCCAACCCACGCCCTGCGGGCTCCGGGCACATTGCCAACCCGGACGGCGTCATCGATGCCGCACATGTTGCCCAGATCGAAGGCTTGCTGGGTCGCCTGGAGGCCGACAAGGGTGTTCAGGTGGCGGTGGTGGCCATCGCCGACATCGAGTCACCCGCCGATGTGTTCGAGTTCGCGCAGCAACTCTTCGATCTCTGGGGCATCGGCGATCGCGCCCGTGACGATGGCCTGCTGGTGCTGCTGGTGCGTGATCGACGCACCGTGCGCATGCACACGGGATATGGGCTGGAGGGGCTCTTGCCTGACCTGTTGTGCCATCGCATTGAACAGCAGTTCATGAAGCCGGCCTTCAAGGATGGGCGATATGGCGAGGGCCTGCTCTTGGGCCTGACGGAAATTGATCGCCTGGCAAGAGACCCGGATGCCGCGGCGCGGGCGATCGCGTCGGTTCGCCCGCAGACCGATGGCTGGCCTGTGATGCGCTGGGTGTTGAGCGTGCCCATCGCCGTCATCGGCTTGCTGCTGTTTGCGGTGCGCTCCATGCGGGGTTACTTTTCACGTGAATCCCAAGACAGCGCCTTGCCGCCGGGGTCGATGCGCTATGCGCGCTTGTCCTGGCTGACATGCTTCGTGGTGCTGCCATTGGGCATCGTGCAACTGGCCGGTGAGATGCCTGTCGGACTTCGCGTGGGCGGGGCATTCTTGTTGCTCTATGCCTATTTCGTGGTGATGGCGATGCAGCACGCTTGGCGGCTGCATCGCTGTGCCCGCTCGTTGTTCGCGAACCGGGCACACGCTCGCCTGCATCACGTTTTGGGGCAGCAGCGGGCGTTCTGGGTCTGGATGGCCATCTGGATGCCGCTGCCCTT
>Ga0208492_1000397_pt1 | contig 37943 bp, 38 predicted proteins | sample Subbioar_CSW14AB_FD_184820 | JGI IMG/M metagenome (GOLD analysis project Ga0208492, IMG submission 184820) | Serpentinite rock and fluid subsurface biosphere microbial communities from McLaughlin Reserve, California, USA - CR12Mar_CSW14AB (SPAdes) | ecosystem: Environmental > Terrestrial > Deep... | reverse complement strand
CGTCGACCCGCCACGGCACAAGTGTGTCATCGACGGTCATCTCGAGACTGCGGAGGATCGCTGCGATACGTGCCTCGCCCACCGGCACACCGAGCAAACGCTCGACCGTGGCCGGGCGGAAGTGAACGGTAACGGGTTCGCGCTGCCCGACGTCACTCTGTGTGACCGCGCATGGGCCGGGGCTGCCGCCACAGATTTCCAGAATCAGTTGAGTCGCGCGTTCGATCGCGCGGGCTTGGCCCCGAGGGTCAACGCCCCTTTCAAATCGCTGCGACGCGTCGGTATGCATGCGATAGCGGCGCGCGGCCCCCGCCAGGCGTATCGGTTCGAAGAAAGCGCTTTCGAGAAACACATTGCTGGTGTGCTCGGATACCGCGGTGCTGGCTCCACCCATGATGCCGGCGAGGGCAATCGGGCCGCTGCCGTCGGTAATCAACAAGCTGCCAGCCGCCAGCTCGACTTCGCTGTCATCGAGCAGCGCGATGCGTTCGCCGGTGCGCGCTTCGCGCACCACTATCGGCGCCGACAGCTTGTCGAGATCGAACGCGTGCATCGGTTGCCCGAGTTCGAGCATCACATAATTCGTGACGTCGACCAGCGGATGGATGCATCGAACCCCCGCGCGACGGAGCCGCTCGCTCATCCACAGTGGCGTGCGCGCCAGGGGATTCACACCGTTAATGACGCGTCCAGCATAGACAGGACAGGCCTGCGGCGCAGCGAGCTCCACGTCCAGGGTCTGGAGCCCCACCGCAGGCACCGCGGCCACATTCGTGGATTTCACTTTGCCGCTGAACAACGCGGCAAGGTCGCGGGCCACGCCGCTGACACAGAAGCAGTCGGCACGGTTGGGCGTGAGATTGACTTCCACCACCACGTCGTCGAGCAGCAGGGACTCGCGAAGGGCAATGCCTGTCTGCGCAGCATCAGGTAATTCAATGATGCCGCTGGCGTCGTCTCCCAGACCCAGTTCACTGGCCGAGCACAGCATGCCGGCCGATTCGATGCCACGAATGGCGCTGAGCGTCAGACTACGACCATCGCCGATTTCAGCGCCAGGAGGCGCGTACGCAACCTTCAGCCCCCTACGCACATTAGGTGCGCCACAGACCACCTGATGCGTCGTGGAACCGTCGAACACGGCGCAGACACTTAGATGGTCAGCCTCCGGATGCGTGGCGACTTCCCTGACCTCGGCGACGATGACGCCGTTCAATGCTGGCGCGGCCGGTGTCAGACCTTCGATCTCGAGGCCCGCCAAGGTCAAGCGCTCGGCCAACTCGGCCGTCGGTACGGCCGGGTCGAACCATTCACGCAACCATCGTTCGCTGAGTTTCATTCCAACGTGCTCTGAATCCGCGCCGTCGTCAGGCGAACTGGCGCAGGAACTGGATGTCGTTTTCGAAGAACAGGCGAAGGTCGGAAATACCATGACGCAGCATCGCCAGGCGCTCCACCCCGAGCCCGAACGCGAAACCGGTATAGCGTTCGGTATCGACTCCGACTTTTGCCATTACGGCCGGATGCACCATGCCGCAGCCCATGACTTCCAGCCAATTGCTGATGCCATGCTTGGATTCGAGTTTGATGTCGACCTCCATCGATGGCTCCGTGAACGGAAAATAGGAGGGCCGATAGCGAATCTTGAGGTCATCGCGCTCGAAGAACGTCTTCAGGAACACGTCCAGCGTGCCCTTGAGATCGGCCATCGTCACGCCCTCGTCGATGCACAGTCCTTCGACCTGATGGAACATCGGCGAATGGGTTTGATCGTAATCGCAGCGATACACACGACCGGGTGCGATGATCCGTAGCGGCGGCGGCTGGTGCTCCATCACGCGGATCTGCACCGGCGACGTATGAGTGCGCAGCAAGCGGCCGTCTGTCAGATAAAACGTATCGTGCATCGCTCGCGCCGGATGGTGGGCGGGGATGTTCAGGGCTTCGAAGTTATGGAAGTCGTCTTCGACCTCCGGGCCACGCGCGACATCGAATCCCGCATGCCGGAAGATGGTTTCGATACGCTCGATAACGATGCTGATCGGATGGATGCCGCCACTGGCGGTACCGCGGCCCGGCAAGGTCACGTCGATATGTTCAGTGCGCAGGCGCTCGTCGAGGTGGGCCGCTTCCAGCGCCGCTTTCCGAGCGTCCAGCTGATCGCTGACCCGCTGCTTGGCGTCATTGATCGCTTGCCCGGCGGCCGGACGCTGGTCTGCCGGCAGGCCGCCCAAGGTTTTGAGCAGCGCGGTGATCGCCCCCTTCTTGCCGAGGTATCGCACCCGCAATTCGTCTAGCGCGCCCAGATCGGCCGCCGCCGCGAGGGCAACGGTCGCTTCCTGCACAATGGCTTCGATGTCGCTCATGCGAAAGACTGCGTACGCTGGAAAAAGAAAGGGGAAAGGCTCAACCTTTCCCCCGTATCCGCGGCTATCGAGTCTGACCGGAATTAACCGGCCAGCGCGACTTTGGAACGTTCCGCCAAGGCGCCGAAAGACGTCAGGTCATGCACAGCGAGATCGGCCAGCACCTTGCGGTCGACTTCGATCCCTGCTCGTGACAGGCCGTTGATGAAGCGCGAGTAGCTCAGGCCGAACCCGCGAGCGGCGGCATTGATTCTCACGATCCACAGTGCGCGGAACTGACGTTTACGCTGACGGCGGTCGCGGTAGGCGTACTGACCGGCCTTGATGACCGCCTGCTTGGCGACGCGGTAGACATTCTTGCGCCGACCGCGGTAACCCTTGGCCAGATCGATGATTTTCTTGTGCCGGGCATGTGCCTGGACACCACGCTTCACTCGTGCCATTGCTAATAAATCCTTCGCTCTACCTTCTTACAGCCCGGGCAGCATCTGACGTACGGAGGCCTCGTCGGCGTGCGCGATCAGGGTGCCATGACGCAGCTGACGCTTACGCTTGGGGCTCTTCTTCGTCAAGATATGACGCTTGAACGACTGCCGGCGCTTGATTCGGCCACTCCCGGTTTTGGTAAACCGCTTGGCTGCGCCGCGGTTGCTCTTAATTTTCGGCATCATCAATTCTCCACTGCCCGTCAGCTGCGCTTCGGCGCGATGACCATGACCATCTGGCGCCCTTCGAGCTTCGGGAATTGCTCTACGTTTCCTAACTGTCCGAGGTCGCTCTCGACGCGTTGCAGCATCTGGGCACCCAATTCCTGGTGTGCCATTTCGCGGCCGCGGAAGCGCAACGTAACCTTCACCTTGTCGCCTGTTTCGAGAAACCGCTTCAGATTTCGGAGTTTGATCTGGTAGTCGCCCTCGTCCGTGCCAGGCCGGAATTTAATCTCCTTGACCTGGATCTGCTTCTGTTTGCGCTTGGCGGCATGGCGTTTCTTGCTCAGATCGAACAGAAACTTGCCAAAATCCATCACGCGGCAGACAGGTGGCTCGGCAGTCGGCACGATCTCGACCAGGTCGAGTTCATGGATTTCCGCTTCGCGCCTCGCAGCTTCGATTGCAACGATTCCGAGGTTCTCGCCATCCGCGCCTATAAGGCGTACTTGCGGACAGTTAATATCCCCGTTGACCCGGTTCTTCTTGTCGGCGGCTATACCTCAATCCTCCAAAATGCTTAGGCCGCGCTGCGCAACTTCCATGCGGAGCCGATCGGTGAACTGTTCTAATGACATTTCACCCAGATCAGCGCCGCTTTGCGCTCGCACGGCCACGGTTCTATTACCCATCTCACGCTCGCCTATGACGAGCAGGTAGGGGATGCGTTGCAAGGTGTGCTCGCGGATCTTAAGCCCGATCTTCTCGTTTCTCAAGTCCGCATCGCATCGGAATCCTTGATTTTTCAGGATTTCCGCAACCTCTTTGGCCCACGGGGCATGTTGTTCGGTAATACTGAGGGCAATTGCCTGCACGGGCGCGAGCCAGGCCGGGAAGCGGCCGGCGTGATGCTCGATCAGAATACCGATGAAACGCTCCATCGAGCCGAGGATGGCGCGATGGATCATGACTGGGACGTGGCGCTCGCCATCTTCGCCGACGAACTTCGCGCCCAGCCGCTCCGGCATGGAGAAATCCACCTGCACGGTGCCGCACTGCCAGTTACGTCCGAGGCAGTCCTTCAAAGTGAATTCAATCTTCGGCCCGTAGAAGGCGCCCTCGCCCGGCTGCACCCGGAACTTGAGGCCCTTGTTCTTGAGTGCCAGCTCCAATGCGGCTTCGGCCTTGTCCCACAGCTCATCCGCGCCGACGCGCTGCGCCGGGCGCAGGGACAATGCGACTTCGATATCGCTGAACCCGAAGGCGGTATAGACCTGATAGGTCATGTCGATCAGACGGCCGACTTCGTCCTGCAGGGAGCTCTCGGCACAAAAAATGTGCGCATCGTCCTGGGTGAAGCGACGCGCGCGCATGAGGCCATGCAAAGTGCCCGACGGCTCGTTGCGGTGGACAATGCCGAATTCGGCGATGCGGAACGGCAAATCACGGTAGCTGCGCAGACCGTTATTGAAGATCTGCACGTGCCCCGGGCAGTTCATGGGCTTGACCGCGTATTCACGATTTTCCGAGCTGGTCGCGAAAATCATGTCGTGGAACTTGTCCCAGTGACCGGACTTCTCCCACAGCGAGCGGTCCAGCACCTGCGGGGTATGGACTTCCTGGTAATCGGCATAGCAGACATCGCGGATATAGCGTTCGACCAGTCGATACAGGGTCCAGCCCTTTTCGTGCCAGAACACCATGCCCGGTGCTTCTTCCTGGAAATGAAACAGGTCAAGGCTGCGGCCGAGCTTGCGGTGATCGCGCTTTTCAGCTTCTTCGATGCGCTTGAGATACGCCGCGAGGTCCTTTTTGTCGACCCAGGAGGTGCCGTAGATGCGTTGCAGGACTTCATTGTTCTGGTCGCCGCGCCAATAGGCGCCGGCAATCTTGGTCAACTTGAAAGCCTTCAGCCGGCCGGTGCTGGGCACGTGCGGCCCACGGCACAGATCGACGAAATCACCCTGCGCATACAGGGAAATGTCCTGTTCGGAGGGAATCGAAGCGATGATTTCGGCTTTGTATGCCTCGCCGAGGCCCTTGAAGAACTCGACCGCGTCGTCGCGCGCCATCAGGCGGCGTTCGACTGGGATATCGGCCGCGGCCAATTCTTCCATGCGCTTTTCGATGCGCTCCAGGTCTTCCGGGGTGAACGAGCGCTCGTAGGCGAAATCGTAGTAAAAACCGTCATCCACCACCGGGCCTATGGTGACCTGGGCACTGGGGTAGAGCTGCTTGACCGCGTGTGCGAGCAAATGGGCGGTGCTGTGGCGAATGATTTCGAGCCCGGCCTCATCCTTGGGCGTGATAATGGACAAAGCGCTGTCGTTTTCGATTACGAAGGAGGTATCGACCTCGCGGCCGTCGACCCGTCCGCCCAGAGCGGCCTTGGCCAGGCCGGCGCCAATGGACGACGCCACGGCGGCCACGGTCACGGGCGCATCGAAATGCTTCTGATTGCCATCGGGAAGGGTGATTACGGGCATTTCAAAATCTCCGTGGCCTGTACGAGCGGCCATCGAACGGGGCGGTCATCAGCGGCACGTGGAGCGCCCGAGCGCGGCACCACTCATGTCCAGGCGACATGGGCCGCGGTCCCGACGCGGGGACTCCGTAACACGATTTCCTACCAGTCGGAATTGGTAGGCGCGATTGGATTCGAACCAACGACCCCCACCATGTCAAGGTGGTGCTCTAACCAACTGAGCTACGCGCCTGTCGTTCTTTGCGTCGGCGTGCCATGGGAGGGGTGGAACCGCTCCTGCACACGCTCACTCGCGAAGGGGCGCAAGAATACACAAAATGGGCGGTTGTCACCAGCCGCAGGCGCGCTATTGACCTTCACGCATCAATCGGTGCCCGCGACCAGCGGCATATTCAGCACTTCGCGCTTGAGCAACGAGATTTCGTCGCGCAGTCGCGCGGCTTCCTCGAACTCCAGGTCGCGCGCATGGCGATACATGCGGTCCTCGAGTTGCTTGACCTTCTTCAGCGCCGCCTCGGAACTCAGGCCTGCATAGGGCGCATGCGCTTCGGCCGCGCGCTGCTGCGCGCGCCGCGGCTGGCCTGAGGCCGGTCCGTAGGCGCCTTCCATGACATCGGCGACCTGCTTGGTGATGCCAACCGGCGTGATGCCGTGGGTGATGTTATATGCCAACTGCACTTCGCGCCGTCGCTCCATCTCGTCCAGCGCGCGACGCATGGAACCGGTCACGCTGTCGGCATACATGATGGCGCGACCACCGATGTTGCGCGCCGCACGTCCGACGGTCTGGATCAGGGAGCGGTCCGAGCGCAGGAAGCCTTCCTTGTCGGCGTCGAGTATCGCAACCAGCGAAACCTCAGGCAGGTCCAGGCCCTCGCGCAGCAGATTGATCCCCACCAGCACATCGAATTCGCCCAGGCGCAGGTCGCGCAGAATCTCGACACGTTCGACGGTATCGATATCGGAGTGAAGATAGCGCACCCGCACACCGTGCTCACTCAGGTAGTCAGTCAAATCTTCCGACATGCGCTTGGTGAGGGTCGTCACCAGCACGCGGCCGCCATGCGCGACCGTCAAATGGATTTCCGAGAGCAGGTCATCCACCTGCGTGCCCGCCGGCCGCACTTCGACTTCCGGGTCGATGAGGCCCGTCGGCCGCACCACCAGCTCCACTACTCTGCCTGCGTGGTTTGCTTCGTAACTGCCAGGCGTGGCCGAGACGAAGATCATCTGCGGGGCGAGGCGTTCCCATTCCTCAAATCGCAGTGGCCGATTGTCGAGCGCCGACGGCAGGCGAAAGCCGTATTCGACCAGATTCTCCTTGCGCGAGCGGTCGCCTTTGTACATGGCGCCCAGCTGCGGAATGGTGACGTGACTCTCATCGATCACCAGCAGCGAATTCTTCGGCAGGTATTCGAACAATGTCGCGGGCGCATCGCCCGCCGCACGGCCCGACAAGTGCCGGCTGTAGTTCTCGATACCGTTGCAGTAACCCAGTTCCGCCATCATCTCGAGGTCGAAGCGGGTGCGCTGTTCCAGGCGCTGCGCTTCGACCAGCTTGTTCAGGGAGCGCAACTGCTCCAGCCGCTCCTTGAGCTCGACCTTGATGGTCTCCACGGCGCGCAACACGGTCTCGCGCGTGGTCACGTAGTGCGACTTTGGATAGATGGTGAAGCGTGGCAGCTTGCGCACCACTTCACCCGTCAGCGGGTCGAACAAGGCCAGATTCTCGACTTCGTCATCGAACAACTCGACCCGCAGCGCGTCGCGTTCCGACTCGGCGGGATAGATATCGATCACCTCGCCACGCACGCGATAAGTGCCCCGTTCGAGCACCACGTCATTGCGCTTGTATTGCAATGCTGTCAGACGCCGCAGGATCGAGCGCTGGTCTATCATGTCGCCACGGCGCAGATGCATCACCATGGAATGGTATTCGTCAGGTTCACCGAGACCGTAGATCGCCGACACCGTCGCGACGATGATGGTGTCCGTGCGTTCGAGCATGGCTTTGGTCGCGGACAAGCGCATCTGCTCGATGTGATCGTTGATTGATGCGTCCTTTTCGATGTACGTGTCCGACGCCGGCACGTAGGCTTCCGGCTGGTAGTAGTCGTAATAGGAAACGAAATACTCGACCGAGTTGTTCGGGAAGAAATCACGCATCTCGCCGTACAACTGCGCGGCCAGCGTCTTGTTCGGCGCCATGATCAAGGTCGGGCGCTGCACGGTCTGTATGACGTTCGCAATGGTGAAGGTTTTGCCGGAACCGGTCACACCCAGCAGAGTCTGGTGATAAAGACCGGCGTCTATGCCTTCGAGCAAGGCCGCGATCGCCTGCGGTTGTCCGCCCGCAGGTGCGAACTCGGACACCAATTCGAACTTGCGGCTGGTCGAACGTTCGTCGATATTGCTCATCGGATGGCGTGCTTGCGGGGTCGCGGTCGTCCGGTATAGTACACGACCCGCCGTCGACTCAATCAGCGAACACCAGGAGCTTCGTCCCCTTGGACGTAAAACCCTCACATCGCGCCACGAGCGTTAGAAGTTCCCCGACGCTGGCGGTCGCTGCCCACGCCGCCGACCTGCAACGCGCAGGCCGCGACATCCTCAACCTGGCTGCCGGCCAATCGGATTTCGACACTCCCGAGCACGTCAAACTTGCGGCGCATCAGGCCATAGACGCGGGCTTCACCCGCTATACCGATGTCGGCGGCACGCTCGAACTCAAAGCCGCCATCATCGAAAAATTCGAGCGTGATAACGGCCTGCATTTCAAACCCGAGAACATCCTGGTGTCCTGCGGCTGCAAGCACAGTCTGTTCAACCTCATGCAGGCGCTCTTGAATGAGGATGACGAAGTCCTGATTCCCGCGCCCTACTGGGTTTCCTACCCGGACATGGCGCGCCTCGCGGGCGCGGACCCGGTCATCATCCGCACTAAATTCAAGCAACGCTTCAAGATCACGCCCGAGCAGCTGCGCGGCGCGCTGGGGCCGCGTTCACGTCTGCTGATCCTGAACAGCCCCGCCAATCCCAGCGGTGCGGTCTACAGTCGTTCGGAATTGGAAGCGCTCGGTCATGTGCTCGCCGATTTTCCCGAAGTCATAGTCGTCAGCGATGACATATTCGAGCACATCAACTGGAGCATCGAACCCTTCGCCAATATTCTCCATGCCGCGCCACGCCTGCACGAGCGGACGGTGATAGTGAACGGTCTGTCCAAGGCCTACGGCATGGCGGGTTGGCGCATCGGCTACGCAGCCGGTCCCGCGCCGCTCATCGCAGCCATGAAAAAGATTCAATCCCAAAGCACCTCGAATCCGACTTCCATTGCCCAGGCCGCCGCGGTCGCCGCTTTGCGCGGAGACCGCGGCTTCTTGCGCGAACAGAATGAAGTGTTCAAGAAACGTCACGATTTCCTGCTGCGCGAACTCGGCCTCATGAAAGGCGTCAACGTGCATCCCGCCGAGGGCAGTTTTTTCGTGTTCCCGGACATGAGCGGCGTGATAGCCCGCCGCGACGACATCGACGACGACGTCGCGCTGGCCGAATACCTGCTGGACAAGGCGGCCCTCGCAGTGGTCCCGGGCGCGGCCTTTGGCGCCCCCGACTGCCTGCGTTTGTCGACCGCGAACGACATGGAGGTCCTCAAGGAAGCGATGGCGCGCATGCGCAAGCTGCTTGCCTGAGTGCGATACGATTTGACCCACCCCCCTTCGGGTCGGTACCATACGCTGCTCCATAATTCCCCGGTAGCTCAGTCGGTAGAGCGGGTGACTGTTAATCACTAGGTCGGCGGTTCGAGCCCGTCCCGGGGAGCCAGTAATTTCCTGCATGAACAATAGTTTGCGCGCACCTCATATACACGCTTGCTCGAAACTTTCTAGATCTCAGGCGCTCGGGTAACCGTCGGGTAACCAACCGCTCGTCCCCCCCTGCACTAGCAAAAGCGCAACGGGGGCGCCCACGCCTGGAATCCGAAGCGCAGGGAATAGGAAATGGCGCGCATTCGAAGGCTAGAAGTACAGAATTTTCGGTCCATTCGATTGCTCGATTGGGCGCCATCTCCGGGAATAAACTGCCTTGTCGGCCCGGGTGATAGCGGCAAATCCAGCCTCCTCGACGCTATAGACATATGCCTCGGCGCCCGCCGGAGTTTCACTTTTAGCGATACCGACTTTTTCCGGCTCGACGTTTCCGGGCCTATCCGGATCGCCCTGACCCTTGGTGACCTTCCTGAAGCGCTCCAGAACATCGACGCCCATGGCGACTTCCTGCGAGGCTTCGACCTAGCAACCAAAACAGTTGAAGACGAACCGCGCGCCGGCATAGAGACCGCGCTGACGCTCCAACTCATCGTAAATGCGGACCTGGACGGGATGTGGACGCTGTACTCCGAGCGTGCCGAGGAGCAGGGCCTAGAGCGGTGGTTGTCTTGGGGCGAGCGTCTCCTACTAGCGCCGGCGCGCATCGGCAGCAATGCAAACACCAATCTATCCTGGACGCGTGGCTCAGTTTTGAACCGGATCACCGACGAAAGGCCGAATCTCGGCGTCGACCTCACAAATGCGGCACGGGCTGCACGAGCGACATTCGGCGAACAGGCCGAGGCCCAGCTTGCGGAAACACTTAGGGCCGTAACCCGTACAGCTAACTATCTTGGCGTGCCCGTTGGAGACTCCGCCAAGGCGCTGCTAGACGCGCACTCAGTATCCATCAGCGATGGGGCAATCTCGCTGCATGACGAATATGGGGTTCCTCTGCGCTCGCTCGGCACCGGCTCCGCGCGGTTACTGGTCGCCGGCCTGCAACGGATGGCAGCGGGAACGGCTACCGTAGCGCTGATCGATGAAGTGGAACACGGTTTAGAGCCGCATCGGCTTGCTCGCCTTCTCGATTCTCTCGGCGCAAAGGATGCCGAGTCCCCGCTACAGGTTTTTATGACAAGCCATTCGCCGGTTGCATTGCGAGAGCTGACAGGTGACCAAGTGTTTGTCGTGCGACCCCATGCGGATCAGCACGCCGTGCATAGGGTCGGTACTGCCGATGATGTTCAGGGAACACTACGCAAGGATCCGGAGGCGTTCCTGGCCAAGTCGGTCATTGTCTGTGAAGGCGAAAGCGAAGTCGGATTTGCGCGAGGGCTCGACCAATTCTGGTCAAGCCATGAAAACCCCGCTTTTTTTTCCCTCGGCGGCGCCTATGTCGCTGCCGGCGGCGGCCATCCCGACCAAAGCTTTAGGAGGGGCGGCGCCCTCCTGAAACTCGGCTATCGGGTGCTTGTTCTGATCGATGCCGACGTGCCGCCGACGCCGGAGACCGTTGCCGCGTTTGAGGCTGCCGGCGGCCAATCCTTAACCTGGCAACCGGGACACGCGCTAGAGGATGAGCTATTTCACAGCCTTTGCGATGCGGCGGTGGTTGCTCTTATCGATAAAGCTATCGCCTTTAAAGGCCGGGAACTGGTCGAGCAGCACATCGTTTCGAGTTCTAACGGGGAGCGGCAGCTGCATGAAATCGTGCTTGAGGAATTGTTCGACGGCATTAGCTCCGATTCTAGAAGGCTGCTCGGTGCCGCGGCGCGCACTGGAAAAGGGTGGTTCAAGACCGTGAGTCGCTACCAAGAAGTTGCAAAAGAGGTTGTAGGTCCGCATTTGGAGACCGCCAACAACGAGTTCCAGGAATTGGTCGAAACACTTCGAGCTTGGATGCATGCCGGTTGAAATCGATCTCCTTAGCATCGATCGTGGCTCCGTTACAGCACCGGCGGGCTGCGGAAAGACACAGCTGATCGCTGATAACTTGGCCCTACATGATGGGCTAAAGCCAATACTCATCCTGACCCATACCAATTCTGGCGCTGCAGCGCTTCGTCAGCGACTCCATCGCGCTCGCGTGCGCAGTAGCTCATACCGCGTCGCGACCATCGACGGATTTGCAATGCGACTCATTGGCAAATTTCCGCTTCGCAGTGGTCTCGACCCTCAGATTTTGATGGTCGAAAACCCAGGGCATGACTACCCTGCCATACGTGCCGCAGCTGCTCGATTGTTACAAAGCAGACACATTGGCGAGCCGCTGCGGGCTACTTATAGCCGGCTATTCGTTGATGAATATCAAGATTGCTCTCTAGTTCAGCACGCAATTGTCGATGCCCTGTCTTGTGAATTGCGCACCGCGGTGCTCGGGGACCCTTTGCAAGCGATCTTCGGATTTGCGGGCCCTCTTGTCGACTGGGTGACCCATGTAGAGACGCGATTTCCACCACTCGGGGCCCTGGATACACCCTGGCGGTGGCTTAATGCCGGGACGGGACCGCTCGGCCACTGGTTACTAGATGCGCGCGAAGCACTTCAGCGCCGGCGAAGCTTAGATTTGCGCACCGCCCCACCGCACGTTCAGTGGATTCATCTCGATTCAGCGACCGAAGATCAGCAGCGCCGCGAGGCGGCGCGGACTCGGGTTACCGGGGACGAACAGACAGTGCTGATCATTGGCCACTCGCGCAATGCAACCAGCAGGCATCTACTTTCGATTCAAACGCCAGGCGCCACGTCCGTCGAACGAGTTGATCTCGACGACCTCGTCAGTTTCGTGCAAGGTTTTCAGTTTGGAGCAGATGATGCAATGGAGCAGCTCGTAAACTTTTCGGGCAAGGTAATAACTCAGGTCAGTGCTGCGGCACTGATTGCGCGCGTCGAAACGATTCGTCGCGGTCGCGTCCGGAACCCGCCTACGCCCGCCGAGGCGGCCGCGGTCGCTTTCTCGCAGAATCCAAACTGCGTCACTGCGGTGCAGCTACTAACGGTCCTCGAAGGTCAGGCCAACGCGCGCGTGTTCAGGCCCGAAGTTCTACGGTGCCTAAAGTCAGCGCTCACGGTTGCCGCAGCAACTGCTACCCCGTTGCACGACGCCGTGATTCGCATGCGGGAGCGCAATCGCCACATGGGCCGGGCCGTTTCGAGGCGCGCGGTCGGTAGCACCCTGCTGCTTAAAGGCCTCGAGGCGGACGTAGCAGTCATCACTCATGCTGAGACCATGAACGCCCCCAATCTCTATGTCGCCATTACGCGGGGCGCACGCCGCTTGATCGTATGCTCAAGGGAACCGTTGCTGACCCCAGTCTAATTTTTTGCTGGATCGTCCATGGTACGGTGGCTGCGTCGGCGGTACCGCTGCCGGGTTCTCTTTCGATGTTCGTGCCAGTGCTGATCAGACTCGGAGCCATCCAGCGTCGTCGCCGCGACGCCGTCCGAGTCGGCTTCGCGCTGTCTGCGATGCCCTCAAGAGCAAATCTTGATGGGCATCCGCCAAAACGCGTCGCCGACCGTCTCATCAGTCGAGGTCCGACATATCACCGGCGATCGCCGTCCTAAATTGCGAAGGCAAAGAAGGAATCGCCCATGACCCGCACACTGCACCTCACGCTCATACTAGCTGGCGCCCTACGAACAAGTGGCGCCGCTTTCGCGCTGGGCCCTTATGGCGGCGCAAATCTGCCGTCGGTGCCCCTGTCTCCGCCTATTGGTTGTTTTTGGAGTGGAGATCATATCTCGCGCCCGGACTGCGTGGACCCCGCAGGCCCGCCCACAAAAAGCCAAGCGGAGAGCGCAATCAAGTTCGAAGAAACGGATAAGCAGCGACGCGCTGAATTGGTGCCGCTAGGCGGGTCCCGGTTCCACTTGCGCCCCGGGAAACGCCCTCCCTGATAAACTCGACTTTGCGCCAGCACAGCGGGCGCCGGCCGGCGCCGTTAACGTATTCGGCGTGAGGCGGCCAACAGTTCCGGCGTGTGACTGCCGATAAAACTGGAGCGCTTCCTCCGCCGCAACAGCAAAGAGAGCCTCCATGTTGGTTTTGACCCGCCGCCCTGGCGAATCGCTAAAGATCGGCAACGACGTCACTATTAAGATTTTAGAAGCTAACGGAAATCAGGTGCGCATCGGCATTGACGCCCCGAAGGGCATATCGGTCCACCGTGAAGAAATTTACCAAAAGGTAGTTGCTGAACGAGAGGCCGCCGCGCAAATACGGGATCGCTTGAACAAGACGAACACGGAAGAACGTTGATTACACGGCTGATGTGCCTTTGAAGATCTGGAGTCGGTTACTGCGCAAGTTGTCGACGAGCTGCACCAGTTCGTGCGGGCCCTGAACGAATTTTCTGACTACGCCGGAGATCATTCGGCTCTACGCTTGGGGGTGTGATGATGGGACCGGCGCCAGATAATCGAAAATCGAGTCTGGAAAGAACTGACGCGAACTTGCTCGCGGCTATGTCGCCGGCGCGCAGGGCGGCGGTGATGGCATTGCTCGCCTCTGGCGAGGCATCTACGGCTCAGCACGCTCTCTTTCTAGAGGCGGCTAAGTTGGTCACTCTACCTGGTTAGGGCAAGGCAAGCAGGCGCGAGTCCGAAGGCTGCAGGGAGACAGGCGATCCTGGTCAAATGCCCATTTTCTCAGAGTCCTACGGCGGCGAAGGGAACAGTATTCTACCTTTGAATCAGCCCATGCGGTCGCCAGCTTTCTGGGCTAGGTCCGCCGCCTTTGTGCTCAAAGGTCGGCGCTGGCCGGAGAAGTGGTCCCCTGATGCCAGAATCGGCGGGACCGTTTCTTTATCCGCCTGTCCCGAATTTAGTAGGGCGCGGTTGTAATCACACAACTGCAGAGCAAAGACGCGCCGTCGCCGGGTCTGCGCTATGGCCGGCCCGGCATCTAGAGCAATAGCTTTGCGGCCCGTCGGGATTCGTGTTCGAAGCCCGTGCAGGCGTCTTTCCAAATCCATCGGGATACGGATAGAAAATGTGCTGTCGTGCGTCATTTGTTGAGCAATTCGGGCACGACTTAAAGGACCGGTCCGGAGTCCAGGTCGACTCATGCAGGGGCTGATCGCAATGATTGCAAATCACGGAGTATTTTCCTTCGGACAAAAGGGAATAGAGTCCAGGGAGACCGCCCTTTGTCGGAGCGGCGGGAAAACGTTACACCGATGAGTTGCTGATTTCTGCACCCGTCTGGGTGCCCAAATGTAAAGCTTTTATAAGGCTCGTTTGGGAGCACGTCAGGTATTGCGCCCGCTTAGTCAGGTCGTGTCGCCTGGTGGGTACGTGTCACATATCGAGTGACGAACCTCCTCTTGGGTTGACGCCGGCACAGCGAGTGCCGGCCGGCGCCTATAGTTACAGCAGTGATCGCCGTCGAGTCTCACTCCCGCGGTAATAGCCCCGCCTCAATTAAGGCCGCCGTTTCCAGGAGCGCCTGACAGGATGCCATGGCTCCCACTGCAAGCGTGGGGTTTTCTTCGGCCAAGCCGGATAAGCGCACACTGTAGCCTTTCTGCTCTCCATGGTTGAACAGCGTTACCAATACGAGCCCAGCGACTTTGTGGTCAGCGTCTTCCTGAAAGAGTTGTGTTAGTAAACGGCGGTTGGAGCCGTCATTTTTTCGGCTTGCCAAGCTGACTACACTGACCACTGTCGACGACTGTCTTTGCTTGCTGCGTTTCGTTCTCATGACATTAGCTTTCCGCGGTCTGCAGCGAGCGTTTTTCCTGCAGCCACATCGAACGCTGCTGATAACTCGATCAATTCATGAATGTGCCAAGCCGCAGTCGCCACAGTGCGAGGAGATGGCGCACCCTCCGCCTCCTCCGCGGCTATAGACAGGGTCATGGCGAGTGATCGGGCGGCGCCTAGAATCATATCCCTGTGATCAATCAGCTTTCCGGCATAAGCGCCGCCGACTCCAGGCTTAATAACGTCAACCCATCGGTTGCGGGGAGCCGACATTACTGCGAGTAAATGCGCTGCGTTTGGGTCGTCTTCGGCGTCAAAGCCGGCGGTATTCGCGTCGTTTGACTGGGATGCTGCTTTTGTGGTCATGCGATGTAGTCTCCGGAAGTGCCAGAGGCTACGCGCAGGGCATGTAAACAAATACAATTGGCCACAGCCATTGCGGGAACCTCTAACTCAGGTTTGCGTTTTGGTTAGCTAGGGCGGGAGTTGGTAGCTCCCGTTCCTGGCGCCTCATTACCGTAAACCTAGGGACCCGCTATTGCAATCCCGGCGGCATCGCCAACTCCAAGCATCCTCTGAGCGCGTATGGCCTGGAACTTTTCCGGCTTTGTTCCGGAGAACGTTGCTGCGCATTTGTTCGCGCTGTTCACTCTCACGTGACAAAGTTTTACACATTCGCTTGCTCGCTTTAGCTGATCTGCATCTGGTGCAATCTACTATGGCGCAACAATTCGCAAGCAATGACGCTTCTCACGGGGAGATTATCGACGGTGAGCAAACTCAATTTTCGTCCGATTCGGCCGTGCAAGGCATTTTTGTGCCTAGTGGCATTGTTCAACGCCGCGCCATCACTCGCTGCGTCTCAATACAGGCTTGTGGATTTGGGCACGCTCGGCGGGCCCGTTAGCGATGCCTACGCGGTCAATAATGGTGGCATTGTCGGCGGGACGTCATGGACAAGTGCCAACGGCGGCGATCGTCCGTTCTTAAGCGCCCCGAACCCGACAGGTCCGGGGCAGATATATTCCATTGGCTCGCTCTTCGATGCTCCCGGTTTGGCGTCAGTGCGCGACATCGGAGACGATGGGCGTGCAGTGGGATTTTCTGGGCCCCATGCTTTTATAACGACATCGTTCCCCGATGGCCCAGGTCATATGGTGGACATCGGCACACTTGGTGGCGGCAGTAGTGAGGCTCGGGCGATTAACTCTCAAGGGCGGGTAGTGGGAACTGCCGCAATTGACGAGCAGCACACCTTTGCATTTATCAGCGCTCCCAATCCGACGGGCCCAGGGCAACTGACTAACCTCGGTGCCTTGGGGGACGGCCAGGGAAGCGCAGCATTCGACATAAATGCCAGCAATCGAGTCGTCGGCACGTCGCACTACGTTCCGTCCAATGGGGACTCACCTGGGAGTCGCGCATTCATCTCGCTGCCTGATCCGACAGGTGGAGGACAGCTCATTGACCTCGGCACGATGCTAGGCGATGAGGACAGTAGTTTCGCTTACGGCATCAACGACAATGGCCAGGTGGTCGGCGCCGCCCGTTCGGTTTCTGGGGAGACTCACGCTTTCATCAGTCAACCTAATCCAACGGGCATAGGGCAATTAATCGATATTGGCGTGAACGAATTTGATAGCGGTGCCTACGGCATTAATTCCGAAGGCGTAGTGGTCGGCTGGATGGACACTGGCGAAACGACCCATGCATTCGTCAGCGACCCATCACCTACCGGACAAGGGCATATTTACGACCTTAACTCGCTGCTCATCGAGAACGTCTTTGCATTTGTCCTCTCAGAAGCGACTGCAGTCAACGATAATGGACAGATCGTAGGTTGGGGCTTTGTTCAAAGCCGTCGCCATGCGTTCCTGTTAAACCCAGTAACAGTACCGCTCCCGGTATCCTTGGTGCTATTTATGGCCGGCGTAGTGCCGCTGGCGCTGCGCTCGAGGCGCTCGAAATGTGACAAGCTAATCGCCGCCTCGGCCGCTCGTTCTCCGCACCATAGAGATGGGCACCATCCGTAGACGTTTTATTGCAATCGCACGCCACCCGACGCTTTGCGCAGGCGCCCGACGACCGTTTCGAACGTCATAAACGTGCGGCACGACGATCTATTATTCATCAGAATCGAGCCCTTCGATGTCTGCGATCTCGGGTAGAAGCGTCTCCCGTGGCAACGTTTCCTTAGGTAGCAATAGGCCCAGGCGACGGAGATATTCGCCTTGCCCCTCGAATACAGGTGGCTCCTTGATGTCGACCGGAACAATTCGCACCCCGGCCCGGATCATGTCGGGGTCGAGTGTCCAGTACGTCGGAAGTCCGAAGCTCATAAAGTAATCAGACACCGGTGTGCCTATACCTGCGAGGCGGCGCCGCGGTTCGACTGCATCGACGACCCACCACGCCCACGGGCGCCGGCCAGGGTTCCTTTTCACGAAGGCCGGCAGAACTGTCGCCCGCAGCGCCGGCCAGGTTTCACGCGCGTAGGCCTTCGGGTCAATCATGGTGAATGGATTGAAGCCTGGCGTGCCGTCATCCGGTTCTATGCCAGAAATTAGCCAAGCGCTGAGCCAGTCGACGGTCGCACGCCGACGTTTGCCATGGCGAGAGCGACGCGGCATTAGCGGTTTGGCGCGCGCGGCGGGCGCGGATCTGGTTCTGGACCGCCATCCAGATCGAGTTCGCGCATCAGTCGTGCAAACGCAATCCGGGAGTCCCGTTCGACTGCAACCGCCGGATGCGCACGGGGTTCGCCGAATCTGTTTTCGAAATACGGGCCGACGTCGGCAATCTTTAGACGCGCATCAGTACCACGGTCGTGCGCCTCGGCCGCCAACGTCAACAGACGAACGTGGTGCTCCTCAAGGTCGAATTCCTCGACCACCGATTTCCACCACTTCCGCGTCGCAGGATGGAGATGCTTGGGCGGTTTCATGCGCGCGGGCCAAGAGTTGGGTTGAACCGGGGAGCCCGCGTAAAAATCTGGCTAGGGGGACGGTCTACGGATGAATCGTAGAAAGTTCTCACATAGCCCAGGGGGGGTGATGCGCCCATGCGCTCATTGACCTGGTCGCGCCCGCCGGCCGAAGTAAAAGGGCGCACGCCAGGCCCAGACGGAGAGCAGTCCGAGCCTGGCGCGCGCAGTGAGGGTTCAGTGAGCGGTGCGGTGGTCGTTCTCACGATGGAGAATTCACCAGTTGCGACTGCCGCCGCGTCTCGCAGCTCGGTCCGCTGCTCGGCGTCGGGCGTTCGGGATGCTGGCGTTGTTGGCCATGCGGGCTATCTTGCTTCGCACCTGGCTCCCTTCAAACGACCCAGTGGCATGGCGCTCCAGGTCGCGCAGGACGCCCCATTCGCTTCGCCATTCTGCTGGTATGTCGCTCGGTTGAACCGCCCCATGCCGCAGTGCTGCGATGAGCCACTCGCCGATGAGTGACAGTTCTTCGAGCGGATGCCCGACGCGCCCTACACCCAACGGCCCGCGCACGCCCGCCGGCCAATCGCCCGCGCGCGAGGCGTGGATTTTGTTCTGTAAGGAGACGGCGGCGATCTGCGCCTGACCTAGCGCAACCAGCGCATCCGCAGTTTGTTTTGCAATAGCGAGATATTCGGGCTGCAGGGAATCGAAGTAGCGCGTAATGGCTTTACGTCGTTCGGCCGCTTCAATCTGAGTGGCAAGGATGATCGCGCGCTCGACGATCGCGAGGTAAGCCCGCGCGGCTTCCATCTGTGGCCGACTGTCGGCCTTGAACTCGATGTCAGTTACATCGCCGCCGGCCAGGACGGCATGGGCTTGCTTCAACAGCTCGTCTGTCTGCGGGGTAGTATCAAGATCGGCGATGCGCTTCCGCAGTCCGTTGGCTTGCTCAGTCAGATCTGCCAACCGGTCCAGATGCGGACGATAGATAGGATCATCCTCGATACGAAATGCCGAGGGGAGGCGTGCGACCTTACCCGGCTTCATGCTGCCGCCCCTTGCTGCAGGCGGCGCTCCAGCTCAAGCAACAGCGGTTCACCGATACGGCCGCGGGACGCTATGTCCAAAGCGGATCGCGCCGCCTCGGCCTGAACGCCGCCGCGCTCTACGCGCCCCGCCAGCACGTCTGATTGCACCTGCCGAGCTCGGGTCAAAACCTTGCTTTGCAGTTCTCCCCTGGCGCCGGCGGCCACTAGGTTCGATGTTTGAAATACCTGATGCATTACGGTGTCTCCATGAACATTGCGGGCCCGTGGATTCAGACCCGCTTGGAATGAGGCCACACGCGCGTTGTGCGCGCGGACCAAAGGTCGCCAGCCTTGGTCAGCAAGGCTGCGCCGCCAGTTCTCGAGCATTGCCGACTGCTGGCGATGGATGTCGCGCTGGAGCACCTCTTCACGCTCCTGGTTACGGTCGAGTGGCAATGACGCCAGGTTGAATGGCGGCAATGCCGCTATCGCGCGGACCTGCTCGCCACTCAGCCAGGCCGAGCGGCACAAAGCATCAGCGACGCGTCGCACAGCTTCCCATTCGTGATCAACGATGATTGCTGCCGCTCGAAGCGCGTGGGCATATCCAGCGGCGCGGTCGGCTGGTTCGAAGTCGATGTCCACCGCAGCTCTGAGGGCGGTGGCATCGCCACTCCATTCGCTGGGGCCTTCGAGTGTGGTCGGTATAGGACGGCGCAGGCAGAACGCTTCTGCCACCGCTCCCGCGGCCGAGATTATCCGGGACTCGCGCAAGGTCGGCCCGCGAGCCATGGCGACCTGGCCGTCTTCGAGGCCAAGGAGGGCGGACCGAACGCCGACGTTAAGCGCGATGCAAACGATCGCATGCCCCCCCTCATGAATCGCGGTCAGCTTTCGTCTCTCTGGATTCACTGCGGCTGAGCCTACTTTGCGCGACGGCCCAAGCGGCGGCCGGCTTGCGTGCGGCGGTGCGCCAACGACTCGTGCATGTCCTTCTCGTCGCCCGGGATTGCAGGGTCGATTTCCACCAGGCTGGCGATGTGCTCGATGTCGCCGAACTCGATCGGCGTTTCAGGCTCGGTCGTGCAGAGACGCCAGCGGAGCCCGTGCTCGAAGCAGCAGAGGTACTGGTCGCGGCCAATGAAGTAAAACTCGCCGGGCTGTCGGCAGGTGGGACACACGCCGAACGCCGCAGCGTCATAGGCGAATGCCGGTTTATCGTTGTGCTGTTCGTTCATCGCGTCTCCGTGGAATTGCCGTGCTCGGTCGAGTTGTCGTCGATGCGTCTTTCCGATCTAGTAAACACTTGGCCCACGGACAAACAAACGCCGCTCCGTGTCCAAAAAATCGGCTAGCGCTCAACAGCTTGCGAGCGAGAGAGTGTCCGCTGGATTGTCCGGGCCGACTTTTCAGCGCCGCCGGCAAGCTGGGCAATGCGGAACAGGTGCTCGTCAACGGTTCCTTCGTAAATGCTCGGCATCCCGATCCGCTGGTCCCGTTTCCAGCGCCCGCGCAGGTATCGCTGCAGCCGCTGCTCGATTCGGATCGACCGCTCGCGCGGCGCGAACTCTGAAAAATGCTCGTCAGCGAGACTTTTAACGGCGGCCGCATATTTCGCCCGCTGTTCTGTGGCCCACCAATCGCTGGCGTACCCGAATGCCTGACCCTCGCTCATGCCGTCCGCGGCGTTATCGAGGTAAGCGCGCCAACGTCCAGCGAGAAACTTGATCAGCCTCAGATCGACATCACCGCGGGCCGCCTGCTCAACGAACTCTCGAATCGCCGCTATGGCGTCGCCCGATCCTGGCTCGAGGCGGCCTGTCGTCATGGCGCGTCCGGCCTCTCGCTTGCTAACTGATAGCTACGTGCTGCAGTGGGTAAGTGTTGATTCGAGTTCACGTGAAACACGCACAACTCTCTGGAACCCCTCGCACGAGTGACTCGAAGACCAACGCGGTGCACCACCAGGCGTCCGTCGGCGCGACGCCAGTTGTCGAGAAGCGTGGTTCCGACGTGGCCGCTCTCCCGTAACGTCGCCACCCCTCGCTGCAGCGCCACGTAGGCGCTCCGCGGCGCAGCGTCGGGGAGAAGGTGGCGTAGGTAGACGGCCGGCGCCGCTTCGATTGCCGAGAGCACGACGCGCTGCCACTTGCCCGGTCCCCGGCTCATGGCCGGCCTCGCTGGGTTTCGTAGCGTTGCCAGTCACGTCGAATGCCATTCTCGATTCTTTCGTTTCGCTCAGTGCTGACGCTTCGCGGCGGGACATTCCGGGACATTTCGGGACAATGTCCCGCCGGGCACCGGGACAGGACAGGACACCCCTCTTTAGAGGGTGTCCCGTCCCGTCCCGCTCCCCTTGCCTCAGCGCAGCCATGCGAAGGTCTCGAACCGGTGGATGTAGCCCTTGGCCTGCAATGCTTCTCCCGATCGCAGAAACTGCTTTCGCTTCGCTTCGGCTAACATCTCGTCGCCCATGCGGGCATAGGCGCGCCGCCGCCAGTCGGCGATCACAGCTACCCATTGGCCGATGTCCGCCCCCTCCGATAGCAGGAAGACGGGAGCGACCCTTCTTGTTCCAGGGTCGTCTAGAACTTCATTCAGGGCGTCGAGGGCGTTGCGTTCTGCCGCGCTGAGGGTCTTGCCCTTAGTAGGCGCTTCGCGTGTCGCTTCAACGTGTTCGACCGTGCACGTCGTTACAGGATCGCCGTCGTCGTCGCGGCCGAGCTCGACAGGTGTCAGTCGGAATGACATGACGGCGCCGGTCTCGGCGTCGCGCTGCTTCGATACGGTGGCAACTTTGTCAGCAACCTCGATGACCGTGTCGGCGGCGGCGGCTAGGGCGCTACTGCCGCGGGCACCTCGGGTGCTGTCCTTGCCTGTGTGGTGCACGACCATGATGGTGGCGCCGGTGCTGTCCCGGATCTGGTCGCAGCTCGCTACAAACGCGCTCATGTCGGCCGCGCTGTTCTCGTCACCTCCACCGAAGGCCCGGCTCAGCGTGTCAATGGCCACCACTTCGACTGATTCCCCGGTCTCGTCCCTCACCCGGTTGATCAGTTCGATCATCCGGTGGGCATCCGTGCGAACGTTCAACGTGTCCGGACCAATCACGAAGGGCAACCCGAGGCCGGTTTCATGTCGGTCGCACCAGGCCGCTGCCCGGTTCATCATCGAACGCGGGTTCTCCGGCGAGAAATACACCACTGCCCCCCGCCGCACCCGCCGCCCGCGCCACTCCAGGCCGGCTGCAATGCTGAGCAGTAAGTCAGCCGCGAAAAAGGTCTTGCCCGAGCCCGACGGGCCGACCAGCAGCACCAGGCTGTCGCGGTCGAGCATCCCCTTCACGATGTAACGAGCCGTCAGTGCGGGTTGGACGTCGCGGAGATAGACGGCACGGAGGCCGCCTGGCAGCCGCTCGCGTGAGCTGTGCGAATCCCTGAGTGCCTGAAGCGCATCGAGGTGCTCCGCAAGCACTGAGTTCGGATCGTCGCTGCGGTCGATACGGTCGAAGGCCCGGGTCAGCAGTGCCCGCATCCGTCGGTGTTGATCTGCGTCGTTGATCCGAGATGCATAGGCGGGCCAATTCACCGCAGATGGCGCCCCCGACACCAGCTCAGCGATGTATGCCGCTCCGCCTACGTCGGACAGTTTTCCGTCTGCCTTGAGCCGCTCAATAACCGTGACGGTGTCAATGGGATCGCCGTCGGCCTCAAGCGCTTCAAAGGTGCGCCAGATTGCGCGGTGATGCGTCAGCTCGAACGCTGTCGGATGGAGCCGCTCTTTGGCTTGACGCAAGATTGACGGGTCGATCAGCACCGCGCCGAGCATCGCCTGTTCGGAAAATTGACCCGGGGCGTTCATTGCATCACCCGCGCCAAAAGCGCCTTGCACTTTCCAATCTCGGCCGCGCCACGGGCGAGCTGCTCAGCCGTGCGGCCGAAGTAGTTTCGAGGCGGGCGGCAATATTGCCTGAACTGCTCAGGGGTTGGCGGCTCGTTTGCTGCGCTACTCAGGCAGACAATCAGGCCCGCCCTGATTTGGCGCCACGTCAGCCCCGCCAGCGCCGCCCGCCAAAGGTCAGCGCCGGCCGGATTTCCGTAGCGGTCTGCCCAGGATTGCGAATGCCTATCGAGCATGTACGCGAAGATACGCGCCAGGGCCTGGTCGGTTGGAAAGAAATGACCGGCGGCTGCGGCCTTCCGTCGTATCGAGCTGGCGCGCGTTGGTTTGCGCCGCTGCGTCGATTGATAGGAAGGTGCGCCAGGTGCAGAATGGAATGCGACCCCGCCAAGGTCCGATTCCGCTGCACCCTCGCCGGCCCCGTTTGGGGTCGGTGAGGCGTCTATCACGTCGGCTGAATCTGCCCGGCAACGCGCGCTTCAACGATCTTTTTGACCAAGCCCGCTACATCCGCATTCGGCGCTCCGGCAACAGCCGCTTGAATGATGTCCGCAATCTCCGGTTCTACGTCGAAGTTCCTTCCGTTGATCTTAATTACCGGCGGCAAAAGCCCGGCGCGGCGGCGGCGCCATTCGGTCATGGCAGAAATGCCGCCAAACAGCTCCCGGGTCTTGCGGGTGGAGATCAGTTTTTGCATTGGGGGCCCTCAAATGAGGGTGCGCAATAAACGCGGTGAGTCCGCTCCACGCCGTGCGCACGTTACGGTGTGTGCGCGCACGTTAAGCAGACAGCAGATCGCTTAAACCCTATTTCGGATCCGAAAGTCTGCGGTTTGGATTCAAGTCGCGGATAACCTCCCGCACGCTGCGCCATTGGCCAGGATCGATCTCCTTAGCCACTACATCGAGTTTTTCGCGATGTTTCAGCTGCCACTTGGCCTCGGCCATGCTGCGCCAATTGACCTCAACCTCTACTGGCACCGGCGGTCGGCCCGGCGACCGCATCGTCTTTACGCCCGCCGAGAGAGGATCGCTCCAAGTGATAAAGCTCAGTTGTGCCGCACGCGCGATAACTTGGCCGTAACTGAAAATCTGTTCCTGACCGGACTTGATCGCTTGCATGACACAGAAAGCTTCGAGCCCAAGCGATTCGACGGCCATAGCGAATTTCTGGTCACGGTGCTGATCCCCCTTCGATTTCGCTTTACGGGAGCGATACTCCTTTTGAAGTTGCTTCTCATGGTGGCCGCCTTGGCACCATTGCCAAATATTCCATAGGTCCTGGCAAGCTTGCTCTCGCTCCAGGGCGGCCGCTTTGTCTGGATCTTCAAGGACCATCAACGTATACCCACGACCTTCAAGCGCTTCTTGCCAGCAGCGATGCGCTCAACCTCTGCGCCCCAGCGCTCGAGCGCAGCACGTTTCTCGGGAGCGTAATCGAACCGGTTATAGACACGGGCGACGCCACTCACGGAGCCGCTTGAATGGTTGAGTACCGCCTCGATGATGTGGGGTGGAATGCCGAGCCTGGCCATGCCGCTCGCCGCTGTGCGTCGGAGATCGTGGTACCGCCAACCGGTGACGCCGCTTTCCTTGTCCAAGTCGAGTTTGATGTCCGTGAAATTCTGCATTGGGCGCCGGCCCGCGGTGCTGGTGAGAATGAACCCCCCTTCGAATTTCGGGAGATCATCCAGCGCCGCCCGGATCAGGGGCGTGATGGGGATCAGGTGCGGCCTCCCGTTTTTCGTCTCGGCGAGGGCTAGCTCGTCACCCTCGGCCTGTGCCTTGGTCAACTGTGCGATCTCGTTCAGCCGCGCCGCGCTCAACAGCAACAGGCGAACGAGCGGCCCGCCGGGATACCCGACCACCTCCGCCGCCTTCCATATTTTCGCGATCTCCTCATCGGTGAGCACCCGGTCGCGCGTGCGCTCCGCATTCGGCTTTTTGATGCCGACCGCCGGCGATCGGTCAATCACGCCGCGCTCTGTCGCCCAGGCGAACAGCTTGCAGGTCAGCGCATGAATGCGGTTTGCCATGATGGGCGCCGGCCGATCGCTGATCTCATCGAGCATGGCCACGATGTCGCGGCGGGTGATGTGCTGGATGGATCGCCCTTTCCATCGGCTCACCAATTCGCGTGTGATGTTGCGCTCGACCGCCCGCCATTGTCGGAGGTTCGGCTTCGCGTGTCGTGCAACGTAGTCCTTGGCGATCTCCTCGAACCGATCGGCGAGGATCTGCACGTCCTCCGCTTTGGCGGCCGCGATGGCGGTCTCGCGGGCCAGTTTCGGGCAATGGCCGGCCATCGCCAGCTCGACCGCCGTCTTGGCGGCCTTGCGCGCCTCGCCAAGCGCGAGCGCGTCGGCGGTGCCCAACGTGAGCCGCTGCAGGCGGCGTTCGCCTTTGATGCGATACAGGACGAAATAGGTGCGGGTGCCCTGCGGGGTGACGCGCAGCCCGAAGCCGGGCGTAATCGAATCGAGAATTTCCAGGCGGCCCGCTGCGGGCGGCGCGAGCCGTGTCACGGTTTGCTCGGTGAGTCGTTTCAGCACGTGGTTACCCCGGTTACCCGGCGCTGCGAGCCGAGTGATGGTCATCACTAGGGCGGTAAAAGCGGTTACCCCGGGTAACCCGTCGCCCTGTTAAGGTCTGTTACGACCATGTTAGGGGAGGTTACACCGTGATATACACAAATGCGAGAAACGCCCTAATTTCCGCTGAATCCTTGCGATCCAACGATATAGAAAGTTAAGGTGTGGGAGAGAGTAGAGTCCGACTGTTAATCACTAGGTCGGCGGTTCGAGCCCGTCCCGGGGAGCCAAATGCAAGCCCTCATCATGAGGGCTTTTTTGTGGCCGCTGTATTTCGCCCCGCTTTTCCGCTTGCCCGCAGTAGGCCGCTTCCGACCCAATCTGAATTACCCGTCAGGCTGACGACCTTCCGCTCTCGCTCCCGATGGGCAGCATCCTGGCCTTTCGCCCATTGCGATGTCTGACTTTTTTGATGCGGCATACGCCTGGCCAACCACCCCTCATCTCCCCTGGGCGGCAAGCTGCGCATGAGATGCAGTCGATAGCACTGTTCAAAGCAACGCTTACTCGCCAGATGGACGACTCCGCTCTCGTCCAGCATAGGCATCGATTGCGACAAAGGCTGTCATGTGCCTCATCGGCCCGCCTTGCCACGAGTCCGGGCAGGCTCGGTGAAAAGCCAGCCGTCCCTTTTTCCCAAAGCCGATAGCGAAATCGTCCGGGAGGACGACAAATACTGTGCGGCTTATCCGACACCACATTCCCATAGCGCCCCTTAGGCTTTCGAGCAGGTCAACTGTTGCCGCCATCTCAGCGCGTGATGCTGGAACGCAGGCATCTCGTTCAGTGTACAGGTCGCCGAGGGAATCAGGAGCGCTCATCGATCGATGAACTATTTTTTCGGCCGCACGGAAATGCGACCGGGGCACTGAACATTAGAAGGACGTTGCGAGTGCATATCAAACCATCCATGAGGTCAACCTTGATGAAATTCCACCTTTTCGTTGGAGCGCTGAGCCTGACCCTGGCCGCAGGGCTTTCCCAGGTGCATGCCGATGAGACTCACGACAAAAATGCTGAACATCCGAAGGCCGACAATACGGCGCGCAACAAGGGAGACGCTGATGCGGGGAGCCTTACGCCCCTCGATCAATCCAACGACGCGAATGACATCTCGCTCACCTCGCGCGTCCGCGAGGCGCTGGTGGACGACGATTCTCTGGGAACCGACGCCAAGAACGTCAAAGTAATCACCGCCGGTGGCGTAGTCACACTGCGTGGTCCCGTCGCATCTGCTGCCGAACACACAAAGATTCTAGAGATCGTCGCGCGCGTTGCCTCGGCTGCGAAGGTTCAGGATCAGATTGAAGTAAAGGTCCCGTAAATAGCCAGCGGCCATTCCATGGTCGCGCATGGCTCGTCGAAATCATCAAAGAGGAATTACCCATGGCAAAATCAAAAGCGGTATTTGGCATCATGCCGGATGAATCTTCCGCAGTGCGCGCTGCGGATGCGCTGAAAGCCGCCGGCTTCTCGGCCAACGATATCTCGGCGCTTTTTCCGGACAAAGCAGGAACGAAGGACTTCGCTCACGAACAGAATACGAAGGCGCCGGAAGGTGCCGCCACTGGTGCCGGCGTAGGAGGAGTGCTCGGCGGCGGCTTGGGCTGGCTGATGGGCATAGGCGCACTGGCGATTCCCGGCGTGGGGCCGTTCGTCGCAGCCGGCCCCATCATGGCCGCCCTCAGCGGTGCCGCTGCGGGCGCAATGTTGGGTGGATTGACAGGCACACTGATCGGTCTCGGCATACCCGAACTCGAAGCCAAGAAATACGAAGGGAAGATCAGAGACGGCAACATTCTCATGGCCGTTCACGCTTCGACGGGCGACGAAATAGATCGCGCCAAAGATATATTCAAGCGCGAGGGCGCCCACGATATCAGCTACACCGAAGAAGCGTCTGTCTGATACTCCCCTGGCTGTGGCCCAGCCCTGACCAGCGAATCGTCCGACGCTCAATAAGCCGCCGCATCAGCGGCGGCCTGTCGGTTCAACGAGGAATCTGCCGGCAAGGACATCAGCGTTCGACAACGGACCAACGCTCTGGCGGATTTGGGGCGCCTGATAGCCGACTTCAAAATGCTCCGCTGACGCCGAACGCCAGCGGAGCTCCTGAACTTACTCCAGCGCGAATGCAAGCTTGATCGTCACCTGCCATTCGCGAATTTCCTGGTCCTCAATGCCACCCCTGATCGACGCGACCTCAAACCAGCGGAGATTCCGCAGACTTGTAGAGGCGCGCGCGATGGCGTTCTGTACTGCCTCGTCCAACCCCTGTGACGAGGAGCCGACGATTTCCACTTGCTTGTATACCTGCTCAGAATCTTGCTCTTTCATGGGACCTGCTCATATTTGATACATCCGCGTAACGTAGCGCCGGGTGCTGCACGCGAATGTCGGAACGCGTGCGGCGAGCCTGTAGGAATCGGGGTCTCGTGCTCTTACATGCCACGAATGGCAAGGAAACATAAAAAGACCGGCCACAGGGAGTTAGGAAGTATCGAGAGCTGCCCGCACCCACGGCCGGAAAACTTAAAAAAAGCTGGCCAGGGACGGAGGGTAGACACGAATCCCTGGCCAGCATCAAGGGGCTCGGAAACGTCAATCTAATGCGCAGGTACTTTGCGTGCTGTCAGCATGAAGGACGATTGGTGGCAGCGCCGAGGAACATCAGGGAAGTGCTGGCGCGATTCCGGCAAGACGTTGTCGTCGGCTGGATGAAGGCGGGCACGGCGCCGGAAGTCCGCGCCAGGACCGTACCAATGAGGACCAGGGCGATCCGCCAGCCCAGACGCTGTTGAGGGAGCGACAATCGCAGCTGGTCATCGTTGTCGACGAGTCTTCGGACCACGGCCGCCACTGACAACACCAACCCGCCGGCGCCGCCCTCACCCGCTTGGGGCTCAACACAAATTTTAACGAATGGCGGCACAGACTTTGGCTTAATCTGTATCGAGTCAAAATCGACGATCCGCCGCGTTTGTTGCAAATTCTTGCCATCGACGACAGCCTCCAGGTGCTCACGGCAGTAAAAGAACTGCTCGGGGAAGTCGCCGGTCCGATACGCGTCGATTCCGCTACGTCGGCTGAAGCGGGACTGGCGCTACTCACGAGAGAGCACTACGACGTGATACTGCTCGATCTCGTCATGCCGGGCATGGACGGAATTGCAGCGTTGAAAGAAATCATGCGGCTGCGGCCAGAGCAACGTGTATTGATCATGAGCGGGCATTCAGCGCTCAGCTATTCGAACGCCGTCAAGCGCCTCGGCGCACGTGGCTACCTTCAGAAGGAATGGATACCGACCCGACTTATGGAAGCCATCCGCGCACTGCTCGATGGCGGAGAGTATTGGTGCGCGGACGACGGACCCACCGTCTCCAGGTAGGCGAGTTGACTCGTCGACTCAACCGGCTTCAGTGCTCGGGACCGCGTCCCGATCTGTTTCGCAAGAACTTCTGCCGCGCTTTTCAGCAATCCAATCCCCGACGCTCCGTTGTCTTCACGCCTGGCGCACTTAAAGCGCCAGGCGCGCCACACCTCGTCTTCAGGCCAGGGCCTCGGCGCTTGAAATCACAGCCATCTCGTCCATGCCGCTCTGGATCGGCATCTGTGCATCGGGCGTGAGCACGACCTTCCGACACTCTTCCTCTTTCTGGTCGAAGATTCTGTATCCCTCGGGCGCCTCGGACAAAGACAAGCGATGTGAAATGATTTCCTCCGGGTAGAGGTCGCCATCCAGAATATGTTCCAGCAGGCGAGGCATGTGCTGCTGCACATGGGTTTGCCCCATGGCGAAGCGCAAGCCCTTGTCAAACGCATCGCCGAACAAGAATCCGTGAATGAAACCCGCGTACACGCCCGGCACACTGATGGTGCCGCCACGGCGAGTCGCGGCGATGGCTTGGCGAAGCACATGTCCGCTGGAACCCTCGATCTTGAGGGCCGTCAGTGTTGTTTCGACCATGCTGCCTTTCGCCTCGAACCCCACGGCGTCGATAGAGGCATCGACGCCGCGTGCTGCAGTACGCTCAATGATCAGCTCGGCCGGGTCGTCCGTCTCATCAAAATTGATGGTCTCGACACCGTAAACCCTGGATGCGAATTCGAGGCGGTATGCGTGATGGTCAATCATGAAGATACGCTCGACGCCCAGCATTCGCGCGCAGGCTGCCGACATCAAACCCACGGGACCTGCGCCGAAAATTGCAAGGCTGGCGCCCTGCCCGACGTTTGCGTTCAGCACCGCTTGATAACCGGTGGGAAGGATATCGCTCAGGAACAGCACTCTCTCATCATTGATACCGTCAGGCACCAGTATCGGCCCGGTGCTGGCCATGGGCACGCGCGCAAACTCGGCCTGCCCGCCCGCGTAGCCGCCATAAAGATGGGTATAGCCGAACATCCCTGCGCCAGGACGCACCCCCTTGGGATTGACGATGGCACCGCGCGCAGGATTGGTCGTTTCGCAGCAGGCAAATAATTCGCGGTTGCAGAAAAAGCAGTCGCCGCAGGAGATCGTGAATGGCACCACCACCCGGTCCCCAAGTTCGAGGCCGGTCACGCCGGGACCCTTTTCCTCGACGATGCCCATGAACTCATGGCCCAGGATGTCTCCATCCTCGAGACCCGGCACCTTGCCCCGGTACAAATGAAGATCACTTCCGCAAATCGCGGTGGCTGTGACGCGCACGATGATATCGTCCGCATCCTCGATGCTCGGATCCCGGACATTGTCGATGCGTACGTCCTGGGTGCCATGCCAGGTTAATGCTCTCATATCACCTCCTCGGCCACTTTCGACTCTGATGCAGGAGACCGCTGCAGTCGAAGACATGCCCGCGCCTCCACTGCCGTTGACGTTCCAGAAAGCGCAAGCTTTCGAGCTGCACAAACAAACATGATTCTTCGCATTTCAATCGGCACGGGGAATCGTCGCCTCGATTTTTACAGGGGCGACACCTTGCTTGCCGAGACCAATGGCTTCCGCCGCACGCCGGGACAAGTCGATATCCCGACCCTTGACGTAGGGACCGCGGTCGCTGATCTCGACCTTCACTGATCGCCCCGTATCGAGATTGGTCACTTTGGCATCACTGCCCAAGGGCAGTGTGGGATGCGCCGCTGACAATCCCTTTTCATTGAATCGATCTCCACTCGCTGTCCGGCGGCCATGAAACTTGCCGCCGTAGAACGATGCCTCACCCGTTTGCTCGATGACGACTTTGCCGTCTCGTGCTCGCCCGACGTCTACCCTGTCTCTTACGAGATCAGGTTTTGCCTCGGCGCGCTCGTTCCTGCGAGCGTGCGATTCGACCTTGACGGCAACTTCCTTGGCGCGGGCCTGCTCGCGGTCGCCACTTTCGCTAGGCGCTGACACCGAAGCCATGAGCACAAGTGCAACCAACGCCAAGCGGGGTGGCATCGCTGAAGCGGGATTCTGATGACGGGTCGATGCCATGTCTGGCAGGCTACAGTGGCCGGCATTTTCCACTATCGGTGCGAGGGCATGTGCTTGTAGGAAACGTCTTACTTAAGTCGAAGGAGCAGTCGTGGCGTCTGGCGGAACGATACCTACCGCGATTGAACGCAAACTTGAATGACCTGCATTGACAGGCCAGACTGCTGAAACGACGCGTCAGGGGAAGGCACCATGGGCTCGGTCATCACGTTCAATACCCGCGTAAATCCGTGGGGCCTCATTCGCCCCGTCGACGAGTCCTTCTTCGAAGCCGCCGGTCGGCTGACCGCTAACTCAGTAACGCTTCACTTTCGCGCCAAGGCACCCGCTGTCGCTGCAATGCCGCGAGGTCCATCGCAGCGGATGCCGGCCTTCCCCTGACGTCAATGGAAGATCTCTTCAAGAAATTCCCTTTCATGATTGGCCTTTGCATCGGCGGATTCCTGATAGCAGCGTGGATTACCGGTTCCTTCCTCTTCGGTCTGGTGGGGGCCGGGCTGGGGGCGACAGCGGGTGCGTTCCTCGATGGCCAGTAGGCCGCCCGACACATCCGCCACCTGGATAGACAAATTCCAGGCGCGGCTGTTTCTTTCGGTCTGCGGCATCATCGCTTTGGCGTTCGTCATCACGCTCATCGTCGCGGGCTCGCGGCCCATCGATATGGGGTTGCTCAAGGCGCAGAGTTACTCTCTGGGCTTGGGTGTCGTCGGTCTCGCATCCGGGGTCGTCATCCTCGCTCTGGTGTGGGTGCACAGTAACAACCGGGATTTCTGGGGGCAGGCCAAGGATTCGTACGCCTTCATCGTCACGGGTGGCATTCTCACTACCGTCTCCGCCGCATTCCAGCTTTTCGAAGCTTTCCTCGCCATCCTTCCGAAGTGACAGGCGGCCTTGCTGCTTGCAAGCCGGCGTCGTGCTGCGGCCACCCCGCTGGTTGACCGCGGACGCGCACGCACCCCGCTCAAGCGTCCGGGTGCTTGGGGCGTGGAAACCTGCCGCACCGGCGCCATCGATAATTCAACTGCGACCCAAGCCCGGGAGAGATGCGCCACTGACGTTCGGCTGCATCGCACACGCAGTCTTGCTCGGCCCGACTTTCATTCCGCTTCGGTCCGTCTGGACTGAGCATGCAGGCCGCGCCGGAATTCAAGGATGTAAGGGACGACAATCAAAAGACTGGCCGCCACCAGCACGCCGGCCACGTATCTCGCGTCCAATGGCTTGCTCTTCAATTCAATGGAAAAGTCGGGCGCTTCCACACCCAGTCCGAACAGCGCGAGAAACTGCGGCCAATGAAGCTCCATGACCGCCACCAGCGCCATCAGGGGAACAAGCTCCAGGAAGCTGTGGACATGCTGTTCGACGGGCGTGATTTTGCGGTGCCGGCCCGCGTACCAGACGTCCCACAATGCCGTCGCCTCGTGAATCACGAATGCAGACAGCATGACCGCGAGGACGAGAGCGTTTATCTCGAGAAAGAGGCCGGCCAGCAGCGGCAACGCCATTTCGACCAGCATCAGCAGGTGCAGGGCCGATTCGAAAGCACCCGCCGTACGTTCGATGTGCGACGCGCGGTGGCATAAGCAGTCGGCCGCGCCGGCCACAATCCATAGGGGAAGCAGGAAATGCAGCAGCACCTGGTGCACAGCATGTTCGGTCATCGGCAGTCTCGGCGCGTGGGCTGGCTTCTGACATTGCCTGATAAGGCGTCCCCATGCCGTCGGCTGAGTGGCCATTTGGCGCGGGGTCGATACCCGCCACGGTGCTGACACTGAGTGTGCTTTCCGACCGACAGCAGCACATTCGACATCCGACCACGATTCTGGTTGAAGGTCTGCCGCCGGCCAGAGTCTTATTGATGGACAGCAATACGATTACGCGGGCCCTTTTTGGGGGGGCCATGATTTCCTGCACTGCCCTCGGCGCAGCGGCCGCGGATTTCCCAGTGACCGATTGGCCCATGGCCAGCGGGGACCATGCAAACACGCGCTATATGGGTCTTGCGGAAATCACGCCGGAAAACGTCCACGCGCTACGGCTGGCTTTCCAGTTCGCAACCGGGGTGCCCAATGGACATGAAGCGGCACCTATCGTCGGTGGCGACGCCATGTACATCGTCACACCTTATCCCAACGAACTTTACGCACTTGATTTGCACCGACGAGATGCCGTCGTGAAATGGAAATTCGAGCCCCATCCCAGCCCTCATGCCCAAGGTGTGGCGTGCTGTGACGTCGTCAATCGCGGCGTCGCGTATGCAAACGGTCGTGTATTCATGGGCACTCTCGATGGTCAGGCCATTGCAGTCAGTGCCGACAAGGGCGAAGAACTGTGGCGCACCCCCCTCGCTGACGAAAGTCAGGGCGAGACCGTGACAATGGCACCGCTGGTCGTCAAGGACAAAGTCCTGGTGGGCAACAGTGGTGGTGAAATGGGAGTGCGCGGATGGCTCACCGCGCTAGACGTGGAAAACGGCGATATCGTCTGGCGGGCGTGGAGTACCGGCCCGGATGCGGATGTTCGTATCGGGCAGGACTTCAAGCCGTTTTACGCCACAGACCGAGGCAAGGATCTCGGCGTCTCAACCTGGCCCCCCGAGGCATGGAAGCACGGTGGAGGCAACGTCTGGGGCTTTCTCGCCTATGACGCCCCAAACGATCTCGTCTTTTACGGCACGGCCAATCCGGGACCATGGAACCCGGAGCAGCGGCCGGGCGACAACAAATGGACTTCGGGCGTTTTCGCCAGGCGGCCCGATTCCGGGGCGGCGGCGTGGTTCTATCAATGGAGTCCTCACGACCTTCATGATTACGACGGCGTCAATGAAATGGTACTCGTCGATTTATCCATTGGCGGCAGGATGCGCAGCGTGCTGCTTCACGCGGATCGAAACGGCTACCTGTACGTGGTGGATCGCACGACCGGCGAGGTGCTGAGCGCGGACCCCGTGGTTGGCATCAATACCAGCAGCGGGGTCGATCTCGCCAATGGCCGCCTGCAGTACAACCCGCAAAAGGAACCGCAGTCGGGACGAGTGGTATTCAACGTGTGTCCCGCCTCCCCCGGCGCGAAGGACTGGCAGCCATCGGCCTGGTCGCCGCGTACGCAGCTCCTGTACCTCCCCCTGCAGCATCTCTGTCAGGACGTGCAGACCTATGGGACAAGCTATATCGCCGGAACGCCGTTCACCGGAGCGAGCGTCAAAATGCGCAAATCGCCGCATATTGCACGCGGAGAATTGGCGGCATGGGATCCAATCGCTCGACGCAAGCGCTGGTCCATCGCGGAGCGGTTCCCGATATGGAGCGGCATGCTCGCGACCGCCGGCGATCTGGTCTTCTATGGAACGATGGATGGCTGGTTCAAGGCCGTCGACGCCCGTACCGGCACGCTGCTGTGGAAGTTTCACACTGCAGCCGGAATAGTTGGCCAGCCTGTTTCCTATCGCGGGCCAGACGGCCACCAATACATCGCGGTGCTGTCGGGTGTAGGAGGGTGGGCCGGGTCAGTGGTGTCGGCTGAACTCGACCCGCGCGATCGTACAGCGGCGAACGGATTCGTGAACGCAATGAAGGACCTTCCTGGTCCGCGACCCGCTACCGGAATGCTGTATGTGTTCGCTCTCCCCTGAATACGGTCACACTCTCTGTGCAGTCATACTGCTCACGAGCCTCGGTTTGACCGGATGCGAGCGTGAAGCACGCTTGTTTACCCCTCTTTACCTGCACTCCACGCACGCCGGCACACAGGAGTATTCCAGCGGCGCGCTGGCCGTAGGGACGCGTTACGAGCGCAATGCCTACGCCGTCGCTGAGGGTAAACGGCTGTTCCGTTGGTACAACTGCAATGGTTGCCATGCGTCCGGTGGCGGCGGTATGGGCGTACCGCTGATGGATGGGGATTGGCGGTATGGGGCCGATACGGGTGCGATTTTCTCAAGCATCCGCGATGGCCGCCCGAATGGCATGCCGGCGTTTGGAGGCCGAGTGACTGACGATCAGATCTGGCGGATGGCGGCGTATGTCCGTTCCATGAGCGGCATGCTACGCAGCGACGTCGCCCCAGGTCGGACCGACGCGCTGCAGGCCGCCGAGCCCGAGGCACGACGCAAACGGGCGGCGCGGCCCGCCCGCCACCCGACCGCGGGCTAACATGAGAAGGTGGCCCGCACTCATCGCTCTGGCCATGCTGTGCTGGCCTCCGCTTGCCATCTGTCTGCCTGCCCTCGGCGCCGATTCGCAGGATATGCTTCGCGCCGCAGGTCCGCAGGCCGAACAGGTGCTGCGGCTTTGGTGGGTAGCGGTCGCCCTTTGTGCGTCCGTTTTCGTTGCTGTACTCGTTACCCTCGGTAGCGCTCTCTGGCGCGGGTCGCGCTCTCAATGCGGCGCTGACGATCCGCCTGCCGATGCGCACAGAGCTTCATCGGACCAACGCCACATCATGACGGCCTTGGCGCTCTCCACCGCGTCATTGCTCGGACTCGTTCTGCTCAGCGTCGGCACCGACGCGGGGCTGTTGAGGCTTGATTCGCGGCACGCGCTGACAATCGACGTCATCGCCCATCAATGGTGGTGGGAGTTTCGCTACACGGACCCCGATCCCGCACGGCGCTTCGTCACCGCCAATGAGATGCATGTGCCCGTCGGCCGACCTGTGATTCTGCAACTGACCGCCGAGGACGTTATCCACAGCTTTTGGGTACCCAATCTCGCAGGCAAGAAGGATCTGTTGCCCGGGCGCGTCACCGAATTGATCCTGCGAGCGGACCGTCCTGGAAATTACCGCGGTCAGTGCGCGGAGTTCTGCGGGTATCAACACGCCCATATGGCGATGAGCGTCGTCGCCGAAGCGCCGATGGCCTACGACGCGTGGGCCAGTCTGCAGCGTTTGCCAGCAGCCCCGCCCGCCTCTTTGCTCGCACAGGAGGGCCGAGAAAAATTCGAGAGCGGGACCTGTGCCTTGTGTCATACGGTCAGAGGAATGGAGGCTGGCGGAAACCACGGGCCTGATCTGACTCACGTCGCGTCGCGACAAATGCTTGCAGCGGGCACCCTGCGTAACAGCAGCGACAACCTGGTGCGCTGGATAAGCCACCCGCAGACCTTCAAGCCGGGCGTCAACATGCCGGACCAGCAGTTGAGTGCTCATGATCTGGGCGCCCTCGTCGCCTTCGTCAGCGGTTTGCAATGACCGGCACCGGCAGCCACACGCCATGTTCGGCATCGAATGCCGACCGCGAGGCGCGGACGCTCGAGGAAACGTGGCGCGATCCGCCGGGCTGGATAGGATGCCTCAGCGCCATCAATCACAAAACAATCGGGTTGCGCTTCATCATCACCGCATTCGGCTTCTTCCTCGCCGGGGGCATGCTCGCAGCCCTGATGCGCCTGCAGCTGGCGCGGCCGCAGAACACGCTGGTCGGACCCGATCTGTATAACCAGCTATTCACCATGCACGGCACCACGATGATGTTCCTCTTCGCGGTACCGGTCATGCAGGCGGTGGCTGTCTACATCGTGCCCCTCATGATCGGGGCACGCAGCATCGCGTTTCCGCGGCTCAACGCATTCGCATACTGGATCTATCTGTTCGGCGGGTTGATGTTGTACGTCGCCTTTGCTTTGAACATCGGGCCAGACGCCGGCTGGTTCGCCTACGTGCCGCTGGCGGGACCGGAATATGCACCCGGCAAACGCGTCGACTTTTGGGCGCAGATGATCACTTTCACGGAATTATCAGGCCTGCTGGAAGCAGTCATTCTGATCACAACGATATTCAAGTTGCGCGCACCGGGCATGTCCATGGACAAACTCCCCCTCTATGTGTGGGCGATGCTGGTGACTGCCTTCATGGTGCTGTTCGCGATGCCCGCCGTGATGGTAGCGAGCACGGCGCTTATTCTGGACCGTCTGGTCGGCACCCATTTTTTCAACCCGGCGCTGGGCGGAGATGTGCTTCTATGGCAGCACCTGTTCTGGTTCTTCGGTCACCCGGAGGTTTATTTCATCTTCCTTCCCGGCCTGGGTTTCATTTCCGCCATCATCACCACGTTCGCCCGCCGTCCTGTATTCGGCTATAGCGCGATGGTGCTGGCACTGGTCGCGACCGCCTTCCTCGCGTTCGGGCTGTGGGTGCACCATATGTTTGCAACCAACCTGCCCGAACTTGGCAAGAGCTTTTTCACGGCCGTCAGCATGATGATCGCGATTCCTTCTGCCCTCCAGATCTTTTGCTGGATCGCGACTCTGTGGCGCGGCCGCCTGCATTTCGCAACGCCATTGCTGTTTGTGCTTGGATTCTTCTTCATATTGGTCCTGGGCGGCCTGACGGGCATCATGCTCGCCGCCGTGCCGCTGAACCTTCAAGTGCATGACACTTATTTCGTGGTTGCGCACCTGCACTATGTGTTGCTGGGCGGCGCGGTGTTCCCCCTGTTTGGCGCCTTTTACTACTGGTTTCCCAAACTGTCCGGTCGCCTGCTGAGCGAACGCCTGGGCCGCTGGCATTTCTGGACGTTCTTCGCAGGCTTCAATATCACCTTCTTTCCCATGCACCTGCTCGGTATGTCGGGCATGCCGCGACGCATCTACACCTATCCGGCGAACATGGGATGGGACGTGCTCAATGCCGTATCCAGCATCGGCGCGGGGGTGCTGGTTGCGAGCGTGATGCTGTTTGTAGTCAATGTCTTTATCAGTCTCAAGCGTGGTGTCGCCGCCGGGGATGACCCATGGCAAGCCTCAACGCTCGAATGGGCGACATCGTCTCCGCCTCCCGCTGGCAACTTTGTCTTGCTGCCGGTGGTCAAGAGTCGCGAACCCCTTTGGATGAGCGACGGGCCGCGTGCTTATGTCCAGGGTGTGGACATTTCCCAGCGGCAGGTATTGGCAACCACGGTGCTCGATGCACTGCCGGACCATAGGCCGATATTGCCAAAGCCAAGCATATGGCCATTTTGCTGCGCGGTGGCGGCGGCTGTGCTGTTCATCGGTTCAATCTTCACGCCGTGGGCGGTGGTCTGG
>Ga0208492_1000396_pt1 | contig 37981 bp, 36 predicted proteins | sample Subbioar_CSW14AB_FD_184820 | JGI IMG/M metagenome (GOLD analysis project Ga0208492, IMG submission 184820) | Serpentinite rock and fluid subsurface biosphere microbial communities from McLaughlin Reserve, California, USA - CR12Mar_CSW14AB (SPAdes) | ecosystem: Environmental > Terrestrial > Deep... | reverse complement strand
AAAACCCCTTGATTATTGAACGTGCCGCCGCCGTTGCCACGGTTTATGGAGCTGTCGAACAGATTCCCATCGGTGAACGTACCGGTGCTGTTGAATATTCCTGCGCCTGAGATATTGATGGCGTTGTTATTATTGCCGGTATTGCCAGACCAAGTGGTATCGCCGGCGTTGACGGTGCGTCCGCCAATCGATTTGCCGTTCGCGCCGGTGATACCAAGCGAGTTCGCGAAGGTGGTGTTGGCCGAGCCGGCGATGGTGCCGCCCGTCCAAGTGGCCACGCCTTGGAAGGTATGGTCGGTGCCAGACAAGGTGCTGCCGCTCAAAAGCAGTGAAGTGGTATGGGTGCCGCCATTCAGAACCACGCTGGCGTCGCCGCCGACGTTGTCGGTACTGATCTGAAAGGTTCCGATGCCGCTGGTCGTGACATTGTTCAAGATGTGCAGGCCGTTCCGGAGCTCCAGCTTGGCGCCATTGGCGATATTGAATGCGCCCGTGCTGGTGCCGCCCCCGCCAGGCAGAAAGGTCCCCGCGTTGACATTGACGGTACCCGTATTGTTGAAGGCCACGCCGATAGCGGTGGTCGTATTCGACTGTTTGTTGAAAACCCCTTGATTGTTGAACGTGCCGCCGCCGTTGCCACGGTTTATGGAGCTGTCGAACAGATTCCCATCGGTGAACGTACCGGTGCTGTTGAATATTCCTGCGCCTGAGATATTGATCGCGTTGTTATTATTGCCGGTGTTGCCAGACCAGGTGGTATCGCCAGCGTTGACGGTGCGTCCGCCGATCGATTTTACGTTAGCGCCAGTAATGCCCAGCACGGAAAATGCCGATGTACCGGCACCGCCTTGAATCCCACCGGTCCACCCAGATGCTGCGGTTACACTAAGTGTCCCGGTGCCCAATACGGCACCGCCACTTTGAGTGAACGCGAGAATCGTCTCGTTTGAGTCTAACTGTGCATTGCCTGCATTGATTGAGGCAGCATCCAAAGCACCCGGCGGGCCCAACGGCGTCCAATTCGAACCGAGCGTCCAATCGCCGTTGGCGCCGTTCCAGGTAAAGTCGGCGGCGTAAGCCGGGTCGGATGTGGCAGCTGACGCGCTCAAAATGAACGCGGCAATGGAATTGAACTTGGTATTCAGATTCTTCACGCGACCCCCTTCTGCTTGTTTTTCGTGGGAACTTAGTGGCTGTCCACCGAGGCGCCGTGAAGCGCCGTGGGAGCGTAGTCGCGAGAAGTGGCAAGTCGATGTAGGACTGCAAGAAGTTTTCGACGGTTTGGAGGAAAGTTCGCACAATGTCTGGGCACTTGACGCAGTAGCATCCCGGAGCGCTCCTCGCCGTGGACTGCCGGGGCATCGGTCGGGCCGAATATTGACTGCGCGTCACAACGACTGTCGGCTTAGCGGAAACGCCAGGACATGGATACATGCATTTGCAGCGACTTGCTTACGGCCAAGATGCAACGCGTTAAAGAGCTTTAGCGCGAGGTCAAGGGCTACCGGCGCGCCAATGAGGTGCCGATACCAGCGAGCGAGTTTCTCGCTCAGGCGAAGCTCGACCGCCGACTCTGAGCAAGGCGACCTGTGAGTTTCGCAGTGCCCGTGATGCAGGTGATGTCCGGGCGATTGCGTCAATTGGGCATCGCCTAAAATGGTCGTCTCGCACAGTTGTGGCGCTCCCTTTAGGCGAGATCTGCGCTGCGTTGGAGGAAGCGGGTAAGGCCGGCGACGGTACCGCATTTGACCGTCTGATGCGGGACTATGAGAATGCTATCGCGGCCATAGAGCGTCGGATAGGGGCCGTGCTTGCCCCTATGACATAAGCATATGGTGCTCTGAAAGCGCTTCCTGACGTGGGGTGAGATTCATGGATCAGCGACTGCGAAAACTACGAAGTGGCGCTGAACGTGCGCCGAAAGGCCGCGAGTCTTTCGACGAGTTTTCCTCCGCAGATCTGGAAATCCTCAACCTACTGTGGGATCAATTCAGCCATATGGATAAGTGGCAGATTCGAAACCACGCGCATAAAAACTGGATCGTCACGCCCTATTGGGTTCGCCCCGATTTTTAGAGCGCTGGGCCGCACGAAGAGAGCATCCGAAGAGCTCGAAGCATTTTCTGCTCGAGTAAGCAGAGGTCGACAGAGCGCTCTCTCGCCATTAGGCGATGTTCGTCGTAACCAGACGGCCGAACCGATGCAACGTGGCGTGTTTGCAAGGATAGCGCGTGGAACTTACAACGCGTGCTTCCTTGCCCCCCGGCTAGTTGACTTCTTGATGCGCGATTAAATCGATCGCCGGGGTTGTCCAGAGTTTTGTGTGCGAGGCGTAAGATGATTGAGAGGACTCGTGATGCCAATCAAAAAGGCGGCCAAGGCGGCTGCGGCATCGGTATTGCGTGAAATCTCCAAAGAGCTACTCGCACAGTTCGTACAATCGACGGCGGCGGCTGAGGCACGGGCAGGCCATCTCGTGACTCGATGAATACGGTGGCCGCGGCCCAGATGCGTTCATTCCAGGACGCACGTGCCGCGGTGACCTCTCACACGGCACCAGCCAAACCCGACCAGCCGAGATATCAGCAGAAGCACGGAGCAAAGCAGCGGGACGGCGGCGACGTCTCCTGGAACGACAGCCAGTGCGAAAAACTTGCGGTCGCGGTCGGCGCCGAATTGGCTGCCATCATCGAGATTGAAGTCTCACTCGCTATCCGGGTAAAACGACGCCTCGATGCTGGTGCAATAGTGCTGAGCTTGCAAGTTGGTGAAGGGCCCCGGGTTGCTGAGCCCGTAGCCCGGCTGAGGAAAATGTCCGTCCTTGTCGAATGCACCCAGGTTCCCCAGCGTGTCGTAGTACAGACTCGCCATCTCACTATGCACAATGGTTGCGCCAGTTTGATCGTCGTGCGCTGTCGTCGCTACGTATAGCCACAGACGCCGCCATTCAATGTGGAGCAACCACACCGGTGCCAGCCCTGTCGATAAAGGGCAGCCGCCATTCATCGCGACCGAGATAGAAAGTTCCTCCGCCGACATTCATTGCCGCAATCCAATCGCCAACCGTTAGTCACGTCATCTGACATTGGGTTCGATGCCGGAGATCCCAAACGCATTTGCTGCCGGCAAGTTCGCATCAGCCAGCCAACTAATATTCAGAGTGGTGTCGTAATAAGCTTCGCCGTCCGGTCGCTACCAAGGGACGCCTGGAGGTCCGCACTGACGGCGGCGATACCCGCTAAGACGACAGCCATGACTTTACGCATTGGACTCTCCAACAAAGATGGGGTGCCGCTAGTATGGAGCGATATGGCCTGTAATGGACTGATCCGATGCGCTCCAAGGCCGCGCGATAGCTTCGATGCGGGTAGTTTCGTGGGTAGGAATAAAGATTATCACACAACAAATTGATATTGCTATATAATCAGTCTTGAAGTGGCGGAGAGAGAGGGATTCGAACCCTCGATGGGCTTTTGACCCATACTCCCTTAGCAGGGGAGTGCCTTCAGCCGCTCGGCCATCTCTCCGTTGGCGCACAGGATAACCGCGCATGCCGGCAGGGTAAAGTTGCAATCCTTGTTAAATGGGCGGGACTGACCGGAATTCGGCAAATCGCGGCCGAACGGTACTGCCAGGCCGGAATGTCTGCCGGTCGGGTGTCAGGGAGTCTGGATATGTCTGCGCCGAAGTGGGCGCGGGAGAACTCGAGGTTAGGGAGAGAAGGTCAGGTCGGGCTTGGGACCTGTCCGATCAAGGCTACGATACGTGTTCCCGGTATCGCTTGATCCGCTCCGCGAACTTATTTCGCTTGATTGGCGACTTCCTCGCCGCCTTCCTGTTGGATGCGCTGGTAGATTTCCTCGCGGTGCACCGAGACTTCCTTCGGCGCGTTCACGCCTATGCGAACCTGGTTACCCTTGATGCCCAGCACGGTGACATTCACGTTGTCACCAATCATTAATGACTCTCCAACCCGTCTGGTCAGTATCAGCATACCGTTTCTCCATATGACTTAACGACGCTCCTGCGACGCTAGCGGTTGTTTAACAAGCACTGCCCAAATCGGACGCTCCCGACTTCGACAACTATCTTTCCCTGACAATTCAATTCTATCGACTGACTGGGAAAAAATCCTGAATCGCGTCGCGCTCAACGATCTCTGCCCTTATCGGGCATTGGCGTTTTGCAATGCATTCTCCAGGCCGAATTCAGCATGCAGGATCCGCACGCCGAGTTCAGAGTACTTTTCGTCGACCACCACCGAAATCTTTATTTCGGAGGTCGAAATCATACGAATGTTGATGCCATCGTCAGCGAGCGCCTTGAACATGCGGCTCGCGATACCCGCATGTGAGCGCATCCCTACACCGACGATGGAAATTTTTACAATCTTGCGGTCGCCTCGTACACCTTTTGCGCCCATGTCGGCGGCGACCTTGTCGAGGATCTCCACGGTACGGTCGTAATCGTTGCGATGCACGGTGAAAGTGAAGTCGGTGGTGCCATCGGCGCCGGTGTTCTGGACAATCATGTCGACTTCGATATTGGCGGACGCCACCGGTCCCAGGATGCCGCTGGCGATGCCGGGACGGTCCGGCACACCGGCCACCGTGACCTGTGCTTCGTCACGATTGAGCGTGACGCCGGAAATGAGTGCTTGCTCCATGATGTTTTCCTCGGTGGTGATCAGCGTGCCCATGCCTTCTTCGAACGACGACAGAACGCGCAGATTGACCTGATACTTGCTCGCGAATTCGACCGAACGGATCTGCAGGACCTTGGCGCCGAGACTGGCCATCTCGAGCATTTCCTCGTAGGTGATGCGGTCCAGACGTCGTGCCTCGGGCACGATCCGCGGATCGGTCGTATAGACGCCGTCGACATCGGTATAAATCTGGCACTCGTCGGCCTTGAGCGCGGCGGCCAAGGCAACCGCCGTGGTATCCGAGCCGCCACGCCCGAGCGTCGTGATGTTGCCGTTCTCATCGACACCCTGGAAACCGGCGACCACGGTCACACGGCCAGCGTCGAGATCGGCGCGCACGCGGTGCTCGTCTATGGCTTCGATGCGGGCCTTGTTGAAGGCACTGTCCGTGAGAATACGGACCTGGGCGCCGGTGTAGGACACCGCCGGTACGCCCTGCTTGGCCAGCGCCATGCACAGCAGCGCGATGGTGACCTGCTCACCGGTCGAGAGCAGCACGTCGAGTTCGCGCCCGCCGATGCGCGCATCGATGGCCTTGGCAAGGCCCAGCAGGCGATCGGTTTCGCCGGACATTGCCGACACCACCACCACCACCTTGTTGCCAGCGCGCTGGGTGCGCGCCACGCGCTCGGCCACCGCCTCGATACGCTTGACGTCGCCGACCGAGGTCCCACCGAATTTCTGAACAATCGTGCTCATGCTGTTTCCATGCGTGATTGGCACCAATAGCTGGCGTTCGACGCGGAACTCCACAGGAGTTCGCGCCGCCAGCATCGCATCAAGGGTTTTTGGCCGCGCGTTCCGCAACCCAGGGAGTCACGGAGCGCATCGCTTCTTCGAGCCGGCTGGCGTCGGTGCCGCCGGCCTGGGCCATGTCGGGGCGTCCGCCACCTTTGCCGCCGACCTGGCGGGCAACGTGATTGATGAGGTCGCCCGCGTGAACTGTCGCGGTCATGGTTTTGGTGACACCCGCGATCAGGCGTACTTTATCATCCTCGACGGTGGCCAGCACGACCACCGCGCGCTCGAAACGATCTTTCAAACTGTCGCAGGTCGCGCGCAGGGCGTTCATATCGGCGCCCTCGATGATCTCGACGATCAGCTTGGCGCCCGCGATGTCCTGCGCGCCGGCGGCGATATCGCGGCCCGAAGCGCCGGCCAGTTTGGCCTTGAGATCCTGGATTTCCTTCTCGAGGGCACGGCTGCGCTCGACCACCTGCCTGAGCTTGGGTTCGATTTCGCCGGCATTGGCGCGCACCAGACCGGCAATGCGCTCGAGCCGTGCCTCGGCCTCCAGACCGTAGCTGACGGCGTTGTCGCCGGTCACGGCCTCGATGCGGCGCACGCCCGAGGCGACACCCGATTCGCTCACTATCTTGAATGCGCCGATGTCGCCGGTGCGGCTCACATGGGTGCCGCCGCACAATTCCACCGAAAACTCGCCCATGCGCAACACCCGCACTTCGTCGCCGTATTTCTCGCCAAACAGCGCCATCGCGCCGCTCTCGATGGCAGCCTTGTAAGGCATCACATCGGCCCGCACCTCGACGTTGCGGCGAATCTCGGCATTGACCATGCGTTCGACCGCGGTCAGTTCCTCACGGGTGACGGCCTGCGGATGGGAGAAATCGAAACGCAGACGCTCGGCATCGACCAGCGAGCCCTTCTGTTCAACGTGACGGCCGAGCACCGCGCGCAACGCGGCGTGCATGAGATGGGTGGCGGAATGATTCAGGCGGGTCGCCTGGCGGCGCGGATCCTCGACCTCGGCGGCGAGCTTGTCGCCTTGCATGAGGGTGCCCATCTGCATGCGGCCCATATGCAGGAACAAGCCGCCCTGCTTGCGCGTATCGAGCACTTCGAACACGCCATTGCCGTTCAGGAGGCGACCGCGGTCGCCGACCTGTCCACCCGATTCGGCATAGAAGGGCGTGCGATCGAGGATCACCACGCCCGCCGTGCCGGCGGCCAGGGCCGGCACCGGGCGACCTTCGACGAACAGGCCGGTGACATGGGCGTCGTCATGGGTGGCGCCATGGCCGGTAAAGATCTGCTCACGGCCGATGCGCGACAGATCCTCGGCGTCGATGGCGTGGGAGGTGTCGACGTTGGCGAAATGACTGGCGGCGCGGGCACGCTCGCGCTGCGCCTGCATGGCGGCCTCGAAGCCCGCATGGTCGACCTTGAGATTGCGCTCGCGGGCGATGTCGGCAGTCAAATCGACCGGGAAACCAAACGTATCGTAGAGCTGGAATACCACCGGGCCGGCGATGGTGTCGCCACTCATTTCGGCAATACTGGCATCGAGGATGCGCATGCCGTGGTCGAGCGTCTCGTTGAAGCGCTCTTCCTCGAGCTTGAGCGCCGCCATGATGGTCGATTCGCGTTCGCGCAGCGCGGGATAGGCCTCGCCCATCTGCTCGCCCAGGGCCGGCACCAGCTTGTGAAAGAAGAGTTCGGTGATGCCGAGCTTATGTCCATGGCGCAGCGCGCGCCGGATGATACGGCGCAACACATAGCCGCGGCCTTCATTGGACGGCAACACGCCATCCATCACCAGGAACGCCGCCGCGCGGATGTGATCGGCAATCACGCGCAACGAAGCCGGTTCATTGACCTCGCCCGGCACCTGCTCGCGCACGGCCTTGATCAAGGCCCGGAACAGGTCGATGTCGTAATTGTCGTGCACGCCCTGCAGCACGGCGGCGATGCGCTCGAGACCCATGCCGGTATCGACCGAGGGCCGCGGAATACGCTTCTGCTCACCGCCCGCGGTGCGCTCGTACTGCATGAAGACCAGATTCCAGATCTCGATGTAGCGGTCGCCATCGGCGTCGGGACTGCCGGGCGGCCCGCCGGGAATGGAGGGGCCATGATCGTAGAAGATTTCCGAGCACGGACCGCAGGGGCCGGTGTCGCCCATCATCCAGAAATTGTCCTTCTCGCCGCAGCGAGACAAACGTTCGGGCGCAATGCCGATGTGCTGCAGCCAGATGGCGGCGGCCTCATCGTCGGTCTCGAACACCGTCACCCAGAGCTTTTCGGCCGGAATGCCGAAGCGTTCGGTCAGAAGCTTCCAGGCGAATTCGATGGCTTCCTTCTTGAAGTATTCGCCAAAGCTGAAATTGCCCAGCATCTCGAAGAAGGTGTGATGACGCGCGGTATAGCCGACGTTGTCGAGGTCATTGTGCTTGCCGCCGGCCCGCACGCAGCGCTGGCTGGAGGCGGCGCGCTTGTAGTCACGCTCTTCGAGCCCCAGGAACACGTCCTTGAACTGCACCATGCCGGCATTGGTGAACAACAGGGACGGGTCGTTGCCCGGCACCAGCGGACTGGAATTGACGCTGGTGTGGCCGTGTTCCTTGAAGTACTCGAGGAACGCACTGCGGATATCAGAGGTCTTCATCGGTCGCTGCTTGTCTCAATGCCTGTCGAATCTGTGCGGCATCGAAGCCGCGGTATTCGAGGAAGCGCATCTGTTTGGCGCGCTCTTGCGCGTCGCCGGGCTTGCCTCGAAATTTTTTGCGCCGCACATCGCACGCAAGTTCGTCCCAATCGACCTCGGCCGATTCCAGCGCGCTGCGCGCCAGGGACTTTTCCACGCCGCGCTGATTGAGCTCCTGCTCTATCCTGCGCGGACCGTAGCCACGCGCGGCGCGGCTGCGGATGAAGGTGTCGGCATAGCGGCCGTCCTTCTGCAGGCCTTCTTCGGCCAGGTCATCGAGCGCGGCGGAAATTTCGTCGTGCTCGAGTCCCTTATTACCAAGCTTGCGTTCGAGCTCGCGGCGACTGTGTTCGCGGCGGGCCAGCGCGCTGACCGCGAGGTCGCGCGCCGACCGCCGCGGCGCCTCGCTCAGGCTTCCTCCAACTCGTCGAGGTCGTCCTCGGCGGCTGCCGCGGCCGCCACCGCCGCATTGGAGACAATCGCGACCGCACGGATGCTGGCTTCGATCTCATTGGCGATTTTGGGGTTGTCCTTCAGGAACTGGCGGACATTGTCCTTGCCCTGCCCCATGCGCTCGCCCTTGTAGCTGTACCAGGCGCCGGTCTTGTCGATGAAGTTGTTCTCGACACCGAGTTCGATGAGTTCGCTTTCCAGCGACACGCCCTCGTTGTAGAGAATGTCGAAAGTCGCCTGCCGGAAGGGCGGCGCGACCTTGTTCTTGACGACCTTGACGCGCGTCTCGTTGCCGATGATCTCTTCACCGCGCTTCAACGATCCGATACGGCGGATATCGAGGCGCACCGAGGCGTAGAACTTGAGCGCGTTACCACCGGTGGTGGTCTCCGGGTTGCCGAACATCACACCAATCTTCATACGGATCTGGTTGATGAAGATGATCAGCGTATTGGAGCGTTTGACATTGCCGGTCAGCTTGCGCAACGCCTGGGACATGAGGCGTGCCTGCAGGCCGACGTGGGTGTCGCCCATTTCGCCCTCGATTTCGGCCTTCGGCACCAGCGCCGCGACCGAGTCGACAATGATGCAGTCGATGGCACCGGAGCGCACCAGCATGTCGGTGATTTCGAGCGCCTGCTCGCCGGTGTCGGGCTGCGAGACCAGCAGTTCCTTGACGTTCACACCGAGCTTTTCGGCGTACTGCGGATCGAGCGCGTGCTCGGCGTCGATGAAGGCGGCGGTGCCACCCTTCTTCTGGATTTCCGCGACCACGTGCAGCGCCAGGGTGGTCTTGCCGGACGATTCAGGGCCGAAGATTTCGACCACGCGACCGCGCGGCAGACCGCCGACACCGAGCGCGATATCGAGGCTCAGGGAGCCGGTCGATACGACTTCGATGTCGGGCACCGTGCCGCCATCGCCCATGCGCATGATCGACCCTGTGCCGAATTGTTTTTCGATTTGGGACAGCGCCGCTCCTAGCGCTTTTTGCTTGTTGTCGTCCATATTGTTTGTCCTCTTCATGAAATGACCCGTATGTGATTCAGCGGCCCGGATTATTGCACAGAAGACCGGCCCCTTTTAGTCAGAAACGGTGCCGCGAAGAGGCCATTGCGCGAGGGCGCGATAGCGGGCGCCATGACCTGCGCAATTGGATGCAATCAACGCAAAACCCTGCACCTGCCAAGGTATGGAGAAGCCCGCGACCAGGCCCGGCACATGGCGTACCCGGCGCGCGATGGTGACATGCGGGCGGTAGTCGGCGGGGGATTCGGCGTGCAGGTCCGCGCCGGCCTGGAGCGCGCCGGCGAGCGCCACCAGCGGCGTCGGAATCTCGCGCGGCGCGAGCCACACGACCCGGCTGCGCCGCCACCAGCCGGCCATGGCAATCTCGAGTTCAAAGGCCGGCAGGGCTATGGCCGCCGCCATGGCGTACAGGGCGTCCAGGCGCTCGGCGGCCACTTCGCCCAGGAAGGCCAGGGTCAGGTGCAGGTCGGCGCGGGCCACCGGCCGGCCGTCGCGCAGGCTTAAGCCGGCGGCGGCGGCGGCCAGGGCGTCGCGGGTTGCGTCGTCCGGCCACAGCGCGAAGAACAGGCGCATGGCCTCAGGCGAGGATTTCCAGCAGACGCGCGAGGGCGTGGGCGACGGTGCGGGCGCGGACGTCGTGGCGGTCACCGGCAAACTGCTGCCGCTCGGTGCGGGTCGCGCGGCCGCTGACGGCAAAGCCGAAGCACACGGTGCCGACCGGCTTGTCCGGCGAACCGCCACTCGGCCCCGCCACGCCGGTCACCGAGACCGCCACGTCGACACCGCCGACGCGCAGTGCGCCATCCGCCATCTGCCCGGCGGTCTCGACACTGACCGCGCCGTGACGTTCGATGGTCATGGCATCGACACCGAGCAGGCTGACCTTGGCGGCATTGGAATAGGTCACCAGGCCGCACTCGAACCAGTCCGAACTGCCGGAGGTCGCGGTCATGGCCTGAGCTATCCAGCCGCCGGTGCAGGATTCGGCGGTCGCCATGCGCCAGCCGCGTTCGAGCAAGGCCGCGCCAAGTTCGCGGCCGCTGGCCTCGAGCGCCTCCTGCGGGGGCGCGGCGCTCATGAGGGGCGCGACGCGCCGCGGCGCGCCTTGAAGAATTCGACAAGCAACATGGCACAGGCCTCGGCTTCGACGCCGGCGGTCAGCGCGGCGCGATGGTTCAGAATCGGGTGTTCAAGCACGTTCAGCACACTGCCGGCGGCGCCGGTGCGCGGGTCACGGGCGCCGAACACCACGCGCGCGATGCGCGCCTGCACGATGGCGCCGGCGCACATCGCGCAGGGTTCCAGCGTCACATAGAGCGTGGTGCCCGGCATGCGGTAATTGCGCAGGCGCGTGGCAGCGGCCCGGATCGCGACGATTTCGGCGTGGGCGGTCGGGTCATCGGTGCTGACCGGACGGTTCCAGCCCTCGCCCAGCACCTCGTCGCCCTGCGTGACCACTGCGCCGACCGGCACCTCACCCTCGCATGCGGCCCGCCGCGCGAGGGCGAGGGCAAGCTGCATGTAGCGCTGGTCGCGCGCCTGCAAGGCGTCGGCATCCACCGGATTGTCGTATTGATCTGCCATGGCCGCACTGCACTCGAGGCGCCAGTGATAACACAGCCATCGCGCTCAAGTCTTGCCTTGTGCGCCGGCGTCGGCCGCCGCTCGCGCACTATTCGGTCGTGCCACTGAAATCACACCGATGACTTCGCCCGCCGCGTCGCGAATCAGGCCGAAACTCAAATCGACATAGCGCTTGCTGCCGTCGGCGTGCACGGCGCGGGTGGTCAGCACCTGGCCGTGGTATTTGGCCTGTCCGCTCGCCACCGCGCGATCAAAACCGGCCCAGTGCGCGGCGCGGAAGCGTTCGGGGATGATGATATCGAGGCTCTGACCGAGAGCCTGCGCGGCACCGTGGCCGAACAGCGCCGTGGCAGCGGCGTTCCAGCGTTCGATGCGACCTTGCAGATCGCAATAGATGATGGCGTCCGGAGCCTGCTCAAGCAGGGCCGCATTCAGATCTTCGCTCATGGCTCACTCCTCCTCGACGCGCGCCGTGACGATCGGCAACTGCATTTCGCCGCGCAGCGACAGCAGTTCATCGCGATGCCGGGTGGCCAGCGCGGTCACACAGCGCAGGCCCTTGGCGGTCAGGTGGATCTCCACCCGCCGGCGATCGGCGGCACTCGCGCGCCGCCGCACCAGGCCCATGGCCTCGCAGCGCGAAATCAAGGCCACCACGCCATGATGGTGGGCCTGCAGGCGTTCCGCCAGTTCACCGACACTGGCCCATTCGCGGCCGGGAAAGCCTTTGATCTGCAGCAGCAACTGGTATTGCAGGGTGGTGATGCCGCGTTGGCGCGTGACTTCTTCGCTGAAGCGCAGAAAACGTCGCAGCTGATAGCGGAACTGCGCGAGCTGTTCGAAGTCGGTCTTGGCCAGTGCGGGATTCGCGGCAGGTTTACGCATGGCCGATATATATCATAGCGTGATATAAAAGCCTCGCCTTCTGGCCGCCCCACGGGAGTCAAGCTCGCGATGGAAGATCTCGAACATTGGCGCGCCACGCAACGCGCCGCACTGCTGACAGCGCGGCAGGCCATCGACCAGGCCGAGCGCGCGCGATGGACGGCGGTAATGTGCGCGCATCTGCGTGACGCGCTGCCGGCGGTGCGTGGTCTGGTCATCGGTTGTTACATGCCGTTCCGTGGCGAGCCCGACCTGCGTGCGCAATTCGATGCCTGGCGCGCGGCCGGTGCCGACACCGCACTGCCGGTCGTGACGGGTCGCCACGAGGCCATGGAATTCCGCTCCTGGTGGCCAGGCTGTCCGGTCGTGAAGGGCGCGTTTTCGCTGCCCATGCCCGACGGCACGCCGCGGGTCACGCCGCAGGTGGTCTTGATGCCGCCGGTCGGCTTCGACGAGCAGGGCTATCGCCTCGGCTACGGCGGCGGCTATTTCGATCGCACTCTGGCCGCGCTCCTGCCCGCGCCGATCAAGATAGGCGTCGCCTTCGAGCTGTCGCGCATGGCCAGCATCCAGCCGCAGCCCTACGACATCCCCATGGATTTCATCATCACCGAAGGCGGCGTCTTTGAATGCCGTGACGCACGGCTCGCACGGCTCGACGACGGGCCGGCGGTCGGCCGCGCGATGGCGAGTCTGCGCGCGCGGCGCACGCCGGCCAGCGAAGCGCACGACGGCGCCTCCCCACCCTGCTACGCCAAGGACTTTGATTCACCGCACTGACGCCAATGACTCGAGGAAGGTGTGATTGAGCGACTGCGCTGCGCGGGCGCGGCGTCGCGTGCTCGCTACGCCTGGATAGCGCTTCCTCAAGTCTGCGGACAGGCGGCCGAATAGCTGCACAGGCGCGACAGATTGGCGGCCTCCATGGGGCGCGCCGCGCCCGTGTCGCCGCTCCGCCAGCGCCTTCGAGGACCTCATGGCACTCATACAGCTCAGCTACATCAGCATCGCCGCCTACGAGATGAGCGATGCCGATCTGGACCAGATAGTCGCATCCGCCACGCGCAGGAATGCGGAAAACGGCATCACCGGCATGTTGCTCTACGCCGATGGTCGTTTCATGCAACTGCTGGAAGGCGAGGATGCGGTGGTCGAAGCGACCTTTGCGCGCGTCAGCCTGGATCCGCGCCATCACGACGTGGTGGTCACCGAGCGTGCTGCCATTGAAGCGCGCAGCTTCTCGAATTGGAGCATGGGCTTCAAACGCATCGCCGCCACCGACATGCGCACACTCACCGCCACGCCGCCGCCTGCCGCGCAGACCGGCGGCACGACCGCGCCGCGCCTCGCCGACGCCATCCTGCAGGAATTGACGCGCGCAGCGCACTGACGCCTCGGCCACACCTCCGCGGCGCTGCTTGATGGCCGCCCCGCCCCTTGTCAGACTCGTGGCCCACAGCGCGCGCCCGCCGCCCGGCGGACGCGGCAGCCCTTAGCCATCCACACGTCCGCGGCGCGCACCAGGAGCACACATGAGAATCTCGATGTTGACCGCCGGCCTGCTCGGACTGCTGCTCATCGCCCTGAGCGCCTACGTGATCGCCGGACGCATCAAGTTCAAAATCGACCTCGGCGACGGTGACAACGCAGCCATGCAACAGCGCATCCGCGCGCAGGCCAACTTCGTCGAATACGTGCCGCTCGCCCTGATTCTGCTGATGCTGGTCGAATACGCGAGCATCGGGCCGCGTTGGATGAGCATGGCCATGGGCGGTGCGCTGGTGGCGGGCCGCGTGCTGCATGCGCAAGGTCTGATGGCGAGTTCGGGGGCGACCTTCGGCCGCTTCGTCGGCACCAATCTGACGGCGCTGGTGATTGTCACGGGCGCCATCGCCCTGCTCGGTCGCGGCGCCGGCGTCTGGTAGGCGGGTCGAGGAAGAACGCTCACGGGCGGGCTGACGCGCGAATACCCCAGGGGCTCACCCCAGGCGACGACGGCCGTCCCACTCAGGACAACGTCAACGTCGGTGCGAACCCATGCGCAACTGCCTGGCCACCGAAATCAAAGCACCTGAATATTCATGGCCCGCGCTATCGGCGCGGCTTCCGCCAGGCCCAGCAGATGCTGGTGATGGGTGAAGAACAACACCTGCGTGTGCGTCGCGAGTTCGGCCAGCACGTCGAGCGTTGCGAGTGCGCGCGCATCATCGAACTGCACGAGCAGATCGTCCACGATCACCGGAAAGGGGCCGCGACTCGCAATATGCTGTTCGATGGCGGCCAGACGCAGCGCGAGGAATAGCTGATCGCGCGTGCCCTGACTCATGCCCGTGATCGGCACGCGGCTGTGATCCCTGCGTTCGCCCTGCAGCACCTGGCTGTCCTCCACCCAGTCCACCGCGAGATCGGCAAAACTGCCGAGGGTGATACGACGGAAGATCTCCGCCGCGCGCGCCAGCAGCGGCCCCTGGTGTCGCGCACGATAGGTCTGTACCACGCGAGCGAGTACCGCATGGGCGAGTCGCAGTCGGGCATAGGTGCGCGCTTCGCTCGCGATGCGCGCGCCGAGCGAGCGTGTCGCCTGCTGGGCCTCGGCCGCGCTGGCGCCACCGTCGATGGTGTCGAGCGTCTGTTTGGCGGTGAAGACCGCTTCCTGCGCTGCTTCGATTTCGCTTTCCAACGCGTCGATAGCCATCGCGACTTCATCGATTTGCGTTGTCACCTGATCGAGGCCATGGCCCTCGGCCTCGCTCGCCACGGCCGTCACGGCACGCGCGTTGTGACGCAGGAGTTGCGTGTCGAGGTCGGCCAGTCGCGCGGCGAGTTCTCGCCCGAGCTGCGCCTGGTCTTCGAGCGCCGGCAGCTCGGCAGGCGTGGCACACCCCGCCAGAGCCAGCAGTTCCGCCAGCCGTTGCCGGGCATCCTGCGCCGTGGTTTCGGCCTCGTCCCGTGCACGGCACGCGGCCGCGATTTCGCCGGTCAGACGCTGACGTCGCGCCTGCGCCTCGCGCGCCGCGCCGAGCTCGGCATACAACCGTTCGGCCAAGGCGTCGAGCGCGTGGCGTGAGCCCGCATCCTCGACCGCGTCGGCGAGCGCCGCCACCCGTTGCTCGAAATCCGCCACGGCGACGCGCTGGACGCGGGTCTCACTCGCGAGCCGTTCCATTTCATCCAGGTCCGCGGCCAGCCGGGCGAACTGTTCGAGTCGCACTTTCACTTCCGCGGCCATGGCGTTGGCGCCGAGCCGCAACTGCGCCATCGCCTCATGCCAGCGCGCCTGCCAGGTCGCACGCAGCTGGGTGAACTGCGCGTGCTGCGCCGCCAGCCTGGCCAGTTCGCCACGCTGGGTCTCGATCTGCTCGCCGATGGCTACACGCTCAGCGTTGGTCTGACGCGCCGCGGACACCGCGCCACGCACACGTTCGAGGGCTTCGGCCAGATGCTCGTCGGCGGCGACGGGCGGCAACGCACATTCGGCCAGCGCATCGTCCATCGCCTGGCGCGCGCGCGCGAATTCCTCAGCGGCTTCGCGCTCGTTGTGACGCAGCTTGTCGAGTTCCGCGTGCCGCGCGAGCAACTGGCCGTGCAGGACCAGCCAGTCGCGCAACGCGGCGGGCGAGAGTTCCGCGCGCCGCAGGGGTGCTGTCAATGCGCGCCAGCGTGTCTCGAGTGTCGCGCGCTCGGCCAGCAGCGTGGCACGACGCTCGGCATGACGCGCACGTTCGCTCTCCATGTCCAGCACCCGTTTGCGCGTTGCCGCGACGCGGGTTGCACGGGCAGTATCGGCATGCAGCAGATCGGCGAGCCGATCGGCCTCGCGCATCGCCGCTTCGAACTGCTCGGCAAGTCGCGCTGACGGCGGCTGGGCCGGGGCCTCGTGCCAGTCACGGCGCAGATCGGCCCATTGCGCATCGCGCGCAGTGCGCGCGCTCGAGACCTCGGCCTGGGTCACCACTTCGCCACTCGCGGCCCAGCCCTCCAGTTCGCGCACGCATTCGCTGAGATCACGCTCGAGGCTCGCGGCTTGCTGGGCAAGCGCGTGCTCGTGCTGCGCAAGCACGCCGAAATCCGTCTCGAAACCATTGGCCGTGACGGGCAACGGCACGGTCAGTGCCAGCAGCTCGGGCAAGGATCCCGGCCACAACATCGCGAGCTCATCGCGCAGGCGCGCTTCGCGTTCGCCGAACTCGCGCGCCAGCACCTGGCGGCGCGTTTCGAGTTCAGTGACGTTCGCCATGCGCGCGAGCAATTGTTCGAGCAGCGCGAGCGGCGCCGGTGCCGGCAGTTGCGCAAGACGCGCCTCCAGGCGCGATTGCGTCAGGCGCTGTTCGTCACGCTGGCTGGCGAGGTGCATGTCGCGCTCGCCGAGCCGCGCGTCCTCGTCGAGCAGCGACTGCAGCGCCGCGCGCAGCGTCGCCGACGGCAACAGGCGGGCGGCATGATCGAGCGCTTCCGGCGCGCCGAGTTCGGCGAGCAGTCTGGTGACGCGCGTGCCGAGTTCATCGGTGCGCCGCTCGCTGTCGGGCAAGGCCGCGCGCGCGGCGCGATAGGCAGCGAGAGCATGGAACATCTGCTCCACATCGGCGGCGCGCGCGAGCAAGGCTTCACGGACCACCAGCGCGGCCATCTCGCCCGCGAGGCGCTCGCCGGTGGCATGCGCCGCCCTGCGCGCCTGCTCGGCACCGCGCATGCGCTCCTCGGCGGCGATACGGCGCTCGCGCGCATCGCCCGGCAATGCCGGCACATCGGCCAGTGCGGCCAACGCGGTCTCGACTTGCGTGCGCTCGGCGAGCAAGGGCAGATTGATACGCAGGCGCTCGAGTCGCTGTTGCGTGGCACGCGCGGCACTCAGGCGCTCGCGCAATGCCGCGTGCCGGGCGAGGGCGCGCTGATATTCGCCTTCGCTGCTCTCCCACGCCGAGGAGCGCACGGTGCGCTCCTTGAGTGCGCGGCGCTGCAGTTCGAAATCCTGCAGCGCGCGATTGAGCGGCAGGTTCTGTGCACGAGCCTTGAAGGTATCGGCCGCCTGCTTGTCCAGGCCGTCCATCAAGCTGCGCAGACTGGCAAGGCCGGCCGCAGCCTGGAACAGGCTGCGCCCGACTTCGCCCTCGCCGCGCAGCAGCTCTTCGCTGCCCTTGTGCAGCCCCTCGAGATCGAGACCGAACAGGGTCCTGTAGAGTTGCTCGTCGAGCCCGCCGAGGATATCGGCAAGTGTGTTCTCGGCCAGCGGCGAGGAGGTGATCTCGGCGCCGCTCGCCGCATCGAAAGCAAACAACGTGTTCTTGTTGCCCTTGCGGCGCATCACCGACAGGCGCTCTCCCGAGCCCAGACTCAGCGTCGCGCCCACCCGCAGTTCGCCATAATCGTGCAGGAAGGCATCGGCGGTACGTGCCGGCATGCCGAACAGAAAATGGTTGACCGCACGCAGGGTGCTGGACTTGCCGGCCTCGTTGGGCCCATAGATGAGATGCAGATCGCGGCCGGCGTCGATCGGCAGATCCAGCACCCGATCGCGGAACGGGCCAAAGGCTTTCAGATGCAGTTGCGCGAACTTCATCGCGCGTCACCGTCCGCTTCGCCGGCAAGACGCGCGAGGATCTCGCTCTCCGCCTCGCGCAGCAGCTCGAGCAGCACCGCCGGGTCTTCGAGATCGAGTCCCTCGTCGTCGATTACTTCGCGCGGCAGCTTGAGGCGCACGTCTTTCAGCACCTCGCGCGCGATGTCGAGCAAGGGTTCGGCGCTGCCGAGCGTGGCAAGCTCCTGGGCGAGCAGAGCAACCACGTCGCCACCCTGGCCGAGGCGCGCGAGGTCCTGCGCGGGACGCACGGCGATGGCAACCTTCTCCAGCCAGACATTGCCGGCGCTGGCATCGAGCGCGACCGCGCGCAGTTGTTCCACCACCCGCTCCGGGCGGGCTGCGAGTTCGCGATGCAAGCTCCCCGTGCCATGCAGACGCACACGCAGACCGAGGATGCGCCCGTCGGCCGCCACCAGATGCGCCCGCACCGCGGCCTGGGCTTGATCGAGCAGGGCATCCAGATCGGCGAGCTCGCTCACATCGAGCGCGCATTCGTTCCAGCGCAGCACGTCGAGCGCGATGGACTCGGTCGAGATCACGCCGTCCTCGACGGTGACCAGTTCACAGCCCTTGGCGCCGCGTTCGCGGATGTTGCGCCCCTGCAGATTGCCCGGATACACGACCCACGGCTCGCGCGCGACGATTTCCCGCGCATGCACATGGCCCAACGCCCAGTAATCGTAGCCTTTGGCGCGCAACACCTGCTCGGTGGTCGGTGCGTAGGGTTCGTGGCCTTCGCGCCCCGTCATCGAGGTATGCAAGAGGCCGAGATTGAAATGACCGCGCAACGCCTGCGGATAGCCCGCCGCGAGATCGTCCGTCACCGCCGCGGTCGCGAAGCTCTGCCCATGTACGGCAAGCCCGAGGGCATCGTTGACGATGGTCTGCGGCGCGCGCGCGGCCAGAAGATGCACGTTGGCCGGCAGCCGCAAGGCGCGGCTGAGCTTGCTCGCCGCGTCGTGATTGCCGCGCACCACATAGACCGCGATGCCCGATTCACCGAGTTGCGCCATGCCCTTGGCAAAGAACAGACCGGTGTTGAAGTCCGGCCAGTCACCATCGTAGAGATCGCCGGCGATGACCACGAAATCGACCTTCTCGCGCAGCGCGAACTGCACGAGGTTTTCGAAGGCGCGGCGTGTCGCGCCACGCACCTCCTCGACCGGCGCGCCCTCATAACGCTCGAGGCCGCGCAACGGGCTGTCGAGATGGATGTCGGCGCAGTGCAGGAAACGCATGGCGGCAGATTACTGGATTATGGGTGCGCGTGGCGGGCCGGCGGGCTTTTGCGAAATTTTCTGATCCGGATCCGAATGGCCCACGGTGGCGGGTGTATCTATGACCCATGGCCGGCCCGCTACCCGGTCAGGGAAAACAAGAATGGACATCCTCAAACGCACAATCCTCAGCTTGAGCTTGGCTCTGCTGGCTCTCGGGAGTTCGCCGTTCGTCAGCGCGGCAACGCTCGATTTCGACGACCTCATCACCACCATCTCACCCTGGGATGGCACGCCGAATCCCGACAACGGCAATGAATCGGCCTACCTGCCGTGGGACTACGGCGGCTTCGCGTGGAACCATCATCCGCTCTTGAGCGGTGGCGGGCAGGCCACGCTGGCCGTCAGCTATCAGGACACCTTCACCGGCAGCCCCTACATCGGCGCGGGCGGGGGCGGCGGCAATGGCAACACCTACCCCTTCCCCTCGCCCAAAATGGCCGTCACCAATCTGTACGGCGCCAATCCGGTTGCCATCAGCCGCACCGACGGCGGGCTGTTCGATTTCACCGGCGCGTGGTTTTCGAGTTGGGGCAACCTCAATCAGTTTGCTTTCTTCAGCGCACGCTCGATTACCCTGACCGGCTATCGCGGCGACACTTTGCACGATATCTCCTACGGCGCACCCACTTTCACCGGCGGCACAGCCGTCATCTCCACGACCTACGCGCTCAGCAGCACGGCCTTTGTGTGGGTGGACGCGAACTTTCTCGGCATCGACAAGCTCGAGATACGCGCCAACGCGCCGTCGGACGCACCGTATGCGGTGCGCTGGGCGATGGATGACTTCGTGGCCGCAGCCGTGCCGGTGCCCGACAGCGGCGCACTGCTCATGCTGGGCATCACCGGCGTGGCCATGATGGTGCGCAGACAGCGACACGCCGGCGCACGGATGTAGATACCGGCCCGGCCCGCGATGAAGCACGCGGCGTCATAGATCGAACACCCTTCCTCGGGGGTGGGACTCGAGGAAACATTGACGGGCGATACAAGGCCGCGCCGCAGGCGCGCGTGGGCACGTCAGGCCGGATTCCGACCGCCAGTTGCGACGATGCCGCAGTCCACGGGGGAAAATTCATCCGCACCAGTGCGCGAATGAATTCGCAGTTGCAAGCTGCCCGCAGAGCGCGCTAGAACGACAAACAAATCTTGCCGAAATGCCGCTGCGCCGCCTGATGCTCGAATGCCGCGGCGATGTCATCGAGCGCGAAGGCGCGATCGATGACAGGCTTGATGCCGGCGGCTTCGAGGCCATCGACCATCGCTTCCTGATCCTCGATGGACCCGACGGTGATGCCTTTCACCGCGATGTTCTTCCACATCACCGCCGCGGTCGGTACATCACCACTCCAGCCCGCCAGCACACCGATGAGGGAGATATGGCCGCCGACGCGCGTTGCCTCGATGGACTGCGCGAGTGTGCCGGCACCACCAATCTCGACCACCACATCGACACCACGCCCCCCTGTCAGCTCGCGCGCCTTGACGCCCCACGCGGGCGTTTCACGATAGTTGATCAATTCATCGGCGCCGAGCGCGGCGAGGCGGTCGAGCTTGGCCTGTGAAGAGGACGTCGCGATGACACGCGCGCCGGCGGCCTTGGCGAGCTGTATGGCGAACACCGATACACCGCCCGAACCCTGGGTCAGCACCACATCGCCGGGCCGGGTCGCGTTCTCGACGAACAGCGCGCGCCACGCGGTCAGTGCCGCGCACGGCAGGGTGGCGGCCTCCTCGAACGAATAGCCGCGCGGCATACGCGTGAACGCAGTGGCGGGCATCGCCACGTATTCCGCCGCGTAGCCATCGACATGATCACCCGGCACGCCACGGGCGCGCTCGGCCGAAACCGGGCCACCGGGCCAGTTCGGAAAGAACGTCGACATCACCTTGTCGCCGACCGCGAAACGCGTGACGCCCGCACCCAGCGCGACCACTTCACCTGCGCCATCGGACATCGGAATGCGTCCGTCTGCCACCGGCAACATGCCACTCACCACGGCGTAATCGTGATAGTTGAGCGAACTGGCGCGCACCCGCACGCAGATCTCGCCGGCGGCCGGCTGGGGCTCGGAGCGCTCGCCTATGCGCAAGGATGCGAGCGAGGCGGGATTGTTCACGTATGCGACTTTCATGGATTTGTTCCTGAGTGACAGTGCGGGGCGTGGGAATTGTATACGTCGCCGGCCGCCGGGCGCGGCGGCGTCAATCGAGTTGCGCTATCAGCTCCAGCATGATGCTGTGCCACGCGCCCCACGGCTGCTCGCGGGACTCGGTGGCGATGGCGAAGCGTGCCTCGAGATCCTGTCCGGCCGTGAGCGGGCTGCCCTGCCCCGCCGCGAAAAAGCCGTCGAGCTCCACACACTGATGACAGACCCCGGTCTTGCTCAGCAGTGCGCAGGTCTCGCCATAGCGCGCATGCAGGAAAGCGCGGCCTTCCTGCAGCCAGTTCTTCACCTGGGTGGTCGAGGCCGCCAGGATTCCGGCGGTCTCGGCGTGATCGAAACCGTGCACTTCCTTCAGCAGCACCGCCGCCGCCTTGCGCTCCGGCAGGTTGCGCAAAGTGCAGGCCAGGCAGGCGAGCAGGTGTTCGCGGGCGATGGCGCGCGTTTCCGGCGTACCGACCAGCGCGCTCGAGCGGGCCATGAATTCCTCGCTGGACTCGGCCGCATGACGCAGGTCCTGCAACATCACTTCGCGCCAATGGGCGTGGCGACGCAATTCGTCGAACGCCAGATTGGACGCCACCTTGAACAGCCAGGCGCGCACGCCCTCGCGATTGTCCGGCAGGCGGTCGCGCGCTTCGAAGCAGCGCAGATAGGTACTCTGCAAGAGCTCGTCGGCGACCTGCGGGCGCACCACGAGGCGACACAGGTAAGCCAGCAGTTCCTGCCGGGCACTGTTGAATTCCTGGGTCAGCAGCGTGTGCATCCGTTTCTGGGTCTCAAACGTGTTGGCAATGGAAGGGTGAATTTCCAACAGCGAGCAAACCTGTGTCAACGCAAGCGATCCATTCCCTGCCCGCCGACCGGCGCGGCGCCCGCCGAGTCCATGTGATGGCGTGTCGACCGTGAACGGCTGGTCCGCCGCCCATCACGCCGTCGTCGCGGATATCCTCGCCGCCTATCCCGAGGTGCGCGCGGGCCGACTGTTCGGACTGCCCGCCTGGTTTGTCGGCAAGACGCTGTTTGCCTACGTCTACAAGGAGGGGGTCGGCATTCGCCTGCCTGCCGCGGCGCAGGTATTGATTGCCGACCCGCATGTCACGCCCGCGCCGCGCCCGGGCAGGATGCCTCTCATCGAATGGGTCTCGGTCAACCATCCACGCTCCGAGGACTATTACAGCGAACGCGCCACCTTTGAACGCGCGATCCGTTACGCGGCGCAGCTCACACCGGGGGCAGCGACGTGAGCTTGCAGGTCATCGCCGACCGCTCGCCGGCCGAACAAATCCTGAATCTCGCGCCCGGCCAGTATCCCTTCGTCTCCCATTACCTCGAGCACGACGGCGCGCGCCTGCACTATCTCGACGAGGGCCAGGGCCCGGTGTTGTTCATGCTGCACGGCAATCCGACCTGGAGTTTCCTGTATCGCAAACTCGTGCTCGGCATGCGCCACCGCTTCCGTTGCGTGGCGATGGATCTGCCGGGCTTCGGCCTGTCGCGCCCGGCCGCCGGTTTCGACTATCGTCCCGAATCCCATCTCGCCTTCGTGGTCGCCCTGCTGCGCCATCTCGATATCCGCGACGGCACGCTGGTCGCTCACGATTGGGGCGGCCCGATTGGGCTCGCCGCGGCGCAAAGCGAACAGGCACGTCTGACTTGTTTCGTACTCGGCAACACCTGGGCCTGGCCCTTGAACGGCATCCGGCGCTTCGACTGGTTCGCGAAACTGCTGGGCGGCCCCATCGGCCGCTGGACCGCGAGCCGCTACAACCTCGTCGTCAACGGCATCCTGCCGGGCGCCATGCGCCGCGCACCGCTCTCGCCCCAGACCCACGCCGCCTATCGGGCGCCGTTCCGCCACAGCGGTGACTGGACCGGCACCCACGTCTTCCCTGCCAGCCTCAGCACCAGTCGTGATTTCCTGGAGCAGGTCGAGGCGGGACTCGCCGCATTACCCGATGACCACTTCCTGTTCCTGTGGCCGGACCAGGACATGGCCTTCAGAGCACCGCAGCTGGAGCGCTGGCGCGGCATGCTGCCGCGCGCCAGGTTCATTACGCTCGCCGACTGCGGACACTATCTGTGGGAAGAAGCGGCGCCGGCGGCGATTCGACACATCGCGGCGTGGCATCCACAGGATTGAGCGCGCACATCGCCGCCTGGCTCACGCGACGATGGCGTTCACCGAGGCGCCACTGGCCTTGACGAGATCGGCGGGCGCGAGGCGGATCTGCAGTCCACGCTGACCACCGTTCACATACACATAGGGCTCGACTTGCGCCGACGCTTCGACCACGGTGCGCAGTTTCTTCTTCTGGCCGAAGGGGCTCACGCCGCCGACCTTGTAGCCGGTCAATCGCTCGGCATCGGGCACCGGCATCATCGCCGCGCTCTTGCCGCCGAACGCGGCCGCGACCTTCTTCATGCTCGCCTCACGGTCGGACGGCAGCACGATGCAGGCCGGCTTGCCGTCCACTTGCACAATCAAGGTCTTCAATACGCGGCAGGCCGGCTCGCCTATCGCTTGCGCGGCCTGCAGGCCAACGCTGTCGGCGTTGGGATCGTACTCATAGGTGCGCAGTTCGAAACTGATGGCGAGGCTGCGCAGAACGGAAGTGGCGGGGGTGGAAAGGGCCATGAGGACTCGCGGCGCGCGTCATTCATGAATCGTATCAACGGGTGGATCGTCAGCCATCGGGTCGCGAACGCTACTCCCACTCTATCGTCGCCGGCGGCTTGCCCGAGATGTCATACACCACGCGCGACACGCCCGGAATCTCGTTGATGATGCGTCGCGAGCAGAGATCGAGAAAATCGTAGGGCAGGTGCGCCCAGTGGGCGGTCATGAAATCGATGGTCTCGACCGCGCGCAGCGCAATCACATGTTCATAACGCCGCGCGTCGCCCTGCACACCGACGGATTTGACCGGCAGGAAGACCGCGAAGGCCTGACTGACCTTGTCGTAGAGGTCGTGCTGATAGAGTTCTTCGATGAAGATGGCGTCGGCGCGGCGCAGGGTATCGGCGTACTCGCGCCGCACTTCCCCTAAGATGCGCACGCCGAGGCCCGGGCCCGGGAAGGGATGGCGATAGACCATCTCGCGCGGCAGGCCCAAGGCCACGCCCACTTCGCGCACTTCGTCCTTGAACAGTTCACGTAAGGGTTCGATCAATTTCAATTTCATATGCGCCGGCAGGCCGCCGACGTTGTGATGGGATTTGATGACATGGGCCTTGCCCGAGGCGGCGCCGGCCGATTCGATGACATCGGGGTAGATGGTGCCCTGGGCGAGAAAGGCCACGCCTTCGATGCTGTTGGCTTGTGCGTCGAAGACTTCGATGAAGGTGCGGCCGATGGCCTTGCGCTTGTCTTCCGGATCTTCGACGCCGGCCAGCGCACCGAGGAACTGCTCGGCGGCATCGACACAGCGCACGTCCACGCCCATGTTGGCGGCGAAAGTCGCCATCACCTGTTCGGCTTCATTCAAACGCAACAGGCCGTTGTCGACGAACACGCAGGTCAGGCGATCGCCGATGGCTTCATGCAGCAGCGCCGCGACCACCGAGGAATCGACACCGCCCGACAGGCCGAGCAACACGCGCTGCTCGCCGACCATCTCGCGCGCGCGGGCAATGCTGTCGGCAATGATGTTGGCGGGGTTCCACAACGAACCGCAGCCGCAGATCTCGTGCACGAAGCGGCCGAGGATGGCCTGGCCCTTATGGGTGTGGGTGACTTCGGGGTGGAATTGCACGGCGTAGAAGCGGCGCGCTTCGTCGGCCATGGCGGCGATCGGCGCGTTCTCGCTCGAGCCTATCAACTTGAAGCCGGGCGGCAGTTCGGTGACATGGTCGCCGTGGCTCATCCACACATCGAGCAGGCCGTGGCCCTGGTCGTTGGTGTGATCCTGGATATCGCGGAACAAAGTCGAATGACCGCGAGCACGCACCTGGGCGTAACCGAACTCCCGCTCGGGCGCACGTTCGACCTTGCCACCCAGTTGCACGGCCATGGTCTGCATGCCGTAACAGATGCCGAGCACCGGCACGCCAAGCTCGAACACGCCGAGCGGCGCGCGGAATTTCTCGTTCTCGTAAACGGATTCCGGACCGCCCGACAGAATCACGCCGCGCGGATTGAATTCGCGCACCGCCTCCATGCTCACGTCGAAGGGCCGGATTTCGCAGTACACCTGGGCTTCGCGCACGCGGCGGGCGATGAGCTGGGTGTATTGCGCGCCGAAATCGAGGATCAGAATGCGATCGGCGTGCAGATCGGCAGGCGTGCCCGGCGTGCTGGACATGATTTGGCTACTCATGGGTCGCCGCGCAGCACGCGGCGGGGATCAATCGAGACGGTAATTGGGCGCTTCCTTGGTGATCTGCACGTCGTGCGCATGGCTTTCGCGCATGCCGGCGGCGGTGACCCTCAGGAACTTGGGCTTGCTGCGCAACTCCGGCATGTTGCGGCAACCGGTATAGCCCATGGCGGCGCGCAGGCCACCGAGCATCTGATGCACGATGGCCGACAGCGGGCCCTTGTAGGGCACGCGGCCTTCGATGCCTTCCGGCACCAGCTTTTCGATTTCGCCCGCTTCCTGGAAGTAGCGGTCGGAAGAGCCGTGGGTCTGGGCCATGGCACCCAAGGAACCCATGCCACGATAGGACTTGTAGGAGCGTCCCTGGAACAACTCGACTTCGCCCGGCGCTTCTTCGGCGCCGGCGAACAGCGAGCCGATCATGACGCTGTGTGCACCGGTCGCGAGAACCTTGGCGATATCGCCCGAATAGCGCACGCCGCCGTCGGATATCAAGGGCACGCCGCTCCTGGCGAGGCGCTCGGCGACACTCGCGACCGCCGTGATCTGCGGCACGCCGATGCCGGTCACGATACGCGTGGTGCAAATCGAGCCCGGGCCGATGCCGACCTTGACCGCATCCGCGCCGGCTTCGACCAGTGCTTCGGCCGCATCGCCGGTGGCGATATTGCCGCCGATGATCTGGGCCTGGGGATAGTGCTGCTTGATCCAGCGCACCATGTCGAGCACGCCGCGCGAATGGCCGTGGGCGGTATCGACCACCAGCACGTCCACGCCGGCCTCGACCAGGGCCGCGACCCGCTCGTGGGTGCCGGCGCCGGTGCCTACCGCCGCGCCGACCCGCAGGCGTTCCTGGGAATCCTTGCAGGCGTTGGGGTATTGCTCGGCTTTCTGGATGTCCTTCACCGTGATCATGCCGCGCAGCTCGAACTTCTCGTTCACCACCAGCAGCTTCTCGATGCGATGCTGGTGCAGCAGGGAGATGACTTCGTCCTTGGAGGCGTTCTCACCGACCGTCACCAGGCGCTCACGGGGCGTCATGATGGCGGTGACTGGAATATCGAAACGCTTCTCAAAGCGCAGATCGCGGCTGGTGACGATGCCGACCACCTGATCCTTGTCCACCACCGGCACGCCGGAAATGCCCGAGGCGCGGGTCAGGGCCAGCACCTCGCCGATGCTGACATCGGGGCTGACGGTGATCGGGTCGCGAATCACGCCGCTTTCGAATTTCTTGACCCGCCGCACCTGCGCGGCCTGCTCCTGCGGAGTCATGTTCTTGTGGATGATGCCTATCCCGCCCTCCTGGGCCAGCGCAATCGCGAGCCGCGACTCGGTGACGGTGTCCATGGCCGCCGAGAGCAGGGGGATCTGGAGTTCGATGTCACGGGTCAGCTGGGACTTGAGCTCGACTTCTCGCGGGAGGATGTCCGAGTAATCAGGAATCAGCAGGACATCGTCGAAAGTGAGACCGTCGCCGACAACGCGCATGGGTGGGGTTCATCCCGTAAAATGCAGGCGGCGATTATAGGGGCAAGGCCATTAACGGTAAACGACGCAGCGTGGGGGCACGGGGGGCGATGGCGCGGGACGCCGGCGCCGACGGCCGCGATGTATTCAGCGTTTCGCGCCTGAACGAGACCGCGCGCCAGTTGCTCGAGAGCGAACTCGGCAATGTGTGGGTCGAGGGCGAAGTCTCGAATCTGGCGCGGCCGGCCTCCGGCCACGTGTATTTCTCCTTGAAGGATGCCGGCGCGCAGGTGCGCTGCGCGATGTTCCGCACCCGCAATCGCGCGGTCGGCTTTGAAGCGCGCGATGGCATGAAGGTGGTGGCCTATGGCCGCGTCAGCCTCTACACCCCGCGCGGCGACTACCAGCTCATCGTCGAGGCCCTGGAAGCGGCGGGCGAAGGCCTGCTGCGGCTGCGCTTCGAGCAGCTCAAACGCAAGCTCTTTGATGAAGGGCTGTTCGATGCCGCATTGAAGCGCCCCCTGCCGCGCTGGCCGCGCGCCATCGGCGTGGTGACTTCGGCCAGCGGCGCGGCGGTGCGCGACATCATTACGGTGCTGCGTCGGCGCTGCCCGGCCCTGCCGGTGATCGTCTATCCGACCTCGGTACAGGGCGAAGGCGCGGCGGCCGAAATAGCCGCGGCCATTGCCACCGCCAACCGGCGTGCCGAATGCGATGTGCTGATCGTCGGACGCGGCGGCGGTTCGCTGGAAGACCTGTGGTCCTTCAACGAGGAAATCGTCGCGCGCGCCATCCACGACTCGACCATACCAGTCGTGAGCGCGGTCGGCCACGAGGTCGATTTCACGATTGCCGACCTGGTCGCCGATCTGCGCGCGGCCACGCCTTCGGCGGCGGCTGAACTGGTTTCGCCCGACATGCTGGAAATCGAGGCGCGCCTGCAGCGCGCGCGCCAGCGCCTGGTGCAGACCATGGCCCAGAGCCTGAAACGACAGGGCCGCGAACTCGAGCAACTCAGTCGCCGTCTGATTTCGCCGCGCCGTCGCCTGGAACTGCATTTCCAGCGCCTGGACGAATTGCTGGCGCGCCTGCCCAATGCGCTCACCACGCAGCTCGCGCTGAAGCGCAGTCAACTGCGGGCGTTGTCCGCGCGGGTCGCGAGCCATTCGCCACGGGCGCGCGTCGCCGCTCATCAGGGCCAGCTCGAACATGCCCGCCATCGCCTGACGGCCGCCATGCGCCGCGTGCTCGAGCAGCGCGATGCGCGGCTGAGCCGCTGTGAACGGGTGCTGCGCGCCCTGGGGCCGGGCGCGACCCTGGAACGGGGCTATGCCATCGTCACCGATGCGCAGGGCAAAGTCTTGCGGGACGCGCGGGAAGTGGAAGTCGGCACAACCCTCACCACGCGCCTCGCGCGCGGGCGCTTCGCGGCCGAAGTCCTGCGGCGCGAACTCGCCGAAGACGACGATACTCCGCCCTCTCAGTCATAAGCGTAGCGATACCACAGCGCGCCGGCCGCTTCGTAGATCACATACCAGCTATTGGCCAGGCCCTGCAGGCTCGGCACGAAATCCGCGAGCACATAGTCCAGCGAGCGGCTGCCGAGATAGCCGACGGCAGCGGGAACGACCGTGAAGCCCGCCCGTTCGAACTGCGTCCTGGCGCGCTGCATGTGCATGGCGTGGGTGACCAGCACGATGGTTTTGTAGGGCAGGACCGCGCGACTCATGCGCGCGTTCTGCTCGGTATTGCGACTGCGATCCTCGACCGCCGCCACCGGCACACCGAAATCCTCTTCCAGGGCGCGCTTCATGATGGCCGCTTCGCTGCTGTCCATATTGCGCGGCACGCCGCCGCTGACCGACAGCGGCAGATGGGTGAGGCGCTGCAGATGGGCGCCATAACGCATGCGTTCCAGAGTCAGGTAGCGGACGTTGCCGGCACCGCCGTATTCCGGCGCGTCGGCATAGGCGCCGCCCCCCAGCACCACGATGGCGTCGGCGCCCAGCGCATCGAGGCTGCTCACATCGAGCGGCGGACAGGTTTCGAAAGGACGCGCCGCGATCGCGGCGAACAGCGGCATGGACAAGGCCCAGGTCAGCAACGGCACCGCCATCAGCAGCGCCAGCCCGAGCCGGCGATAGCGCCGATAAAGCACCAGCCCGACGAGCCCCACCGCCACCATCAGGCCGGGGGGCAGTATCAGGTTCTTCACCACGAAGTAGAGCGTCGCGCCCATGGTCATCGCGCGCGCCGCCGCCCTCAGTCGGGTGTGTGGCCGCTGGCCTGCAGATCAGCGTGATAGGAAGAGCGCACCAGCGGTGCACTGGCCACGTTGCTGAAGCCGATGCTGTCACCATAGGCCTTCAGTTCATTGAACTCATCGGGCGTGACGAAGCGCTCGACGGGCAGATGGGCACGGCTGGGTTGCAGATACTGGCCGAGGGTCAGCATGTCGACCTGGTGGGCGCGCATGTCGCGCATCACTTCGCGCACTTCGTCCAGGGTTTCGCCGAGTCCCAGCATGAGGCCGGACTTGGTCGGCACGGTTGGCGCCGCCAGCTTGAACCGGCGCATGAGTTCCAGCGACCAGGCGTAGTCCGAACCCGGACGCACCTTGCGATAGAGACGTGGCACCGATTCGAGATTGTGATTGAACACATCGGGCGGCGTGGCCTGCAAGATGTCGAGGGCGACATCCATGCGGCCGCGAAAGTCCGGCACCAGCACTTCAATGCGGGTGGCGGGGGTGCGTGCGCGCACGGCGCTGATGCAGGCCGCGAAGTGAGCCGCGCCACCGTCACGCAGATCGTCGCGGTCGACCGAGGTGATGACCACGTATTTGAGCCGCATGCGTTCGACCGCATTGGCGACGTGCTCGGGTTCGGTCGGGTCGAGCGGTTTGGGACGGCCATGGGCGACATCGCAGAACGGGCAACGCCGCGTGCAGAGATCGCCCATGATCATGAAGGTCGCCGTGCCATGGGCGAAACACTCGCCGAGATTGGGACAGGACGCTTCCTCGCACACGGTATGCAGGCCTTCGGCGCGCAACATCGCCTTCAATTCGACGACGCGCGGATCGGTCGGCGCACGGGCGCGCAACCAGGCGGGCTTGCGTGGCAGCGCACCGGTGGTCGGTTCGACCTTGACCGGAATCCGCGCGACCTTGTCGGCGCCCCGTTGGGCACGGGTCGGCTTGTCTGTACTTTCGCTGGTCATGCTGTTCACTCGATGCCTGCGCGCAGATGCGCAGTTCCATTCTGTAGTGTCGATCCATTCGCGCGCCCATACCACCGCGCGTGCGGCTCAGGCACTGATCACCGGCCACGCCGCTTCTCCTTGCACCACGATCGGCGCCACACCGCCATATAGAGCGCGTGCAAGATGGGGCAGGAAGAGTGCCAGCACCGCCGCACAATCGAGCGCGACGCCGAGGTCGGCCAGGCGCGTGACGCGCAATCCCGCGTAGCCGCAGGGGTTGATGCGCAGGAAAGGTTCGAGATCGAGATCCACATTGAGCGCGAGGCCGTGATAACTCATGCCGTTGCGCAGACGCAGGCCGAGCGCCGCGACCTTGGCATCGGCGACATAGACGCCCGGCGCGCCGGCGCGGCGCTCGGCTTCGATGTCGAACCCGGCGAGCACATCGATGACGCCCTGCTCGAGGCGCCGCACCAGTTCGCGCGGGCCGATGCCGAGTCTGTGGGTATCGAGCAGCACGTAGACCACCAGCTGACCCGGACCATGGTAGGTCACCTGGCCGCCACGATCGCTGTGCACCACCGGAATCGAGCCGGCGGCCAGGATGTGTTCCGGTTTGCCGCCGCGGCCGAGGGTGAACACCGAAGGATGTTGCACGCACCACAGTTCGTCCGCACTGGCCGCGCCGCGCCTCATGCTGAAGTCACGCATGGCCGTCCAGCACTCGCCATAGTCGACCTCGCCGAAGTGACGGATGGTGAGCGTCATAACACCATCAAAATGCGCTCGTGGGACGACAGTTCCATGTACAGTCCGTCGAGGTGACTCTGACTCTGCGCTTCGATGGTGATGGTGAAGGAGGTGTACTTGCCTTCACGACTGGGCTTGGCGCGCACTGCGTTGTCATCGAGATCAGTGACATGGCGGCGTACGATTTCGACCACCAGGGTGTCGAAATCCGCGCCCGCCAATCCCATGATCTTGATCGGGAACTGGCAGGGAAATTCGAGCAGACTGTCATTGGTCGGCATGTTGCTAGGGATCTCTCAGAGTTTATCCGTCACGTCGCGCGGACGGGGGTTCAAGTGCGACTGCCATCGGCCGCTACGAGCACGGACGATCGGTCAGCGGTGACAATTGTTAACTTTCCTTAAGCGCCGGAGGCGAGCCTGCCTTGCATGTCGGCAGCCTCTCGGCACGGTGTACTATGCCAGCATCAATCTTGCCTCAACAGCTATCGATGGCGCTGTGATTCTTCGGGGGGAATCACGGAATGGAAAATATTCTCATCGCGCTCTACTACGTGGCGGCCATCGTCGTCATCGTGCTGCATTACATTGGCTGGCTGGCCGACCGCGGCCTCGAATGGGTCGTCTACGTCATCGCGGTACTGCTGTTTCCCATGCTTTATTTCGCCTATCTGCCCTGAGAGTCAGGCGCGGCCCGCCTCAGACGGACAACATCTTGGGCCGCTGGTGCGCGACGATGCGCGCGCAACCGGCCTTCAACGCCGACCATTCTCCGATCACATCCAGCACATAGACCGCGGCGGTCGGGAAGCATTTGGCATGGGCGGCGATCACGCGATCGTCATCGACCAGAAAAGCCAGCAGGTCCTCGAGCCCGGGGTTATGCCCGAGCAGCATCACGGCCGGGCGCGCGCCGAGGTGCCGCAACAGACTGCGCAGGGTGCCGAGCTGAGCGTGATACAGCTCATCGCGCCATTCGGTGCGCGCCTCGAGCGCGAGTCCGGCACCTTCGCCCATCAATTCCAGGGTCTGACGGGTGCGCCGCGACGGCGAACTCAGGATCGACGCCGGCAGATAAGCGCCCTCGACCAGCCAGCGTCCCATCTGTCGCGCGTCGCGGATGCCGCGGTCGGACAGCGGCCGCGAAAAGTCGTCGCCCTCACCACTGAACCAGTCGGACTTGGCGTGGCGCATCAGCACCAGACGGTTGATTGTCGGCATGTTGTCCTTCGCAAGCGAACGTCCCGGAGGTGGCCACCCGACACGCGGGACCGGACGCGCGCGCGGCGAACATGCCTATCAAACCCGGCGCGACGGTCACGCGCAAGTCCACGGATAGGGAAGCGCACGCGGGCCCGCGTGACGCCGCCGCGTCATCGCGCGCAGGGCGTGCAATACAGACCCACCGGCGCGTCATAGGTTCGCCCCGGCGCGCCCGCGCCGCCGGCGCGAATCGTGTTACATTCGCGGCCCGATGCGCGGCCGCACCCAGTCTGCGATTCACTATGCCTGACACCCATCACGCCCTTGTCCTGTCGGGCCTGCGCAAGGTCTACCGCAGCGGCAACGAAGCCTTGCGCGGCATCGACCTGACGGTCGAGGACGGCGACTTCTTCGCCCTGCTCGGCCCCAATGGCGCCGGCAAATCCACCACCATCGGCATCGTCAGTTCGCTGGTGCGCAAGACCAGCGGCACGGTCAGCGTGTTCGGTGTCGACATCGATCAGGATTTCTCGCTGGCCAAGTCCTATATCGGGATCGTGCCTCAGGAAATCAACTTCTCGCAGTTCGAGAACGTGCAGGAGATCCTGCTCAACCAGGCGGGCTACTACGGCATCCCCCGGCGCCTCGCGATGGAGCGCGCCGAGAAATACCTGAGTCAGCTCTCGCTATGGGAGCGCCGCGACGAGGTCTCGCGCAATCTCTCGGGCGGCATGAAACGCCGCCTCATGATTGCCCGTGCGCTGGTCCATGAACCCCGCCTTCTGATCCTCGACGAGCCGACCGCCGGGGTCGATATCGAAATCCGCCGCTCGATGTGGGAGTTCCTGACCCGTCTGAATCGCGCCGGCACCACCATCATCCTCACCACCCACTACCTCGAGGAAGCCGAGCAACTGTGCCGCAACATCGCCATCATCGATGGCGGTGTCATCATCGAGAACTCCTCGATGCGCGAACTGCTGGGCAAACTCAACAAGGAAACCTTCGTGCTCGATTGCGCCGAGGCGTTGCCGCCCACGCCGCTGGTGGGTGAGTTCGTCATTCAGCGCGTCGACGACCATTGTCTGGAAGTGGTGCTCGACCGCGGCCGCAATCTCAATGAGGTGTTCGCGCAGTTGTCGGCCCGGGGCATCACGGTCACCAGCATGCGCAACAAGGCCAACCGCCTGGAGGAATTGTTCCTGCGCCTGGTGCAGGAGAACGTCGAACATGCCTGAGCGCCATCGCCCGCAAAGTCTGGGGCACCGCTTTTATCTGGTCGCCTTCAGCACCATCGTCATCAAGGAATGCAATCGTTTCCTGCGCATCTGGTTGCAGACCGTACTGCCGCCCGGCATCAGCATGGGACTGTATTTCGTGATCTTCGGTCACCTGATCGGACCGCGCATCGGCCAGATGGGTGGCTTCAGCTACATGCAGTACATCGCGCCCGGCATCATCATGATGGCGGTCATCACCAATGCCTATTCGAACGTGACCTCGTCCTTCTTCGGTGCCAAGTTCCAGCGCCATATCGAAGAGATGCTGGTGGCGCCGGTGCCGAATGTGCTGATTCTGGCCGGCTATGTCTGCGGCGGCATTTGTCGCGGCGTGTGCGTGGCGGCGCTGGTGACGCTGGTCGCGTCCTTCTTCACCGACCTTCACGTACATTCCTATGGCGTGACCTTGGCGGTGGTGCTGCTGACGTCGACGCTGTTCTCCCTGGGCGGCTTCATCAACGCGATTTTCGCGCGCAAGTTCGACGACATCTCCATCGTGCCGACCTTCGTCCTGACGCCACTGACCTATCTCGGCGGGGTGTTCTATTCGATCGATCTGCTGCCGGAGTTCTGGCGGCACATGTCGCTCTTGAATCCCATCCTCTACATGGTCAATGCCTTCCGTTACGGCATCCTCGGCGTCAGCGACATCGCGCTGGGCCAGGCCTTCATGGTGATAGGCGGCTTCGTCGCCTTGCTGACGGCCTGGAGTCTCTACCTGCTCGACCGTGGGGTGGGACTGCGGAGCTGAGGCGCGGCTTCCCACCTCCATGCCCACGCCTGGCGCCGGCTCAGGCGTATCGGATTGTGAGCGGTTGGGCCAGACTCTGTGCGTCTTCAATTCCGGAGCCGCGCCATGTGGCATCCCGCTCTCCCCTACTGGGAATTCATCGTCCGCGGTATCGCGGTCTACCTGTTCCTGCTGGTGCTGCTGCGCGTGACCGGCAAACGCCAGGTCGGGCAGCTCTCGCCGTTTGATCTGGTACTGCTGCTGGTGCTGTCGAACGCCGTGCAGAATTCCATGAATGGCGGCGACAACTCGCTGGTCGGCGGCATGGTGTCGGCGGCCACGCTGGTGGCGCTTAATTTCCTGCTGGGCGTGGTGGCCGCACGCAACAAGAAGATCGAAGCGCTGGTCGAGGGCCGTCCGCAGGTCTTGATCCACAACGGCCAGTTGTTCGAGGAGGTGCTGGCAAGCGCGCAACTCACCCACCACGAATTGCAGGCGGCGTTACGTCAGGCCGGCTGCTCCTCGACACATGAAGTGCGCACCGCCGTGCTGGAAACCAATGGCGCGATCAGCGTGGTCAAGCGCGACAACAGTCCGCCAAGGTTCGACGACCGCGCGCCAGGAATGACAGAATCAGACATCCAACGCCCATGAGGACAGCGCGCATGACGGCCACCGCCACCCAACTTACCGAATGCACTGCCAGCGAGTTGCTCGCGCTCTATCGCAGCGGCGATGCCTCGCCGGTGGAGGCGGCACAGGCGGTGCTGACTCGTATCGGGACATTGAATCCGGCGCTGAACGCGTTCTGTCATCTGGCCCCGGACGACACCTTGAACAGCGCCCGCGCCAGTGAAGCGCGGTGGCGGGCCGGCCAGCCCTGCGGCGCGCTCGATGGCGTGCCGGTGTCGATAAAAGATCTGATCCTGACGCGGCACTGGCCGACCCTGCGCGGCAGTCGCGGCATCTCGCCGGACCAGGTGTGGGACGTCGATGCGCCGGTCACGGCGCGCCTGCGTGAGGCGGGCGCGGTGCTGATCGGCAAGACCACCACGCCTGAATACGGCTGCAAGGGTGAAACCAACTCGCCCGCGACCGGCATCACGCGCAATCCCTGGAACACCGCCAAGACCAGCGGCGGCTCATCGGGCGGCGCGGCGGCCGCGGTCGCGGCAGGTCTCGGCCCGCTCGCCATCGGCACCGATGGCGCCGGCAGTGTGCGCATTCCGGCCGCCTTCTGTGGCAATTTCGGCTTGAAGCCGAGCTTCGGCCGCGTGCCGGCCTTCCCGCTCTCGCCCTTTGGCAGCGTCGCCCATCTCGGCCCTCATACGATGTCGGTACGCGACGCGGCGCTCGCCATGAACGTGTTGAAGCAACCCGACGCGCGCGACTGGACCGCGCTGCCGCCCGATGGCCGCGACTACACCATCGGCCTCGAGGACGGCATACGCGGACTGCGCATCGCCTGGTCACCGACGCTCGGCTATGTGAAGAACGTACACCCGGAAGTGGCGGCGGCCTGTGCCAAGGCCGTGGCCGAACTCGAAACCCTGGGCGCCCATGTCGAGGCCGTCGATCCCGGATTTGCCGACCCGCTCGAAATCACCACCGGCCTGTGGTTCATCGGTTCATTGACGGTGTGGAATGGCCTGTCGGAAGCGCAACGCGCCGTCGCCGATCCGGATTTCGTCGCCCAGGCGGAACTCGGCAAGCGCTTTACGGCGCTCGACATCCAGGCCCTGCAGCAACGCCGTGGTCTGCTCGGCTCGCAACTGCGTCAGTTCATGGAGCACTACGATTTGATCTTGACGCCGACCCTCGCGGTGCCGGCGTTCGATGCGCGGCCCGCCGGCCAGGAAGCCATGACGCCGGAGTCCATGCTTGGCTGGACGCCGTTCTCCTATCCCTTCAACCTGAGTCAGCAGCCGGCCTGCACCATTCCCTGTGGGCTCACCCAGGACCGCCTGCCCATCGGCCTGCAGTTCGTCGGGCCGATGTTCGGCGATGCGCTGGTGCTGCGCGCGGCGCGTGCCTTTGAGAGCCTGCACCCGCTGCCGCGTCCGCGCGTGGCGGTGTAGGTGCAAATCCATTCGCATATTCGACGCCGTCGACCGGTGCCGCACCGCGCCACTGGATGGACGCATGAGTGCGCACCTGCCGGCGGCGGCCTCCATCCGCCGAGCAAGGCGTAAGGCCCGCGCGTCGCAATCGTTCACATCCCGCCTGCTGCCGACCATTGATCCAGATCACGCGCCGCCGGTCGCGCATGGGCGAAGTTTGTTCCTCAACCTAGCGAGGGGATTTCATTTCATGAGCGTGTCATCCATTTCCAGTCGGGCAAAGACACAGAAGGCCGAGCATTTCGACGTCCTGATCGTCGGTGCCGGTATTTCGGGCGTCGGCGGCGCCTATCATCTTTCCACCCAATGCCCGGGCACGAGCTTCGTCGTGCTGGAAGCACTCGAAAGCTTCGGTGGGACATGGCTCATGCATCGCTATCCCGGCGTACGTTCGGACAGCGATCTGTACACCTTCGGCTATCGCTTCAAGCCCTGGATCGGGCCGCCGATCGCGACCGCCGACGAGATCCGCAAATACATGGGTGAAGTGATCGAGGACAACGACCTCGGCCAGCACATCCGTTACGGCCACAAGATTCTGTCCGCGAGCTGGTCGAGCCGCGACAGCCTGTGGACCATCGAGGCGGTGCGCACCGACACCAACCAGCAACTGACGTTCACCGCCAATTTCCTGTGGATGTGCCAGGGCTACTACCGTCACGAGAAGGGCTACACCCCCGAGTGGGCGGGCATGAGTGAGTTCAAGGGCCAGATTGTCCATCCGCAGAGCTGGCCGAAGGATCTCGAGTACAAGAACAAGAAGGTCGTCGTCATCGGCTCCGGTGCGACCACCGCGACCGTGGTGCCGGCGATTGCCGCCGACTGCGAGCACGTCACCGTGCTGCAGCGTTCGCCGACCTATTTCATTCCTGGCATGAACCAGAACACGCTCGCCGATCAGTTGCGCAAGCTCGAGATCAAGGAAGAGTGGATTCATGAAATCGTGCGTCGTCAGATTCTGAGCGACCAGCGTGAATTCACGCGACGCTCGGTCGAAGAGCCGGAAGTGGTGACTCAGGAACTGCTGAATGGCGTGCGCGCCTATCTGCCTGAAGAGACCGTCGCCGAGCATTTCACGCCCAGGTATCGGCCCTGGCGTCAGCGCATCGCCTTCGTGCCGGAGGGCGACATCTTCAAGGGTGTGGCGTCAGGCAAGGCCAGCGTCGTCACCGATGAAATCGAGCGTTTCACCGAGAAGGGTATCCTGCTGAAATCCGGTCGCGAACTCGAGGCCGACATCATTCTCACCGCGACGGGCTTCAACTTGAGCATCCTCGGTGACATCGCCTTCACCATCGACGGCAAGCCGCTCGACTTCGTGAACAGCGTGACCTATCACGGCATGATGTTCACCGGCGTGCCGAACATGCTGTGGATCTTCGGTTATTTCCGCGCAAGCTGGACGCTGCGCGTGGATCTTCTCTCGGATTTCCTGTGCCGCCTGTTGAAGCACATGAAGGCCAAGGGTGCGACCAAGGTTTCGGTGGCCCTGCGTCCTGCCGACCACGACATGAAGCTCCAGCCCTGGATCGACACCGAGGACTTCAACCCCGGCTACATGCTGCGCGGCCTGCACCTGCTGCCCAAGCGCGGCGACAAGCCCGAGTGGCAGCACACCCAGGACTACTGGCGCGAGAAGGACGCGGTGCCGGCCATCAATCTGGATGATCCGGTGTTTGTCTACGAGACCGGTCCGGCCGACGAGCGCAAGGCCGAAGGCGCGAACTGATCCCGCCGGGTGACGCCGACTCCCCTGACGGCGTCACCCCTCCCTTTCCGCCTGCG
>Ga0208492_1000395_pt1 | contig 38011 bp, 34 predicted proteins | sample Subbioar_CSW14AB_FD_184820 | JGI IMG/M metagenome (GOLD analysis project Ga0208492, IMG submission 184820) | Serpentinite rock and fluid subsurface biosphere microbial communities from McLaughlin Reserve, California, USA - CR12Mar_CSW14AB (SPAdes) | ecosystem: Environmental > Terrestrial > Deep... | reverse complement strand
CAAACTCACACTTTGGCCGTCCACATGGGGAGGACGAACGCGTGCAGAAAATAACAGCCAATTTTTTAAAACGATGTGGTATTTATTAATGCTTTAACAATTAAATGATGTATTGACTATGAGCTAAGAACATTCAGCTTTTGTGAAAGCTCATAGGCCAAATTTCAAAGCCGATAATCCAAAATTCATGATAAAAATCAATGATTATTATCTACTTAAATAACACTAATATTTATCATTTTTATACATTTATCAACCATGAATTATAATCTATTAGTCTTAAAAAACAAGTATAAAAGAGCAATAGCCTTTATTATAATATTTTGTACTGTTTTGTTTTTTATTGCCAGTAAAGAAAAGACAATTGTTACAACAGAACTTGACGGGCTGAAAGTTCCTGAGGGTTTTACCATTGAACGGGCAGTTGATCCGTCGATGATTTCCTATCCGATGTTTGCTTCTTTTGACGGTGATGGCAGACTCTTCGTATTTGAATCTGACGGCAGCTCTCCAACCAATGAAAGTATGCTTAAGAAACCGCCTTATCATATTCGTTTACTTGAAGATACAAATGGTGATGGCGTTTTTGATAAGAGTAAGATATTCGCCGATTCGCTTTCTTTTCCTAAAGGAGGGGTATTTTATAACGGAAGTCTTTATGTTACATCCTCACCTGATCTGATAAAACTTACCGATACTGATAATGATGGAGTGGCTGATAAACGTGAAGTTATTCTGACAGGTTGGGTGCTGAATTCCAATGGGGCCCTGCTCGGAGGACCATTTATGGGTCCTGATGGATGGCTGTACATGACTGATGCAAGAAGAGGTTTTGACATTACTACAAAAGAGGGACAGAATTTGAAAGGCAGCAGCGCCAGAATCTGGAGATGCAGACCTGATGGAAGCGGACTTGAATCTATGTCCGGAGGTGGTTTTGATAACTCTATAGAGATTGCTTTCATGCCATCGGGAGAAACTTTCGGTACTATGACTTATTTTGTAGATCCTCAGGGTGGATACCGGGATGCATTAATGCACTGGGTTGAGGGAGGGGTTTATCCCAAGTCAAATCCTGTAATTGAAAAGGATAAATTCATAATGACCGGGGAGCTTATGCCTGTAATGACCAAAATGGCCAGGGTAGCACCTTCTGGTCTGATGCGGTATCGCAACCAAGCACTGGGTAAGGAATATCAGGGGAATGCTTTCAGTGCAGAATTCAATACGGGTCGTATCATGCGTCATCAGATAAGTGCTGATGGAGCTTCTTATAAAACGGTAGATTCACCTTTTATTACCTCCACTGTTCAGGATATGCACCTGACAGATGTTCTGGAAGATGCAGATGGCAGTATGCTGGTACTGAATACCGGTGGCTGGTTTATTTTAGGTTGTCCACTTTCCAGAGTTGCCAAGCTGGATGTTCCGGGTGGGATATACCGGATCAGAAAGACTGGTACGCCGATTCCCAAAGATCCATGGGGTAAGTCTTTGGATATTAAATCCATGTCTGCTCAGAAACTTGCCGAAACACTCAAAGATTCAAGATTAACTGTACGAGACAAAGCTATTGAGGGTTTGGTACAAAAGGGGGAAGCGGCTGTTTTACCCATAAAAAATATCATCTTGAAATCAGTGGATCCTGAGATTCGGGCAGCCGGAATCTTTGCTTTATATCGTATTGGAACAGCAAGTTCAATCAAGGAGGCAAGGGCCGGTTTATACGATACGAATCCGGTTGTCAGAACTTCTGCTGCCAGGGTGATGGGACTTGCAAAGAATAAGGAATCAGTTTCCAGATTAATGGAATTGATTCAAAAAGATAGTGCTCCGGTACGTCGTCAGGCTGCAACAGCTTTGGGCCAGATTGGAGATAAAAGTGCGGTACAGGCATTGCTGAATGCTTCTGCAAGTAATAAAGACCGCTTTGTTGAGCATGCTTTGATTTATTCCCTGATCAGCCTGAAATCACCCGTACCTCTTACCGCAGCGCTTAAAAACCCTTCATTGAATATTCGTAAAACTGCATTGATTGCTTTGGATCAAATGGAGGGCTCTGTCCTGAAAAAGGAGAATCTGGTTCCGTTTTTAAACAGTAAAGATGAGCAACTTCGCAAAACAGGTATCTGGGTAGCTTCACATCATCAGGATTGGTCTGATGTGGTGATTAACTTCCTGAGCAGCCGTCTGGGTAACCCTTCCCTCTCTGACGCAGATGTGGCAGCCGTTCGCGACCTGATGATTACTTTCAGTCAGAATAAGCAAATGCAGGCTTTTATGACTGAACAATTAAAGAATAATGCAAAAACACCGGACAGTCAGGCTTTTCTGATTGATGTGATCACACATTCCTCTGTCAGGGAAATTCCATCTGAATGGGTAGAGCAGTTGAGCAATCTGCTCGATAAAGGCAATATGGAAATCAGGTCGCAGGTACTTGGATTGATTGAAGCCAGAAGAATCAGAGCACTGAACGAAAAATTAACATCAATTACCCGGGATCCGGAAATGTCTGCTGATTTTCGCCTTAAGGCCCTCAGTTCAAAATTGCTTTCCGAACCAAAATTATCTGACTCTGAGTTCCAGCTGGTGTTTACTTATCTGGATAAAAAATATGAATCTCCTCTCAGACAGACCGCAGCAAGATTGCTTGTTGCCGCCGATCTGACTGATGCGCAGCTTATTAAACTTGCTCAGGAACAATTGCCTAAAGTTGAGGCCTTTCTTCTCCCGAATCTGGTTAATGCATTTGAAGGAAATTCAAATGCCGAGGTCGGAGGAGCACTTGTTGCGGCACTTGGAAGTTCATCCGACCGGCTTGAAAATATAGCAGAACAGGATCTGCAGAGCCTTTTGAATAAATTTCCCGTAAAAGTTAAGGATGCCGGAACTCCGCTCCTGGAAACACTTCGTCGTAAAAATGAGGCCCGTTTGTCTGAATTGCAGGCATTGGAGACTAAACTTAAAACCGGTGATGTAGCCAACGGAGCTAAAATATTTTTTGGTAAAGGGGTTTGCGGCAGTTGCCACGCAGTAGCAAATAAGGGTGCTGATTTTGGACCAGATCTGACTAATATCGGACAGATTCGCTCCGGACATGATATTCTCGAAGCAATTTTGTATCCAAGTGCCAGTTTTGCACGTGAATATGAAACCAGTCGCGTCAATACAAAAACAGGTGCCTACACCGGTGTAATTAAGGAACAATTCCCCGAGGCAATTATTATCTCAACAGGTCCTGGTTTGAATGTTCGGGTTCCAAGGTCAGAAATCACCGGAATAGAACCACTCAATATTTCAATGATGCCTCCGGGATTGGACAAGCAATTAACAATTGATGAGTTGTCTGATTTGATGGCTTATCTAAACTCACTTCCCGACGGACTGGGAACTATCAGAAAAAAGAATTAATCTGTTAAATATTTAAAACCATAAAATGAAAAGTACATTTCTCTACACCTGTGCATTTATTTCTTTCTTGTTTATTGCAGAATCCTGTGGCACAAAAAAGGTAATACAAAATGAAACCGTTAAATATTCAGGTAAAACCCAAAGTCTGTTTAACGGGAAAGACCTTGATGGCTGGTATAAATTTGTAAAAGGCAGGGGCCGTGACATCGATCCCAAAACTGTTTTCTCTGTTAAAGATGGAATGATCCACGTTAGTGGAGAGGAGTATGGCTGCATTACAACTAACGAGGAATACAGTGACTATAAACTGGTAGTAGAGTTTAAATGGGGTGAGAAAACCTATGCTCCCAGAATTGACAGAGCCAGAGACGGAGGAATTCTTCTTCACTCAAAAGGAGCTGACGGAGGCTATTCAGGAACATGGATGTATTCAATCGAATGTCAGATTATTGAAGGGGGAACCGGAGATTTTCTGGTTGTAGGCGACGGTACGAAACAGTTTTCCCTGACCAGCAATGTGGCACCTAAGACCGGTAAAGGGAATGTTTATAAGTCTGATGGTCAGCCATTGACGATTAATTCAGGAAGAATTGACTGGTGGGGCAGAGATCCGGAGTGGAAAGATGTACTGGGTTTCAGAGGTAAACAGGATGTTGAAAAGGAGGTTGGAAAATGGAACAGGGTTGAATGTATTGTGAAAGGAGATAAAATTTCTGCCTATCTGAATGGGGTCCTGGTAAACGAAGCATATCATGTTAGACCAACAAAAGGAAAGATTCAACTACAATCTGAAGGTGCAGAAATGTTTTTCAGAAAAGTTGAGATCACTCCTATAGCGGTCAACTAATTAGTTGTTTTTCTTTGATGTTTATCGACAAAATAATCTATGATCTTTAATTCAATGACAATGAATAAAATTAAAATTTTTCGCACCGGTTTGCTGTCAGCACTTTTGATTCCGGCACTTCTGGTTAACGGAGCTGATCGGGTAAATGGTAGTATGCCTGTGGAAAAAACCAGTTTAAATAATATTGTTCCGGCTAATTTGCAGGAACAGGGTTTTGTAGCTCTTTTCAATGGGAAAGATTTGTCGGGCTGGAAGGGGCTTGTCGGAGACCCAATTAAAAGGGCGGCTATGGATGCGAAAACACTGGCCGCTGCTCAGAAGAAAGCAGATGAGGAAATGAGGGAGAGTTGGAAAGTGGTGGATGGCGAACTAAGGTTTATGGGTCATGGGAATAACATTGCCACAGTTAAGCAATATGGTGATTTTGAGATGCTGGTCGACTGGAAGATTATTGATGATGGAAAGAAAGAAGGTGATGCGGGGATTTATCTTCGTGGAACACCACAGGTTCAGATCTGGGATAATGCGCGGACTAATGTAGGAGCTCAGGTTGGTTCAGGCGGACTTTACAACAACAAGGTTCATGAAAGTAAACCATTAAAGGTCGCCGATAAAAAGCTTGGTGAGTGGAATACATTCAGAATCCTGATGAAAGGCGATCGTGTTACGGTTCATTTGAATGGCGAACTTGTAACGGATAATGTAATCCTTGAAAACTTCTGGGACAGAAATATGCCAATATTTGCCAGAGAGCAGATTGAACTGCAGGCACATGGTTCACCAATTCATTATCGTAATATTTATATCCGTGAAATACCGGCTGTAAAACCTTTTCAGTTAAGTGCAAAAGAGAAAAAGGAAGGCTTTAAGGTTCTGTTTGATGGTACCAATATGTTTAACTGGCAGGGTAATACCAGAGATTATGTTACAGAAGATGGCTTATTGGCTGTTCGTCCTAAACCGGGAAAAAGCACCGGCAATTTATATACCAAAGAAGAGTACAGTGATTTTATTTTCCGTTTTGAGTTTCAGTTAACACCGGGAGCCAATAACGGATTGGGAATCAGGGCACCTTTGGGCGGGGATGCCGCTTATCAGGGTATGGAACTGCAGATTCTTGATAACGATGCACCAATTTATAAGGATCTGAAAGTCTATCAGTATCATGGATCTATCTATGGTACTATTCCGGCTAAAAGAGGGTATTTAAAACCGGTTGGGGAATGGAACTATCAGGAGGTAATTGTACAAGGGCCTAAGATTAAGGTTATTTTGAATGGTACTGTTATCCTCGATGGAGACATTACTGATGCCAGAAAGAATGGTGCAGCTGATGGTCAGAAACATCCCGGTTTAATGCGTGATAAAGGTTATATCGGATTCCTTGGACATGGCTCAGCACTGCAGTTCAGAAATATCAGGATTAAAGATTTAAGTGTGAAATAAGCAGATTGTTTTCATGACAATTTCTGTTTAAGTAATTACTGTTGAAAAAATAAAAGATTTGCTGATCATATAAATGACAGTAAAGATTTAAAATTAGTTGTAAACTGATTTTTAGAACAGTTGGTAAACAAAGGCCGGATAGTTCCCGGCCGGTATTATCTCTTTGTTTTATTCTTCTCATAATTTTGAATTTTACTGGTTAAAAAATTGATTAATCAGAATTTGTATCTACCGGTATACTGATCTTCGGATCAAACTTAGATCAGTATACCGGATATACCAAAAAATGACACAAATTGATTACTGACTGACATCTGAACGATATCTGACTGACATCTTTAGGGAAATTAGCAGTTGGATTAACCTTTATCACCTGACAGACTTGTGACAGGTTCGTCCCTGTACTGTCTCAGGTTCGACAGATTTTTGTGATTTGTTTGCATCCCGGGCTTTGCCAGCCGAACCAATGTCGAACTTGTGCCGAACCTGAGACAGCCCTGTCACGAACCAAAGACAAGCAACACCCGAAGCTGACCCGAACACGACTCGAACAGAACTCGAACACGACTCGAACAAAAGTGTAATTTTCCCGAAGGATTGTATAGTTTTCCCGAACACGACTCGAAGAAATGGGTGATTTTCCCGAACAAAGTAGTTTATGAGAAAGACTTTTCAGGTGTTTAGAGCTTCTGCTGTTTAAGTCCAGAATGAGTATAATAGCCTGGAAATAATTCCTCAGGCCTGTTGGGGATTTATTTTCTGCTTTGGGGATTTATTTTAGACCCATGCTTTGTAATTCCGGTATCCTCAGTCAGGGGATATCGTATAATGGCATTCAGAATAGGTTTAGCTCAGTATCAAAGATATCTTTAGGGCCAAAGATTGTGGCTTGTAAGGATTAAATTTACAGATTAATCCACCTTCCTAATTCAGAACTTTTAAATACTGCCTCAATCACCTGCATATTATTTAGTGCATCCTCAAGAGGAGTGGGAACTTCTGTATTGTCAAGAATCGCTTTCGAAAAGAGATCTCCCTGAATGGTGTACTGATCACAAATATCGAAGGTAATTTCCTCTGTTTTCTCAGAAGTATGAAGCCATAATCTGGTGGGTTTGTCAGGTGGAGCATTAAAAGGAATTTCAATTTCAATACAGCCGGTATCACCAAAAATATGAACTCTTTGGAATGGTACTATTTGAGTTGAACAGGTAAATGTTGATGTTCCGGTCGAAAACTCAAGTATTCCTGAAGCAATTCTGTCTGTTTTAAATTTTGGATCGAACTCCACCAGTCCATTTACCCGTTTAGGTTCCTCATTAAAAATATAACGTGATAAGGAAATACAATAGCAACCAATGTCCATCAGGCCCCCACCTCCGAAATCGGGATTATGACGAATATTGGTTGGATCTGTATTATAATAAGAGAAAAAGGTCTGAATAGTTTTAAGCTTTCCGATATGCCCCTCATTTACCAGTTTTCTCGCTTTTAGCCACTGAGGATGATGACGGTACATAAACGCTTCCATTATTTTTAATTGGGGATGCGTTTTTGAAGCAACTATTAAGGTTTCGGCTTCCTTACTGGATAGACCAACAGGTTTTTCCAGCAAAACATGCTTGCCATTCTCCAATGCCTTAATTGCCCATTCCACATGCATATGATTGGGTAGGGGGATATAAACTGCATCGATCTCAGGATCTGATAATAATTCTGCATAAGAACCGAAGGCTTTGGGAATTTGCAGCAAAGCAGCAGCACTGCGGGCCTCGTTTATATCACGGGAAGCTATAGCAGTAATTTCACAATATTTACCATGCTTCATGGCCGGAATAACCTTCAGCACTCCGATTTTTGCAGTGCTAAGGATTCCCCAGCGAACTTTAGATTTCAAGCCCATGGCCAGTTACAATTACGAATTACCAATTACGAATTCTCAGCTTCTGCTTTCACAACTTTCTTTGGTTCGCGGAAGAAAATAATAAATACAATCAGTACCGCAACAGAGCCCCATGCAGGATAAATCCAGATACTTTGCCAGTCGTGCGCCATATTTCCGGCAGGCTGGGCAAGGGTATTGGCTTGTTGAGAAATTCCTGCCAGATTTGTTCCAACGAAGGCTCCTACCCCCCAAAGTATGAACGCAATCAGTCCCTGAGCGGCACCTCTCATTCTTTCATTGGCTTCTTCGTCAACATAAAGTTGTCCTGCAATAAACAGAAAGTCATAACAAACTCCATGTAGTAGTATTGCAGCAAAAACCATTATGGTTTGCATTGAAACAGAGTCCACACTTCCTGCTAAAAGGAAATAACGTGCTGCCCATGCAAGAATACCGATGAAAATGGTCTTTTTATAGCCCAATCTGCTTAGCATTATCGGTAGCAGAATCAGGAAAATAACATCCGAAACCTGAGCTAATGACATTTTTGCCGCACTAAACTCCCACCCAAGTTCGGTCACATATAAATTCATATTAACGAAGTAAAAATAGAGTGGAATACAAATCAAAAACATACACAAAATGAATATTGCAAATGATGGTTTTTTCAGGAGAGCTAAAGCATCAAGGCCCAGAATTTCGCCCATACTTACATCCTTTCCTGTCTTCATAGGAGGAGTATGCGGCAAGGTGAGAGAGAACAATCCGAAAATAATGGAAGTTGTTCCGGCAACATAAAACTGCACTGCTGATTGCTCACCTTTAAAAACAACGCTAAGAGTTATTCCGGCCGCGATCCATCCGATGGATGAGAGAGTCTTAACCAGCGGAAAATCTCGTTTCTGATTATCCAGATGACGTAATGACAATGAATTCCCCAGAGCAAGAGTAGGAACGAAAGTACAGCAATAAATAATCAGCATTGGATAAAATGAGCTGAATTCTGTCATCATCGGAAGAGCAAACAACATTAATCCACCCGTAATTCCCAGAAAAGCAAGAAGTTTTTCTGATGCGAAATAGCGGTCTGCAAGCAATCCAACCAGGAATGGTGCAATCATCGCTCCAATGGCAAAAGCACCATAAGCGAGTCCAATCTGTCCACCATCAAATTGAAGTGTCTTACTTAGATATGTTCCCATACTGACATACCAGGAACCCCAGATGAAATATTGGAGAAACATAAAAAATGCTAATTTGATTTTGAGTTGTGCTTGCATGGCGGTTTTTATTTTGATGTTTAATATAGGTTTCTGTTTAAATGAGAATTAATCGAAAATTATTTATTTAACTAAAATAACATTTATCCTTAAACTTAGAGACTTTATAAATTCTATATGACAAATTGTTTATTCTCAATAATTGTCAAACAAATTTCTTTTCTAATCAGAAATTCTCAATAATAAAGTATTATACTACAGACTTAATATCAAAACTATCTTACCTGAGGGCATTTTTATGCTACTTTTCTTTACAATTATGATACTATTTTCTATTTATTTATTTTCTATTGATTTTATAGTTTAAATTAGTTTAGGTCATTAATGGAATTTTATCATGAAAGCTTTACAGTATCACATCCCTCTAGAGTTAGATAAATCGTTCATTATTTTTAAGGAAGAAGGCCCATATTTTCCTTGTCCATGGCATTATCACTCCGAGTTTGAAATGGTGTTAGTCAACAAAAGTACGGGAGTACGACAGGTTGGAGATCATATAGGTTATTTTAGTGAAGGTGACTTGGTTTTAATGGGGCCATCGCTTCCACATCTATGGACCAATGATCCCCAATATTTTAAGGGTAAAGCCAATTTAACTGCTGAAGCCACTGTAATACATTTTGTTGACAACTTTCTGGGAAAAGAGTTTTATAGTCTTCCGGAAATTGAGCCTATTAATAACCTTTTAAAACTATCAAAGCATGGAATGGTTATCAGAGGAAATACCAGAAATAAGATTGCTGCTTTGATGCATGATATGCAGACAATGAGTGGAATTCAACGACTTGCTGCCTTACTCTCAATCTTTGATATTCTGTGCGCTAACAAGGAATATGAACTTTTGGCTAGTCCTGGTTATCTGAAACACGGACTATTAGATTGCTCGGATAAGTTTAGTAAAGTGAATGCATATATCCTCAGAAACTTTGATCATGATATAACCTTAAACGAAGTTGCATCCGTTGCAAATATGGCAGTCAGTACTTTCTGTAACTATTTTAAGGAGCATTACAGGGTTACTTTTGTTGAATATTTAAACAAAGTGAGGGTAGGACATGCCTGCAAATTATTAGGAGAGCTGGATGAAAACGTAGTTGAGATAGCCTATAAATGTGGCTTTAATAATCTGGCTAATTTTAACAGACAATTTAGAAAGATCAAAAATATGACTCCAAGCGAGTACCGTAAGACCTCCAATGTGAATGTTCCTCAATTGGGTGGTACCGGAAGGTGGTTGGTGATATCTAACAGAAATTCAGTCGAATGTGCCTGATGTTTAAACAGTTTAAGTTAAGAGTGATGATTACAGCAGTTTTAGATGGTCTTTGACATAGTGTTGAAGACCATTTAAGCTGCTGTTAAATTTTCTCAGATTGCTTCTCCTGCCACTGTTTACTAAATGATTTCTCTGCAACTACCGGAAGTTCACGATGCTTACCCCAGTTCTTTTTAAAGAATGTACGAAGTAGAAAATTCTTAAATTTTCCTCCAACCATATCCATCTTTTTGCGTTTGCTCATTCCAATTTTCCAGCCTTTCCATCCAAGGCTTTCTAATTTAGGGCTAAGTCCTTCGTTAACGGCATCTCTGCGGTTGAGCAGAAGCATTTTATGAATATCAATTTTTACCGGACAAACCTCTGTACATTTTCCGCAAAGACTCGAAGCATAGCTAAGGTGTTTAAACTCTTTCATTCCGGCCATATGAGGGGTAATGATCGAGCCAATTGGTCCGCTGTATGTTGTTTCGTATGTATGTCCCCCAATATTTTTATAAACCGGGCAGGCATTTAAGCATGCCCCACAACGTATACAGTAGAGGGCCTGGCGCTGATCCTTTTGTGCGAGCAGATTGGTACGACCGTTATCGAGCAGAATAACGTACATTTCTTCGGGACCATCACTTTCATTGCTTTGTTTGGGGCCGCTTAGTATGGTATTGTAAACGGTCAGATTTTGTCCTGTGCCATGAGCAGATAATGTAGGCCAGAACAAGTCAAGGTCGCTGATCGAAGGAACAAGTTTCTCAATTCCTACAATAGCAATGTGTATTTTGGGGAATGTGGTAGTTAATCTGGCATTACCTTCATTTTCTGTTATGGCGATGCTGCCTGTATCTGCAATCAGAAAATTACCTCCGGTTATTCCGATATCGTAGGAGGTATATTTCTCTCTTAGTAATTCTCTGGCTTTCAGGGTTAACTGCTCAGGTGTAGAATCAATTGGAGTCCCGAATTTCTCATTGAATAGTTTAGCGATATCTTCCTTGCTCAGGTGCATTGCAGGTGTTACAATGTGGTAGGGCTTTTGTCCGAGAAGTTGAACAATATATTCGCCTAAATCACTTTCCAGAGCTTCAATATGATTTTTTTCAAGAAATTCGTTCAGGTGAATTTCCTCGGTAGCCATTGACTTTGATTTGATTACTGTTTTGGCATTTGCCTTCTTAATAATCTGAAGTATTTCGCTTCTGGCTTCATCAGCATCATTTGCCCAAATTACTTTGCCGCCCTTCTTTTGAAAATTGGCTTCGAATTCCGGCAGCAGCTTATCCAGGTTTTCCATTACTTTCCACTTGATTGTATGGGCTTTTCGCTTCGAATTTTCAAGATTGGCAAACCTTGAAAGCCCACGGGCCACTGCGGTATTGTATTTGCCAATATTGTAATTGATGATGCGACGATGATCTAAATCGAATGCCTTAGTATCAGAGGTATGTATGAAATCGCTGGCTAACTTACTCATTATGCGAATTTAACTATTTTGAAGATAATAGATCCTGAATCATACAAATTTCATAGAAATTCAGTTACCTGTCTGATTTTTTGTAAGTATTTGTAACGATATTCTGTCTCAGGACGTCTATAGAAGAAATGATATTGAGAATGAGAATGTCTGAAGAGGTTTTATGTAACGTTTTAAGTATTTGATTGTCAAATTCTTAAATTTTGAAAACAATTTCGGATACCATAAATCTATGAAAAGATCGTATTTACAAATGAACAAAACTATAAAGCTGATTTTACCGATAATAATTTTGTCTTTGGCTTCCTGTACTTCAAAAGTATATAAAGACAAGTCCTTTTTCTCCAAAGTTAAACCTGCATCTCAAGCTCTGGCAGTACTTCCTGCTGAGGTTATCTACATGGGTAATCTTCCAAAAAACTGGGACGCAGAACGCCTGGCTAAGATTGAAGCTGAGCAAAGCATTAAAATTCAGGAGTCTGTCCAGGAAAAACTTCTTTTTCATGCAAGGAATAAGAATATCAGAGGAAAATGGAATATAACTGTGATGGACTATCGGTCTATTAACAATAAACTGGAAGAAAAGGGAATTTCACTGAAAGATTCATGGAAAATACCTTCTTCCGATCTTGCTGAAATTTTAGGTGCAGATATGCTTATCAGAACCAGAGTACAAAACGAACGCATCATGTCGGAAGCAGCTGCGGCGGGAATTAATGTTGGAGTTTCTGTTCTCAGGGATGTTTTAAGCAGTACAACTTCATCCCCGGTTTATCTCCCAAGGGCAAAGGCCAGTGATTATGATATGAGCCTGTCTTTATATCATTCCTCTAAGCCTGAGGCAGTAGCAAGAGTTTCAAGTGATAAGAAGCTTAGGATCAGAAAACTTCCTGTGTATGTGAAGAATTAACTCTCGCAGTCAGATCCGGAATCCTCAGGGATCACTTTCAAAATCTTTATTATTAATATTTTATGAACACCTGTTTTGGTGCTGTGACTTTTTTGTCTGATTACAGCATGGGACAGATAATAATATCAAATCCATGAAAACAATTAAATTGAAATTAATCGGTCTGTTTATTTTGGCAGGGTTAAGTGCCTGCAATAAAGAAGAAATATTGGAGCCGGTACCTGTACCACAGGACCTGAATACTCTTCAGATCGTAATTGACACGCTTCCTCAAGGCAATTCTTACGATACTTCTGATCTTTTTGCCTTCGTCAGTATAGTTAATGATAAGAATGAAGCAGTATTAACCAATAAAAAACTGAGCATTTCCTTCAATGGTAAATACGTAACTGAAAAAATAAAGCTGGATGCAGGGAATTACAAGATAAATTCATTTTTGGTCAGTAGTGCTGCCGGAATTACGAGGTTTGCAACTCCGCATGCAAACTCACTGAAAGCTTCTGAGATTCAGAAACCATTAAATATTGGATTTAAACTACAGAACGCTGACCTTCTGGATGTTCCGGTTGAAGTTTCCAGAATTTTGTCGGGGGATAAATCTGAGAACTTTGGATATCCTTCAGGGACTTTTAATGTACAGAATACAGGTTCAGGAGATTTTATCAAAGTAAAACTTCAGGCAGTAGTAACCATTGGCGATATTAACTATGACAATATTCCGGCACAGTTCAGAATAAATAGCTGGGATGCCCAGGGTGTTCTTACCGTAAAAGACACCACGCTTGCCGGTGGGGTTAACGAGGTGCTTTTACCTAAGTCGCGGGCAAAATATCAGTTTCAGTTAAGTAAATGGGGCATATCAGATGAGATGACCCTGACCAGAGAACAGCTTACTGAAGGTGTTACCTATACTTTAGGGGGCTCTAAAGCAGCAAAGAAATTGAGAATGGAAGAACATTTTACTTATACTTCGGCAGGGTACAAGCCATCCGGCAAATCGGTATATAGCTATAATCCTGATGGAAAGCTGCAGAAAATTGAGTTTTACGATAAGTTGCCTCAATATAATGATCTGCGTTTGTCGTGGTCGAAGGTTTACGTATATACAAATGGAAAGCTTACCCGCATTAACTATCTGAATGATCAGGGAGCTGCATTTGGCTATCTTGAGCTGACTTATAATGCCACATTGACAAAAATTACCGGTATGAAGGAGGTCAGCTACGACCAGTCAACCGAAGCCAGTATAGCCTATAGTTATCCAACAGGATATGCACAGATTGATTTTGACTATGTATTTGCAAATGGCAGAGGCATGGAATATAGTCTGAAGATAAAAGACGGAAATAAAACAGAAGACTCAGCACAGAGCATGAGTGGTGGAGAAAGCGGAACATATCGTTATGATTTTAACATCAATCCATATGCTCACATCAATCTGCCGAATGTTTATCTTTCTAATTTATCGAAGAATAATCTGGTAGATCAGAATAAAACATATTCTGGAAGTATCCCATCCGTTGAACCATATAAATTTGAATATACCTATGATGCGGAAGGTTATCCAACAGAACTCCTGAAGAGCTTTAAAAACTATTCAACAGGAGACCATTTATTTAAAATAAAGACGGTTTATACCTATTGATTGCCTTTTAACTAACCGGGGCCTGTGATGGAATATCGCAAGCCCCGGTTAGTTATTTTTTAACCTGACTGACATCAACCAAGGGTCTTTTGTCACGATTTGCAAGATCCCATCCTGTAAAATACGCTAATTGAGCCCGTTTGCTTAACAGCTCAAAATTGATTTTGCTGATCTCGTCACTTCCCTTATGGTAATCTTCATGTTTGCCATTATAGTAAAAGATAACCGGAACTCCATTTTTTGCAAAGTTATAGTGATCTGACCAGTAATAAATCTGGTCTTCAGGAGCATTATGTTTATAGTCAATTTTTAATTTGGTATAAACAGCATTCGCATTTTCACTGATCTTATGAAGATCTGTACTTAACCTATCGGAACCAATCAGAAAACAGTAATTACTTGAATCAGGGTTGTTCTTATATTCAAATCCGGTTCTCCCAATCATGTCGACATTGAGATTGCTAATTGTTTTCTCCCATGGGAAGACGGGATTTAGTGAATAATATTCAGACCCCAGTAGATTTTTCTCTTCGCCGGTAAACATCAGAAACAGAATACTTCTTCTTGGTCCATGACCTTCTTTTTTTGCCTTTGCAAAGGCTCCGGCTATAGCTAAAACACCGGATGTTCCTGATGCATCATCATCAGCGCCATTAAATACCTTGTCATTTCCTCCCTCTGTATTCAGTCCGATATGATCATAATGTGCTGAATAAACCAAAATTTCTTCTTTGAGATCGCTTCCTTCAATAAGCCCTAAAACATTATAGGATTTCAGTTCTCTGCGAACAGGACCATAGCTTAGTTTAATTTCTGCCTTTAATCTCAGATGTTCATTACTTTTTTGCAGGTCTTCAAATGTTTTCCCTGAGCTGCCCAGAATATGATTTGCAGCCTCTCTGTTAATCCAGACAATTGCCGGCGTATTTTCTCTGATTGGAAAACTTTCTCTCAGTCCGTTTTTAACACTTAAGCTTGTTGTGAATTGAGGACTGTATTTTAGGTGCTCCTTTTGAGTATTAAGGATAATTATTAAAGCAGGACTTTTACTTTTCAGATCATTCAGCCGCTTTATCTGCTCAGCAGAGTTTTCATTTGAAATGATTGCTATAACTTTATCTGTTATGTCATTTTTCTGAATTCCGGACTCAGTTTGGTTACTAATAAAGGTAATCTGATTTACCTGTATTGTTTTTGCTTCTCCACTTCCGCTAAATCGAAAATCTCTGTTAAGCCTAAGTACTGAATTGTTTGCTTCAAAAGATTTGGGAATTATTGAAGTTTCAATCAGTTGAACATTTTGCAGATAAGAACCGTTAACCGGTGCTGTCAGATTAATCTTTTTAAATTCCTTCGCAATATAGGCTGCAGCCATTTCTGCACCCCGTTTGCCGGTTTCCCGCCCCTCGTATTTGTCAGAAGCAAGAATACTCAGGTGTTTTCTGGTAATATCCGGATTAATTTCAGCAGAATATTTCTGTGCAAAAGGATCCTGTGCATGAACGGATAATACTATCTGTGTAATGAATAGCAGGGATAGAAATAGTTTTTTGGCCATATCTCATTAAGTTAAAAAAATGTCTGATCTGGTCAAAAAAAAAGCTTCCGGGAGGGAAGCTTTTTTAATTTGATTTTAATTCTATCTGCTGGCAGGCATGTCGTTCTTAACATCAACCACTGGTCTTTTATCGCGGTTTACTAAGTCCCATCCGGTGTAATAAACCAGTTGAGCACGTTTGGTCAGAAGATTGAAATTGATTTTGCTTACCTCGTCGCTTGGCTTATGATAATCTTCATGCACTCCGTTAAAATAGAATATGATCGGAATATTGTGCTTCGCAAAATTATAGTGGTCTGAACGGTAATAAATTCTTTCAGGATCATTAGGATCGTTATACTTATAATCGATCTTCATTTTTGTATAGGTAGCATTGGCATTTTCACTGATCTTGTGAAGGTCTGTACTCAGCTTATCAGATCCGATAAGGTAACAGTAATTGACTGAATCCGCAGAGTTTTTATATTCTTCGCCTGTTCTTCCAATCATGTCGATATTCAGGTTGGTAACAGTATTGGCCAGTGGAAATACCGGATTTAGTGAGTAGTACTCAGAACCCAGCAGACCTTTTTCCTCGCCGGTTACCAACAGAAACAGGATACTTCTTCTTGGTCCCTTTCCGGCCTTTTTTGCTTTTGCATACGCTTTTGCAATTGTAAGTACTCCTGTGGTTCCGGATCCGTCATCATCAGCACCATTGTTGATTTTATCCGGACCGCCGTTCTCAGTAATTCCAATATGATCGTAATGAGCTGAGAAGACTACCAGCTCATCCTTCAGGTCAGTCCCTTCAAGATATCCCAGGACATTTACAGATTTCACATCTTTTCTGACCGGTCCGTAACTGATTGAAACGTCAGCAGGAAGTATCTGAGATTGTGGTGTACCACTGTTATCAATTGCTGCTTTTAACGCTTCGTAAGACTTACCTGATTTTTTCAGGAACAGGTCAGCTGTTTCCGGGCTAATGTTAACCTGAGCAGCTATGCCGGATCTGCTTCCTGAAGCGGTTTGATTTTCTTTTTTAACACTCAGACGACCACTTGGTGGAGTATATGATTTTAGAGCCTTTTCCACATCGGGATTAACCGCAAGGATTAATGCAGGGCTTTTACTCATTACATATTGAAGACGCTTAAACCTGCTGGTACTCCAGTCTGAGGGAGCGGAAGTCTTGCTGATTGTAGAAATGCCATTATTCATTGGCTCGCCTTTATTAATCATTAAAACAACTTTCCCGTTTATGTTTACATTTTTCAGATCATCATAATTGTCAGCACCGATTCCATAACCGATAAATACGATCTCGGTAGCGCTTATTTGTCTTTTATCGCCACTACCACTAAAAAGAAAGTCTTTACCAATGGTTAATGCTTTACCATTTGTTGTTAAAGAACTAACCTCAAAGGTCGTTTCTGTTAATGGAACTTCCTGGAAATAAGAACCATTTACGGGAGCCTGTAATTTCAGCTTTTTAAATTCTCCGGCAATATATGCGGCGGCCATTTCTGCACCGCGTTTCCCGGTCTCTCTTCCTTCAAATTTATCGGAAGCCAGAGTTTTCAGGTGTTTTTGGGCATGTTTTACGCTAATCTGGGCAGCATATTTCTCTGCATCTGGATTCTGGGCAATAGCCGACAGACTAAAGCCCATGATGAGCACTGCCCATAAGGATTGTTTTTTCATTATAATAATTGGTTGTTAGTTTTAAATTTAGCAGGATATTTTATTAACCCTGTTTGCATGACGCCCACCTTCAAATTCAGAATTAATAAATTTAATGCAGATATCTTTTGCTTCCTGTTGCGAAATAAATCTTGCAGGGATGCACAGAATATTGGCATTGTTATGAGAACGTGCAAGTTCAGCCAGTTCTTCGTTCCAGCAAATTGCTGCTCTGATTCCCTGATGTTTATTAGCGGTGATAGCAACTCCATTAGCACTTCCGCAGATAAGTATTCCTAATGTAAACTCACCTTTCTCTACAGCGCTGGCCACAGGATGGGCAAAATCAGGGTAATCTACAGAATCAGTGCCATAGGTTCCAAAATCTTTGATGGTGTAATCTTTCAGGAGGTCAATAAGGATGGCTTTGTATTCAAAACCAGCATGATCAGCTCCGATTGCTATACTGATATTATTACTCATTGTATGATTTGTTAAATTTTTTCTGACGATCAGTCGTTTTTATAAAAATCCAGTTCAGCTTTTGCCCTTTTTGCTGCTACTCTTGCTGAAATATAGATACTTATTTCATAGAGCAGGAACAATGGGAAACTTACTGTAAGCATGGTTATAAGATCCGGTGTAGGGGTAACTACAGCAGCGATAATCAGAATAATAACGGTTGCATACCTACGGGATGATTTCATGAACTCAGGGGTCATGACTCCCAGTTTGGAAAGAATAAAGATGATTACCGGTAGCTCAAAAGTGATTGCTGCTCCGATAGTCAGGGTTGCAACAACTGAAAAATAAGAATCGATTGTAATCTGGTTATTAATAATTGAACTCACCTCATAATTAGATAAGAAGTTAATGGACAAAGGTGCAATGATATAATAACCAAAAAGTAAGCCGATGAGGAAAAGAAGAGATGCCCAGAAAACAAAACCGGTTGCTGATTTACGTTCATTTTCATGAAGTGCCGGTTTTACAAATCGCCAGAGTTCGTAGAGCAGGTATGGAATACCTAAAACAATACCAATCATCAGTGAGGAGTTTAGCTGTAAAGTAAACTGTCCACCCAGTTCGGTATTGATAATGTTAAAATTCAGCTTCTGTACACAAAAGTCCGGCCCGAGATTGAATTTTTCTGTAGCTGCACACATCATTCTGTAAGTCCAGAAATCAGTCCGGCCCGGCCCCATGATGATTTTTGTAAAAATAAAGTCGTAAAAGGTAAACGCCAGAATAGTGAAAGTAAGAATGGCAATTGCAGCCCTGATCAGATGCCCGCGCAGGACATCCAGATGATCAAAAAAAGACATTTCGGCTTCAATGGTTTTACCCTTTTCTTTAATAGCCTTTACCAGATCAGTACGTTCTTTACTCATAATTTGAAAACAAAAATACCATTCTATTTGATTTTAGAATGGTATTCTACAGATATTTAAAAACATCAATTCATTTGTGACATTCAATTTGAAAATCAACTATTCATCTCTCTGAGAATGTCTATCGGCTTATTCACTAAGATCGAAGCTTTCCATAAACTTGGTAGTGAAATTTCCTGCTCTGAAATTAGGGTCTTTCATTAACCTTAAGTGGAATGGTATGGTTGTTTTTACTCCCTCAATCACAAATTCACTTAATGAACGTTCCATTGTACAAATCGCTTCTTCACGGGTTTGTGCCACGCAAATCAATTTGGCAATCATAGAGTCGTAATTAGGTGGAATCTGATAACCTGCATATACGTGTGTATCCACACGTACGCCATGCCCACCCGGTGAGTGGAAATTAGTGATTAATCCCGGAGATGGTCTGAAATTATTGAAAGGATCTTCAGCATTGATACGGCATTCTATCGCATGCATTTCAGGGATATAGTTTTTCCCTGAAATAGGAATCCCTGCTGCTACTTTGATCTGCTCTTTAATCAGGTCGAAATTGATTACCTCTTCAGTAACCGGATGCTCTACCTGAATACGGGTATTCATTTCCATAAAATAGAAGTTCCGGTGTTTGTCTACCAGAAACTCTACGGTACCGGCACCTTCATAATTTACAGCCATAGCACCCCGGATAGCTGCTTCGCCCATTTTTTCTCTTAACTCTGGGGTCATGAAAGGTGATGGGGATTCTTCTACCAGTTTCTGATGGCGACGCTGAATAGAACAATCGCGCTCTGAAAGGTGGCATACCTTTCCATATTGATCGCCGATTACCTGAATTTCTATGTGTCGCGGATCTTCTACATATTTTTCAAGATAAAGTCCGTCATTTCCGAATGCTGCGGCAGACTCCTGACGTGCAGAATCCCATGCCGGTTCAAATTCTTCATCATTCCACACAATACGCATACCACGACCACCGCCGCCGGCGGTTGCCTTAAGAATTACAGGATAACCAATTTCATTGGATATTTTCAGACCTTCTTTAACATCAGTAAGTAGACCTTCTGAACCAGGAATGGTTGGTACTCCGGCTTGTTTCATGGTTTCCTTGGCCGAAGCCTTGTCGCCCATTCCATTTATCTGATCTGCGGTAGCACCAATAAATTTAATTCCATAATCATGGCATATAGCTGAAAACTTTGCATTTTCAGATAAAAAGCCATAACCGGGATGAATGGCATCTGCATTGGTTAATTCAGCTGCAGATATAATATTAGGGATATTCAGATAAGAGTCGCGGCTTGCAGGCGGACCGATGCAAACGGCTTCATCAGCAAAGCGAACGTGTAAGCTATCCCTGTCGGCAGTTGAATAAACTGCTACAGTCTTTACACCCATTTCCTTACAGGTACGGATGATGCGGAGAGCTATTTCACCACGATTTGCAATCAGTATTTTTTTAAACATATTTTTCGATTTGGAAATTTGATGATTTGAGCGTTCAGATAAATCTGCAGATCCGGCTAAGAATCTGCAAATCCTCAAAATATTTAATCACCAGATTAAGCCGGTTCAACCAGGAATAAAGGCTGGTCGTATTCCACCGGACTTGCATTATCTACAAGAACCTTCACAATTCTTCCTGAAATCTCTGACTCGATCTCATTGAACAGTTTCATAGCCTCAATAATACATACTACCTGACCTGCTTTTACCTCATCACCAACATTCACAAACAAAGGCTTGTCAGGTGAAGAAGAACGGTAAAATGTACCGATCATCGGTGATTTTATTGTCAGATAATTAGAGGTATCGTCTTTCGCAGGTGCAGCAGCAACCGCTTGCTCTGCAGGAGCAGAAACACTTACAGTAGTTGTAGCTCCGGCGGCCTGAATCTGAGGTACAGGCTGAACAGGGGCAGCGTTTACATAAGTAGGAGCCTGATTGGTTTTTATGGTAATTTTAAACTCTTTCTGTTCAATTGAAACTTCATTTACTCCAGATTTGGAAACAAATTTTATAAGTTCCTGAATTTGTTTAATATCCATTTTGTTTAGTTTAGGTTCTAAGATTATAGTTTAAATTTATAATAAAATTATTGAGAAATGATGCTGATTTTTAATAAGCCCATTTCAGATATAGAGAACCCCAGGTAAATCCGCCACCAAAAGCAGCAAGAACCAGGTTATCACCTTTTTTCAATTTACTTTCCCATTCCCACAGACAAAGAGGAATAGTTCCGTTGGTGGTATTGCCGTACTTTTCGATGTTTATCATTACTTTATCAGGATCAATTCCGCAGCGATTGCTCGTTGCATCAATGATTCTTTTGTTTGCCTGATGTGGAACAAGCCAGTCGACGTCTTCAGAGCTTAGATTGTTTTTCTCCATAATCTCCGCGGCTACATCAGCCATATTGGTCACGGCAAATTTGAAAACTGCCTGACCTTCCTGATGAAGGAAATGCTCGTCGTTATCAACTGTTTCATGACTTGCCGGTCTTAAAGACCCGCCAGCTTTCTGGCAAAGGTAAGGACCACCGGAACCATCACTTTTCAGAATGGAATCAATTACTCCGAAACCATCGGTATTTGGTTCGAGTAAAACTGCACCACAGCCATCGCCAAAAATGATGCAACTTTTACGGTCTTTATAATTGATAATTGACGACATTTTATCGCCGCCAACAACAAGAACCTTTTGATGTTTTCCTGTTTCAATAAACTGGGATCCGGTAGCTAAGCCATAAAGGAAACCAGAGCAGGCAGCATTCAGATCATAACCCCAGGCATTTACCGCCCCGATTTTATGTGCAAGAATATTTGCGGATGCGGGAAAAACCATATCCGGCGTTGTGGTACAGAAAATAATCAGATCAATTTCGGTGGCACTGATACCACGTTTTTCAAGTAAACCTTTTACGGCATGAGTTGCCATATCAGATGTTCCAAGGTTACCTTTGAGGATACGGCGTTCTTTAATTCCGGTTCGGGTGGTTATCCATTCATCATTCGTTTCCACCATCCCTTCAAGTTCCTTATTGGTTAAAATATAATCCGGAACGTAGCCATTAACAGCTGTTATTGCAGCGTGAATTTTAGACATTATAAATTGGAACTAATATTATTTAAAAGCTTCTTTGACTTTCTCAATAAATCCGGACTGAATCATGGTTCTGGATAGAAGTACCATGTTTTTTATCGCTTCCGGAGTAGAAATTCCGTGTCCGATCAAAACAGGCGCATTTATTCCCAGAATTGGGCTACCTCCGTATTGTTCATAATTGAAACGGTCAAAGAATTCATCTTTGAATCCTTTTTTGAGGGTTAGGATATAAAAAGTCTCGGCAAGTTTCAACATTACGTTACCTGTAAAGCCGTCGCAGACAATTACATCTGCTTTGTCGTTAAAAAGATCACGACCTTCTATATTTCCTACGAAATTTAAGTTGGTTTTCTGTAAAAGAGGGAAGGTTGCCTGGGTAAGTACATTCCCTTTCTCTTCCTCTTCTCCGATATTCATCAGAGCAACTTTAGGATTCGTAAGATTATATACATGTTCGGCATATAAACTGCCTAAAATGCCAAACTGGGTCAAAACCTCAGGTTTACAATCGGCATTAGCTCCAACATCAAGCATAATTCCGAATCCCGACTTTAGTTTAGGCACATTAGTAGCTACTGCTGGGCGTATTACACCTGCTACGGGTTTAACACTGAAAATTGCACCTACCAACATAGCTCCGGTATTGCCTGCCGAAGCGAAAGAGTCTATTTTATCGTCTTTAAGGTACTGATAGCCCAGACTGATGCTGGAGTTTGGTTTCTGAAGTACAGATTTTGTTCCATGTTCGCCCATACCGATAAATTCAGTGGTATGGACAAAATCAAAAACATCCGGATTGACACCTTGTTCAGCAATAATGGGTAAGGCCTGATCTTTATCACCAAAAAGTACTATTCTTTGGTCTGCTGACAAGGCTTTTTGAGCTGCAATTGCACCCAAAACTGTCGCTTTGGGAGCAAAATCTCCACCCATGATGTCTAAGCCGATCTTCATATCAGAAAGGTAACTTAGGCAATAGAAGAATTCTCAATTACAAGCTTTCCGTTGTAATATAAGTTTCCGTCAACTGTATATGCACGGTGAGGCAAGTGTACAGCACCGGTTGTCTGACAGGTAGTTAAACCCGGAGCTACTGCTTTGTAGTGAGTTCTTCTTTTATCTCTTCTTGATTTGGATATTTTCCGTTTTGGATGTGCCATTTGTTGCTATGTATTAATTATTATTTTTTTATATTCTTTAAAGCTTCCCATCTCGGGTCTGCAATTTCTTCTTCTATTACTTCTTTTGGACCGGGTGCAAGTTGTTTTAATTTTTCAATCATTTCACTGTCGCACCACCGGGTATTACCTTCATCCTCACAACGGCTGATATAAGGAGCCGCCAGATTAATATACTCATAGATCAGTGACGCAATATTAATCTCCGATTCGTTTCTCTTCAGCACGATGATCTCTTCGGTATCATCCTCCAGATCTTCCTGACCGGTGAACTTTGCTATCTGTCTTTCCTTTATCTCTATCTGAAGAGGATAATTTGCCAGACAAACATCGCAAGCCAGTTTAATTTCACCCGAAATATGAAAGTGCAGGATCATCATTGTTTCCTGCTTTTCTAAATCGAGCTTTACTTTCAGCTTCCCGTTTTTAACCAAAGAATATTCAAATTCATTGAAAAAAGCATCATCAACCTCGAATTCAAACTCGTGAGTTCCGGTCTTTAATCCCGTAAACGGAATACTATATTGCTGTAACGATTTCAAAGCACGCTAATTGAGCCTGCAAATTTAGGAAAATTTATTTAGTTGCTAACAGTTTTTTGAAATTCAGATAAGATTATCCCCGATGAGTAATATTTTTCGGTTAATCTCTGTCTTTTGAAAATTTACTGAGTTTTAAAGGGTTTGAAGCTAATTCAGCACTTTCCCTACGGCGTTCAACAATATTAATGGCTGTAAACAATGCTTCTCTGAACGAATTTGCGGAAGCTTTATTTTTTCCTGCAATGTCATAACCCGTTCCGTGGTCTGGTGAAGTTCTGACAACCGGTAATCCGGCAGTGAAATTTACTCCGTTATGAAAGGCAATCTGTTTGAAAGGGATTAGTCCCTGATCATGGTACATTGCCAATACTGCATCGAACTTGAGATAAGTATGTGCAGCAAAGAATCCATCAGCAGCATAAGGTCCGAAAGCAAAAATACCTTTGGCATTAGCTTCCTCGATTGCAGGAATAATGGTTTCAATCTCTTCAGTGCCGATCAGACCTGCATCTCCTGCATGAGGATTTAAGCCAAGAACGGCAATTTTGGGTTTCTGTATCCAGAAGTCTTTCTTTAAACTCTGGTTCATCAGGGTGAGCTTTGACAGAATTGCTTCTTTTGTGATTTTTACAGGAACCTCGCTGACAGGAACATGCCCCGTGACTACACCGACACGGATGTCCTCACTAACCAAAAACATCAGAGAGTCCGGTGAATTTGTTTTTGCCTGAATATATTCCGTATGGCCGGCGAAATTGAAAGTATCACTCTGAATATTGTGTTTATTGATAGGCGCAGTAACCAGTGCATCGGTTTTACCGGCCAGTAGATCATCTAATGCTCTTTCGAGAGAAATGAATGCATATTTTCCTCCGGTTTCCGTTGTCATGCCCAGCTCAATCCGAACATCTTCCTCCCAGCAATTAATCATATTCGGGCGTTTATCGTGGGCCTGTTCCGGACTATTAATTACATTAAAGCTGAAATCATTGATGTCCAGTGCTTTTCGGTGAAATGAAGCTACTTTGGTATGCCCGTATACTATAGGTGTACAATAATCCAGTATCCGGTTATCCATCAAGGTTTTGATGATGACTTCTAATCCAATACCGTTTACATCACCTATTGAGATCCCGATTTTAATTTTATCGCTCATTCCTTCTTTCCCGTTTATAAAATAATTAACGCAAAATAAATACTTTAATCTCAAACTCCAATTAAGTCTAAGTAATTGATGGTTGACAATTGACAATGAAAGGAATTCCAATCTTAATGAACTATCAAAAGAGTTGTATTAATAGGTTTTAAGTTTTAATTATCATCGTTGATTAAGAAACCCTTACACTGGAGTTCGACCTCATTGACAAACAGACAAATCAACACATCGACAAATTCATTTGCTCATTTGCTCATTCTCTCAATTTGCTCATTCTCTAACCTCATTTTTCCGTAATTTGCGCCAAATACAACTGGTATGAGTTTAGTAAAAGCGAAGAAATATCTCGGACAACATTTTTTAACGGATAAGAATATTGCGGAAAAGATTGTGAACAGTCTTCAGGCAAAAGATCAATATAAGCAGGTGCTTGAGGTTGGTCCGGGTATGGGTATACTTTCAGATTTTTTATTGAACAAAACCGAATGGGATACTTTTCTCATTGACATTGATACTGAATCATATGATTTTTTGAAGAAAAAATACCCTCAGCTCGGAGAGAGACTCATTAACGGTGATTTTCTTGAACTCGATTTTAAATCCGTCTTTCCAGGAAAACTGGCTGTTATCGGTAATTTTCCTTATAATATTTCTTCGCAAATTCTTTTCAAGGTTTTGGATAACCGTGATCAGGTATCTGAGGTGGTTGGGATGTTCCAAAAGGAAGTTGCTGAACGTTGTGCTGAAAAGCCGGGAAGTAAAGAATACGGTATTTTAAGTGTATTTCTACAGGCATATTATAAAGTAGAATATCTCTTTTCAGTTAAGCCGGGAGTGTTTAATCCACCGCCAAAAGTTACCTCAGCAGTTATCAGGTTGACCAGAAATGAAGTGGATAAACTCGATTGTGATGAAAAATTGTTCTGGTTGGTGGTTAAGGCAGGATTTAATCAAAGACGCAAAACCTTGAGAAATGCATTATCATCTCTAATTCCTAAGGAAGCCGTTTGCCAGGATCCGGTGCTCGATTTAAGAGCAGAACGCCTGAGCGTAAATGATTTTGTAAAACTGACCAATCTGGTCTCCTCATTAAGAAAGTAGCTTAATAATGATTAAAAAGATACTTATAGCAGACCATCTGCATCCTGTTTTTAAGGAAGAACTAGAAAAGCTGGGTTTTGAATGCGATAATATGCCTCAGATCAGCAGGGAAGATACGCTCAAAATTCTTCCGGAATATATGGGAATTGCAATCAGGACCAAATTTCAGATTGACAGAGAGATTATTGATGCCGGAAGCAATCTAAAGGTGATTGCACGTGCCGGTGCAGGAATGGATAATGTAGATGAAGCGTATGCAAAGTCGAAAGGGATATTTTGTATCAATGCTCCTGAAGGTAACCGGGATGCAGTAGCAGAACATATGATAGGAATGCTGCTTTCTTTGCTTAATAACTTGCGTAATGCCGATATGGAAGTCCGCAATGGTATCTGGAACCGGGAAGGTAATCGTGGCCGGGAGTTAAAAGGCCAGACAGTGGCGGTTATTGGTTACGGTAACAACGGACAAATGATGGCGCAGAAACTTTCAGGCTTTGGAGTCAGGGTTATTGCATATGATAAGTATAAAACTGGATTCAGTGATTCATTTGTTAAGGAGGTAAGTATGGAAGAGGTAGTGAAGCAGGCTGATATCGTGAGCTTTCATATTCCTTTGACTTATGAAACCAGGCAGCTTGTTAATGAAGAGTACTTGTTTCACTTTAAAAAGTCGGTTATTTTGCTGAATGCATCAAGGGGAGAGATTGTAAATACCGGTGCAGTTCTTGCAGCTTTGCGTTCAGGGAAGATTATTGCTGCAGGGCTGGATGTTCTGGAAGTAGAGAAATTTCCGGCACTTAATGAGCAAGCCTGGTTTAAAGAGCTCAAAGAAAGTCCGAATGTGTTGCTAAGTCCACATATAGCCGGCTGGACTCATGAATCCTACAGGAAAATATCAGAAGTGCTTGCTGAAAAGTTTAGTGTATTGATACCCCAACTTTCTGATTGATTCTGTAATTTGTTCTTTTTCAAATCCGGATTTGAAAAGAGAAATTTGGAAATCTGAAATCAAAAATATTATCTTCGTGTTGATACGAGCAAGACTATATTGGCTTAGGCCGACATAGTCTTGTTTGTTTTTTAGAGTTAACCATAATAAACTGTGTGAGATATGACGGAAGTAACTTATTATACCAAAGAGGGATTAGAGAAACTAAAAGAGGAGTTGCATTTATTGAAAACTGAAGGTCGTGCTCAGATATCAAAGGCAATTGCAGAAGCCAGAGATAAGGGTGATCTTTCAGAAAATGCTGAGTATGATGCTGCAAAAGAAGCTCAGGGTCATCATGAATCTAAAATAGCCAAACTTACTAATGTGCTGGCTAATGCACGATTGATTGATGAATCTAAGCTGGATACTTCAAAGGTACTTGCTTTATCTATTGTCAAAATAAAGAATATAAATAACGGTGCCACTATGACTTATCAGCTGGTTTCTGAATCAGAAGCTGATCTTAAGTCGGGTAAAATATCAGTCAAATCGCCGATTGCGCAGGGTTTGTTGGGTAAGACTGTTGGCGACAGAGCTGAAATAGCTGTTCCTGCCGGTAAAATTGAATTTGAGATTATCGAGATCAGCAGGTAATTAATTTTCATTTGGATTAAATAGAATAACATGGAATCAATCTTCTCAAAAATTGTATCAGGCGATATTCCTGCTCATAAAGTGGCAGAAACCCTTGAATATCTGGCTTTTCTGGATATCAATCCGCTTACTGAAGGACATCTTCTGGTTATACCCAAGCAGGAGGTTGATTACATTTTTGATCTTGACAGTGAAGCCTATGTTGGTCTGATGATGTTTGCTCAGATTGTAGCTAAAGGTCTTAAAAGAGCTATTCCCTGCGAGAGAATTGGTGTAAGCGTGATAGGGCTGGAAGTTCCCCACGCTCATATCCACCTGATCCCAATCAATAACATGGATGACATGAATTTCAGCAGGCCCAAGTTGAAACTTAGTGATGAGAAACTGGCTGAGATTGCGGAGAAAATTCGCGAGCAGCTTTAAGTGCTTATTTTTTTATCCTTTTCTGATTGTCTTTAACAAAGGCATCCCAGCCGGAATAGCTTTTTTTGCCACCATCAGTACTGATTTTCTGAAATGAATGGCAGACAGCTACTGCAAGTCCGTCTGTTGCATCGAGAAATTCAGGGGTTTCGGTAAACTTTAACAGTGTTTTCAGCATAGCTGCAACCTGTTCCTTGGATGCATTTCCGTTTCCTGTAATGGACTGCTTGATTTTTCTTGGTGAATATTCAAAAATTGGCAGGCTGCGTGATAATGCAGCTGCCATTGCAACGCCCTGTGCCCGACCCAGCTTCAGCATCACCTGAATGTTCTTTCCGTAAAACGGAGCTTCAATGGCCAGACAATCAGGTTTATACTGATCGATAAGTACTATAGTTCTTTCGAAGATATGTTTAAGCTTAAGCGGATGGTCATCCAAATGATCGAGTTTCACAATACCCATGCACTCCAGATTTAGACTGTTTTTGACTTCTCTGACAATGCCATATCCCATCACACTGGTTCCGGGGTCAATACCCAGAATAATTCTCTCATTTGATTTCTCTTTCAACATCTTTTGCAATATTAAGAATTTGGCTTCTTTTTAGCTTTATGTATGATTGTATCTGAAAGTATAAATACTCAGCAGCTTTTGCTTAACATTGCATAAAAATAAAAATTGAATTCCCGGACCAAGAGTTTTATAAGTATTTGTATCAAGATCATTATCATAGGTCTTGCTTTCAGCTATATATTTAAAAAACTCAACGACAATCAAAACATCAATGATTTCAGGGTGCTTTTGGGCGGCTTATCAGCTGAGAGGATATGGATTGTTTTGCCCATAGTGGTCCTGCTGATGTTTTTGAATTGGTTTCTTGAAGCTTTAAAATGGAGATACCTCATTCAAAGAATTGAAAACATTAGTATATGGAGGGCTGTGGAGTCGGTTTTTTGTGGCCTTACCTGGGCGATTTTTACTCCAAACAGAATAGGTGAATATGGTGGCAGGGTGTTGTTTCTTTCGCCGAGGAAAAGGATAATGGGGGCAGTTGCGATGAGTATAGGAGCTTTCGGACAATTGGTTGTAACCAATGTTATGGGTGCTCTGGCTTTGTTTTGGTTCTTGTTAAGTTTTACAGACTTGGAATCATTTGTTCTTTTGGGTATTGGGGTTCTGATAGTTGTTTTCTGCGGATTTTTTCTGCTGTTTTATTTTAATATCTATTGGATAGATGGTCTGTTATCGCGGATAAGCTTCATGCAGCGGTTCAAACGTTTTTTTGTAATCTTTTCCAAATACAATAAATCAGAGTTATCCAGAATAATGATTTACTGTATTTCGCGTTTTATGATATTTACCACTCAGTATTATCTCGTTATTCATTTACTGGTTTCTGATATTAGGGCCCTGGATATTATCATGATTGTTTTTATTCTATATTTTGTTCAATCTGTAATTCCTTCGATAAATTTGTTTGATGTTGGCGTAAGGATGAGCGCAGCAGGTTATTTCTTTGCATTTGTTACCGATCAGGAATTGGCAATAATGGCTTCAATCGCGTTTATTTGGCTGCTAAATTTAATTATTCCGGCTATTTTGGGTTCGGTATTCGTATTAAAACTTAAATTCTTTGATAGTTCTTCTAATTAGTATTCTCGTTCTGATTACCAGCTTAGTTTATCTGGCTCTGATGCTGTTTCTTCGGTCGGGATGGAATAAGATTGCATTATTCGTCCCGGAGAGTAAACACTTCAAAACCAATGTCAGCGTCATAATCGCAGCCCGCAATGAGGAAACCAATATTGACAAAACTATCTCTGACATCCTTTTACAAGATTATCCGGCAGAACTTTTTCAACTCATTGTTGTTGACGACCATTCCACCGACCGGACAGCAGATATTGTACAAACCTATGCTTCGAGAGGGGTAAAACTAATCAGACTTAATGAAGGCAAGAGTTTAAACTCATATAAGAAGAAAGCCATTTCTGAAGCAATCAAATTTTCAGATGCAGAGCTTATAGTTAGCAGCGACGCTGATTGCAGGATGGGCTCAGGGTGGTTATCTGCAATTGTGAGTCTATATGAATCAGGTGATTATAAATTAATATCTGCACCGGTAGCTTATTTTCAGGAAAGAAACAGTTTCGAGAAGGCGCAAAGTTTTGAATTTTCATTTTTGATAGGTCTGGGAGCTGCTGGATTTGGAAACAACATACCATCTACCTGTAATGGTGCTAATCTCGCCTATCGAAGAGATGTTTTTTATGAATTAAAGGGATTTCAGGGGATCGATGATCTGGCTTCAGGTGATGATGAATTGTTTTTGCATAAAGTGGCAAAGGCATATCCTGAGAAAATTGCATTCTGTAAATCAATTGAAGCAATGGTTTACACACATGCTCAATCCAGTCTCGGTAGTTTTATTCAGCAAAGAAAGCGCTGGGCTTCAAAAAGTACCCGTTATAAAGAAAAGCGTATCGTTATACTTGGAATATTTGCCTGGTTATACAATTTGTTATTTATTTTTAATGCTTTAGCAGGCTTTTTGAATCCTGTTTTCTGGCAATTATGTTTGTTCAGTTTGTTGTTTAAAATGTTTTCAGAGATGCTTTTTATGGTTCCTATAAGTAGTTTTTTCAGAAGAAAGGAATTGCTTTGGTATCTGCCGGTGATAAGTGTAATTCATATTTTTTATCTGATTTTCATAGGAATCGCCGGTAATTCCGGAAAATATAGTTGGAAGGACAGAATGGTGAGATGAAAAATTCTGCGACAGTTCAGGTCTTCAGCAGGGGACAATCTGACTAATCATTTTATCCTCAAGATGCTTTTTTTGTCTGAGTAAATAACTGTCGGGTAACATAGCTTTAACGCAAAGCTAATTGTGAGAATGCCCTTTATCCTTTTAAATTTGCGTAATTTAGTTAAATTAGAGCGAAAGAACTCCCAAAATCTCAGCATTGTCAGATAAAGAAATTTCAGTAAAAGGTGATGAAAAAGAGTTGATTCAACTTCTGCTCAAGCGACAGGCGGAATTAAACTCTCTGCTTGAGATTACCCAGGCAATTAACAAAGACAGTTCATCTTTTTTGCTTTTTGAAATGCTTGAAGTGATTCTCAATGTTCATCTCAAGATTGGTAAAATAAGACTTTTGATCCGTGAGGGAGAGCATTTTTATTGTGCCACACGTTTTGGAGGTGAGTTTGAAAATGCAAAAGTACTTCAGCAAACCTGTCAGGCACTCACTAATTATAAGGATATCACTTCCCTGAAGTTTAATGCTGATCCTTTATTGAATAACTACGATTATTTTGTTCCTGTTTTTCATAAGGATGAATTTCTGGCTTTTGTACTGATTGGTGAACTCAAGACCGGGCAGAATTTATTGAGCAACGACCTGAATTTTGTTCAGACACTGATTAATGTAATTGTTGTAGCCCTTGAGAATAAAAAGCTATTCAGGGAGAGGGTTGAAAGAGAGAGGTTACAGCGGGATATGGAGTTGGCTGTAGAAGTGCAGGGGATGCTGATTCCAAGAAGTTTACCTAAAGGGGGATCTCTGGAGGTCGGGGCAACCTATCTGCCAAATCAGAATATTGGAGGTGATTATTTTGATTTTATTGAAACCAGACCTAATGAATATCTTTGGTGTATTGCTGATGCATCCGGAAAGGGGGTTTCTGCCGCATTATTAATGGCTAATCTTCAGGCAAGTCTCAGAGCATGGGCTTCTGTTGAGGATGATCTGGTGAAAATAATTAGAAGACTAAATGAGATCGTAGTTTCCAATACCAACGGAGAACGCTTCATTACCTTGTTTCTGGGCCTTTATAATGATCTGACCAGAGAATTAAAATATATCAATGCCGGACATAATCCGCCCATCATACTGAAGGATGGTGAAGTTAAATTTTTAAAAGAGGGCACGACCATAATCGGAGCATTTGACAACTTACCCAAAATTGCTGTTGGGCAGGAAATTCTGACTCCCGGCAGTATTGTGTTTAATTACACCGACGGCTTGGTTGAGAGTGACGATGAGGGCGTTTATATATCTGATGAGGATTTGATCGGCTTTTTACAGAACAATCAGCATCTGCCGGTTGATAATCTGAATGAGAATATTTTGCGGGATCTGCAGACTTCGAATTCAGCTAAAATGAACTCAGACGATATTACTATACTGACTATTCGTGTGAGGTAGTTCATTACATCGATTTTAATTTTGGCAAATGCTCTCATCTTTTTATCAGTCTGAACTTATTGAAGCCGGTTGTGACGAAGCCGGGAGAGGCTGTTTAGCAGGGCCCGTTTTTGCCGCAGCAGTTATATTGCCCAGGGATTTTTCACATCCTGTGCTGAATGATTCGAAAAAGCTCAAAGAGAAAGATCGCTTTAAACTGAGAGAACTTATTGAGAAACAGGCCCTGTCTTTTGCAGTGGGCATGGTTGATCATCATGAGATTGACAGAATTAATATTTTAAATGCATCGTTTAGTGCCATGCATCTTGCACTCGATCAGCTTAATATCCGTCCGGGCTTAATTCTGGTTGATGGTAATCGCTTTAAACCTTATCAGAGTCTTCCGCATCAATGCATTGTGAAAGGAGATGGGAAATTCTACTCTATTGCTGCAGCCTCAATTCTGGCAAAAACCTATCGTGACGAATATATGCTGAGAATTTCGGATCAATATCCTCAGTATGGATGGGAAATAAACAAAGGTTATCCAACTTCAAAACACCGTAGCGCTGTAATGGTATATGGACTATCGCCCTACCATAGAAAAAGCTTCAGAATCAGTGATCCGCAATTAAGTTTGCCTTTGTAATTATCCTTTTTGCGATGACAAATTTAAAGTCATCATTTAATCGTTTTTAATTACTTTTGCCGCAGCCATTAAGGTCCTCCTGATTATGAAGAATGTTGCTTTAAATGATACACACATCGCACTTGGTGCAAAGATGGTGCCTTTTGCCGGTTTCAATATGCCGGTACAATACAGTGGAATAAATATTGAACACGAAACGGTTCGTAAGGGAGTAGGGGTGTTTGATGTCAGCCATATGGGCGAGTTTATCTTAAAGGGAGAGGGCACTCTTGATCTGATTCAGCGAGTGTGCTCCAATGATGCATCCAGGCTTTTTGATGGCAAAATACAATATTCCTGTCTGCCTAATGAAGAGGGTGGTATTGTAGATGACCTTCTGGTTTACCGTATCGACGAAAAAACCTATCTTTTAGTGGTAAATGCATCGAATATAGAAAAAGACTGGAACTGGATTTCTAAATACAACACCGGTGGTGTGGAGATGAAAAATATTTCTGACCAGACTTCTTTACTTGCAATTCAGGGGCCTAAAGCAGCTCAGGCTTTACAGAGCCTGACCGATGTGGATCTTGCATCAATGGAGTATTATACGTTTAAAAAAGGAGTATTTGCAGGAGTTGAGAATGTACTGATCTCTGCAACCGGATATACCGGAGCAGGAGGTTTTGAACTTTATTTTGATAAGGAACACTCTCAGCATATGTGGGATTCTATTTTCAAAGCAGGTGAGCCGTATGGAATTAAACCGATCGGCCTGGCTGCACGCGACACCCTCAGACTTGAAATGGGATTCTGTCTTTATGGTAATGATATTGATGATACCACTTCGCCTATTGAGGCAGGTCTTGGCTGGATCACCAAGTTTACCAAAGACTTTGTGAATTCGGAGAACCTCGCTGCACAGAAGCAGAATGGAGTCCAGCGTAAACTGGTTGGTTTTGAGATGATAGAGCGTGGTATTCCGCGTCATGATTATGAGGTAACAGATGCAGAGGGTAATCTGATCGGGAAAGTAACCTCCGGAACTCAATCACCATCATTGCAAAAGGCAATTGGAATGGCATATGTGAAAACAGAATTTTCAAGAGAAGGATCCGAAATTTATATCAAAATCCGCGATAATAAAATATTGGCAAGAGTAGTAAAAATGCCATTTAAATAATTCCCAGCTGCCAGTATTTTAGAATGAAAACACGCAACCTGGAAGTATGTCTGACACCGGCATTGCTTCATTTACATGACATTAAAGATAGTATTGTTGTTGTTATTGATATTTTCAGAGCTACATCCTCTATTTGTTATGGTATAGATAACGGTGCCGAAGCTATCATTCCGGTAGCAACTATTGAAGCCTGCAAATCCTATAGCCATTCTGATTTTCTTCTGGCTGCAGAGCGGAATGGGGAAGTTGTGGAGGGGTTTGACTTTGGGAATTCTCCCTTTTCATATACTTCAGAAAAGGTGGCAGGTAAAACAATTGTGTTGACAACAACCAACGGAACACATGCAATAAATATGTCTCGTGGTGCTAATAAGATTGTTATCGGTTCTTTTTTAAATTTAGAGGCTTTGTGCGACTGGATTAAAACTCAGCCCAATAATGTTTTACTTTTATGCTCGGGATGGAAGGATAAAGTTAATCTGGAAGATACCTTGTTTGCAGGAGGAGTAGTGCATCATTTGAAAAATGAAGCATATAACCTTGATGATGCGGGTATTGCTTCTGAGGATCTTTATATTATGGCAAAGGATGACCTGAGAACCTATCTGAAGAAAACTTCTCACAGTGAGCGTTTGAAAAAACTTGGTATAGAAGAAGATATTAAATTCTGTTTGAATCTGAATGTTACTAAAAGTATCCCCGTGCTGGATGGTGAACGATTAATAAAAATGTAATTTTAATCATCTGTTCTTAGAAGAGAAACCCGATAAGACTTTTTCTACTCAAGACATCAGATTTTCTTAAAACAGGGGTAGTATTCCTTATTTTAGTTTTGCATTGTTTTTATGTCTGTCCGCATCCCGGATGTTTTTCTTCTCGAGATTTTTTTTCATGGCTTCAGTCAAGTTGATACCGGTTTGATTGGCCAGGCAAATCAACACAAAAAGAACATCAGCCATTTCATCCCCAAGATCATGGCTTTCATCTGATTTTTTGAAAGACTGCTCGCCATATTTTCTTGCCATGATACGAGCTACCTCCCCGACCTCTTCCATCAGTATAGCTGTATTCGTCAATTCATTAAAATAACGTACTCCTGTTGTTTTGATCCATTGATCTACAGTTTCCTGAGCTTCCTCTATTGTCATGTCCTTATTCTTTTGCTTTGGTGTCGATACAAATTGTCACAGGGCCATCGTTGATCAGACTGATTTGCATATCCGCGCCAAAAATACCTGTCTGAACTTTTTTGTCACTCAGCTTTTCCAGTTCCAGAATCATTTTTTCATACATAGGATTCGCAAATTCAGGTCTGGATGAACGGGTAAACCCCGGACGATTTCCTTTTTTTGTGGAAGCAAACAAAGTAAACTGACTGACCAATAAAATACTTCCATCAATGTCTGTTATAGCTTTGTTCATTAATCCATTTTCATCTGAGAATATTCTCATGTTATAGATTTTTTGGGCCAGCCAGACAAGATCTTCATCTGTATCACTATCTTCAATTCCTAGCAATACCAAAAGACCCTGTCCGATTTCGCCGCTTATCTTTCCTTCTACTTTACATGAAGCACTGCTTACTCTTTGTATTACTGCTCTCATTTTATGCTCTTGTATCGTTATCGTGATAAATGCTTAGGTAGCTTTCGTATCTGGAAACTTCGAACCTGCCTTCATTCAGTGCCGAAAGTACGGCACATCCGGGTTCATTGACATGCCTGCAATTATGAAAACGGCAATCCCCCATCAACTTTCTTATTTCAGGGAATAATCTTCCGAGTTCCTGTTTTTCAATATCGAAGATTCCCAGTTCACGTATTCCGGGAGTATCTATTAAATATCCGCCAAAAGGAAGTTCAAACATTTCGGCAAATGTTGTGGTATGCTTTCCCTTATCGCTCCAATCAGAAATTTCTGCGGTTTTAAGCTCTTTGCCCGGCAGCAGGGCATTAATCAGGGTAGATTTACCTACACCCGAATGCCCGCTCACCAGAGTTACTTTGCCCTTTAACAATGCCCTGATCTGATCTATATTAGTTTCTTTTAGAGCAGATACGCTATAGCATGGGTAACCGGCAGTTTCATAAATCCTTTGATATTCTTTAAGGATTTCAATGCCTTCATCGCTGAAAAGATCAAGTTTATTGAAAATTAGTTTGGCAGGGATATCGTATGCTTCTGCCGTAACAAGAAAACGGTCGATGAACCCAAGAGATGTACGTGGAGATGCAAGGGTAACGATTAGAAATGCCTGGTCCAGATTGGCAGCAATAATTTGTGCCTGTTTTGAGAGATTTACCGATTTGCGGATAATATAGTTTTTCCGGGGTTTCAGAGCCTTGATTATCCCTGTTTCCTGATCCGGCTCAGGTTCTATTTCTACATGATCACCTACAGCAACAGGATTTGTTGTTTTGATATCAAGAGTTCTGAATTTACCCTTAATACGGCAGTTTATCGTTTTACCCTCCTCGGTTAAAACTTCGTACCAGCTTCCTGTTGATTTAATGACCAGTCCTTGCATAGAATATGTAAAGATAAAAGCTTGATTACGTAATCAATAATTAAGAACCTTGTTTGTTATCGTTATTTTAAAAAATGATCTTTTTTTAAAATAACTTATCAGTTATTTGCTAATCCGGAAATAAAAACCGTAATTTACGCCACATAAAAAAGAAATGATTACTAGTCTTTATACCACAACAACAACTACAACCACCACGCTGATGCATGGGGAAGGTAATTGTATGGTGTAAATTAACATAAAAACATCAAAAACGCCTTCCTCCGATAATGGGGAAGGCGTTTTTTTTTACCAAAAAAGGAAATAGCTAAAAATGAATTGGTTGCACAGATATCAGTTTGAATAACAGGTTAAATGCATCCAGATATTCAACATTAAAAAGAATAAACAGAATACGAATGAAAGTTTTAAAATTCGGGGGGACCTCAGTAGGATCAGTAGAATCGATCAGTAAGTTATTGCAGATTATTGAAAAAGAACAGGCAAATTCCGGAAATCCGGTGGTTGTTCTTTCAGCTATGAGCGGTGTCACGAATCTGTTGTCGTCTATGGCTGATAAAGCCGCAGAGGGAGGAAGTTTCAGCAATGAACTTAAGGAACTTGAGGAACGTCATTTTCATGTGATTAAGGAATTACTAGCTGTATCCAGGCAGAATCCGGTATTTACGAAACTCAGAATTCTTTTTAATGAACTTGAAGATCTGCTTCAGGGAGTAATGATTCTTCGCGAGCTTACTCCCAGAACACGCGATCTGGTATTGAGCTATGGAGAGCGTTGCTCTACGTTCATGATCAGTAAAATTGCAGGACAAAATTCTGATAATGATGCCTATATCAATGCTGCCGATGTCATTAAAACTGACAGTACTTTCGGACAGGCAAGGGTGAATATGGAGCTTAGCGAGATTTTGATCCGGGATGCCTATGAGAAAAATAAGTCAAAAGTTATGTTCGTTACCGGATTTATCGCCAGCAACGATGAGGGTCGTATCACAACTTTAGGAAGAGGTGGAAGCGATTATACAGCCGCTATTTTCGGTTCTGCATTGAATGCCGAGGAAATTGAGATCTGGACTGATGTGAATGGTATGATGACTGCAGATCCAAGAATGGTTAAGAAGGCATTTTCATTACCCGAACTCTCTTATACTGAAGCGATGGAATTATCCTTCTTTGGGGCTAAGGTTATTTATCCGCCTACTATGATTCCGGCCTTTATGAAGAAAATTCCGATAGTGATCAGGAATACTTTTGAACCTGAATTTCCCGGTTCTGTGATTCGTCATAATTGCGAAAATTCTGATCTTGCTATTAAGGGTATTTCTTCTATCAATGATATCAGCATCATTAATATTGAGGGAAGTGGTATGGTTGGAAAGGCCGGCTTTAGTGGAAGGTTGTTTTCCTTGCTTGCCCGTGAGCAGATTAATGTAATCCTGATTACCCAGTCTTCATCTGAGCACAGCATTACTTTTGCTATTCATCCTTCTGATGCCGAAAGAGCGCAGAAATTAATTGAGCAGGAGTTTGAACTTGAACTTCTTGCCAAGAAGATTGAAGCACCGGTATTTGAACAGGGGCTTTCGGTTCTGGCAATTGTTGGT
>Ga0208492_1000394_pt1 | contig 38148 bp, 33 predicted proteins | sample Subbioar_CSW14AB_FD_184820 | JGI IMG/M metagenome (GOLD analysis project Ga0208492, IMG submission 184820) | Serpentinite rock and fluid subsurface biosphere microbial communities from McLaughlin Reserve, California, USA - CR12Mar_CSW14AB (SPAdes) | ecosystem: Environmental > Terrestrial > Deep... | reverse complement strand
GCCGTGCCCGGCGAAGCAAGCTAGGCTGTTGCGCAAACGCCCTGCCAATCGTATGTACCAATTGGTATCATAGAGGAGTCGGCCACATGCACGCACGCACCTCCGGCCTGGTTCTGCTCGCGGCCCTGCTGGCCGCCTGTGCTGCTCCGCAACCCGTTGAATCCCGGCAGGAGGCGCGCACCCGCCCGAACATCATCGTCATTATCGCGGACGATCTGGGCTATGGCGATACCAGCGCCTATGGCAGCACGCTCATCAAGACGCCCAACCTCGACGCCATGGCGGCGGATGGCGTGCGCTTCACACGCGGCTATGTCAGCCACCCGGTCTGTGCGCCTTCACGGGCTGCGCTTCTCACCGGACGTTATCAGGAACGCTTTGGCTACGAGTTCAATCCCGTTGGCCGTGATCGCGAAGGCGGCGTCGATATCCGCGAGACCATGGCGCCCGCGCTGATGAAACAAGCGGGCTATCGCACCGGCATGATCGGCAAGTGGCATCTTGGCCAGTCACCCGGCTATCACCCGCTCGATCGTGGCTTTGAGGAATATTTTGGCGTCCTCGCCGGCGCTACCAGCTTCATGCTCGACATGAAGGAGGGCGACGACGCCTATGTGCCGCCGGGATCGGAAACCAGCACGCGTACCCCCGGCAGTTTCGACGAGTCCGTGACGCTGACGCCGGTCGAAGAGATGCGCCAGATGCGGCTCAAGGCGCCTGTCTCACGCGGCCGGGAGGTCGTGGACGAACCAGCCTATCTCACCGAAGCGTTCACGCGGGAGGCGGTTGATTACATCGGGCGACACAAGGACGAGCCGTTCTTCCTCTATGTCGCATACAACGCGCCGCACACGCCGCTGCAGGCAACGAAGACGTATCTCGACCGCTATCGGCATGTCCCAGATCGCGGCCAGCGCATCTATGCCGCGATGGTCTCGGTGCTCGATGATGGCGTCGGCGCCTTGCGCCGCAAGCTTGCAGCGGAAGGCATCGCTGACAACACGCTTGTCCTCTTCCTCAGTGACAATGGCTGCGCGGCCTATGTTCTCGGCGCCTGCACCAACACCCCGCTCAGCGGCTTCAAGGGTGAACACCTCGAAGGGGGTGTTCGTGTGCCCTACATCGCCAGCTGGCCGGGCACGCTGCCGGCAGGCAAGATCGATGAGCGCATCGTCTCTTCGCTGGACATCCTGCCGACATCGCTGACCCTCGCCGGCGTCAAACCACCCGCCAATCTCGACGGGCAGGATATCATGCAGCTCTATGCCTCCGGCGTGACAGTCCCACGGCGCAAGCTCTACTGGCGCGCCGGCCCGACACAGGCCGTGATCGACGGCGCGTCGAAACTCTGGGTGTCGGAAACCTTGGAGGCTGATGGATCGGCCGGCAAACACACAATGCTGTTCGATCTTGCAAAGGATCCCACCGAGAAGACAAATATCGCCACGCAGAATGCCGCCGAAGTCCAGCGTCTCGGCAAGCTGTTCGATGCCTGGTCCGCCACCATGACTGACCCGCAATGGCCCAGCAGGCGCCAGGCCGTCCGCGAATACGATGGCAAGAAGCTGAAGGTCTATAACTAGACCTGCCTGCCTCCACCCGTGATGCCGAGGGAAGGCGGTGCTGCCGACCTGACTTGAACACGTGCACACGGAATGACGTCATTCCGAGTGTCGTGGGACATGGTCTCTCGTGACGCTGAAGGCCATGAAAGAGTTGGCCAACACATCCGCGCTCGATGTGAGATCTCCAAAATGAGATTCTCCCATGACCTCAAGTCATCCGGAGCTTCCAGTTGCGGCGCCTCTCCAGGAAGATTGAGTCTGGCCACCGCACGCCAGTTCGGCGCTGTGCTGCAATAGATCCGAAACGCATCGATCGCGTTGTCGGATGTTGCCCCCTGTTTCCCATCGTTTCCGAAATTCTCGCAGAAATCCCCGAGGCGTTGCGTCCCCTGTTCGTCTCAATTTTCGCTTCATAGCTTGGGGCTGATCTGGAACAGGCGGCCGCAGGAAACTCACCAAGCGCAACATAGACATGCTCCTGGCGACGAAAGATCGTCGTCTCGTCTTTGACGAGGACCTTCCGAGGTTTGGCCTCAGTCTGGCGCCGTCAGGCAGGAAGACATTCATCGCTCAGTATCGCGTGGGCGGTGGCCGCAGCGGCCGGCAGCGCAGGGTGTCTCTCGGGGTCTTTGGTACGATTTCACCAGGGAAGGCGCGTATCGAAGCAAAGACGATTTTGGCCCGCGCCCATCTTGCCGATGACTTTGCGAACCAGCGCGAGAAGACTCACAACTCAAGAACTGTGAGCGACCTGATTGGCGAATGGTCCACGGACGGAGCGCTCGTCAATCGACGCACTGGCACAAGACGCCAGCAGGTCAACATCAACAACGACATCGCGCTGGCCAATCATCACTTTAGCCTCTGAGGGGTGGCCGCACGCTGGAAGGCCTGTCTCAAGAGGACATACAGCAGCTGCGCACCCGCATCGCCGCTGGCGAGTCCAGAATGACACGACCAGAGCGTCGACGTGGCAAGATCAATGTCACCGGTGGGGAGGGAACTGCAACACGAACAATCCGACTATTCTCCTCAATCCTCTCTTGTGCGGTCGATAAAAAGCTGATCCCTCGCAATCCCGCTTTGGGCGTAACGCTGCTGCCGGGCGCCCAGCGACATCGCTATCTGACGCCGGACGAACTCCACCGATTGGGGAAGATCCTCGAACAGCCCGCGCCGACACCGAAAGCAGGAATGGCTGCCCCCATCCTGCGTCTGCTCCTTCTGACCGGCGCACGGCGCGGGGAGATCGAAGCGCTAAACTGGTCCGAGGTCGATTTCAACTTGGGGATGCTGTGCAAGACGACCGGCGAGACTGGCGCAAAGATGATACCACTGGCCCAAGTTGCAATCGAAACCCTCGAAAACCAAAGGCGCTGGCTCGATCGCAACTGCCCGTGGGTTTTCCCTGCGTATCGAGGTGAGGGACATTTCGACGGCCTCAACAAGGAATGGCGACGCATCCGCAAACTTGCCGGGATCGAAGATGTGCGAATCCACGATCTCAGACACACATTCGTGTGCGTGTGCGTGTGTGTGTGCGTGTGCGTTGGCGTTGGCAGCGGGATCGGTCTGCCGCTCATCGGAGAGATCCTCGGGCATCGCCAGGCCTCGACGATGCAACGCTACGCTCACCTGGCTGACGACGTTGGAAGACAGACGGCATAGGCGACTGGACAAGGTCTCGTCCTACAGAGGTTGCGAAACAGAAGCCGCACGTGCAGCAGGCGCCTCTTCCACGCTCAGAGCCTGGTGGGACTTCCGCACCCCTGCCCATCGCGCTGCGATCTACGGAGCGACCCTGGCGGTCTTCTCTAGCCTGTCGGTCGAAGCGCGTAAGGGTGACCGACTGTGAGGGGAGGCGGATCAGGTTCACCTGTGCCGTCTTGTGGGATGTGGATCGCATGCTTGACGCCAGGTTTCAGCAAACTGGCTTCGTTGAGCCAGATATTCGGAGCAACGCCATTGCTGTCAGTATCGGTTTCAACGATGAGGCCTGCCACGAGAGACCCAGCGGCTGGCATCGCGCGTTTGTCCCAGAGTGTCTCGGAGCTGCTTCCAGGCTCAACGGCGCTTCGGAATCATGACCCAGCGCGAGGGCCGGCGCGCGCTGACTCTTGCGGTCCGCGCCCCGCCCCTCGCTGAACTCCCATGCCTTGGCCTGCGATATGGTCGACCCGGCCCGCACATCTGAGGCGCAACTTGCCTGGTCTCACCTAGCCGCAGGCATCGAAAGCCTACCTCGAAATGCTGCGCCTCTGGCGTCTCGAACAGCCTGCAGGGTGCGATTGCGTGCTTGGCTAGTGCCATGATTATGGTGGTACTTGTTGCGCCGCACCGAGCCAGTATGCGGACTGGTGAGGGAGGTCGGCGAGAGGTTCCGTAAAGGAATGTCCGGGGAGTCGAGGGAGAAAGACATCAAGGCGCAACCGCCTCAGGCAGCTGTGCGCGGTGCAGATTTTGCGCGCTTGCTGTTTGCGGTGATCATTGTCCAAGCCGTCTTCTGGATTTTCGTGAACCCCATCCTCTTTGCGCGGGGACACGCAAAACATGAGCGCTACGAACTCACTGATTTCCAGGCGGCAAGACTGGAAACACCCGACCGTGAAGGTCTTTCAAAAGCGGGCTTCGAGCCCATCGAGGGGCCAGGCTGGTATGCGTGCTGCGAGCCCGGCTACTGGGCGGTCAGGTTTCAAGTTGATGTTCCTGTGCTCCCTGAGCAAGGCATTGGTGTTATCCCGCAGATCGCCGCCGACAATGTCCAGGTTCTCGTCAATGGCACGCTGGTCATTGGCCGCGGCCGGATGGAACTCGGCGAGATCGACTATTTCGGCAACGACAAGCGAATTGAGTTCATTCCCTCCAGCGCATTTCGTCCCGGCAAGAACCAGGTCGACTACATCGCCGTGCGCGATGCCATGCCATACATTGATCTCGGGGATCCCGTGTTCGGGCGATTTGACGACATCACGTCGGCTTATGGCCTACAGGCATTTATGCTCGGGCCGTTCGAGTTCATCTGCGTCATCGCCGGCTTTGTGCTTACGGGCTTTGCGCTGGTTCTCCTGATCCAGTCGGAGGCAAAGGGCTTCGCGTTCGCCCTGGTCCTGCTCACCCTCTCGTGGACACTGAAGGCGCATCACTATGCCTGGCCTGAACCACCCTTCGGCGGCGCTACGCGCCTTTTCTACTACTTCATGGTGACGGGCCTTGTTCCCATTGCCTGGTTGAACTTTGCCGATCAGTGGACGGGGCGTCCCATCCGTTGGGTGGGTCTTGGGTGCATTGCGGCGGCCGTCATCATGGCTGGAGTGTTCGCCTACGCCTTATGGATCATGCCGGCAGGCGAAGGCTTTGATTTTGCGAGTTCGGCTCTCAATGCATTCGCCGCGATCCTGTTGGGCGTTACGCTTGTGCGATTTGCATGGCACGTCTATCGGCATGGCGACGATCGCACCTGGGAAGTTGCTATCTTCGTGCTGCTCCTGGTGCTGGCCGCAATCGAGTTCGCCTATGAATTCTTCGTGCAGGAAGCTACAGCGTATCTCAGTCGCACAACGCCCTTTCTGATCCTTGCGCTCGCAGTTGTCGTCTTCGCACGCAGCATCAGGCTCTTCCGGTCCGCAGACCAGATCAACCAGGTCCTGTCCGAGCGGCTTGCGCTTCGCGAGCGCGCGCTCACAGTCGCGCACGCACGTGAGCGCGACTACGTGCGCAGGCAAGCCCACAATGACGAGCGGCAGCGTATCCTGCGGGACATGCATGACGGGCTAGGCAGCCAGCTGATGTCGATGCTGCTCGCGGCGCGGCGTGGTGAATCCAAGCCGGATCAAATGGCCGAGGGCCTGCAATCCGTCATCGACGAAATGCGGCTCATAATTGCCTCCATGGATTCGGTTGGCGGATCTCTCTTTGCGGCGCTGACCCTGTTCAAGGATCGGATGACGCCACGCATCGAAGCTGCGGGGTTCAAGCTGGAATGGATCAATCGCTATGGCGCCGATTTTCCAGCCTACGGCCCTCGCCCGACGCTTCAGGTGTTCCGGATCCTCCAGGAGGCGGTTACCAATGCCCTGAAACATTCGGGGGGTGGGACGGTCCGTATCGTGATCGAAGCCAGGCAGGACAAGCCAGAGAGTGTGCGCATCTCGATCAGCGACGATGGCGTGGCTGTCAGCGGAGAAGAGCCCAGCCTCGTCGGGACAGGCCGGGGTCTTGCCAACATGCGCGCCCGCGCTCACGGGATCGGGGCAGGCCTTGAAATCACTTCCGATGGCAATGGCGTTTGCGTGACGCTGGATCTGCCGCCAAATGGTGAGCCAGCCAAGGAAGAACACCGTGAAGCGGGAATTGATCTTGAAGAGCAGGGGACTTCATGACCCCCGCTGAAAATGCACAGCCTATCGGCGACACACCGACGCGTAGGATCATGATCGTCGAGGACGATCCGATTGTCGCCGATCATTTCAAGGAGATCGTCCAGTCTTCGGGTTACCTGGAGCTTGTCGCGATCGCGCCCAGCCTTGCGGCGGCACGGGCTCACTTGGGCCTTGCGCCGCATCTTGTTCTGCTCGATGTCGGATTGCCGGATGGCAGCGGCCTCAGCCTCATCGCTGAATTGAAGGCGAACCGCGAAACCCTTGTGCTGATGGTGACCACCTTTGGCGATCGCGAGACGGTGGTCTCAGCCCTGTGCGCAGGAGCGGATGGCTATCTCCTCAAGGATTCCAACGCGGCAACCATACTGTCTGGGATCGAAGCGACCCTCGCTGGGGGATCTCCGGTCAGCCCCGCCGCGGCCGTCTATCTTCTCGATTCCCTGCGTGCGCCGCCCACAGCTCCTGTTGTCACAGATGTCGCTGGCGCATACCTCACGCCTCGCGAGATCGCGCTCCTCAAACAATTCGCTACGGGCGCCTCGTATAAGGAAGCGGCGCGGGCGTTGGACATCTCGCCACTGACAGTGGGCAACCACGTCAAGTCAATCTACCGGAAGCTTGCGGTGAATTCCCGTGGCGAAGCGGTCTACACGGCCATGCGCTCGGGCCAGCTCAAAGTCTGAAGACGACTGTGTGGGCCTGCCCGAAACAGGAGCGGCGGGACCGCTTCCTGTGGTTGAATTCTGACTCTGAATTTCAGACAAATTTGAAACAAATCATAGGCCTGCCATATCTATGGCGGTTGAGAGTCAAGCCGTCGCGATCGATGCTCCCCCGGACACTACCAGTCTGCGTAGAAGGGGTCGGCACGTGGCGAACATCATCGGAAACAATCAGGCAAACAACATCTTCGGCACGACTGTCGCCGATACAATCGAGGGGCGCGGCGGCGCCGACACGATCGATGGCGGTGATGGTGACGATTACATCGATGGTGGAAACGCCAACGACATCCTCTTTGGTGGCCGTGGCAACGATCGGCTCATTGGTGGCGATGGCAATGACCAGCTCAATGGTGGCGAAGGAGATGACATCCTCGAAGGGGGCTCAGGCACGGACTGGGCGAGCTTCGAGAACGGCGCGGCAATGAACGCCGACCTGACGACCGGGCTCGCGACCGGCCAGGGCAATGATACGATCACAGGCATCGAGAATCTGCGTGGCTCCAGCAACAACGACACGCTGAAGGGCAGCTCCGGCAACAACAACCTGCAAGGTGGCGCAGGCGCGGATCTGCTGATCGCAACGGCAGGCAGCGACGTTCTCAACGGCGGAGCCGATACGGACACGGCGAGCTTCTCGATCTTTACCGCAGGCGTCACAGCGAACCTCGCCACTGGCGCCTACAGCTCTTCCCTTGGCTCGGGGCAGCTTTCGGCAATCGAGAACCTGACCGGTTCGGCGCTGAATGACATCCTGACCGGCAACTCCCAGGCCAACACCATCAATGGCGGCCTCGGCAGCGACACCCTCAACGGCGCCGGCGGCGTCGACACCTTGAGCTATGTCGGTGTCCAGTCACACAACTTCATCGACCTTTCCACCGGCGTCGTCACGCAGCAGTGGAACGGCCTTGCGGTTGGGACAGACGCCGTCTCGAATTTCGAGAATGTCACAGGCGGGGATAATTTCGACCAGATCCGCGGTAGTGCGGGAAACAATGTCATCAACGGGGGCGGCTCTTCTGACGTGCTGCTCGCGAGCATGGGCATTGATCATCTTGACGGGGGGACGGGCGCGAACGACACGGTGGAGTTCTCCGGCGTAGGGGCTGTTAATGCCAGCCTTGCCAGCAACACCTACAGCATCAACAGCGCGAACTACGGGACGATGGCGAACATCGATCACCTCACCGGTGGGGCCTCGGGCGACACACTGACTGGTGATGGTGCGCGGAACTATCTGAGCGGTGGGGCTGGCGACGATTTGCTGACCGGCGGCGGCGGCAATGACGAGCTGTGGGGCGGGGCGGGCTCTGACCGTCTTGTCGCGGATGGCGGCGATGATCTCATGGTCGGCAACTATGATCGCCTCAACGGCTTTGGAGACAACGCCTCTGATATCTTCGAAATTCGCACCAATGCCGGATCTGTGACGATTTCAGACTTCAAGGTAGGCGTGGACAAGATCGATCTTACTGCCTTCGGTTTTGACCAGAACGGTGTCAGTCCTTACTGGACCGGCTCGGTGACGGCCAACACTGTGGACACCATCCTGACGCTCACCGGCATCAACAACGAGGTCGTCACGCTCCGGCTGCAAGGGGTCGCACAAGGGGAGGGGCTTGCTCTTTCTGACTTCATCGGCGGCAGTTCGAGCCTGATCCCTGTCAGCCAGTATCCGATGAATGGCGGCGATGGCTTCCATACCGTCACCACGCTCACGACGAGCAGCACCACCCAGACCATTCATGGCTTTGAGAACGGGCTTGACCAACTCGACATCTCGCAGCTGATCCAGAGCGGTTGGGGCGGTTATCTCAGCAACACGCAGGAGGGCTGGGCTGTCTTGAACTTCGAAGACGGCCAAGGCGGTGCGTTTGCAATCACGCTCGAAGGCGTCACGATCGCTCAGATCGATGCCAGCGACTACATCCTCTAGCACCAGAAGGCAGTCGGCGCCCATTCAGGATGGGGCGTCGGTGACTGACGATGCGAGCATTGAACGCGTACTCTCCCCAATCGAACCGTTCCGGAGCGTTTCGCACGCTCCGGGCTTCTATATTCTGGGCGTTCGTCATCTCCGGCTTTCTGAACCTGCTCTACTTCGCACCGAGCCTGTTCATGATGCAGGTTTACGATCGGGTCCTCCCAACCGGAGGTCTCGCAACGCTGCTAGCGCTTTCCATCGCCGCAGGCGCAGCGGTCGTCATGATTGGCCTGCTCGACTGGGTCCGTGGTCGTCTGATGCTGTCGGGCTCCCGCGCCTTCGATGCCCGCCTGACAAACATCGCGGCCTCAGTTCAGCTTGATGCAACCTGGCGGCAGGGGTTGCCCAACCAGATACCACCGCTGCGTGCTCTTGAACTTGTACGGTCCACGATCGCTGCCCAGCACCTCAACCCGGTCATGGATGCGATCTGGACGCCGCTGTTCATTTTTGCTGCCGCGCTCATCCATCCGTTGATTGCAGTGATCATCATAATCGGGGCGCTCTTGGCGTTGATCCCGGCCATTTTTCAGAAGCGTGCGAGCGGCGCTGATCAGATCGCCGTTCTGCTCAACATCCAGGAGCAGGAATGGAGCCATCAGGGCGCCATCCGGTCCCTTGGCATGAGCGAAGCCATGGTGGCGCGCTATGAGCGTAGCAAGTTCACACAACGTCCTGGCGGTGTCCCGTCGCAAGGTGGCGGCAGCCTGCTTGCCTCGCTTTCACGCGCGCTCCGCGTGTGGCTTCAAATGGCCGTCCTGGCCACGGGTGCAATCCTCGCCATCGAGAAACAGATTTCGCCTGGCGCCCTGATTGCCGCCTCCATCCTCTCGTCTCGCGCGCTTGGCCCGATCGAGCAGTTGGCGCACACGTGGCGGCCCGCGATGGCAGGCTTGCAAGCCTTGCGCACCCTCCGGTCTGCTGTTCGTCACGCGGCAGCCCGCGAAACGCTCACGCGCTTGCCGGCGCCCACCGGTCGTCTGGATTTCGAGGCCGTCGCCATTGCCGCCAATGCTGGCGATCGCCCGTTGTTCCATCAGGCGAGCTTTACCGTGGCGCCCGGTGAGATCGTCGGCATTGTCGGTGGGTCGGGTACAGGCAAGTCCAGCCTTGCACGTGCAGCCGCAGGTGTGCTGCCGATTCCAGAAGGGGTTATCAGGGTCGACGGTGTCGATATTCGGAGTTGGGATGGGACTTGGCTCGGCCGTCATGTCGGTTACCTGCCGCAGGACGTCGGGCTTTTCGCCGGATCGATCGCAGACAACATTTCGCGTTTCGAGGAAATGGACAGCGACGCGCGTACGGCGCTTGTCGTTGCCGCCGCGAAGGCAGCTGGCGTCCATGACGTGATCATCCGCATGTCGCGCGGCTACGACACCATGCTCGGCGTCAATGGGCGCGGCCTCTCGCATGGCCAGGCGCAGCGGATTGCGCTCGCCAGAGCGCTCTATCGCGAACCACCCTTGCTCATCCTCGATGAACCCAATGCGCACCTTGATGACGAAGGCGAGGCCGCTCTCGTCAATACGCTCGAGGGTGCCCGTGCGCGCGGCGCGGTCTGCATTATTATCGCACATCGGATGGGGATCATGCGCGCGGCCAACCGCCTGCTGACGATCCGCGATGGCCGTGTCCTGGAAATCCCGAAGGAGTCCCTGCTGGGCAGGCGGATCATCGTGGGCGGAAGCAAGTCAGGCGCTGTTGCATGAACACCGCAGGCACAACCGCTTCAGCCCTACGCGCGCGCGCAGTCGGGGAAGCCGCAGGCCTGCATAGGCGCTCGCTGCTTATGGGTCTGATCGCGATTGCGATCTTCTTCGGTGGCCTGGGTGCGGCAGCGGCGTTGACGCCGCTCGATGCTGCCGTCGTTGCGCAGGGCTTCGTTATCGTCTCAGGGCGCAGCGAGACTGTGGCGACTTCATCGGGTGGCAGGGTTCTCGAAGTTCTTGTGACGGAAGGCCAAGAGGTTCAGCGCGGTGACGTGCTAGTACGTATCGATACCGCAGATCGCGCCGCCGAAGTGGCATCAACGCGTGCACGCAAGATCGAACTCGAGGCCCAGCGGGCCCAGCTGCTTGCAGCTGATCAGGGCATAGACACAATTCAGGCGCCGAGCGATTGGGCAGCTGGCGCTGGCTACGGCGCCGGTTCACTTCAGCGCAGACAGGCGGAACTCGAATCCCGTCGCGCATCGCTCAACGGCGATCTTGGCATTCTGGATCGGCGCCTCGCCCAGATTGCGGAGCAGCTGACAGGTCTCGCTGCACAGCGGACCGCCGTTGTGGAGCAGGTGGACATCGCTGATGTTGAAATCGCAACCATCCGTGGCCTGGTCGATAAAGGGCTCGCCACCTTGCCCAGACTGCGACAGGAAGAACGCGGCCGCGCCCAGCTTGCGGAGCGGCTCGCGGCAATCGACGCCGAGGTCGCATCTCTAAAGGAAAAGCAGCCCGAGATCAGCCTGCAGAAATCGCGGCTTCAGGCTCAGTCATCCGTCGAGACGCGCTCTCAGCTTGCCGAACTGGACCGCTTGCTTGCTGAGCTCGAGCCGCGCCTCCTTGCAGCGGAAGCGGCGGTGAAGAATGGGGAGGTTCGCGCCACGACCGATGGCCGGGTCATGTCCATGACTGTCCGGAACGCTGGCGATGCCGTTGCCCCTGGAGAGCCACTTCTGGGTATTGTTCCTGTGGGTCGGCGGCTCGTTGTTGAACTACGCATAAGCCCGCGCGATGCAGACGACCTGGCGCCCGGCATGGTCGCAGATATTCGATTTGTTGGTGTCGGTGGCCGGATGGCGCGTACTTACCCTGGCCGCGTGATCCAGGTGTCCCCGGATCGCGTCGTCGACGAGAGAACCGACGAAGCCTGGTTCAACGTCCAGTTGGACGTTGATGACCTGCCAGAAAACGACCGGGAAGTGACCGAGGCGTTGCGTCCAGGTCTTCCCGCTGAGGGCCTGATCACACTCCGGAAGCGGACCGTGCTCGACTATCTTGTCGAGCCGCTCAATCAAGCGCTCTGGCGTTCCATGCGGGAGAATTGAAGAGGGTAAGGCCTCTATGTCGTTCACCTGCGACAGCGCTATCGTCTCTGCGTTTCGGGTAGACTTCCTCCAATTGCGCCGAGTAATCGAACACAACCATAAAGGTGAGGCCCCGTAGCTCTCGACCGCGAGAGCGCTAGGAAGCTCTTCATCAAAGCGGGAGATCTTCCCTAGGGCAGCGAGGGTGGTTCGTGGGCCATGCGTGCAGGGCTCCGTCTGTTGCGGTGTCCTGGCTCGTCGGACGGTGTCATTCTGTGCGTCCAGATCGGGAACGACTGCACGTAACGACGCGACCGCGCCCGGAGTTTGTCTTATGAGACGAGCGTTTGACGTGCGCACAGCTGCCGCCTTTCTTGGTGTCGCAGGTTTCTTCTACGCAGCCTCGCCAGCCGCATTCGCGCAGGATGGTGCGGCGGACATCGTTGCTGTGGCGTCGGTCAACACAGTGCGGCCTCATGCATCGCTCGGATATCGTGCGCCTGCGCCGTAGGTCTTCGTGCCGGCGCTAGCCGAAGCATGGCCGGCTCCGCGTCGCGCAAGCGCTCCGCCGGCCGTGCTCCGGCTAGCGTCAGAGGCTGGCAACGCTCCAACGAGCGGAGGAGTGGGGAAAGTCAAAATGACCTGATCTGGCCGTTCATCGTCGAGCTATGATCTTGAATGGTCGGCCCGAAGATCATGCGCGTTGGTTGAGGGCAAGTCTCGAGATCCGGTCGAATGAGGTCTAATAGAAGTCGTTGTTCCACCCCGGAGCGGGGAACGTAACGCCCTGCATGTAGCCGCCGATGTCGGCGCGGTCGCGAACCTGTCCTGTCTCGATATCGATCAACGCGACAGCTTCGCGCTTGGCGAAGTCGTTTGTCACGACGTTTCCGCTGTCCGGCAGAAGCAGCATGTGACTTGCGCAGCCAAGGTTTGGAATCTCCCAAATGGGGACCAGCTGGCATTGTTTCTCATGAAATCGAAAGGCCCGCATGACGCCGTGGGCAGAGTCGTAAGCAACAGCGATCTGTCGCTTCTCATCCCACAGGGGAGGGTTGGAAATCGCTCCACCTGGTTTGCGGCTGACGTCGACGGCTTCGTGGTTGGCAGCGTCGGCGAGAGATACGCGGATCAGACGGATAGTTCCTGTGCCTGCGCCCCGTCCGGTCATGCTGCGATTGTAGCGGTGGCGTTCGTTATCCCTTTGCCGGGTAATTGACGTTGACGGCTGTTGATACGGAACCGGCATTCTCGAAGACAAACGTCATTTCACGTCGGTCGCCGAGCGAGAAGGCCCCCGGCTTTGCGAAGATCATGAGATGACGTGTGAGTGGTTCAAATCGCAGTTCCTCGCCGGCGGCCAGTTCAAGCGGCAGGGCTACGGAATGCATGGTCGCGATCGCATTCTGGCTTACGGTTTCGTGCAGCTCGATGCGGTCCGCCCCGTCAAATCGGACTTCGAGAAGGCGATCGCGCTTGTCGCTCGAATTCCGGATGGTTCCATATCCAGCGCTCATACCAGAACCGCCGAGGCTTGGTGTAACTGTGAATTGCCCGACACTTATCGGGGTTGGGTTGCTTCGAAGCAGTGCACAGGCAAGGAGCGCAATCATGCCTGCGACCGCCAGCGTGACGGCCACGCCCACCAAGTGGTGCGCGCTAGCCTGTTCGGATTTCTTCATCAATTGTATTGCGTGTATCACGTGTCTCCCGGCGGCGTTGTGGTTTGTCCCTGTTGCTGATCAGGCGTTGCGCCGCATTGCGCGCATGTCCGGAAGTTTGCTGCCAGCCGTGTCGATGCTGAGGGCGTGGGCAATGCCTGAGTAGACCTCCGGCTCTGTCATGTGGCGTCCCGGCTCTGGCTTACCCGTTTCCGGATCAAATCCATAGGTCAGCAAGGTCGTCGGGTCGACGCCGCCGAGAACACGGCCGCCGTTGGCCAGTGGCGACACGATAAGTGAGCCGTTGTTGAGGTCGTGACCGGAGCCGAACGTCTTGGCATTTGCGGGCCGCTTGCGGGTCCGGCCGAACTCGGTAGCGAAGTAGATCATCGAACGGTCCCAGAAACTCTGGCCGTCGCGGAACTCCTCCGACTTGAGCAGGGCGATCAGTCGATCAGCGATTGAAAGCTGGCGGCTCCACATGAGGGCCTGAACCTCCCGATTGGCCTGGTGGGAGAAGTCAAATGAGATGGGCGGGTTGACGATGTCGCCTTCGCCGAGACCTCCCTCGCCAAGCGTGACGCCCTTCTTGAAGACAGCGCTGCCCTCCGGTCCGATCGTGACTGTGACCGAAACGCCGTAGCGGAGCAGCATGAAAGCGAGCGCAGCCTGCGCTTCAAGCGGGTCGAACTCGTAGTTGGGAAACGCTTCGCGTACCTTCTGGCCGATGTCGGAACCCTTCAGGCCGTGTGCGGCCAGCGGCATTTCGGCCGAGTCAGGGAACAGCATCAACTTGGTGATCAGGTCCTGCGCCTCGACCCCGCGAAGCGCGTCGCCGCGGATCTCGTTCCAATGTTTGATGCGTTGGCTGCCGCTGAATGTGCGGAAGAAGTCCGACGACGGATCGAGTTGCTCATTGCGGAACTTGCGCGCCGCTTCGAATAGCTCGCGGGAAGGGGCGTTTGCAATGCCTTTGTAGCCGTCCAGCGATAGCGGCCACAGGTTCGGGGTCGGCGCCCGTTCACCGTAAACGTAGGATGGCAGCGAGTTATCCGTGCCGCGCTCCGTGAACCCCGTGCCATTGACAAGGTGCACGTTCGGGATCGCATAGCCCGCGCCATAGCTGAGAGCGACGGCCTCCTGCAGGGTGCGCCCCTGCCAGGCGGCGTTGCCGTTGATAGAGCGCTGCTGAGCAACGAAATGGTTCACGCTGGTGCCAGTATGGGTGATCACCATCATGTCGTTCTGGTGCTTGCGCACAAAATTGGACTGGTTGGCGGTGAACGATGCCGGGATGGCGCCGATCGTCGGCGACTTCATGTCGATGGCGCGGAATTCGCCAATCGTCTGCACCATGCTGTCCGGATAGGCGTTGAGTTCCGAAGCGCCCGTTACTTCGGATTCTCTGCGCGCAAGGAAAGCGTCGACCTGGTTGGCGCCGCCAAACGAACTCAGCACGATCAGGAAGCGCGGGTTCTTGGCCCGCTCGATCATCACCTCTTGCGCATAAGCATCCTGCGGCCAGCGGGCGGCAATGAAGGCGCCCGCGGCGCCAAGAGAGGCTGAGCGAAGGAAGTTGCGGCGTGAAAATGTCTGGGTCATGGGATGTGTCCGGAATCTTTCAGTAGAATACGGCTTCGAGCGACGACGCGACGGCGAAGCAACTCAATGTGACCCAGTCCGCGGCTGCATCGACACTGTTTGCTGGGCGCCCGCGCTGGGCCGTGCTGTAAAAATCTGTCAAGGCGCGGATCTCGCCTTCGCTGGGGCTACGCAGCAGGACGGCCCCGTAGATCGTGTCCGCCGTGTCGTGAAGCCATGCCTTGTCAGGAACCTTGCTCCGACCATCCCGTCCAAATGCGCCGGTCTTGAACAGAACGGCTTCCGCTGGCTTTTCGCGATCGATGTGAACGCGATTGGCGCAGACCTGCAGGGCGACGCGATCAACCGCGATCGGAGATGTCAGGGCGGCATTCTCGATCGGTTCGTTGACCAAGAGATTGGGAGCTTCAACGCCGCCAAGGACGATGCGGAACGCATCGGTCATGCAATCATATTGGGAGAGCTCCTTGCAAATGCTCTCACGCGGGATTTGCAGATTGGCCGAGAGGTCCCGCAGGTATCGCTCCCCATCCTTGAATTTCACGCGAGGGTCGGATGATGCCACCGGCGCGGGTGAAATCGCCGAGATCTGCGGGGCTGCTGCTTGCGGCGTGCTGGCGCAGGCTGCGGCCAGACTGGCCAGAGCTACGAGACCAAGAATCCTGGAGTTTCTCATCTGCCTCTCCCTACGGACGGCCATAGGCGTTGGTCTGCACGAGGTCGTGCAGCATGCGTTCAACGCGATAGTTGTAAGTGGTGGCCGACTTCAGGCCGCGCCAGAGACGGGTGAACTCAGGCTGGTCGTTGACGTCCGGATCGCGCCCGATCAGCGCCTTCCAGTAGTCATGCGTGACCTTGATGGCGAACGCGTCGCTATTGGCGGCCACTTCCGCCCATTCGCGAAGGTCCTTGACTGGATGGCCGAGGATCATGCCGCCCGCTGGCGCCTCCGCGACACGGGGTCCGTCAACGCGGACGTAGTCCTTCAGGCGCCTTTCATCATACGAATAGCCGCCGCTGATCCCGTTATACCGCGAGAACGGATAGCTCAGCGGATCGAGCGTCGCGTGGCAGGCTGCGCACTGAGGGGCGCCGACCCCTTTGGAGTCGTAGTCAGCCGGCTCGTGGGCAACTGAGTTCAGACCCTGCATCTTGGCGATATCGAAGCCGAGATAGGACCGGTAGGCCTGAGCCGCAGTCGTCCGCGGGATCGACGTGAACATGGTGTTGACAGCACCGAACCAGCGCGTGCTGATCATGCCAACCCGCTTCTCCACCGGCACGGGCTGCTTTGTGCCGCGTGGGCGAGCGGCGAGTTCGGCTTCACTGATCTGTTCAAGCTTGACCGGGTCTTTCGATGTGCGCTTCACAAAGTACTGCGCCATCAGGAGATCACGGACGTCGTGATCGTCGCTGTTGGCCCAGGTGAACAGGTTGTAGTCGTCGTCATAGTCCCCGAGAGGAACCGGACCAGCATTCTCTCCCGACTTGACGGCGTGAGCGGGACGGATCTTGGCGTTAGCCAAATTCCAAACAACGCCGTCCTGGCCGAGCCAGTAGGTTGAATCCAGACACTGATCGAGCGCCTGGCTGATGCGCGCTTGTTGCTGTTTTGGTTCGGCAATCTTCCGGAAGGCGTCCATTTCAGCACGCGTCGGCGACCGGCCGCAGAAATCAAGCGAGACCTTCTTGAACACGTAATTTGCGTCGTAGCTGCACGTATTCCATTTCGAGCCGGCAGCGCGCGCCGCATCTGTGTCCGCGCACGCCAGCGAACGGGGCACACTGTTCGCGTCAGCAGTCTGCGTACCCGCCATGATCTCGACGATGTTCGAATATCCGTCGCTGTCCGCGTCCAGGTCCTCTACGGCCTTCATCGCGTCGGGGAGATACTTCAGGAAATCTTCATCGCGTAGCGGACGTTGAACACCCGGGGCCAGCTTATCGGCGATCTGGAGTCCGAAGGCGTTTCTTGCCGGCGGGGTGGTGTGGCAGGTCGTGCAGTCGGCAAACCCCGTGTTGCAGGCCTTTGCGTCGGGGTATGCATGACAGAACGCCATGGGCGCAGGCGGCTTGGCGAACGCTGTCTGGACCAGCGGCGTGCTGGGCGCGAGAGCGGCTGCGAGCAAGGCCGCGGCTGCGGCGCTATACGCCAGAACATAGCCAACACGGCTCTTGGTACTGGACATTATGTGCCTCCTCCCGGGGATACATGGCTGGGTCATTCAAATGATCCTCCAACTGGAGGTCGTGCGATCAGTGCGGCAGACAATTCAGGCGGACGCGCGCGACTGGAATCGCTGGAAGAGCGCTGGGATAAATCGGGGCCCAGGGAGCTTCTGTCCGCCTGAACTGCCGCCCTACCAGCCTCAATTTGGGCAACGGGGGCTGGCAAAGGTATGCGACGCGTGCTCAGGCGCTGCGTCGTGTTGAAGATATGCGCCGGAGTCGCGATCACTGTCCGGGCGGTATGACGCCCGGCCTTTGCCTGCAATGCAATCGTGAGGTCCATTGGCGTTTGCATGGTCAGTGATCGTGGTGACTACGGCCGCACATCAAATGCGAAGATGATTTGATCCACATCAGATTGACCCCCGGATTCCACGTCAGGGAGTTCTCGCCATCACTCCAGAGTATCTGCACAGGTCCGGGCTTGGGAGGCTGGTACGGCAGATGGTAGGTAGCGCCGCCAGACCAGACGTCGATGTCTGTTCCTTCGCCAGCCTTCGAGAAGTTCAGGACGAGCTTGCTGCCATCGTTACAGCGAAATTCCGAACCAGTGACCGGCTTTTCAGAAGGAGCTGGGGCGGGGCCGGTCTGGAACCGTACCGTCTGAAGGCCTGGTTTGGCGGCTTTCGGGGCTTGCCACGCAGCTTCAGACCCGCTTCCACCAACTTCAACAAGGACGTCCAGAACTCCCGCCTTCTCAAACGTCAGGCGAACGGGAAACTGAAAACCACGAGTGAAGGGGCCCTGGATTCCGTAGATGACAAGATGCACGTTGTCGAAACCCAGCAGGCGTGTTTCGCCTGCCTTGATATAGATCGGATGCGAGCGGCGAAGGTTGGCGCCGCGGTAGACGCGTAAGGGCAGATCATCAAAACCCGCGGCGGCTGCGATCTGCGGAGGCACGTCGACCGCGAGAAGCACGTCGCCTTCTTCGCCCGTATTGGCGATGACGAGAGACACGTGCGCGACATCAGCACGCGTCTGTGTAGGCTGACCGTAAAGGTTGGAGGCTGAAATAGGGCCGGCCCAGAATGTATCCGCATGCGCTCGGGCGATAAGGAATGTACCCAGCAGAAAAAGCGTTGCGAGTGTTGTTACGAGACGTCCATAGCTAGAGAAGGACATGATGAACCTCCTTCAGACGACCGCGTAGCGGACGCGATCGAAACTGGAAAAAGCACGCCGCCTGCAGTCTGCCTTCCCGGCGACTCGCCGGCTGGATGAAGGCGCGACCACAAGCGGCGCACAGGTGAGACGCCCCAGGGCTGGAGACACCGGGACGGGAGAAAAGGGGTGGATTCGGGGAGAATGCACCCCTTTTGAGGTGCGAGACGATGCATCGGGCGCGTAATTTCCGGAGACGGGCTTCGACAGTGCGGCCACGTCACGGGGATTGAGAGCGCAAAGAACAATCAAAGGCATGAGAATGCCGGCCTGATCTGGAGGTCATTGCGTGCCAAGGGCACGCAACTCTGCGGACAAACGCCCGCGACGCATCTGCTCAGATCAGGATTGGAGGGCCGGTAGCAGGCGGAGGCGGAGCTGCAATGCCACGGCCGGGGCGCACAACTGCGGGAAGTGCGATATCTGCGTCAGTCGACGCCACGACCGCCAGCGACTCTGCGGCCATGGCCGGAGGTGCGAAGGCCGCAGCAACGGCGAAAGCACAAGGTTGGTCGGAATTTCCAGACCTTGTCGGCGACTTGGGAATCTTCGACAGGTCAACATTCTGACCCGTCTCAAGATCAATTGCCTGCGCTGTGGATGCATGACCATCGCACAGCTCGACAATCAGGAACCGGCCATTCGGCGTTTCCGCGGACGCCACCATGTAGCCGGCCGGGATCAGCGCACGCACGAGCAGGGCAAGGAGCGCAATGGCTCCAAGTCTCCGACCCACGTGGCGCATCCAGGACAGTATGCTGGCCTCCCTTAGTTTACACTGTCACGCCTATCGTCGCCCTGTGCAAGCAGAGGAGCCCGTGGAGGGGTTCACTTTCCGGCGATTTCGTCGGTGACGTGCAGTCGCAGCGAAGAGGCGGTCGCATGCAGACGCTGTTCGTACATCAGCCTCTCGTATGCGAGACGTCCGCAAGGCGTAGCCATTCATGCGCATCATGTGCAACTCTGGCGACCGTGACGCGTTGTGCGCACTCGCGATAGGGAGCAAGCTAATGAGACGTTCTGCGGCCTGGCTTGCATGTGTGCTTGCCGTGACGCTGGCGATTGGTGGGTGCTCGCCCGCGCCTGCAGCTGATCCGAAAGTTGTCGCGGAGATACACGCCCTGCTGCACAAGACCTTTGATCGCGCGGACCAGACGCTGGAGCTCGAACCAACAGTCATCTCGGGCGAGTTTGCCGTTGTCGACTGGATCCAGGGCGAGTTTGGCGGACGCGCACTGTTGAAGCGCGGTTCATCCCGCGGGTGGCGTGTCTGGGTTTGTGCGGGCGATCATCTGAAAACTGCAGAGGGCATGATCGCGTCAGGAGTGCCGGAAGCGGACGCGGTCGCAATGGCTGACCAGCTTGCCAAGGGCGAGGCCCGCCTTCCCAAGGAGAGCCTCGCGAAGATGTCGGCCTTTGTTCAGGTCATGAACATGCAGGATGGATCGGAGCACGCTGCGCCAGCCCACTGATCGTGGGCTGGCCAGACAATGCGTCCCTAGAAGGAGACGTTTACCCCAACCTGTGCGGATACGCCGGGCATGGGATACCCGGGCCGCATCCCGTAATTGGCGTCGGTGATGTTCTCGAGGGCAAGAAACACTTCGCCACGCTTGCCGAGCGCCTGAAGCGGATAGGCAGCTCGCGCATTGACGACCGTGAAGCCATCCACTGACTGCGTATTTGAAGCGCCAGCCGCGCGGGCCTGATTCAGCGTGAGCATGCTGGACTGGCTCTGTGCGTCGAAGCCCAGCTTCCAGTCCCCGACGCGCCCATTCAGACCAAGTACGATCGCGTGCTCGGGTGCATAGGGCAGGCTGTCGAGTGACGGATCAAGCAGGGTCGCGCCAAGAAACAGGTTCCAGTCTGGCGAGAGATCCTGCTGCAGGCTGGCTTCGATGCCGCGAACCTCATACGCACCCAGGTTCACGAAGGCCGGAGGCGTGACGAGTGGGGGGAAGCCGAAGATGTAGCGATTTTCTAACTCGTCATTGAAGATGGCTACGTCAATCGTCGTGCCGGCTAGCGGCTTGAACTTGGCGCCGATTTCGGTGTGATCAACCGTCTCCGCGGCGAGGTCGCGCCAGCTTGCTCCAAGGGCCGGAATGAGCTGTGACAGCACTGCCGTCTCCAGGCCCGCATACACAACACCGCGCGAGTAGTTTGCACGAAGCTCAACGCCGGAGTTGCCAAACGTCACGCCCGCATGCGGAGCAGTTTCCTCGCTCATGACTGAATGGTCGTAGAAGCGAACACCAGCCGAAGGTGTCAATGCCCAGCCATTGCCCATGTCGATCGTCTGGGCGAGGGCGACGTGCGGCATCAGCAGCTTGAGCGTAGGTCCATCGAAGCGATCGGCCGGCGCCGGGTTGATCCGATTGAAATCGACCGTGCCCGCAATGGTATCATAGTCGACCCCGCCGGAGATCAGGCCGCCGGCCCAAGGGGTCCATGACTCAGTCCAGCGCACGCCCGTGAGTTCGAAGTGGCTAAGCGTGTCACCGTCCAGCCCCGGCTGGTTGAGGAGATTGCCATCTCCCTGATTGGTATAGACCGAGATGGCGCCCTTCACCGCGTCATAGTCGTGACGCAGCGAGGCCACAAGGAACAGGCCCTGCGTTTCATACTGGCCTTGCTTTGTCGCCGGCAGGCCCTCCTGGCCGGGATCACTCACGGAGTTGTCGACGTAAAGCGCTGTCAGGCCCGCGGACCAGTTTGCGTCGATGGCGAAATCAACGCTCCCCATCATGTTGAACAGTTCGCCATCGGCGTCATCGCGATGACCATCAGACCGCGCATATCCCTGGGCTATGTTCCAGGACAGGCCGCCGGCCTGGCCCGCAGCATTGAGCTGCTCCACGACCGTGCCGAAGCTTCCACCGGAGATCCGCAGGTCGCCGCCTGCGGGCTCGTTATGGCGCGCAGACAGATTGATCGCGGCAAATGTGTTGCCGTACTGCTGCGGCTGCGGTCCCTTGAAGACGTCGATCCGACTCACACCGCCGACGGGGACGAGGTCCATTAGCGGATGGTTCCAGACGCCCATATAGAAAGGCGCGCCGTCGATATATGTCTTGACCTCAGATCCGGGGCGGCTTGCGCCAAGACCGCGCACATAGATCGCGCCGCCTTCTTCTCCGCCGAAGGAGCCCACCGGATTGAAGCGGGAAATCACGACACCCGGCGTCCTGCGCAGCGCCGAAGGCAGGTCTACTGCGTTCAGGTCACGAACCTGTTCGCTCGAGACGACAGTCGAAAGGCTGCCAAAGGCGTCCGTCGCGTTCTCCTGAATGATTGCGCCTGTAATGACGACGACGTCAGTATCTCCGCCGGTCTGTGCCAGCGCCGGCGAGCCACAAAGCGCGATCGTGGCGCTGGCGGAAGCAAGGAGGCTGAATGTGAGGTGTCGTGTCATGAGAGTTTCCAGTCTGTTGGCGAAACAAGTTGATGTGGAAGTGTTCGATTCCGAACACCCAGGATGGCGGATGCAGTTGCTGAACGACGGCCCTTCCTTGTGTCTGTCGGCACGCAGGACCGCGTTTTGGCGATGGCGCATGCGCAGCGGGAAGCCAGCGTAGGGGCTGGCGTTGATGTCGGTCGCGTGTGCTTCCCGCGGCTGGACACGGCTGCGCGCTAGAACGATTTGCGCAGGGTGACGAAGGCAGATCGCGGCTGCGTTGGCGCCACGATCGAGGCAGCCAGGTATTGGTAGGGTTCGAAGCTGTCTTCGTCCGTCAGGTTGACCACAGACACCGAAACCTCTGCCACGCCGAGGTCGTAGGATGCCTGGGCGTCGAACAGCACAGAGCCGTCGACGCTCGTTGCATTGGGCAGGGTCAGCTCGCGATCGGATACGGCCGTCAGGCCACCACCAATCTCGAAACCGGAGAGGGATCCGCCCTCGAAGCGATAGCGGACAGCGACACGCGCGGAGTGTTCCGGAACGCGCGTGGGGCGATCGCCTACGGGCAGGGTGTTGTCTTTGGTGACTTCGGCATCGGTATAGGCATACGTCGCCAGGATCGACAGCGCTGTTGAGGGTTCATAGACGATGTCGGTCTCGAAGCCCCGGCTGCGTTGTTCACCGGACTGGATCGAGGCAAAGGGGTTGCCCGGGTCTGCCGTCCGCACATTCTGGCGCGTGATCTGATAGAGAGCCACCGTTCCGGTGAGACCCGGAATCGGCGAGAAGAGTTTCAGGCCTGCTTCGTAGGATTGCGATGTCTCTGGTTTTGGATCGGTGATGCCAAAGGCAGCAACAACGCCCTGAAAGCCTTCGGAGTATCCAGCGAATGCCGACATCCCCGGGTTGAAGCGATAGGTTGCGCCAATGCGAGGCGTCACGCGGTAGTGGGTCTTGTCCGTGTCCACGAACGGAAATCCACCGCTCGTATAGTTGCTCTTCACATCCAGCTTTGTCCAGCGGAGGCCGGCCGTGATATCCAGTGCGTCGCCAATCGAGACCTGATCCTGCGCAAAGACAGCCGTAGTCGACATCGCGTCTGTCTGAACGTCTGTCAGCGTGGCAACGGCGCCGAATGGAAGGTTCGTGGATGCATCAGCGTAGTCGATGAAGCCGAGAGGAGCAAAGCCGAGGCCTGCCGTGTAGTTCGTTTCGTCGATGTCGGCGCCAAAGAGAACCTGGTGACCAATGTCACCGGTCGAGAACTTCGTCTGAAGCGTCGCTGATGCAAAGTTCTGGTCGACATCAGTCGGGAGATAGGCCGTGAAGAAGCCGTAGGTTGTACCGGCGACCGGAACAGCGGGGAAGGGGAAGCTGGAAAGCTCCTCGAAGGTGCTTTCGTAGTGGCGCGCAGTGACTTCAGCCTTCAGTGTGTCCGTGAACCGGTGGGTCAGCAGAGCGGAGATCATCGTGTTTTCGATGGTGGTTGGCGGTGCATCTTCGGCGCCGGCAAAGGTATAGCGATCCACGCCGCTATTGCCCGCCAGCGCGATTGAAGCCGGAAGGCCAGCATACTCCTTCTGCTCGATCCGACTGTATTGTCCTCGGATCGTGAGCTTTGTGGCGTCACTGATCTTGAGGGATGCTGTGGGGTAGACCGAGTAGCTCTCGCTGTTGACTACATCGATGAAGCTGTCGGCCTGCTCGTAGGCGCCTGTCACTCGGAAGCCAAGTGCATCGTTGACGGGCAGGTTCAGGTCCGCCTGGGCGCCGAGCGTATTGAAACTTCCTGCGCGCAAGGCGACATCGAAGTTCTGGTCGGCCTCGGGAGATTTGGAGACGAAGTTGATGAGGCCCGACAGCGGAGATCCGCGGCCGCCGCCATACAGCGTGCTTGTCGGACCCTTGGCGACTTCCAGGCGTTCCACGTTCGCGAGTGTGCCCGGGTCCACGATGCCTGTCGGGAGACCGTATGCCGGCATGCCGTCGACGAGATAGTCTGTGTTGAAGCCACGAATGACCGGCGACTGAAGAACGATCTCGGCCGTCGAGGAGGGCGTGACGCCAGAAACGTTTACCAGCGCATCGGAAACCGATTGCAGATCCTGCTCCTCGATCAGGGTGCGCGTCAGGACCTGGATCGACTGCGGCACCTTCTCGATGGGCGTATCGGTGCGCGTCGCTGTTGAGGCGTTGGGCGCGGCAATCGAATCCTTCTGACCGGAGACGACGACGGAATCGGTTGCCCAGCTGTCGCGATTTGAGTCCTGCGCAAATGCAGCCGGTGTGAGCGCTCCGCTGAGCACGAGGCAGCTGGCAGTCAGGAGGAGACGTTGCCCGTGCAGGGTATGTGGAACGGTCGTGAAGAGCCTGATCATGGTAGATCCTTGACGATGTTTGATTGAAAAAGCCGGTTCACCAGCCTGGGTCGGGCCCGGGTCGAGCGAGTCAGTGATGGTGGCTGTGTCCGCACATCAGATGAGCAGAGCCGCTCATCCACATCAGTTGCACGCCGGGGCTCCAGGTCAGGGAGCTGCTTCCATCGCTCCAGAGGATCTTCACCTCTCCCGTGATGGCTGGTTGAGCGGGAAGCCTGTAGTTCCGGCCGTGCACGCGGATGAGCGCATCGACACCGTTGGCCGAGTCCTGAAAGGCAAGCAGCATCTTGCTGTCGTCCATGCAGGCGAACTGGTATCCGTTAGCCAGAATCTTTGATTCCCAGGACGGCGGCTCTGCGGGATCAGCAGGGGCCGCGATTTCGCGGACCGGGCTGACGCGAACTTGAGGTTGGTCAGCGTACGCGACAGATGAGTTCAGGGATGCCGCAACAAGTATCGCAGCTAGTCTGGAGGTAGATTGTCTGATCGAAAGCATATGCATGGTGGACTCGCATGAACTGTGAACGCGACTGCGCAGTCGCGCTTGGAAGACAGGGCCAAAGCCCGCGAACTGTTCAGACGAGGAGGGGTGGTCCTGTTGGTGGCGCGTTGGGCCATCGCGACACGCCTTCAACAAAGGCATGCGCCAGTGGAGGCCTTGATACTGTCATAGCGGTGTAAGCGGGCGGAGCGATTGTCTGCGCCCCTGGAAACGCAGCGAAGGCCGGAGCTGGCGCGAACGGGCAACGATCGTGTTCGGCCTGCTTTTTAGGTGCGGTCGCGGATCCTGGCACAGGCAGTACCTGAACTGCGCCCATGCCCGAGCACATTGCGACGGTGAGCAAGCCATCCTTGTCGTTTGTCGTCGGCATAAAGCCGGTCGGCGTCAATCCGCGGACCAGCAAGGCAACCAGCAGGGCAAGGCAGAAGCCCACCCTTGCGAGCGCAGAGAGTCGGCGCCCACCGACAGGTATGGCGCGGCGCGACATCATGTGTGCGGAGACGTGAACGTGGTGAGCAGGGCGGAGCTGGTGAGAACGCCGGCGATGACCAGAAGCTCGAACCCGATGGATTGGCGTAGCAGCAATCGCCCCGGGCCATCATGGTCAAGCAGCTGGGGGGTCAGCCTGAGCTTGTTGTAGACAGCAAGTGACAGCACCGTACCAGCCAACACGACCTTGAGGCTCAGGAGCTGCGCGTAGGGTGTGAACCAGGCGTCGGAGCTGAAATCAACCAGCGCAAGAATCAGAAGGACGCCGGCGGCGACCAGCAGCGCCACGATTGCGACCGCATAGCGGCTAAACACCCGAACAAGATCTACGAGCGCGTCGCCGCGAAGCCTGATGCAAGCCGGCCCCAGCAGAAGGAGCGCACCCAGCCACCATGATGCGGCAGCAACATGCAAGCCGGCTGTTGTACCGGAGAGCATATCGACCGAGGGCGCATGGCCATTCACCGCGAAAGAAGAAAGGACACCTCCAGCGCCAAGCAGTCGGAGCAATTGGAACGCTGAGCCGTTCTGTCCGGCAAACACGATCAGGATGAGCGCGCCAGCAATCTGCAGCATCGCGGCTGGGGCGGGTGGACTCTCAAGAACAGCTGTGACGACCGGTTCGCTGAACTCTCCCCCAAGGCGCTGGATCAGCACCAGGACGTTGGCAATCGCGGCCACCAATGTGGTCACAGCAGCCATCCGAATAGTTGGCGATATGCGTTCCGAAACATCGCCAAGGTTTGCCTTCATGCTAGCCGACGCCAAAACGGTCCCTGCGCTGGCCAGACAGCCAGCGTAGAGCGCTAGTTTGACGAAGGCGGCTAGCAGTTCGAGCATCAGTGGCCGTCTTTGTGCTCTGGCGCGGTGTTCGTGCCTTGCGGAATCGCCGGCCCGTGACGGATCACGATGATGATCGAGCCCTGGATCGGGTGACCATCCTTGGACAGCGCCTTCCATTTGATTTCATTCCGACCCGATCCCAATTTTGGAGCGGGAAGCGTGAAGGTGCTTGCGAGGCCGCTCGGCGTGGCATCGAGCTTGCGCTCACCTGTGCCCGGTTCATCAACAACAACCGATGTCATGCGCGCCGGCTCGTTGAACGTGATCACGACTTCGGCTGGCGAAGTCAGTAGCACGCTGCCGCTCGCAGGCGTGACACTCTTGACTGTTGAGTGCGCAAAGGCCGGCGCCACGACTGCTAGAATGATTGCGGCCGGCGCCAGTATGTTGGTTGCTAGTTTCATTTCGTACTCCCTGTTTTCCACGGGTCCGAGATCCGCGGGTCGTTGAGAAACGTTTCGTCAGTCAGTGATTTGAGGAAAGCGATGAGGTCCGCCTTTTCCTGCGCCGTGATGTCGAAGCCGGGCACGAACGAGCTCTTGAGCGGGTTGTCACGGCCAATGCCGGCGTAAGGGCCCGAACTGATTGTCCGTCCGCCCGCTGCGTAATGGTCGATCACGCCCTCAAGCGTAGCGATGGAGCCGTCGTGCATGTACGGCGCTGTGACCTCGATGTTGCGTAGAGACGGAGCCTTGAAACGCCCCATGTCTGCTGCCCGCTCGGTCAGTTCCGCAATACCGGTATTGCCTTTCGGATACGCGCCCTTTCCGTCGACATTGTAGAGACCGGTATTGTGGAACGCGATTTCCGGGTGCGGCGCCCTCGCATGAATGACGTTGTCATTCATGTTGAAGTTGTTGTGGCAGTGGTGACATTCGAACTTTTCGGAGAAGAACAGCGCCTCGCCGCGAATGGCAGCGTCCGACACCGCGTCCACGTCGCCCTTGTAGCGATAGCGATCATAGGGGGCGTCCATCGAGATGATGGTGCGCTCAAACGCTGAGAGCGCACGTACGACGGTCGCAAGGCTAATTTCGCCGTTCAGTTCGGGAAACGCTTTCGGGAACAACTCGCGGTAGAGAGGCTCGGCTTCAAGCCGCTGCTTCAGTTCGTCATCGAGGCCGGCCATGCCGAGTTCCACGGGTTCCTGACCGAGCAGGGGAACGAGTGCCTGCTGCTCAAGCGAATGCAGCAGGGGGTTCGACCATGTCAGAACCGGTGCATACGCAACGTTCGCCAGCGACATGGAGTTTCGTGGCGTCAGTTGTCCTGTAACGCCGGGCGAGACGGGCTGTCCGTCGGTGAAAGCGAGCTTCTGCTCATGGCAGGTTGCGCATGACTTCGTCTTTGTCGATGACAGGCGGACGTCATAAAAGAGCCTGCGCCCCAATTCGGCCTTCGCTGCATTGAGACGGTTTGACGCCGGCTCAAGCGGAGCCGGCGCCCAGTCCGGTAGATTCAGGTTGAAGGCCACTGGCACAAGTGCGGGGTCAATCGTGGTCGCTGCAGCGCCCGAGGGCGCTGCAGCGTTGACGATATCAGTCCGATCGCTCCCTGCGACACAGGAGGGAAGCAAGATCGCGAGTGCGATTGAGGCCGCGACAAACCGCATCTCGTCAGCTTGCCTTCACGAACATCTGGCCGGCCGAAGCCTTCCCACGGAACGGAAGGCCGAAGCGGTCCATGATCGCAATGCAGTCATCGTCGTCGACAAATGACATACATCCGGACGCTGAGCCTGGCGCGTTCACCGTGACATCTGTCTTCGCGAGAAGGGCTCCAAGGTCCAGCACGACCTTCTGCTTGCTCAGATTGAAGGAGGCCAGACGATATGTGGCGCGATTTGGATTGTCGCAGGGCGTCGTCGGCGGCGTGGTTGGCGATCCTGGGCCGCAGCTTGTGCTGCCAAGGTGGATGGAGAAGCCCGAAGCGTGCATACCCATCATGCCGCCCATCCTTGGCGCAGTTGCGCCAGCGTCCGCGGCGTTGCTTTCCGTCTCGAGATCGATGGTCGTGAACTTGTAGCCAACGCGCCATGGCCAGGTGAGGCCGCTGTAATTCATGGGCGCAGCGGCGAGAGTTGGATCTTTGTGGTTGATCGCGAACGGAACACCGATCTCGAAGCTGATCCCTGCATAGTCGCCGGCAGGAGCTGTCCCGCGGATCGCCATGTTCATGGGTGCATTGCCGTTGCAGTTGCCTGTGGCGTTCTCGAAGTCCAGCAAGGTCACGGTGTCATTCTGCCACTGATTGTCAGGCGTCAGCGTCACCGGAACTTCATGCCCATCCCTGGCAATGAGTTTCGCTTCGCTGACATAGATTCGAAAATCCTGGAGCAGGATCGCCGCCTTCGAGGACCCGACGCCAGCATATGTTTCACCGCATTTGGCGATCTTGTCGCCGACGCGTGCTTCAAAATTGATCTGGACGGGGATGTCACCTGTTTGATCGGCGATCGTTGTGCATGACGATGATAGCATCGTCGCAAATGCAGCAAGGCTGACGGCAAGCAAAACGGCGCCTGACCGGCCGGTGCGGAGAGTGTGGGAGGGCATGGAGTATTGGCTCTCTGATGATCTGAAGCACGCAAAGCGCATGCGCTGCCGCTCGGAGGTTGTTGCTCCGAGCAATACGAGGCAGTTCAGATCAGTTGAGGCGGGCCTGTTGACGGCGGGGGCGGCGCGGGAATTCCGCGACCAGGAGACACTGGTGTAACCGCATAGCCGGTCGTCGACGTCCCGGTCACGATGGCGACGACTTCAGACGCAAGCTGAGGTGAGGCAATGTGCGGCGCGGTCGCGAACAGGCAGGGTGCCTTGCCGGTTTTGTCGTGTGTCGGTTTGCCGTCCGGGCTACCGGGAAGTGTGTCCGGGTCAACCTGCAGGCCGGCGTCCAGATCAATAACCTGCGTGAAGCCAGCGTGACTGTCACAAAGCTGGACAACCAGATAGCGCCCCTTGGCTGTCTCGGCGGAGGCGAGCATGTAGCCGCCGGGAACAAGCGCACGCACAAGCAGTGCAAGGAGCGCAATGGCTCCCAACCGCTTCGTTGCTTTGCGCATCCAGGTCAGAATTGGAAATCTCCTCAATCGCCTTCTCTCTCGTCTGCGAGCACAAAACAAGCCATTGAGAAAAACTGGGTTTTCACGTTTCAGACATTCGCTGACTTGCGCTCACAGTCAGCTCTCTTGGTTAGGTCGCTAACCTTCTGGTTGATTTTGTCGTCTTCTTTCCGCGTGGCTGCTTGAGGCTTTGTCCTTCAGCAATGGCAGTGGGCGGATCCTCCGCGTAGAGCGTTCGATACCAGATACGGGTCAGGAATCCGGCGAGCGCCTCATCACCGGACGCCACCTCTCCAATAAGGCGCGCGAGTTCGTCATCGTTGCTCGTGAAAATTTTCCGGGTGAGCTCATCCATCATTGCTCCAAGCGCGTGTACCTGGAGATGAAGGCTGGCGAGCTCGGTGGCGCGCGAGGGGTGGCGCCGGACAATCGATTGGGCGATGCGCAGATACCAGCGATTGCTTTGCTCCGAAAAAAGCTTCGCGAATTCTGGCGTTTGATCCGAAAACTGCAGCAGGCACCTCATCAGCCCCGCATTTGAACGGGCGGCGCGCAACCACTGCAGGTTGGCGTCGTAAATGGCCTGATAGGCGTTCCTTGTCGTTGTGCTTGTGGACCGGGACATGAAGTCGCCCAGGAACTCGACCAGGATGTCGTGAACGAGCGGCTCCTTTCCGGCGAAGTAGAGGTACAGCACCGGCGCCGTTACCTTGGCCTTGCGGCAGATGTCCGACACCTTCAGGTCTACGTATCCCACGCCGTTGAGCAGCTCGATGGTCGCGAGCCGGATCCGGTCGCGTGTCATTTCACCCTTGCGGCGCGAGACGTCACGCTTCTGGCGCTCCGACACCCAGTCGCGAAAACTCGTTATCGCGACTGCCGCAGGATCGACGGCGGGCGCCTGCTGCAGTCTGTGTCCACGCATATGATCACTCATGCGGGAGCCCGTTTGTCTGGTCAGGCATAGGCCGCCTCCATGACCCACATCGTCAGCCAGTCCGCACTCAAGGCAGGGCGATCCTGGCCTTCGATCTCAATGGTCACATCGATGCGAAGCATGTCGCCATCTGCCCGCTGCTTCCGCTCCTTGAGTGTAAAGTGTGCGCGAATGCGACTTCCCGAGAGGACGGGGGAAATAAAGCGGATCCGGTCAAAGCCATAGTTGAGAGGAAAGCTTCTGGTTCCGGCGTGCCCCCGCATGGCATCTGCGGTCGCCTCGTGCATGAATTTCGTCAGCAGGGACAGTGTCAGGAAGCCATAGGCGATCGGTTGTCCATAGGGGCTATTGTTCGCGCACCACTCCGGATCATTGTGGAGGGGCTCCAGGTCGTCCGTGATAGCGCCAAAAGCATCGATCTGCTTTTGGCTGACCTGCATCCAGCTTGATACGCCGAGCTTTTCGCCGACCTCCCAGTCGGCGTGAGCTGCTGTCTTTGCTTGCGTCATCGAGCTCATCCAGCCTGAGTCAAAAACGTGTGCGTTCATATTGACGGTGTCAAAAAAGCTAGTCAAGAGTAGCAAATAAACTAGCGCATACTAGGTTATTTTTGAGCGGGCGAGCTGGCGTTTTCATGCGGCCATTACTGCATAGCGTATTGCTGCTTCTGGGTGGTTGCATGCTCGCTCCGGTGGGCGTGGAGGGGCAGCGTGTCGAGATACGGTACACTGCCTATGGCCTCGCGCACATCGAGGCTGACGGATTTCAAGGCGCTGGATATGGCTACGGCCTTGCGGTAGCGCGCGACAATCTGTGTGCAATCGTGGAACGTACCATCACGATCGCCGGTGAGCGCAGTCGCAGTCTCACAGGTGGCGCAAGCTACGTGGATGCCTTCGCGGGAGGCAAAATCAATAACCTCGATAGCGATGCGGCCTACCTGTACCTGCTGTCTCCTGATATCGTCACGCGTACGCAAGCGGCAGCATCTCCTGACATGAGGGACCTCGTCCGCGGCTATGCTCAGGGGTTCAACCAGCATGTCGCCGAGCCGGGCGTGGCAGGTGAAGACTGCCGACAGCAGCCCTGGTTTCGCCCGATGACCGAGGATGATGTTTGGCGCCGGATCGCGCACGTGCCTCTGCTTGAAACGACGGCCGGCGTTCTGCGTGAGCTTGCAGCCGCCGCTCCACCTACCCAGCAGTCAGCAGGGTATGTGCCGGCGCCAGCCGACCGCGCGATTGCGCTGCACGGCGCCTCGAACGCCATAGCCTTCGGAGGTGACGGTGTTGCGGGTGGCGTCGGGGGAATGAGTTTCGCCAATCCTCACTACGCATGGCATGGCACTGAACGCTTGCACGCCTTCCACATGACCGTCCCGGGCAAGCTTGATGTCTTTGGCGCGACGGCGCTTGGGCTTCCCTTTCCCATGCTGGGATTCAACTCTCATGTCGGCTGGGGGATAACGCACACCACGGATCGGCGTTCGACGCTCTATGAGCTCAAGCTCGATCCTCAAGATCCGGTGCGCTACATGCTTGATGGCGTGTCTCGTCCGATGCAGCGCGTCAGCGTCAACGTGACTACCGAAAAAGGAGTCGTGGAGCGGGCGTTCTGGGAAACCAGATTCGGCACGATCATCGAGGGCGCGAGGCTGCCCTGGGATCGATATACCGCTTACGTTTTTGCCGATCCTGAACGCGGAAATGTGTCCTTCGCGGATCAGTTTCTTGCTCTCGCGCGTGCAAAGTCCGTGCGGGAAATCAGGCAGCAACTGAATCAACACCTCGGATCACCATGGTCCAATGTGACCGCCGCCGATCAGGCAGGCGAGGCGCTATACGCCAACATATCGGTAGCTGCGAACATTACCGACACGCAGTTCGATGCGTGTGTGGTCACGGGCCCAGCTCGCGCCTTCATGGACATGGCCGATGTCACAGTCCTCAATGGCGCACAGTCCGCTTGCGCCTGGACAAACGATCGACGCGCGCCGCGCCCCGGTATCATTCCAGCGTCTCTCCGCCCGTCGGCTATAAGACGGGATGCGGTCTGGAATTCGAACGATAGCCATTGGTTCTCGACGTCGGAGCCGGAGGCATGGCTGACCGGCTTCCAGAAAGTGATCGGACCAGAGAAGTCGGTGCGGGGCGAGCGGTCGCGTATGGCGGCAATTCTTGCGCGCGAGATGATGACAACGACCGGGGAGGGCGGCGCCAGGGGCGCAACGCCCGCGCGTTGGGAGGCTGCCTTCTTTGGCGCTCGGAACCTGACCGCGGAACTAATCCTGGATGATCTGCTCGCAGACTGTGCACTCCATCCTGATGTCTCGCTAAAGTCAGGGGCCGCGTTCAGTCTTGCACGCGCATGCGCCGTTCTCGCCAGCTGGGATCGCCGTGATACGGCAAACTCCAGAGGCTCGGCTTTGTTCGCGGAATTCCTGCGCAATCTTGAGGCGACGCCGATGACCGGGTTTGCCCTGGACGCCCGCTATTGGAAAGTTCCGTTTGACCAAGGCGATCCGGTGATGACCCCAAGGGGCTTCAATGCCAGTCCCGAGACCCGAGAAGCTTTGGCGACAGCCGTGCAGAGATTCGAAAACGCCAAAGTCTCCATCGATGCCCCGCTTCGCGATGTTCAGGCGGTCGTCCGCAATGGAATCAGACTGCCCGTTTCCGGCTCCGGGTTCGCCTACCACCTCGTGAGACCAGCTTCGTTTGAGGCCGGAGCCGGTATCACCGAAATCAGGATGGGTGACAGCTACATTCATGCTGTTTCGCTTCTTCCGACTGGCCCGCGTGGGCGCTTTATCGTGACCTACTCGCAGTCCACGAATTCTTCCTCGCCGCACTATGCCGACATGACGGAAGTCTTCTCTCGGGACAGTCTTATCGACATCCCGTTTTCTGCTGCCCAAGTCGCTGCCGCGCAGGTCGGTCCGACCGAGCATTTTCGTACGGACGGAACATCCGTTCCCGCAACCACAGTCAGGAATTGAACACAGGGAGTTACGCTGCAATGTTTCGTTCCACTTTGAAAAATTCGGTCCTTCTTCGACGCGCAACCTTGGCGCCCATCGTGGCGTTGGCCACGCTTGCCGCGTGCGTGGCGGCCCCGGCTCTATCACAGCAACCGATGGGGCAAGTGGCGGTGGCTGACTTCGATGCCGCGATGCGTGGCCTTGGTTTCAATCCCGGTTCGACCGACGGCAACCTCGATGCATCCTCGGCTGGAAACGGAATTCTTGATGCGGACGAGATGGCGCTCGTTGCCGCCATCCTGCAGAATTCGACGCTGGACCTGAAATCGAAGGGCGGTGTCGATCATGCATCCGTTGCCGCAGCCTTCGCACAGGCGCAGGCTTCCGCTGCAGTCGACTTTCAGAAGCTGACGTCCCGATATCCGACATCGCCGACGGTTGGCGCAGGCTATGCCATGCTCGGCGATGCCTCGCTGAAATCCTACAGCGCCATGGCCAGCAATTTTGGCGCGCCGATGAAGGGAGATTATTCTCTCGCTATCCAGGCTGGAAAGTTCCTGTCCTACGATGGCGATGCCGATGGAGATGGCGCAACCAATCGCGCGGAGTATCTTGCCTTCATCGGCAAAGGTCGCGAGACCTACATCAAGGCAGCGCTGAGCCCAGACCTCAAGCCCGATCCCAATCAGGTGGCTCAGGCCCCGCCAATCGCGCCGGGGCGCAAGACGGTTGGTGTCGTGCTCTATCCCGGATTCGAGGTTCTGGACGTCTTCGGCCCCGTCGAGATGTGGGGCAACGTGCCGGACTTCAATGTCATCCTGATCTCGCAGGAGGGTGGCGCAGTGAAGTCGGCTCAAGGTGTTTCCGCTGTGGCCGATTACTCCTTCGCGACAGCGCCGCAGCTGGATATCATGATGGTGCCTGGCGGCATCGGCACGCGCACTGAACTCAACAACGAGGTGATGCTCAACTTCCTGCGCAAGCAGAACGAGAAGACCGAGCTCACGACGTCTGTCTGCACGGGTTCGGCGATCCTCGCCAAGGCGGGCCTTCTGAAGGGGCACAAGGCGACGTCAAACAAGAACTTCTTCTCGCTGGCGACGTCTGCGGATCCGTCGGTCGACTGGCAGGGAAGGGCGCGCTGGGTCGAAGATGGCAAGTTCATAACATCTTCCGGCGTCTCAGCTGGAACCGACATGGCGCTCGGCCTTGTGGCCAAACTCTATGGAAAGGAGCGGGCCGCTCTCTTGGCCCATGCCCTTGAATACCAGTGGAGCGACGATCCGGCCAACGATCCGTTCGCGATCGCCTACAAGGGCGCGGCAGCGCGCTAGACTTGCCATCGCACGATGTCTCATCCACCTCTGGGCGCCGAAGGGCTCGACCCGGCGAGTGGATGAGAGCGCTGCGGGCTGAATGGGAGCTGGCGTCATCGTGGCAGCCCTGAGATTATCGAAGGACGAACTCGTCGGACGGGTCCAGACGGTCTGCGGGGTGATCGCACCGGAGGCCCTGGGCAATACACTCCTGCACGAGCATGTCCTTCTCGATATTCGTCCACCGTCCTGGCGGGATCTCGAGCAGGTCGGCGAAAGCATCACCCTCGAGAACCGTTTTGCTATCGACTACGGTGAGGTGATCGCTCCGGGAAACTGTGTGCTCGACAAGGTCGATGTCGCCATAAGCGAACTTGCGGCGTTAAAGTCCTCGGGCGGCAACACGCTGGTGGAGTTGTCCTGCGGCGGATTGCACCCGGACCCCACGGGCCTCCAGACCGTTTCCGTCGAATCCGGTGTCAACATCGTCATGGGGTGCGGGTACTATGTGGAGGAATACCAGTCCCCGGAGGTGCTGAACCGCGACATTGATGCGCTTGCAGCGGATATGGTCGCGCAGGTCCTTGTCGGCGCATGGGGAACGGACGTGCGGGCCGGGATCATTGGAGAGATCGGCTGTCAGTCGCCCTGGACAACGAACGAGAAGAAGGTGATGGCCGCCGCCGTTGTCGCTCAACAGGAGACCGGCGCGTCACTGACTGTCCATCCGGGCCGTGACCCGGATCAGCCGCAGGAAATCGCGGACTTTCTGAAGCGAGCTGGCGCGCGGCTTGATCGGTCGGTGATCAGCCACATCGATCGTACGATCTTCGACAATGACAGGCTGTTCCGGCTTGCCGACACGGGCGTCGTCATCGAGTTCGACCTCTTCGGCATGGAGACGTCCTACTACAAATTGAACGAAGCGGTGGACATGCCAAACGATGCCCAGCGTCTGAAGATGATCAGGGCGCTGATCGACCGCGGCCATCTGGATCAGATCGCCATGTCGCAGGACATCTGCTTTCGGTCGCGGCTCGGATGCCATGGCGGGCATGGCTACGGCCACATGTTCCGGAATGTTGTTCCCTTGATGCGCCGTCGCCATTTCGACGAGGCGGAGATCGAAGCGATATTTCGGAAGACGCCAGCTCGGCTGCTGACGTTCATCTAGCGCTGGCGCAATTCACACAATCGTCGATCATACCGTGATCCAGATCTCTAGAGCGACTTTGCCCTAAGGGTGGCATGGACATGCGGCGTTATACCCACGTGCAGGACAATGGAGACCGGGGGCGACGTGTAACAGCTATTTCCGGTCTTTTCGGCAGATCCACTTTAAGCCGCGAGTAGAAACTCCACCCCGAGTTTCCAACCAGTATTGCGGTGCACTGTAACGCGCGCAACGCGTGCGTCTTTCGCAGGTCGCGCCGTCGTCGCGAGCCGACGTGAAAGGAAACTCAGGTATTGCGGGATTACGCGCGGTGCTTCTCCGTCGGTGTATTCGGTACTATCACGCCAGAGGACGCGCGCATCGAAGCGAAGAAGATCTTGGCGCGTGCGCATCAGATTGATAAGCGCTTTGAGGAAATTCGGCCGCTTTTTGAAGCAGCTGACCAGGCCACCACGAGGTTGGATCAAAGCCATTCGCGAAGGTCTGGGCATGACGAGTGCTCAACTGGCATCGCGAATGGAAATTCGCCAACCCAGCTTTGCTGAGTTGGAAAAGTCCGAAGCTGATAAGCGCATTACGTTGGCCTCTCTGGAGCGAGTCGCCGAAGCGCTCGACTGCCAACTTGTATACGTGCTCGTTCCGAACCGCCCCTTCTCGGACCGGTTAGCAGAGCGCGCTGAAGCTATCGCGGAAGAGCAGCTCGTAGCCGTCGATCAGATAATGAAGCTGGAAAAGCAATCTGTATCGAACGCCAGACAACGAGACGCGCTAAAACTGCGGATCATCCTTGGGTTGTTCGACAAGCCGTCACGCCTTTGGCGGCTACCTTGACCGGACCGGCTGACGAAGAGCCCGAAGGTGCAACCCCGCTTACCCCCAAAGGACAGGGAAGGGCTCATTCCTGCAAGCGTCTCATTCCGCCACGAGATTAATGAAGACCAGCAATCGAACATTGCTGACCCAGCCTACTCTGTGACATTTCTCACTGAGGCTACAACACGTGCAGCGCGTTCAGCGACAAGTTCAGCTAGGCGGTTCAGCGCCGGACGGTCAAAGCCCGCCGCCGAAATTCCTTCTGCAACGACAGGAGCTGCGGCTGCGATTGCCGTTGCCAACTCCGTAGCGCGCCGCCTGACGAAGGCGCCGCTTAATCCGGCCTCTTCGGCGAACTTTTGCCATGTGGTGGCGCGCACTTCGTCGAGCTTCCGGGCTTCTCCGAATTTCATCGCCATCCCCGTTGCGATATGAGGATAAATGGCAGTGCACATGAGGTCATAGAGCGGCGCCAGTTCAGCGCCGCTCGATTTGTAGAGAAGGCTGTAGTTTTTGCCATGCGCATCGGCGTTGCCGATGGTGAGGTTGAAGAGGGCCGCATCGAGAAGCTTCAGCACCTGCGGCGCTGGGGTCGGGCACGCGTCGCGAACCAAGCGGAATGAGGTCTTGAAGGTCGGGCCTTCTTCCTTGGCGTACTTTTTCTCCGGAGCGATGCCGAGCGCCTGACAGAAATCCTCCTGATGCAGGCGCCGGTACTTGCCTCCCGGCTCCAGCTGCCGGTCGTAGCGCGACACGAGCAGAAATGTGCACTCGCCAACGCGGCGCGGCTCGACGGGGGCGACGGTGAGGCCAGCCGCCGCCGCCAGTCGCATGGCGAAGGCTTCGTTCTCGGTGGACTGGGGCAGGCTTGCAATGGAAGGCTTGAGAATGTGCGTCGAGGGTTGGCCAGGCGCTGTCAGGGCGATCCGTCCTTCGGCCAGTACGACCGGCAGCTTTGCCTGCGCGCCAGCGAGTGAAACCCGGAGACCATCGTCGCCCGCGAGCAGCGGCCGTGTTGGTAGGGTGTCCAGAACTTTCAGGAGCGCGTCGTCGGTCAGCGGATCACGCGCCATCGCATCACCATAGGCCAACGGGGTTTCGCCTTCGGGCCACAGTGTGAGCGCTCCGGCGACGTCCCCTCCCAAGGCTTCGAGCAATCCGAAGTCGTTGCCTTTCGATAGGCCAAGCGCTCGAGCGGCGCCTTCTTTCTGCGCCTCTTCTGGAAGAAGCCCGGCAAAGAATGGGCGGGCTCTGCGCCGTTCAAATGTCGCCGTCTGCTTTGGCAATGAATGCGACAGTGTGGGGCGCGTCGGATCGGCGAGCCACGCTGCGCTATAGGTGAAGCTCATGTTTCCATCATCATCGATGGCCAATGCACCTGCGACGAGATCATCCCACCAGATCGAGAGGGTGGCTTTCATCGCGCGTTCTCCTGCGCCGAGGGCGTCTCGATCAGGACCCGGCAGCCGAGGGCGTCGAGTACGGCCAGGGCTTTGCCGATTTGCGTTGTGGGCTTGCCCGCCTCGAGCTCGCCGATGAAGCGCACACCAACGCCAGCGGCGCCAGCGAGCTGGTCTTGGCGGAGCTTCAGCCCCTCCCTCGTTCTGCGAATGATCTTTCCGAGCTCAATTGGAGTCATGTCTATCTTCCCGGTCGGTAAGATATCCCGGCTTCTTCCATCATTCAACCGAAATCTTCCCGATCGGGAATAATTGCTATGCTTTGCAGATGTGTGGCCAAAAATCTTCCTGATCGGGAATATTACGGCCTTGCGCATCGGGCAGCGCACAAATCTTCGTAAGCGTCCGCTGAAGGTGACCTTGGCGGTTCAGCCGGCATGGTTCCATGGCAGAAGGTCGTCGACTCTGCTTGCGGGATGATCGGCGATGCGGCCGAGGACATCGGCGAGCCAGGCCTGTGG
>Ga0208492_1000393_pt1 | contig 38210 bp, 29 predicted proteins | sample Subbioar_CSW14AB_FD_184820 | JGI IMG/M metagenome (GOLD analysis project Ga0208492, IMG submission 184820) | Serpentinite rock and fluid subsurface biosphere microbial communities from McLaughlin Reserve, California, USA - CR12Mar_CSW14AB (SPAdes) | ecosystem: Environmental > Terrestrial > Deep... | reverse complement strand
TCTGACGACCGCCTGGGTCGACGTGGACTTCGCGACGCCATCGGTTCCGACGACGGTGATCGGCAGGTTGAGCTGCGCGGCCGCGGCCTCGGGGGTGATCGGCGGGTAGTCGGTGCCCACCTTGCGGCAGGGCTCGGCGCCCGGGGTGCAGAGACCCTTGACCGCCTCGCAGCTGGTGACGGGCGCGCCGTCCTTCATCGACTCGAAGAGGAGGCACTTCACCTCGCCCGTCGGCTCCTGCACGAGGCTGGAGCGGAGGCACTGCGCATTGAGCGCGGCCTTGAGCTTCTCGGTGATGCCCTGGATGGCAGGGCTGTAGGTGTCGTTGCAGATCGTGGCGACGAACCCGGACACGCCGAGGTCCTTGACGATCCGGAGGTGACGCAGGCCCGGGTAGCCCTTGAAGTACGGCTGGGTGCCGTCGGCGGCGCACAGCGGGTTCTTCTTGTCGGGGCTCGGTCCGTCGCAATCGTTGCCCTTGCCCTTCTCGGCGCGGGGCGCGATGCACGCATACTGGAGGTCGTCGCCGTCGAGCAGATCGCGATCGCCACCGTTGACCGGGTCGACCGAGCGGTCGCCGGCGAACTTGGTGACGCCATCGCGGGGGGCGATGGACTCGATCATGTGCGGGTCGCGCTTGCCGATCGGGCCGACGACCTTCTCCCAGTCCGCATCGGTCATCGTCTTGGGCGTGCCGTCGGCGTTGGTCACGAGGGGCTTGGGCACGCCGACGATCGCCGCGACGACGACGAGGTTCGGGTCACGGAAGCCGCCCGAGAAGATCGGGTTGGCCGCGAACTTGTTGTCGGAGCCGAGCACCGTCGCCTTGCTGAACGCATCGACGTAGCGCTGACGACCCCAGATGAAGTTGTAGCCAAAGCGCTGGGTCTGGTGGAACCCGCGCATGTTGCGGCCGTCGACGTCGTTGTTGAGCGGGTCGGTCGCCCACTTGACCTTGCAGTTCGGGTCGGACGCGTCCTCGAAGCAGCTGAAGCACTTGTACTCGTTGTGCAGCTTCGTGAAGTCGGCGGGCGAATCGGGCTCGAAGTCGTCGGGGACGTTGGCGCAGGCGGCCCAACCGCGCTGCATCTGGCCCTTGCCGTAACCCCACGGCAGCCAGTTGAGACCCGCGGGCTTGAGCGAGAAGTCGTTCTCGTCGGAGAGCACGACGACCGCGAGGAGCGAGTCGGGGCGGAGGAAGGCCTTGCGCTGGGCGAGGACCTCTTCGTCGAGACCCTCGACGAGCACCTTGTTGTTGCCGCAGGCATCGCCGCTGATGCCGAAGGTGCACTTCACCTCGGCCTTGGCGTACGGGACCGGGTCGGCGAGGAAGTGATAGGCGGCCTCCCAGGTCTCTTCGTAGCCGCAGCCGTCGTCCTTGACCGACGACACGACGCAGGACGTGGAGATCTGCAGCGCCTCGGCGCCGACGTCGCCCGAGAACGTCCAGGTCAGCGGGCTCGCGGCGACCGGCGCCGGACACGTGGCCGCGACCGGGGCGGTGCCCGAGAGCTTCCAACCGCTGCCGCCACCCTCACCCGCGCGCGGCATGAGATGACCGCGATCGTTGTTGTGCTTGTTGGTGATCTCGACCGCGCACGCGCTCGTGCCGTGAGAGCCAAGCGAGGAGGAGATGACGCCGACGTGCATGTCGGTCACGTACGGCTTGTCGGTCTTGGGATCCTTCTGCGCGAGGGCGCTGATCAGCTCGGGCATGCGGCGCCCCAGCTCCGACTGCTTGTCGGCCATCGAGATCGAGTTGTCGATCACGAGGAGCAGGTCGACCTTGTCGACGCGGGTGACCTTGATCTTCTGGAAGGAGAGACCCGAGGCGCCCGGCTTGATCGGAACGACCGGGCGGTCGAGGCACCCCTGAGCGCCGAACAGCGCGGCCGAGGCGCCGAGCGCGAATGCGGCGCCCGTGAAGCGCTTCGCCCATGACTTGGGGGTACGATCCATGAATCTCTCCTACAGGGGGGGGTGTGACCGGGGGGGGTGTGACTTCGGTCGAAAGGTCACTCTCCCACGTGATCGCGTGGGAGACAGAGCGTCGGGCAGCCTAACACGCGCTCTCGCGACATGGATGGGCTTTTGGCGGTGGCCGGGGGGGACCAAGCGAAGGGCGTGCCGTCCCCCCTCCCCCCAAAACCCCGAGCCGCTTGCGGGCGAGCCGCCAACTCGGGTGGCACCCCGTCTCCATCGTTGGCGGCAACCCGATGTCGCGTTCATGCGACAGGTGCGCATCCGATGCGACCTCGCCGGGGTATCGCGTGTTGCTAGGCTCCGAAGCATGAAGCGCTGGCTGACGCTCGCTCCATTCGCGTGCTTGGTCCTGGTCGAGGTCGGTTGCGGGAGCGCCGACGGCGGCGCGGACGATCTCACCAGCGATGGCGGCACCGGCTTCGACATCGACGCCGGCGGCGATGGCAGCGGCGGCGGCCTCGACGGCGCGCTCTTGGATGGCTCCGGCATCGCCGACACCGGCAACCGCTGCGGCAAGACGCTCACCGGCGTGATCCGCGACTTCAAGGAGGATCACCCCGACTTCGAGTTCGAGCTCGGAGACGATCCCGGCATCGTGAAGGGCGATCTCGGAAGCGACGACAAGCCGGTGTGGGCCGGCGGCTCGCACCCGACGGTGACCACCCAAGCGAACTTCGACCAGTGGTTCCGCGACGTCGCGGGCGTGAACAAGGCGATCTCGTTCCCGATCACGCTCAGCAAGGGCGCGGGCGGCGTGTTCACCTACGACAACGGCTCGTTCTTCCCCATCGACGGACAGGGGTTTGGCAACGAGGCGCACGGGCACAACTTCCACTTCACGTACGAGCTCCACACGACCTTCCTCTACACCGGAGGCGAGACGTTCAAGTTCACCGGCGACGACGATCTCTTCGTGTTCATCAACAAGAAGCTCGCGATCGATCTCGGCGGCGTACACGGCGCGATGACGGGTGACGTCGCGCTCGACAGCGCAGCGGGCAAGCTCGGACTGACGAAGGGCAAGGTCTACGCGCTCGACTTCTTCTTCGCAGAGCGCCACACGAGCGAGTCGCACTTCCGCATCGACACGACGCTCGATTTCGTGAGCTGCGGCGATGGCATCAAGTAGCGACGTTCAGGGTTTCCCTCGGTTCGCAACCCGCGATACCTTGATCGCATAATGCGAATCGGCGAGGCATTGGTGCGGGAGGGGCTCATCACCCCGACGCAGCTCGATGCCGCGCTTCGCATGCAGCAGAGCTACGGCGGTCGACTGGCGAGCACGCTCGTGGAGCTCGGCTACCTCGATGGCGACGTGGCCACGCGCGCGCTGGCGAAGCTGCGCAACGTGCCGGCGGCGTTGCAGAAGCACTTCGATTCCGCGGAGCGCAGCGTGCTCGCGAAGGTGCCCAAGCGGGTCGTCGAGAAGTACCTCGCAGTGCCGCTCGGCTGGGCGACCGAAGGGACGCTGATCTGCGCGATGGTCGAGCCGTCCGACATGCTCGCCCTCGAGGAGCTGCGGTTCCTGACGGGCGCCAAGGTGGTCCCAGGAATCGCGCTGGATCTCCGGGTGCGGAATGCACTCGAGCGTTGGTACGGAACCGCGCCTCGACGCGAACACGGCTTCGTGGCCATGGGTGGTGCCGAGGGGTTGCGCGAGCTCGACGTCGAGGAGACGGGCCACGTGGTCGCGCCGTCGCACGCCCCTCCTCCCTTCGAGGCCTACCGTGGTGTCTCGGGCACGCCCGATCTCACGCTCGACGCGCCGCCTCCCAACCCGAGCACGGTCGCCACCGAGCCGCCGCCGCCCGCGAACCCGCCGGCGTTCCGTGCGCCCGAGCTCACGCTCGATTCCGCCCCTCCGCGGCCTCCTCCGACGCCCGCCCCCGCGCGGCCTCTCGTGCCTCCGTCGCGACCGCCCAGCTCGGTGCCGCGGCGCACCCATCCGCCGCCGCTGCGCCGCGACGATCCCGACGAGCAGCCGAGGCCATCGATGCGGCCGCCGCATCCGGTCGCGCAGGTGTTGTCCCTCCAGGCGGCGGTCGAGGGCATCGCCACGGCGAGCTCGTTCGAGCAGCGCATCGAGCTGCTGCTCGCATGGCTACGCGGCGCCTTCGAGGCAGGCGTGGTGTTCGAGGTACGCAACGACATCGCGTTCTCGTCCCACGCATTCGGCCCGGCGGTGCGGTCGCAGGCTCCGCCGCGCATCGCGGTGCCCCTCACGCAGCCATCGATGTTGGTGCTTCCCTACGAGGCGCGCACGACGTTCTTCGGCACCCCCACGGCGGAGGGCTCGGAGCTGCATGCGCGGGTCTGGAGCGCGCTCGGCACGCAGCCGCCGCGCGAGGCGCTGGCGCTGCCAATCGTGATCGCGGACAAGGTCTACGCGATCGTGTACGCGCATCCTCGCAAAGGGGAGCGGATCCCCCCGAGCACGCTGGTCGAGGTGGCGAACCTCTGTGGCGCCATTGCGCGGAGTGGATGACGCGCGTCGGTCGTGTATTCTCGATCGGTCATGAGTTTCCGATCACGAGCAGCCCGCGCGCTCGGCCTCGTCTTGCTCTTCTCGGCCTGGCCCCTCACCGGTTGCGCGGTTGGGGCAGAGGACGACCTCGACGGGTTGAAGACGGGTCGCAAAGACGGTGGGACGCTCGACAGCGACGAAGAAGACACCTCCGCCGAGGAAGACTCCGACAGCTCGAAGACCGACACGGGATCGTCGAGCAGCGACACGGGCTCCTCGACGACCGACACGGGATCGTCGAGCAGCGACACGGGCTCGTCGACGACCGACACGGGACCGGTCGGAACGCCGTGCACCGCGCTCACCTCGGCGGACTGCGCGTCTTCGATCACCGACCTCGGATCGGTGAGCGGCGACAAGGGCAGCGGCACCAAGACCGCTTCGGGCAGCGACAGCAAGTTCCTCCGCATCCGCGTCACCGAGGACGACTCGTCGCTGCTCTCCAGCGTCGACCTTCGCGTGCGCGTGACCCTCTCGCCGAGCAAGGGCAACTTCGACCTCTACCTGTACGAAGGCAAGGCCTCGGGAGACGGCGGTGGGGTCGAGTGCGCCACCGTGAAGGCGTCGTCGACCAACGCGACCGGCGACGACGCCGTCTCGCTCAAATGGGGCGACAACCGGCCGATCGGCGGGTTCGACGACAGCCGGGTCATCTCCATCGAGGTCCGCGCCACCGACACCGTCTGCGCCGATGCCAGCTGGTCGCTGCTGGTCGAGGGCAACAAGTAGCCCTGCGTGCGCCTCGGCATGGGCCCTGCTAAGTAGCGCGCCCGATGTCCGCGAACGCCCCCTCTTACCTCATTGTCCGCGGGAGCTTCCCGCCCCCTGCACCCGAGACCACGGTCGCCGTCGTGGGCCTCGGCCGAGTCGGCTTGCCGCTCGCCCTGGCCTTTGCGGCCAAGGGGCTCCGAGTGCTCGGCGTCGAGCGCGACCCCAAGAGCCGGGCGGCGATCGCCGAGCAGCGGATGCCCTTCCACGAGCCGGGGTGCGACGAGCTCCTCCGCGCGCGGGCGCTCGAGGTGGTCGCCGACGTCAGCGAGCTGACCGACGAGCGGTCGCCGGATTACGTGGTGATCACCGTCGGCACGCCGCTGCAGGCGCACATCGAGGTCGATCTCACGCAGATCGCCAACGTGACGCGCAGCCTCTCGCGCGTGCTTCGCAAGGGCCAGACGATCATCCTCCGGAGCACCGTCGCCGCACGCACGACCGATTACGTGGCGAAGGTCCTCGCGCGCGAGACCGGGCTCGTCGCTGGTCGCGACTTCCACCTCGCGTTCTGCCCCGAGCGCATCGTCGAGGGCAAGGCTCTCGTCGAGCTCGAGACGCTGCCGCAGGTCATCGGCGCCGACGATGACGCCTCGCGCATCAAGGCTTCCTCGCTGTTCTCGGTGTTTCCGGTCGATCAGCTGCAGACCTCGCTCGTCGGCGGCGAGCTGATCAAGCTCTTCAACAACGTCACGCGCTACGTGTCCTTCGCGCTCTCGAACCAGTTCGCGCTGATCGCCGACCAGTTCGGAGAGAGCGTGCACCCGTTGATCGCGATGGCGAACCACGGATACCCGCGCGATCCGATCGCCAAGCCGGGGTTCGCGGCGGGAGCTTGTCTGCGCAAGGACTTCGGCATGGTGAGCGAGAACCACTCGACCACCGACATGCTCGTGGCCGCCTGGCGGGTGAACGAGTACATGCCGAACTTCGTCGCCAAGAAGCTCGCCGAAGAGGCGGGCGGCCTCCACCAGAAGACCGTGGCGGTGCTCGGCTACACGTTCAAGCGCGACACCGATGACGCGCGCGATTCGCTGACCCCCAAGCTGATCCGTTACATCGAGCGCGAGGTCCCCAAGGAGCTGCGCATCGTCGAGCCGAACCTCGGCGACACGCTCACGCTCGAGGACGGCAGCACGGCGAAGAACTGGAACCTCACCGAGGCGCTCCGCGACGCCGATGCCGTCGTCGTCGCCATGAACCACAGCGCCTTCCGCGAGGTGCGACGCTTCATCCTCGGGTCCGAAGCCATCGTCGCACCGGGCGCCTGGGTCGCCGACCTGTGGAACGTTTGCGACACCGGAGCGTTGTTTTTCTGCGCCAGGCCCCGCGTCGTCGGCGGACCGTGACGACTGTCGACTCCGGACGTGTGTGAGGTCGCCCCCGGGCGGCCACTGGCCTCGCACCGGCCTCGGGCGTTAGAACGAGTGCTCGAGCATGGGCACACGCTTCTTCTCGCTTCGATATGCAGTTCTCGGTGTCGCCGCGGTGCCGCTCGCGATGTCGTTCACCGGAAAGCGCGCCGAGACGCTCGCGCAGGCTGCGCCGATGGCGCAGGTGGTCTCGGTCCCCGGCGCAGCGTCGGTCGCTGCGCGGCTGCCGTGGGCGGCGGGCCAGAGCGTCTATCTCACGCAGGACGCGGACGACGACTGCTGCAGCGATCACATCGGCTCGAACAAGTGGGCATACGACTTCGCGGCCTGGGACGGCGGCGCGTTCGACGTCGTGGCCCCACAGGCGGGCACCGTCGTCCACGTGAAGATGTCGTCGAAATCCGGGTGCGGCGAGAGCAAGTGCGTCAACGACGCGAACTACCTGGTGATCGATCACGGCGACGGCACCCAGACGACGATGCTGCACCTGGCCCATGGCTCGCTCGATCCCGCGGTGCAGTGCGGAACGTTCGTGCGTCGCGGGCAGAGGCTCGCGACCACCGGGTCCACCGGCTGGTCGACCGGAGTGCACCTGCACGTCGAGCGCGATCAGGTGAAGAGGAACCTGAAGAAGGTCTGCGGGTGCGGCCCCGACGGCATGGCCTGCCCGGCGAGCAGCGCGGAGTGGAACCTGTTCTGGCCGTCCCTGCAGCAGCCGAACTTGCCGACGCGCTTCGCGGAGTGGGGCAACGCCGACGCACCGAAGAACCGACGCGGGATGATCGGCCCGTCGATCAACGTCGACGAGAAGGAAGAGATCGTCACGCTCTCGCTCGCCAAGTCGGCGACGACCCTCGCGCTCAAGGGCGCGGTGAAGAAGCCCGGCGTCTACGAGGTGTGGGCGCGCGTCCCGGTCGGCGTGAGCAGCGCCGACACGACGATCACGGTCGAGACGCAGAAGGGCAGCACCCAGGGCACGCTGGCCTCCGGCACCGGCACCGGCGCGTTCCGGCCGGTCGTGGGCCTCGAACGGGTCATGCTCGATGGCAGCGAGCGGACGGCGACGTTCGCAAGCGTCGTGGGCGACAAGACCGCGGTCGCCGACGCCCTCGTGCTGCGCCGCGCCGGCGATGCGACGAGCTCTCCGTCGGGCGACGTCGCGAAGAAGTAGTATCTGCTCCGCCATGCGGATCGCGATCCTCGCGGGCGTCCTGCTCGCCGGTTGTCCCTCGCCTGCACCTCGGCCCCATCCGTCCTCCGAGATCGCAAAGCCTGCGAAGACAGCGGCCGTGCAAGCTCCTGCCCCACCGGCGGTCGCCCCCACTCCGCCGCCGGTCGCGAGCTCGAGCAAGCCGGCGCCCGTCCCGCACGGCACTGCGCTCGCGCTGCTCCTCGACGCGTCGGGCTCGATGGCGGGCCCATCGATCGCCGCGGAGAAGGAGGGAGCCAAGCGCGTCGTTTCGCTGCTCGGTCCGAACGATCTCGTCGAGGTCCTGACCTTCGCCGCCAGTACCAAGGTCGTCATGCCGCTCACGGCGGCATCCGAGCGCGCCGCGATCGACAGTGCGATCGACGGAATCACCACCTCGAGCGGGACGGCGTTCTACACGGCGATCGACCTCGCGCACGCGGATCTGTTGGCCTGCGACGCGTTGCTCAAACACGTGCTGCTCGTCACCGACGGCAAGGCCGTCGACACCGGGCTCGACACCGCGGTCACCGCGATGTTCAAGGACCACATCGGATTCTCGGCGATCGGGCTCGGTTCCGAGGTCGACGGAGCGCTGCTCGGCAAGCTCGCCAAGCTCGGGGGCGGCCGATTCCACGCGGTGGGCCTCGTCAGCGCGCTCGGGGCCACGATGCATCGCGAGATCGGCATCGTGCTCGGCCCCTGAGTCGAGGTCGAGAGTCAAAAGTCGAAAGTCGAAAGGCGGAGCGCCTTCGACCTTCGACCTTCGACCTTGGACCTTCGACCCGCGGCGCGAAGCGCCGACGCGTCGAAACGCGCCGGCCCCCTTCCATCGTCGTTCCTGTCGCTGCCGTGTCTCGGCTGACGACTGAAGACTGACGACTGACGACTTACTTCGCCTTCTTGTGCGGCGCCTTCGCTGGGGCCTGACCCTTGGTCTTGCCCTTCTTCGCGATCGCCTTCTCGTGACCGAGCACGATCTCGAGCGAGTCGCCCTTCGCCTTCACGATGTACGGGGGCGTGGTGCCGCCGTCCTTGAACGCGATGGTGAGCTCGGCGCCGCCGGCCTGGTTGACCACCTTGGCCGAGCCGATGCGCGGATCCTTGGCCGCGAGGGGGCCAGCGGCCTCGAGCGACTTGCGGTTCGGGACCGAGACGACGAACCCGTTGGGCATCTGCATGCCCTTGATCTCGGTGACCGGGCCATCGAGCTTGAGGATCATCTTGGTGCCCTTCTTCACGCCTGGCGTGCCGAAGGGATTCGGGTTGCCCTTGGGATCGAGGCCGGTGGAGTCACCGACGAGCGCGGCAGGCGCGGGAGCGGCGGGAACGGGCGTCATCGCGGCGAGCGCGCTGTCGACCGGAGGAGCAACGACCGGCGGGGCCGCGGGAGCGGGCGCGAGCTCGGGAGCGGGCGCCTGCACGACCGGCTCGGTCTTGACCGGCTTCCGGAACGCCAGGAACCCGAGGATCATCGCCATGCCGATTCCGGCTGCGATGCCGACCTGGCGACGACGCGCCACCTTCTTCGTGTCGATCTCCTGCATCGCAACCTCCTCGTCTCGTCCGCTGCCATCACTCATGAAGTCGCGCGAGGCGCCCTGCGGACGCAACGTGCGCTTGCTCCCCGAGCCACCGAGCGTCGCCGTGGTGCGACGCGCCTCGCCCTCGTCGCCCGTCTCGCCGTCCGCGCCCTTGCGCTTGGCGAGCAGCGAGACCGTCGTGCCGACGCGCGCGCCGAAGCGCGACGCCGCCGCGGTCGCACCGCCGAACGCGTCCTTCATCTTGTCGCCGAAGGAGCGCATGCCGTCCTTCACGGCATCGACCTTTCCTTCGGGCTCGTCGTCGTGCGCGACCGGCAACGCGACGCGCGCCTGCTCGGACGCGGGCGGCGGCTGCGAGCTCATCGCGGGCGGCGGCAGGGTTGCGCTCTTCACGTCCTTGGCGGCGGTCTCGACGTCGGCGGGCATGGGAACCTTCTTGGTGGTGAGGAACGGGAGCTCTCGGTCCGCAGCCGCATTGGCTGCGTCCTCGGGGTAACGAAGTCTGACGACGAGCTGGGGAACGCTCGTGTGGGGATCGATCTCGCAGGCGACGCCGTCGACGCGCGCGGTGCGCCGCGTCTTCTGGTCCTTGTCCTCGAGCTGGACGATCGCCCCGAGCCTGAGCATCTTCAGCTCGCTGCCGACGACCGCGCCCTTGGACTGGTGATCGCGCAGGGTCGCCTTCATCGGCGCGGACAGGCCCTCGATGTGGATGCGAACGGCCGAGCCGGGACGACCGGGAATCTCGGAGGTGATCGAGACGATCCGCTGGATCATCTCTGCGTCACGTGCTCCGACGTCCGAGAAGCGAACGCCGAACTCGCTGCCGCCGTCGCCGTCGTGCGACCAGACGACCTCGCCGCCGACCACGACGGCGTCCTGCGCGTCGGTCGCCTCGAAGCGAAACTGCAACGGCGTTCCCACCTTCGGCAGGTATGCGGTGCGAAGGTGCATGCCCGTGGCCGAGAGATCGACGCTCTCCGCCTCGAACGACGAGCCCTCGGGCGCGGCAATCTCCACGAGTGCCTCGAAGGGCACACGCACGCCGGGGTGCCGACGATCCGAACCGTCCATGCTCATGCGATTCACCTCTCCCGCCGCCTTACCGGGACCCATGACCGGGGGCCAAAAATATGGTTGACGAGTCAGGCGCGCTTCGTGACGAACGCTCGACGCGCGGCTAGGGTGTTTCCGCTTTGCCGGTCACGCTCGTCGTCAAGCGAAGGGGCGAGCCCGATCTCCCGCCCGTCTCGTTCGACGGACCGCGCGTCGTGATCGGGCGCGGCAGCTCGTGCGAGCTGCGCATTCCGGACGCGAGCGTCAGCGGACGTCACGCATCGATCCGCGCCAACGGCGCGCAGTGGTCGATCGTCGACGAGGGCTCGACCAACGGCACGCGCCTCAACGGCGAGAAGCTCTCGGCGCAGTCGCCCCGTCGCCTCGAGAGCGGCGACACGGTGATGCTCGGCCGCGTCGAGATCGTCGTGAAGGTCGGCGCAGCACCGACGTCGAGCGCGAACGCCACCCGCGAGCTCGCTCTGCAGTTGGTCGCGCGATCGCTCGGCGAGGCCGCCCAGAGCGCGGCCATCGTCGTGCGCGAGGGACCCGACGCGGGCGCACGTCTCGAGCTGAAGAAGGGCGAGCCGCAGACCATCGGTCGCGATCCCCGGTGTGGCCTGCGCCTGACCGACGCGGCGGTGCCGCCGATCGCCCTCGAGCTCACCTTCGACGGCGCGCGGGTGCGTGCGACCGTCCGCGACGCGCGCGGCCAGCTCCGCCTCGGCGATCGCGCACTCGACGAACGCGAGACGATTGGCTGGAACGAGGGCGCGCTCTTGTTCGTCGGCGCGACGACGCTGGTGCTCGACGATCCGCTGGCGCGCGCGCTCGATGCAAGCGCACACGGCGAGGACGAGAAGGTCAGCCCCGAATCGCTCGCGCCCCCCCCCCAGGAGCCCGAGGTCTCGGCGCCGGTCGAGCCCGAGCCGGACGCGCTCGCCGAAGCTCCCGAGCTCGAGCCCCCGCCGAAACCCGAGCGACCGCCCTACGATCGCCGGCGAAGCTGGCGCGGCGCGACGATCGCGTTCGAGGTCGTCGCGCTGATCCTCGCGCTCGCCGTCCTCGGTGGCTCGGCGGCGGGACTCTACTGGCTGCTGCGCAAGTAGAGTCCACGCGGCCCGCAGCGCGGAATCACATGCTCAGGCCGCCGTCGACGTCGATCGTGCGGGCGTTGAAGTAGTCGCACTCGAGGCAGAACTTCACGGCCTGCCAGAGGTCCTCGGGGACGCCGACGCGGCCGACGGGGATCGCGGCGACCAGGGCGTCGCGCGCCTTCTGGTTCATGCCCTGGGTCATCGGGGTCTCGACCATGCCCGGCGCGACGGCGGTGCAGCGGATGCCGAACGGAGCGAACTCCTTCGCCCACGTGACGGTGTTCGCGGCGAGCGCGCTCTTGGCCGCAGTGTAGTTCGACTGGCCGCGGTTTCCGTGGCGGGCGATCGACGAGATGTTGACGATGACGCCGTTCGACGAGCCGGTGTTCTTCAGATCGGACTCGATCATCTTCGCGACGAGCTCGCGGACCATCAGGGTCGCGCCCGTGAGGTTGACGCCGATGACCGCGTTCCAGTCGGCGGTCGAGAGCTTCTTCACCTCGCCGGTGGTCCTGTCCTTCTTCACGAGGAGGCCATCGCGGAGAATGCCCGCGTTGTTGATCAGGCCGTTGAGGCCGCCCATCTGCTCGTTGGCCCACGCGACGAACGCGGCAACGTCGGCCTCGTTCGAGACGTCGAGCTTGCGCTTGGCGATGCCGGCGGGGAGCGCCTCGAGGCCCGCCTCGTTGACGTCACCGACCGCGACCTTCGCGCCCGCCTCGAAGAGACGCTTCGCGAAGTGCGCACCCATGCCGCCGCCTGCACCCGTGACGATGATCTTGAGCTTGGAGAGATCCATGCCGGGGTGCATATACCCCCGCCGGCCGCGGTTGAAGCGGCTCCGGTCAGCAGCCGCAACCGGCTGTTTTGCAGGTCAATTTGACCGTGAAGGTGTAGTCGCCCTCGTCGTCGAAGGCGCTCGCGCCCTCCACGACCAGGATGTACCAACCGTCGCGCAGCCGCTCGCCGCGAACATCAACAAACCGATCAGGGCACGTCGGATGAACACGGGCGCGCAGCCTACGACGCTCCGCGTGCGTCCGTCGGACGCGTCCGACTGGCGTGAGAAAGTTCAACCGCGGTCGTCGTCGGATCGATCCGGGAGGTTGTCCGGCGACAAGCGCGCACGGCGGCCGAGGTCGAGGGATGCGGTACGCTCGCGACATGCGGACACCCGAGCTCGCGTTGGTTCTCGCACTCTCGCTGGTTGCCTGCTCCACGAACGAGGACACATCCACCGACACCGACGCAGGCTCGGACGATGGAGCGACGGGGGACTCGTCGGGAGGTGGCGATGCGGGGCCCGATGGCGCCGCGACCGACTCGGGCGTGACCGACACCGCGCCCACCGATGCGCCCGTCGATCTGGGCGGCACGCTCGTCACGCCGGGGGATCCAGGGGCCACCGACGTGAAGCTGACGGTGCGCGCCGACACGGCGGTGCACGGGATCTCCCCGCTGATCTACGGCATCAACGGCACCGCCGACGTCGCGAAGAACCTGCCGGCGGTGGTGCGCTCCGGTGGAAACCGACTGACTGCGTACAACTGGGAGAACAACGGCTCGAACGCCGGGAGCGACTACTGCTTCCAGAACGATCGGACGTTCGTGCCCTCGGGGACGAACACGCCGGGCAACGCGGTCAAGCCGATGCTCGACGAGGCCAAGACTCGCGGACACGCCACCATCGTGACGGTGCCGATCGTGGATTACGTCGCCGCCGACAGCAACGACAACGGCGACGGCGGCGCCGGACCGCCCGCGTGCGTCGGCGACGTGCGCAAGTCGGGGAGCAGCTACCTCACCACGCGCTTCAAGCAGAACAAGCCGACCAAGACCGGAGCGTTCGCGCTCACCCCGGATCTGACGGACGCGTTCGTGTACCAGGACGAGTTCGTCAACTGGGTGAAGGCTAGCTGGGGCGCGCAGAACGTCTTGTTCTCGCTCGACAACGAACCCGATCTCTGGAGCGGCACGCACGCGGAGATCCACCCGGCGAAGGTCGGCTACGACGAGCTCGTCACGCGTAACATCAACTTCGCCAAGGGGATCAAGGCCGCGTGGCCGGGCGCGCAAACGCTCGGGTTCGTGAGCTACGGGTACGCCGGCTACACGACCCTGCAAGACGCGCCCGATCGCGCAGGCAAGGGCGAGTTCACCGACTACTACCTGAAGAAGATGAAGGAGGCCGAGACCGCTGCCGGCAAGCGTCTCGTCGATTACCTCGATCTGCACTGGTACACCGAAGCCAGGGGCGGCGGCGTCCGGGTGAGCGACGCCTCCGACGGCACCGGTGCGGCCGCGCGCGTGCAGGCTCCGCGTTCGCTGTGGGACGCGACCTACAAAGAGGACAGCTGGATCGTCAACGACGTGCTGATGGAGCCGATCAAGCTCATCCCGCGCTATCGGGCGAAAATCGACGCGAGCTACCCGGGGACGAAGCTCGCGTTCACCGAGTGGAACTACGGCGGCGGCAACCACATCAGCGGCGCGGTCGCCACGGCCGACACGCTCGGCGTGTTCGGTCGGGAGTCGGTGTCGCTCGCGACGATCTGGTTCCTCCACGACGGCCGTCCGTACGGCGCCAACAACGAGGAGTTCACCCGCGCAGGCCTCCGCGTGTTCACCAACTTCGACGGCGCGGGCGCGAAGTTCGGCGACACCTCGATCTCGGCGACGTCGAGCGACGACGTGGTCTCGTCGGTCTACGCAAGCCTCGATGCCGCGAGCCCGTCGCGCGTGGTGATCGTCGCGATCAACAAGGCGACGAGCGCCAAGACCGCGGGAATCACCGTCGCCCACGCGACGACGTTCACCAAGGCCAAGGTATGGCAGCTCGCCGGCACGGCACCGAACATCGTCGCGGCCGCCGACGTCGCGGCCGTAGCGACCAACGCGTTCAAGTACTCGATGCCCGCGATGAGCGTCTCGATCCTCGTGCTGCAGCCCTAGTCGCGGAGCAGCTTCGGGTGACGGCGGCGGAGGATCGACAGCGCGACGAAGCCGACGATGACGGCGTACCAGAGCGTGGCGAAGCGCACGAGCAGCATCGCGCCGGTGGCGCCGGCCTTGTCGACGTTGCCGAGCTGGCGCATCAGCGTGCGCATCACGGTCTCGGTCACGCCGAGGCCACCGGGCACGGGGATGAGCGCACCGGCGAGCGTCGAGGTCGCGTAGAAGAACGACGACGCGAGCACCGAGGTGGTCTGCGCGAAGCCCTGCAAGATGATCCAGAGCGCGAGGCACTCGAGGAACCACGCGCCGATCGAGAGGATCGTGGGGAGGACGAGCGTGCTCGGACGCGTGAGCGCGTAGAGGCTCTCGTAGGCCTCGCGTAGCTTCGGCGCGAGGCGCTTGCCTGGTCCGGGGAGCCACGCGACGAGATCGACGAACCACATCGAGATGCGGCGCGACGCGACGACGACGAGGATGCCGCCCACGACGACGCTGCCCGCACCGGCCCACACGAGGCCGCCCGAGAACCTCGTGCTCCCAGCGGCGATGAGGACGATCACGCCGATCAGGTCGGTGAGGCGCTCCGCCACGACGATCGGCGCCGTCCGCGCACCGGCGATGCCGTAGGTCTCCCACAGGACCAGTGACTTGAAGACCTCGCCGACCTTGCCCGGAGTGACCGAGAGGACGAACCCGGAGAGGAACGTGAGGAACGAGTCGCTGGTCTTGACGCCGCGGATGTCGAGGATGCGCAGGTAGTACTGCCACTTGAAGAACCGCAGCACGTAGTTGCCGAAGGCCAGACCGAGCGCGGCGAAGAACGTCCACCACGCGAAGCCGGCGAGGCGACCTCCGAGCTCGCGGACGCCCGAGTGCACGGCGAAGACGAAGTACACGGCCACGGCCGCGAGCATCACGACCACCACGCGACGGATGGTCTTCTGCATGGAGGTCGGCGCGGCGGGTGCCGTCACGGCTTGGTCGGTCACCGCGCGGGAGTTAGCAGACGCCGGGCGCGACGTCGAACGCACCGGATGAAGTCAGGTCGAGGGCTTCTTCAGGGTCGTGAGGGCCTCGAGCTTCTTCCGCTCTTCGACCCGCACGCGGCGCACGCGCGCGAGCGCCCACGTGAGCACGAGAATCGCGCCGACCGCGACCACGATCCAGATGGTGGACGGACGGGCCTCGTAGCGGCCGGCGGCGAGGGTGCCGCGCGGGGGAACGAGGACCTGTTCGGAGGGAGGCGCGGTCGTCTGTGCGGTCGCGGGCCCCTTGGCTGCGAGCTTCTTCTCGGCCGACTGTAGCGTCTGCGGCGGAAGCGGAAAGGCCATCTCCTTCGGCCCCACCGACGAAGACGCGGAGACGCTCGGATTGACGCTGGGAGCTGCGGGGCCGGCCATCACTTACGGAGAAAAGTATCAGACGCGCGTCAGGCGCGCACCGCGCCGAGCGATCGGAAGCGCCGGTAGCGGTCGTCGACCAGCTCTTCCTCGCTCAGACCCTCGAGGGAGGCCAGCGCTTCACGAAGCGCGGAGTCGAGGCGACGCGCAGCCGCGTCCCAGTCCTGATGCGCGCCCCCCGGAGGCTCTTCGACGATCTGGTCGATGACGCCGAGCTCGAGGGCCATCTGCGCGGTGGGCTTGAGCACTTCGGCCGCGCGCTCGCCCTTGGTGCCGTCCTTCCAGAGGATGGAGGCGCAGGCCTCGGGCGAGATGACCGAGTACCAGACGTGCTCCAGCGCGAGCACGCGATTGGCGACGCCGAGGGCCAGCGCCCCGCCCGACCCGCCCTCGCCCACGACACACGCGACGACCGGCACCCGCAGCTTGGACATGACGAGCAGACACTGCCCGATCGCCTCGCTCTGCCCGCGCTCCTCGGCGCCGAGGCCGGGGTACGCGCCAGGGGTATCGATGAACGTGATCACCGGGCGGCCGAAGCGATCGGCGAGCTCCATCAAGCGACGTGCCTTGCGGTAGCCCTCGGGGTTGGGCATGCCGAAATTGCGGCGCACGGCCTCCTTGGTACCTCGGCCCTTTTGATGGCCGATGACCATCACCGGACGGCCCGTCGGCCCACGCGGATACCGGGCGAGCCCAGCGACGATCGCCGCGTCGTCGCCGAAGGTGCGATCGCCGTGCAGCTCGATGAAGTCGTCGAAGATGCGCTCGAGATAGTCGCCGAAGTACGGGCGACGCGGGTGCCGCGAGAGCTGCACGCGCTGCCACGGCGAGAGCTCGCGGAACAGCTCGCGCGCGAGCGAGGCGACCTTGTCCTCGAGGCGACGGAGCTCGGCGGCGTAGCGAGCGTCGCCGTGCGCGAGCGCACGCAGGTCACGCACACGTTGGGTCAGCTCGGCGATCGGCTGTTCGAACGGAAGGACGCTCATCGGACGGAGGAGGGGGACGCGTACCACCGCGCGGCGCCGGTCGCGAGGGGGACGACGTGCGAAGCCCCGTTCGCGCCCGCTCGCGACGCGTCAGACCGTCGCGGACTTGCTCTCGCCGAGCGAGTGTACCGCTCGCTGCACGCCGCGCTCGCTCTTGACGTCGAAACAGCGCAGCGGCCGCTCCTTGCCCTTGAGCTTGGCGGGGGGCAGCTCCTGCATCTCGAAGCGGTTGCCGAGGCGGGCCGCGGTGGTCTCGCTCACCACGACCTGCCCGGCTTCGGCGATGCCGCACAGACGCGCGGAGGTGTTCGCCGTATCGCCGATGACCGTGTAGCTGAGTGCTTTGCTGGAGCCGACGTAGCCAGCGACGAGCGGACCGGTGTGGATGCCGATGCCGATCGCCAACGGGGTCTCGCCGCGACCCACGCGACGGCGATTGAGCGCGCCGAGCACGTCCATCATCTCGAGCGCAGTCTGCACCGAGCGGATCGGATCGTCGGGGTGGCTCACCGGCGCGCCGAACAGCGCCATGATGCCGTCGCCCATGAACTTGTCGAGGGTGCCCTCGTACTTGAACAGCACCTCGACCATCAGCTCGAAGTACTCGTTCAACATGTCGACGATGCCTTGCGGGGCGGCGCCGTCGGACATGCGGGTGAACCCGCGGATGTCGCTGTTGAACACCGTGCACTCGTTGAGCTGCGAGCCACCGAGCTTGATGTCGAGCTTTCCGGCGATGACCTGCTGCGCGAGGTTCGGCGAGAGCAGGCGGGAGAAGCGCTCGCGGGTGACGATCTCGCTCTCGACCTTCTTCGCGAGGAGCGCGTTCTCGATGAACATCGACGCCTGGTGGGCGAGCGACGTCACGAGCTCGAGCTCCTTCTGGTTGAAGACCGCGAGCTGCTCGCTGTCGAGCCACAACGCGCCGAGGAGCGTATCGTTGTGGATGAGTGGCACGACCATCGCGGAGCTGATCCGGTTGAGGATCATGCTCTTGCCCTTGGAGTTGGCGAAGTCCATCGCCGCGTCGTTGGTGAGCACCGCGGTACGAGTCGTCTTCACGTGCTCGAGGATGGTCGACGACACGGTGACCGGCGCCTCGCCGCCCGAACGACGACGGTTGCAGCGCGGGACGAGGTTGCCGTCTTCGACGAGGAAGATGACGCCCCGATCGGCGCGCACGAACTTGAAGCACGCGGCCAGGATCTTCGAGATGACGCTGTCGATCTCGCGCTCGCCGACGAGCTCGCGGGTGACTTCGTAGGCGATGCGCAGGCGCTCGTAGTCGTCGCGGACCGTCTGCGGGTCGTGCGCGATCTGCTCGAACGGCGCGAAGCCCTTCTGCACCGCGGCGATCTGGGTGCCGATCGCGCGGTTCTGGTCCTGGACTTCGACGAGGCGTGAGCCGCCCGCCGTGACGTTCAACGGCCCAGGCTGGGGCAGGCCCTGCGGGGCGGCCTGCGGCGCAGGACCGAACGGACGAACCGGCGAACCGGAGACCGCAGTGACGGGACCAGGCGCAGGACCTGCGCCCGGCATCGACGGGACACGCGGGGCCTGCGGCTGACCGCTCTGGGGCAGCGGCGGCATCGGGTAGACGCCGGGGATTCCTTGTCCGGTGGGCGAACCGCCGGGCTGGTAGCCCGCCTGCGGAACGGCGGCCTGCATCGGCTGAGGCGCAGCAGCCTGCTGCGGCTGGGCCAGCCCCGGACCGGGTGCACCGGCGAAGGGGCGCATCGGCGCGCCCGAGCCGTCGTCGAAGCGTGCCCGCGTGGAACCGAGCGCGATCTCGTCGCCGTGACGCAGCGGCCGCTCACCCTGCACACGCTCGCTGTTGATGTACGTGCCGTTCAACGAGCCGAGATCGCGGAGGATCCACTGCCCATCCTGCACCAGGATGATGCAGTGCTCCTTGCTGACGATCTTGTCGAGCAGCTGGATGGAGTTGTTCGGGTGACGCCCGAGCGTGTTGGTCGGACGGAGGTCGACCGATTGCGTGCCGTCGGCGGTAGCGAGGATGAGTCGGGCCATGCGTGCCGCCGATGGATCGTGCCCACTCGGCCCGCCCAGACTACCCAGAAGCGCCGGCGTCTCAAAGGGGACGTTGTCGCACCCTCAGAAGGACTTGCCGAGGATGGTCTTGAGCAGCCATTCCTGCGCGGTCGAGGGACCGAAGCCGCGGCCGAACGCGACATTGAGCTCCCACTCGCCGTCGTCATCGTCCTCCTTCGCGTTGGCCTTCTCCGCGAGGTCGAAGGCGATCAGCGCGAGGTGCTCCTGGTCGCGAACCGGGGTGAAGCCCCGGTCGATGAGCCCGAGCCCGGCGTAGTACTCGGCGCCGAGCGCGAACCCGAGTTGCGTGTTCACCCAACCCTTGAGGGCGGGCTCGAAGTGGAGGCGGAACTTCTCCGACCCGCTGAACGCGTAGCCGATGATGGGGTTGAAGCTGACGAGGAAGTGCCCGTCTTTGTAGCCGACGATGGGTCGCAGCTCGTTCGCCCAGCCGTCTTGCTCCACGGCGAGCGGCACGCGCCCGAGCTCGACGTTGAGGCCGAGCATCGCGTTGCCGCTGATGCGCTCGGGGACGACCATCTTCGCCCGCAGTTTGAAGCCGCCGTAGCGCACGCCGTAGTCCGGTGCGTGCATCGTCTGGAAATAGGCTCCCAGCTCGAGCCACTCGGTGACGCCGAGGGCCGGCTCGAAGGTCATCCGCGTGGCCCGATCGGGAGGAACGTGTCCCTCGTACTCGACCCCGCGCTGACCGCGCGCCGTGTAGTTCGTGTGCAATTCCAGGCCAAAATGACCGGGTTTGTTGACCTCCGACTGGTAGACCTGGACCTCGAACAGATCGAGCGCGCGCGCTTTCGGGGTGAACGCGACCAAGGTGACGAGCGCAGGCAGGGCGCCAACGACGGCTCTGAAGCTCAAACATACTGGTGGCATGGCGAGATAATGAAAGTCGATTTCATTATCATGATCGATGCGATCCGTCATGCGTTGCGGCACGGGTGACGTTTGACGACCTTCGCGCGATGTCTCGCCTCCCCCTGCCCGTTGCGCTCGTCCTCCCGTTGCTCGCTGCGCATTGCGGCGGGGAGCCCGAGCCCAAGGCCCCCTCCCCTGCGCCGGTGCCCTCCACGAGCGCGAGCCCGATCACGAGCGCCTCGGCCAGCAGCAGCGAGGCACCGCCGAAGACCGCGAAGGTGCCGGTCGTCGAGACGTTCCACGGCACCTCGGTGACGGACGACTACCGATGGCTCGAGGACGGCAAGGCCCCGGCGGTCAAAGCGTGGAGCGAGGCGCAGAGCGGGTACACCCGCAAGCACCTCGATCGAATCGCCGGACGCACCGCGCTGCGCGCACGTCTGACCGAGCTCCTCGGCTCGGCGAGCCCCGATCACTTCGGGCTGACCGCCACCAAGGGCAAGCTCTTCGCGATCAAGGACCAGCCGCCGAAGCAGCAGGCGCTCCTGGTCACGCTCGACTCGGCGGCGGCCAAGGAGAGCGAGAAGGTCGTCCTCGATCCGAACGTGCTCGATCCGAGCGGCGGCACGACCATGGATTGGTACGCGCCCACGCGTGACGGCAAGCTGGTCGCCGTGTCGCTCTCGAAGGGCGGGAGCGAGAGCGGTGACGTGCACGTCTACGAGGTCGCGACCGGCAAGGAGGTTGGCGCACCGCTCGCGCGCGTGCACGGCGGCACCGCGGGCGGCTCGCTCGCGTGGAACGAGAGCGGCACCGGGTTCTGGTACACGCGCTATCCGCGCAAGGGCGAGCGCGCGGAGGCCGATCTCGATTTCTACCAGCAGATCTGGTTCCACGATCTCGGCAAGGCAGAGAGCACCGATCGCTACGTGCTCGGCAAGTCGCTCCCGCGCATCGCGGAGATCGAGCTCGAGACCTCGCTCGACGGCCGGTTCGTCCTCGCACGCGTGGCCAACGGCGACGGCGGCGAGCATGCGTTCTTCGTGCTGGACACCAAGAAGGGCAAGGACGGCGCGAACGAGAAGGGCTGGACCAAGGTCTCAGACTTCGCCGACAAGGCCGTGGGCGCAGAGCTCGGTGAAGACGGGGGACTGTGGCTGCGTTCCATCAAGGATGCGCCGCGCGGAAAGCTCCTCCGCACGTCGCCCGAAAAGCCCGATCTGGCCAAGGCGACGGTGGTCGTGCCCGAGAGCGACCACGTCATCCAGGGCTTCCTCGTGCGCAAGGCGAGGTTGTTCGTCTCCGATCTGGTGGCCGGCCCGTCGGCGGTGCGGGTGTTCGAGCTGAAGGGCGGCAAGCCCAAGCAGCTCGAAGACCTGCCGCTGCCGCCGGTCAGCTCGGTGCGACAGCTGGTGCGCATCGAGGGGAACGACGGGATTCTCGTGCGCACGCAGACCTATACCGAGCCGCCGACCTGGTACTCGGTCGACGCGATGTTCGGCACCGGCGTGAAGTTCGTCCAAGCGCCCGTGCGCAAGACCGCGCTGTTCCAGACCTCGAAGGCGGACTTCTCCGACACCGAGGTGGTGCGCGAGAGCTGCACGTCGAAGGACGGCACCAAGGTCCCGATCAACATCCTCCGCCGCAAGGGCACGAAGCTCGACGGGCAGAACCCGACCCTGCTCTATGGCTACGGCGGCTACGGCGTGAGTCTGACCCCGCGGTTCCAACCCAAGAACCGCCCGTGGCTCGAGGCCGGTGGAGTGCTCGTGTTCGCCAACCTGCGCGGCGGCGGCGAGCTCGGCGACGCCTGGCACGAAGCGGGGATGCTCACCAAGAAGCAGAACGTGTTCGACGACTTCTACGCCTGCGCGCAGCACCTTGGGAAGACCGGCTACACCAAGCCCGAGAAGCTCGCGATCATGGGCGGATCCAACGGCGGGCTCCTGATGGGCGCCGCGATGGTGCAGCACCCGGAGGCATACCGTGCCGTGGTGTCGCACGTCGGCATCTACGACATGCTGCGGGTCGAGACGACGCCGAACGGCGCGTTCAACGTCACCGAGTTCGGCACGGTGAAGGACAAGGCGCAGTTCGACGCGTTGTACGCGTACTCGCCGTACCACCAAGTTCAAGACGGGGTGGCCTACCCGCCGGTGCTGTTCATGACGGGCGCCAACGACCCACGCGTCGATCCGTACAACTCACGCAAGATGACCGCGCGCCTGCAGGCCGCGAATCCGAACAACCTGGTCCTGCTCCGGACGAGCGGCGACACCGGCCACGGCATGGGCACGCCGCTGTCGGCGCAGATCGAGGAAGAGGTCGATCAGGACTCGTTCCTCTTCGAGCAGCTCGGCATGACGTTGAAGTGAGTCGTCACGAGTGACGACTCAAGCGAACATGTCGCCGAAGAGGTCGTCGTCGAGCTCGAGACCCAAGGTGCCGTCGAGCGTGCCCTCGTAGTTGCTCGGGGGCGCGAACGAGCTGCGCGGTGCGCGGGGAAGGATCTCCTCCACTGCGACAAGGATCGCGGCGATGTCACGGAAGGGATCGGTCGCCGTCGCGGCGATGACCCAGGTGCGGGCGTCGCACTCGATGGTGTCGACGATGACGCCGAGGCGCGGGAGGATCGAGGCGCGGCGCTCGCGGGTCTCGCGCGCGGCGGCGGCAGCGAGCGGGGCGAGCTCCTCGGCGGCGTGACCATCGCCCGCCGAAGCGAGCAGCACGCCGTCGAGGTCGCAGAGCGCGAGGACATCGAGCCGATGGGCTGCGCGCACGCTGGCGAGCGAGAGCGCGAGAGTGGTGGCGCCGTCCTGAGGAGCGACGCGGACGCGCATCTGCGAGACCGGCGGACGCGAGCGGCGCGAAACGCGCTCGCTGACAGCACCCGTCGTCTCCAGCGAAGATTGAGCAGCCATGCCGCATCGGGTACCGAAGGCGGAGGGGCTCGGCCAACAAGGTGGCACCTACATCTCGCGTGTCACGGGCACTCGCAGTCCGTGGTCTTGCAGCCGGTGAGCGAGACCTTGACGGTGTACGAGCCGAAATCGAGCGGAGACTGTCCGCTGATCATGATGGTGACCCACCCATCGGCGGTCGCCGAGTAACTGCCGCCCGTGGAAGAGCCGCACTTGGTCGCCGACCCCGCGCAGACGTTGGTCGTGCAGTCGCCGCTCTCCCAGAACTGCGTGTTGAATTTGACGCCCGCGTCGCTCGCGTCCGAGAGCGTGACCGCGGCGGTCTCGCCCTTGCGCATGAACAACTTGTAGGCGTGGTCGGCTCCCAAGGCGAGGCACGTGATGGTGCCGTCGGTGATGGAGCTGGAAGCGGGGAGGAGGGTGATCGTCGCGTTGTACCCGCCGAGCGGGCCGGCGGTGCGGCGCCCGATCGTTCGCGCGGTCGCACAGGTCAGGCGGTCTCCCGAAGAGGTCAGGCACCCTGCGACGGCACACGCCCCACCGTCACCGGTCGCGCCCGTGTCGGTCGTGGCGCTGTCGGTCGTGGCGCTGTCGGTCTTGCCCGTGTCGCCCGTCGAGCTGTCGGAGACTGCGGAGTCCGCCGCTATCGAGGTGTCGTCCGTCGTGTCGGTCGTGGCACCAGTGTCGGTCACCGTGGAGTCGGCCGGCTTGGAGCTGTCGTCGACGACCGAGTCGGTCGTGGGCGCGCCGGTGTCTCGAATGAAGCTCGGAGTCGCCGTCGGGTCTTCGGCGACCGCGCAGCCTGCGAGAGCAAAAGCAAGGAGGGTGAAGCGTCGCATCACGCACCTCACTCTAAATCAGGGACCGCGATTCCGGAACGCCGTCGGGCTACGCGGTGCGTGGCCGCGTCAGGACGAAGAAGAAGAGGGCCGCGGCGACGATGTAGCACCCGACGCCTACGAGGAACGCCGCGCGCAGGCCGTGATGGATCGCGATCCAGATGGCGACGGCGCTGCCGGCGACGCCGAGCATGCCGTTGATGCCCCAGCACCAGGCGACGACCCCCTCGGGCGCCTCGCCCTTGTCGCCACGCAGGCTCCACATGCCGAGCGGCAAGGGGCAACCGAGGAGGAAGCCGAGCGGCGCGATGGCGAGCACGACGCCGAGCGTCCGAACGAAGAGCCCGTTGGCAACGAGGACTTCGGCGATCTTCTCCGCCGAGACCAGCGCCACCACGAGGGTGACGAGCAGGGCGAGGAACACTTGTCCGCCGCGCTTGCGGGGATCGGCCGACTTGGCGATGCGCTCCGAGAGCAGCGAGCCGAGGCCGGTCGAGAGCAGGAGCGCCGCGAGGACCGCCGCGAGCGACAACGTCGGGTTGCCGACGACCAGGACGCTCTGCTGGAGGAGCTTCATCTCGACGAGCATGAAGCCGAGACCGAGCAGCGCGAAATACCCCGTCGGAGCCGCGAGCGTGACCGCGCTGTGCCCGCCGACGCCGCGGCGGAACAGGGCGATCAGCGGGATGATGAGGAACGCGCCGATGAGGACGAAGATGGTGACCAGCGACTGCTGCAACACCTTCACGTCGTGGCCGGCCTCGCGCCCCTCCATCTCGCGAAGGAAGAAGTAGAACGGCCGGTCATCGGTGTTCGGCTCCATGTCGAACGGGAACGACGCGTAGACCGCCTTGCGGTCCTTGCCGGTGATCAGGCGGCCGATGTCCGCGTCGCCGGGGACGCGGCCCGGCGTGTAGGCGTCGCCGAAATGGAGGCGCTTGCGGACCTCGTCGACGGTGGCGATCTCCTCGGCGGTCCACGGATGCTTGCGCACCATGACGTGGGTGAGCTCGCGACGGAGGAAGTAGGGGCTCGCGACCGAGGAGACGATGATGTTCTTCTCCGGATCGGGGATGCCGAGCTCGCGCATCGCTTCGACGACGATGCCGATGCCCTTGATCGCGTCGTAGTCGGGCGAGCGGCGCGCACGCATGAACGCGAGGATGCCGTCGTCCTTGGTCCGCGCGAGGTAATCGCGGAACGCGTCGACCGTGTAGAGGTAGTTCTCGGTGAGGGCGAACGCTCCGGCGCCGGTGGCCGCGCCGGAGTCGACCCAGGTGACCGTGACGATGTCGTATTGGCCCTGGTCGCGCTTCACGAAGGTGCGCGCGTTCTCGAAGTTCACCTTGATGCCCGGTTGGTAGTACGGGCGGCCGGACCACGACGCGAAGCGGTCGTTGACGATCTTGCCGACGAGCGGGTTGACCTCGACGCCGATCACCGGGTCCTTACCGAAGTGACGCGCCATCAGGATGTCGAACCCGCCGCCGACGCCGAGAGCCAGCGTGGAGCCGGTCTTCTTCACGTAGTGCGGGAGCGCCATGATGTCGCTCTCCATGAAGTCGAGCTTCTTCAGGTCACCGTCGAACTTCTGGATCTGGGTGCCAGCGACCCCCTCGATCATCAGGTCGAACTGCGGGTCGTTGCGGCCAGGGTAGGTCTCCGAGAGGCCCCACGTGCAAAACAGCCCCCACTTGACGACCACGCGCGAGAAGTCGTTCCACTCGTCGTGCGCGATGCCGTAGACCTTCGAGTTGCGGATGACCTCGACCTTGAACAGGGGCGAGTCGCGGAGCGCATACCCGCCGATGCCGAACACCGAAACGAGCGCCACGGCGGAGATCGCTGCGGCTCGTTTGGCCTGCGCCGAGAGGAAGTAGAGCGGCGACGCGAGCCCGGCGATCGCAGCGATGACGAGCATCGCCTTGGGTGCGGCCACGTGATCGAGGAGCAGCACGGCGACCACGCAGCCCACCGACGCGCCGATGAGATCGACGGCGTAGAGCGCGGCGAACGCGCTGCCGGCGGCCTCGAACACGGTCGACACCAGCACACCCGAGACGAGGAACGGAACGAACAGCGCCGCGAAGATCCCGACTTGCGCCCACTGCCCGGCGTTCCCCGGATCACCCATCGCGGGGTAGTAGCGAAGGTAGAGGAGCGTCGAGGCAGCAATCGCGATCGCGAGCACGAACGCTGCACGGCCGGCGCGCTCTTCCGGGGCGATCTCGACCTTCCCGCGCAGCGTGACCCACAGGCTGCCCGCTCCGAGGCCGAGCATCGCCACGCTGATGCTCATGAAGGCGAAGTAGTACCCGATGGTGCCCGAGAAAACGCGGGTGAGCGCGATCTCCGAGAGCAGGAGGGAAGCGGTGACCAGCGCGAAAGCGACACGCGAGAGCATAGCGGTCGCGGCCAGTACCAGCGGACGAGGCGAGCCGCCATACGCTGGTCGTTGGGCGACGACATTCCGGTATTCTCATCGCCACCATGGGGTTGTTCATCGTCCCTCCGTCGCCGCAGCTCGAGGAGGCGGCCCGAGCGGCGCTTCCCGCGGGCACCGCGGTCGAGGGCCTGTCGCCAGCCGAGGCGCTCACCGCGTTCCAGCGGCAGTCGACGTGTCTGGTCGTGGTGGCGCTGCCGCGCGCCGAGGGGCAGGCGTTCGTCTCGACGATGCGCACCTCTAGCGAGCCCCCGCGCGTGATCATGTCGTTCGGCGAAGACCTCGACGGCGTCGACGACGTGTTGCCGACCGAGCAACCGATGCTGGGCCGACGACTCCGGCTCGCGTACCGCACCGCTGCTGCCGAATTCGAACGCGACGCCTTGCGCGAGCTCCGCGCGGCGCTCGAGCAGGCACGCATCGGAACCTACTCCATCGATCTCGTGACCGAGCAGACCGTCTGGAGCGACGTCATGCACGAGATCGTCGGTCACCCCCGCGAGGGGTTTGGCGGCACGGTGGACGCTGGGCTCACGGTGCTCCTCCCCGAGGACCAGCGACAGCTGCGCGAGCGCGCGGCGCGGGCGGTGCGGGAGGGCAAGGGGCTCTCCGCCGAACAGCGCATCCAGCAGCCGAGCGGGCGCACCATCTGGATCCAAGGGACCGGCGCCACGTTCCGCGACGCCAGCGGCCGGCCACGGCGCATGGTCGGCACCGTCATCGACATCACCGAGCGAAAGCTCGCCGAGCTCACCATGCGTCACGCGCTGGAGGAGATGCGCGAGAGCGATCAGCGCTTCCGCGTGGTCGCGCGCGCCACGAGCGACGTGGTGTGGGACTGGGACTTCGCCGCCAACGAGGTTTCCTGGAACGAGAACCTCCGGAAGTTCGGGTGGAACTTCCTCTCGTCGCCGCTCTCGTGGTGGGAAGACACCATGCACCCGGACGATCGACAGCGCGTTTCGGACGGGCTGCTCTCGACAGTGGAGCTGGGCGAGGAGACCTGGCAGGACGAGTACCGGTTCCGGCGGGGCGACGGGACCTGGGCCAACGTGCTCGATCGCGGCGTGGTCATCCGCGACGACAGCGGAAAGCCCGTGCGGATGATCGGCGCGATGATGGACATCAGCGATCGACGGGAGCTGCAGGCGCGCCTGTTGCTCACCGATCGAATGGCGTCGGTCGGAACGCTCGCCGCGGGCGTCGCGCACGAGATCAACAACCCGCTCGCGTACGTGATCGCGAACATCGACAGCGCTGCCGGGGAGCTGCGACGGCTTTCGTCGCCCGCGCTCGCGCGGACCCTTGCCGCCTTGGCCGAGGCGCAAGAGGGCGCCGAGCGGGTGCGACGGATCGTGTTCGACCTGAAGACCTTTTCTCGCGCGGACGACGCCGCACGCGAGCGGGTCGATCTGCGGGAGGTCGTCGAGAGCTCGATCAACCTGGCGATGAACGAGATTCGACATCGCGCGCGGCTCACCCGCGACCTCGGGCCGGTACCACGCGTCGAGGCGAACGCAGGGCGGCTCGGTCAGGTCGTCGTCAACCTGCTGGTCAACGCTGCACAAGCCATCCCCGAAGGGGCGGCGGACCAAAACGAGATTCGCGTGCGCACGCGCACCGACGACGCAGGCAACGCCCTGCTCGAGGTCGAAGACACCGGCCCCGGCATGCCACCCGAGATCAAGCACCGCATCTTCGACCCGTTCTACACGACCAAACCGATCGGCGAAGGGACCGGGCTCGGCCTGACCATATGTCACGGCATCGTCTCGGAGCTCGGAGGCTGCATCGAGGTCGACAGCGAGGTTGGCGCAGGTAGCATGTTCCGCGTGGTGCTGCCTCGTACCGAACCGAGCGATCGGCCCGAGCCCAAGTCGTCGACGGCACCGACGTCGACAGACGTTCGACGTGGCCGGGTGCTCGTCATCGACGACGAGCCGATGATCGGCCGCGCCGTGCAGCTCATGCTCGAAGGCGCGCACGACGTGACTACGCTGGTCAGCGCACGCGAGGCGCTCGAGCGACTCGTGGCCCGCGAGGACTACGATGTCATCGTCTGCGATCTGATGATGCCCGAGATGACGGGCATGGACCTGCATGCGGCCGTCGTCGAGAAGCGTCCCGAGATCGCCGAGCGGTTCGTGTTCCTCACCGGCGGCGCGTTCACCCCGCGGGCGCGGGCGTTCCTCGAGCGCACGCCGAACGCGCTCCTCGAGAAGCCCTTCGAGACGACGGCGCTGCTCGAGGCGATCGCGGCGACGATGCGGCGCGGTCGCGTCACTTCCGGAACATGATCTTCGAGAACAGCATCCGGTTGCGCGCGACGATCCAGTAGCCGAGCTCGACGAACCAGACGAACGGCGGCCACATCAAGAGCCGCGCGAACCAGCCCCAGCCGATGTGCGAGAGGACGTAGAGGGTCGCTCTCCCGGCGCGCAGGATGGTGCCGTCGCGCTTCACGACGTGCAGCGCATGCTTGCACGCCGCGAAGAGCGCGTCGTTCATAGGCGGAGTCGGCGCGTCCTGGTAGGGAACGATCTCGAACCGCTCGGCGGTGTCCTTCCGTCTGACCCAGACGGAGACTCGGCGTCAGAACCCTCAGAGACCGTCCCAGAGCAGCCAGTCCCGCGGGAAGTCCAACTCGGTCACCAGTCCGCGATCGCGCAGCCCCAGGTGAACCCGGAGCCGAAAGCGACCATCGCGACCTTCATGCCGCGCTTGAGCTTGCCGCTGCGCTCGGCCTCGGCGAGCAACATCGGGATCGTCGCGGCGGTGGTGTTGCCGAACTTCTGGATGTTGTGGACGACCTTCTCGTCCGGGATGCCGAGGTGGTTCTGGAGGTACTGGTTGATGCGGAGATTGGCCTGATGGAACACGAACAGGTCGATGTCCTGTCCGGTGATCCCATTCTTCACGCAGGCCTCCATCAGCACGGTCATCATCCGCTCGATCGCGTTGCGGAAGACGAGCTTGCCCTCCATCTGCGCCCACATCATCTCGGGCTGGACCTGCCCCACGCCCTCCTCGTTCAGCGGGATGAACGGCCGCTTCTTGATGTCCCAGATGCGCTGCGCCAACACGTCGGCGTAGCGACCGTCGGCGCCTAGATGCCAGGAGCGGATGCCGCGATCCTCTTCGGTCGCGCTGACGATCACCGCGCCGGCGCCGTCGCCGAAGAGCGAGGCGACCGTGCGACCGCGCGAGCTGAAATCGAGGGCGGCGGAGTGGGTCTCGGCGCCCACGACGAGCACGTGCTTGCACGCGCCCGACTTGACCATCGCGGTGGCGGTGGAGAGCCCGTAGAGGAAACCCGAGCACTGGTTGCGCACGTCGAGCGCGGGGACGAACTTGGCGTCGGGGCCCTCGCACAGACCGAGCTTCTCCTGCAGATACACCCCCGAACCGGGGAAGCAGTGCTCCGGCGACAGCGTGGCGAAGATGATCATGTCGAGGTCGGTCTTCTTCAGGCCGGCGGCCTCGAGCGCCTCTTTGGAGGCGTGGACCGCGAGGTCGGCCGAGCCGATGCCCTCCTCGGCGTACCGACGCTCCTCGATGCCCGTGCGCTGCACGATCCACTCGTGGGTGGTGTCGATCCCGTAGTCCTTGGCGAGATCGTCGTTCGTCACCCGGCGGGGCGGCACGTACATGCCGGTCCCGGAGATGTAGGCGTTGGGCATGGCGCGCATCCTAGGCTCGGACCAACGTTCTGCACAGTCGGAACGCGCCGATCGGCCTGGAAAATTAGTGGTATTTCCACTCGGCTCCGCCCGCGTGAATGTGGAACGAAGCGTGCTCATCGGACCCGCGATGGATCGGCGGCTCGCCGTCACGCTCGGAGTCGCGGCGCTCGCGCACGCGATGGTCTGGCGCGTGGTGCACGCACCGTCGCGATTCGTTGACGGTCCGCGTGTGGCCCCGGATTCACTCGCGCTCGACCTCCAGGTGATCGAACCGCTCGAGCCCACGGTCGAGCCGGCGGCACCGATGCCCGCCCCCGCTGCGGCCGCCGCGCCGGCGAAACACGGCTCGGCGATGGTCGCGCCCAAGGTCTCCGTACCGATGGGCGCTTCGAGCGACACGGTGGCCGTCATCACGTCGCCGAGCGCGGACTCGAGCGCGGACTCGAACGCAGCCGCCGCCCCCAAGCCCAAGTTCCCCTCGTTGATCGACCTCGACTCGCCTGGGAGTCACGCGGTGATCTTCCCCTCGACGAAGACCAGCGACTCGGCGGAGCCGACGAAAGAAGTCGCGACAGCAAAGAAGCTCGACGCACAGCTCAAGGGCATGCTCGACGCCAAGGACACCGAGGTCGGCTCGGGCTTCGGTGGACCCGTGGTGTCGGCTGCGCACTCTGCGGCCGGATCGTCCGGCGTGCTCGGGTGGGCGACCTTCGACGTCTCGACCGACTCGTTCGGCACCGTGACGACCGTGAAGCTCGTCGACTTCGGCGGCGACGCGAAGCAATGGCAAGGCGTGGCCAAGGACCTCGGCGCGTCGATGCAAGGGCGCAAGTTGAAGGTGCCGACGGGTGCCGCCGGGGTCGCGGTTCGCGTGAAGGTCGATGCCTCGATGCGACTTCCGAGCGGTGCGACCAAGGGCATCGAGCCGTCGATCGGCGCCGGTACGGTCGGGGGCACCTTCGACGTCGCGGACATCGGACAGAAGCCGAAGCGCATGGTCGCGGTGCGGATCGTCAGCGAATCGCGGATCTAGTCGAGGAAGAAGTCGGGCCCGAGGTGGGCGCCCGGGACCATCGAGTAGTGCTCGAAGTCGGTGACGCCCTCGGCGCGGAGCAGGTCCTCGTCGACGCAGAAGTTCCCGGTGAACTCGCGGCCCTTGGTGAGGATGGCGTAGGCCGCGTCGCCCATGATCTCGGGCTTGCGCGAGACCTTGATCAGCTCGTCGCCGCCGAGGAGGTTCTGCACGGCGGCGGTGGCGATGACCGTGCGAGGCCAGAGCGCGTTGACCGAGACGCGGCCCTTGAACTCTTCGGCCATACCGAGCACGCACATGCTCATGCCGTACTTCGCCATGGTGTAGGCGACGTGCGGGCCGAACCACTTCGGCTGCATCGAGAGGGGCGGCGAGAGGTTGAGGATGTGGGGGTTCTCGGCCTTCAAGAGGTGCGGGAGACACTTCTGCGAGGTGAGGAACGTGCCGCGCGTGTTGATGCCGTGCATCAGGTCGTAGCGCTTCATCGGCGTGTCGAGGGTGCCGGTGAGGCTGATCGCGCTCGCGTTGTTCACGCAGATGTCGATGCCGCCGAACTTGGCGACAGCCTGGGCGACCGCGGCCTCGACCTGCTCTTCGAACCGGATGTCGCAGACGAGCGGGAGCGCCTTGCCGCCGGCCTTCTCGATGTCTTCGGCCGCCGTGTAGATGGTGCCGGGGAGCTTGGGATGCGGCTCCGTGGTCTTGGCGGCGATGACGACGTTCGCTCCGTCGCGCGCTGCGCGAAGCGCGATCGCAAGGCCGATGCCGCGGCTCGCGCCGGTGATGAAGAGGGTCTTGCCTTTGAGGTTCGCCATGGGTGAACCGGACTAACCGCGTCCCGAGCGGGCGTCGACTCCGCCCGCTTGCCACCGCGATTGACCTCCGGGACTCCGTCGTTCAAACGAGTTCGATGTCTTCGGGGTGGCTTTCGACCGAGCTCGAGGCGGCGTTGCTCCGGGCGCTCTCGCACGAGTGGAAGCACCTCAACTGGTCGCACTTCCGCGAGCGGCTCGGCGAGCCCTCGTTCGAGCTGCTCGACATCACCGGTGACCTCGCGCGGTGGCGGCACGATCAGCGCGTCATCCAGGTCGCGCGGCGCCTCGTGCTCGAGCACTCGTGGGGCGTGGTGGTCGAGGTGCTCAAGCACGAGATGGCCCACCAGTACGTGCACGAGGTCCTCGGCGTGCTCGACGAGACCGCGCACGGGCCGGCGTTCAAGGACGTGTGCGCGCGGCTCGGCATCGACGCGGCCGCGGTGGGGGTGCCGATCGCGCCGCCGAGCGACGACGAGCAGCGCATCCTCGATCGCGTCGGCAAGCTGCTCGCGCTCGCCGAGAGCCCGAACGAGCACGAGGCGCAGGCGGCGATGGCCGCGGCGCAGAAGCTCCTGCTCAAACACAACCTCGAGGACCGCAAACGCCTGCACGCGCGCGGCTATGCGTATCGGCACGTGGGCGCGGCGAGCTCGCGGCACGGCGAGCACGAGAAGATCCTCGGCACCCTGCTCGGGAAGCATTTCTTCGTCGAGGCGATCTGGATCCCCGTCTACGTCGCGCGCGAGGGCAAGCGGGCGAAGGTCCTCGAGCTGATCGGCTCCCCGGCCAACCTCGAGATCGCCGAGTACGTGCATTCGTATCTGCTCGCGACCGCCGAGGCGCTGTGGCGCGATCACAAGAACGCGCTCCGCATCGCGAGCGATCGCGAGCGCCGCACGTTCCTCGCGGGGGTGATGAGCGGGTTCTCCGCCAAGCTCGGGCGAGAGGCGCAGAAGAACAGGGAGCAGGGGCTGGTCTGGATGAAGGACGGCGACCTCGAGCAGTTCTTCGGCAAGCGGCACCCCAAGGTGCGCAGCTTCAAGTACGGAGGCGGCCCGAAGAGCGAGGCGTTCGTCCACGGGCGCAGCGCGGGCGAGAAGATCGTGCTGCACCGTGGGGTGACCGCGGGTCCCGTCGCGCGCGGTCGGCTGCTCCCTGCCAAAGGCTGACAGAAATGCGTATTCCGGCTCCTGGTCGCACCGTGCGGGTGGTCGGGTTCGACGACGCGCCGTTCGAGAAGAAGCCTCGCGCGCGCGTTCCGCTCGTCGGCGTGGTGTGCGCGGGAACGCGGTTCGAGGGGATGGTGTTCGGGCACGTCGTCCGAGATGGGTTCGGCGCGACCGACGAAATCGTGCGCCTCTTGATCGACGGCAAGTTCCTCCCGCAGCTGCACCTCGTGCTCCTCGACGGGATCGCGGTCGGCGGGTTCAACGTCGTCGACCTCGAGCGACTCTCGCGCGAGCTCCAACGGCCGTGTGTCTCGGTCATGCGGAAGCACCCCGATGTCGCTGCGGTCGAGCGGGTGCTCGGATCGCTGTCGCGTGGTTCGAGCCGCGTGGCCACGCTGCGCCGTGCGGGCTCCATCCACTCGGCGCCGCCGTTCCACTTCCAGGTCCATGGCGCGACGCCCGCGGAGATCGCACGCGTGCTCCCGACACTCACCGATCGAGGGCACGTCCCCGAAGCGCTGCGCCTCGCCCACGTGATCGGAACCGCGCTCGTGACCGGTCAGAGCGGGCGCCGCGCCTGAGCTGGCCACCGTCGGTGCGCGTCGGTCCGGTATGAGCATTGCTCCGCCGCGCTCGCATGCGCGCATTCCCAGAGCACGAACGGAAGATCGAGCGGGTCGTGTCGCAGCTGCGGAGGCACGACGGCTCGCGCCCCGTGTCGTTGCGAAAGCGGGCGGTGTCGCACGTCGTGCCGAAACGGAACGATCGACGCCGGACCGACGACAAGATCGACATCAGCGACCTCGACGACATCCTCGAGATCGACGTCGACCGCCGGACCTGCACGGCCGAGCCGGGCGTGACGTTCGTCGACCTGGTCGCGGCGACCTTGCGCCACGGCTTGTTGCCCATCGTCGTTCCGGAGCTGAAGACCATCACCATCGGCGGTGCCGTCTCGGGGTGCTCGCTCGAGTCGATGTCGTTCGTCCGCGGCGGCTTCCACGACACGTGTCTCGAATACGAGGTGATCACCGCGACCGGCGAGGTGCTCCGCTGCACGCCCCACAACGAGAACCAGCTCGTCTTCCAGATGATCCACGGCTCGTTCGGGACCCTCGGCGTGCTGTCGAAGCTCACGTTCGAGCTCGTGCCTGCCAAGAAGTTCGTTCACGTGACCTACCACCGCCACGAGCGTCTCGACGACTACCAACGGGAGATCCGTGACCACGTCGACCGCCGGGACGTCGATTTCATGGACGGGATCATCCACTCGCCGACCTGCCACGCGCTCAGCCTCGGCGAGTTCGAAGACCGCGCGCCGTACACCCACCGCTACGACTGGACCAAGGTCTACTACCGCACGACGGCGACCCGCACCGAGGACTGGCTCCGCACGCAGGACTACCTGTTCCGTTACGACAACGGCGTGACCAACCCGACGCCGAAGAGCGCGCTCGCGCGGCTCTTGTTCGGCAAATTCCTCCACTCGGCGCACCTGCTGCGCATCGCCGAGAAGCTCCCTGCCCTGCTCTCGGACGATCACCCGACCATGACGCTCGACGTGTTCGTGCCGTTCTCGCGGATGGCCGAGTTCCTCGAGTGGCACACGCGAACCATCGGCTACTTCCCGTTGTGGTGCGTCCCCTACAAGCTGGTGCGTCGCTACGAGTGGGCGTCCGACGAGTTCTGGGCGGGCGTCGACGACGACCTCTTCGTCGACCTCGCGATCTACGGCATGCCGCAGCCGAACGGACGCAACGTCTACAAGGAGATCGAAGACGAGCTCCAACGCGTCAACGGTCTCAAGACGCTCATCTCGTACAACTACTACGACGAGGAGACCTTCTGGCGGACGTGGAGCAAGCCGCGCTACCTCGAGGTCAAGCGTCGCACCGATCCGAACAACGTCTTCCGGGACGTCTACTCCAAGACATGCCGAGCCGCCCGCGGTCTCGACGACGTGAAGCTCGCCGGCTAGTCAGCGGAATCGATCGGTGGCGCGGACGAGGGAATCGATGTTGCCCGGCTCCATCGCCGAGTGGCCGGCATCGTGCGTGATGAGCAGATCGGCCTCGGGGTAGGCCTTCTTCAGCTCCCATGCGTTCTCGAGCGGGCAGACCACGTCGTAGCGACCGTGCACGATGACACACGGGATGTCGCGAATGCGTTCGACGCGATCGAGCAGGCGTGACTCGGGATCCATCCAGCAGCCGTTCACGAAGTAGTGGTTCTCGATCCGGGCGAACGCGAGCGAGAACTCGTCGCCCGCGGTCCGCGCGACGAGCGCCGGATCGTGGAACAGGGTGCTGGTGCTCCCCTCCCACACGCTCCAGGCGCGCGCCGCCTCCTGGCGCACGCTCGCGTCGTCGCTGGTGAGACGGCGGTGATAGGCGTGCAGCAGATCGCCGCGCTCGTCCTCGGGAATGGGCGCGAGGTAGTGCTCCCACGCGTCGGGGAACAAGAAGCTCGCCCCACGCTGGTAGAACCACTCGATCTCCTTCTTGCGCACGAGGAAGATGCCGCGCAGGACGAGCTCGCTCACGCGCGAGGGGTGCTCCTCGGCGTACGCGAGGGCCAAGGTGGAGCCCCACGAACCGCCGAACACCTGCCACTTCTCGATGCCGAGGTGCTCTCGCAGGCGCTCGATGTCGGCGACGAGATCCCACGTGGTGTTCTCGCGGAGCTCGGCATGCGGCGTGGACCTTCCGCAGCCACGCTGATCGAAGAGCACGATGCGGTACACCGCCGGATCGAAGAACCGCCGCATGCGCGGCTCGGTGCCGCCGCCGGGACCGCCATGGAGGAACACGACCGGCTTGCCCTGCGGGTTGCCGGACTCCTCCCAATACAGCTCGTGCAGCTCCGAGACGCGCAGGCGCCCCTGACGGTTCGGCTCGATCGGCGGATACAGCGTGCGGCGTTCGGACATGACGGTGGCGCAGTCTAGAACAACGGCGCGCTCAGGGAATGACCGCGGTCCAGAGGCCGTCGGACGTGCCGCCGGAGAGCGTGTAGACGACGCGGTCCTTTCCGGGGGTGAGCACGAAGTTGCGGTCCGCGTCTGCGGCGATGGTGACGATGGTGCCGGTCAGGCTCGACAGGTCCCGCGTGCGAATGGTCGCGCGGCCCGTCGTCGACGAGTAGCCGTCGTTCCACACCACCTTGGAGCCGGTGGTCGCCCAGTTGATCCACGCGGAAGTGCCGAGGGTGATCCCCGAGCCGCCGGCGGTGGGCTGCGCGGTCAACGTGCCGACCTCGCTCACGACCGACTGGTAGTAGAGCGCGTGCGAAGAGTCGGCGGTGAACGCGTCGCCGTACACGTCGCCCCCGGACGTCGCATAGAGCACGGTGCCGGTCCCGGCCGTCGTCGTCGACGCGAGCCGCACGTTGTACGCGCCTGCCGTGGTGGCGCTCGAGTACAGGACGAACTTGTCGTTGGGGCTGACGCCGCTGAGGATGGTCGCGACGCCCGACGAGACGAGCGTGGAGGGTGACGCCGAAGCCGTCGGCGAGCGCTTGAGCGCGTTCAGGCTCGTGCGATACAGCACGTACGTGCCGTCGTGCGTGAACATGGCGGACGCCACGCCGCTGTCGACCACCATCGCGGTGCCGCCCGCAATGGGCAACAGGCGCAGAGAGCCCGCGCTGGTGATGAGGGCGACCTTGGTGCCCGCGTCGTCCGCAGCCCAATAGTTGCCGAGGCTGGTCCCGAGCGAGGTCGCGGTGCCGACGGCAGGATCGATCGACGAGGCGTCGAACGACACGGTCGAGCTCACCGGCGTGCAATGCGACGTGACGAACCGCGTGCCCACCCACCCGAGGTACGGGGCGCAGTAGTCGTTCAGGGCCGCCGTCGAGCCGTCGTAGACGACGTATTGCGTGAAGACCGTCTTCACGCCCGTTCCGTCCGTCTTCACCAGCTTGACGTCGGCCTTGTCGGAGACGCCGCCGACACCACCATCGGTGTACATCGCGTACTGTCCGTCGGCCGAGGCGGCAGCGACGTAGAACGCGTACGCAGCCGTCGACGACGGCGCGAGCGACTTGGTGGCGATGGCCTTGGCGCCGTTCACGGCGGTCCACACGCGGAGCGAACCGAACCCGTAGCCGTCGAGAGTGCTCCACGCGAAGGCCGCCTTGCCCGACAAGAGCACGCGCGTGGTGCTCGTGCCGATGGTCTGCGGCGTGCCGCCCGTCAGCGCGACGGCGTACGTCGTGCTCGCCGAGTCGCTGTACACCACGTACCCGTCGGTGGTGACGCCGTGCAGGGTCACGGTGCCTGAGACCAACCGGGTCGTGGTGCTGCCGGTCTCGTCGCTCGTGTCGCCGGACGCGCTGTCGGCGAGCGCGGAATCGGCCACCGACGAGTCGACCGTCGACGAATCGCTCGTCGACGAATCGATTGTGGACGAGTCGGATGCGCCCGAGTCCGAGATGGTGGAGTCCGTCGCGACCGAATCGACAGCCGTAGCGGAATCGGACGTGGACGAATCGACCGCGGATCCGGTGTCGACCGCGACCGCGGTGTCCTTCTTCGTGCCGGTGTCCTCCACGACCGAGCCGGTGTCCTCGACGACCGAGCCGGTGTCGATCTCGGCGGTGTCGACCTTGGCACCGGCGTCGTAGCCGGGCGCGAAGCTCACGTCTTCGGCGTTGGCGCACCCGACGGATGCAAGGATCGAAATCAGCAGCGTAGAAAGGCCAAGGTCACGGTGAAGCGACATGGGCCGGCTTACTAGCACACGCTCAGGCCGGGAGCCCGACCCACTCCGCGCTCTTGTCCCAGAGCATTCGCGAGAGCTCCGCGTCGGTAGAGACCCGGCTCGGACGGCGCTCCTTGCTGCTGTCGTAGTAGGCGCCGCTCTTGATGTCGTCGGCCTGGACGCAGTGGAGCGTCGTCTGCGCGCCCTGCTCGTTGGTGATCATGAACAGCTTCATGACGTGACGGATTCCCCACGGCGCCTGGCGCCACGCATCCGACGCGACGACGCCCGGGTGCAACGAAGCGCTGGTGATCTTCGGAAACCGGCGAGCGAGCTCATTCGTGAAGAGCACGTTGGCGAGCTTCGAGACCTCGTATTCGGGAAGGCCGGTGACGTGCGGGGTCGGCTTGCGAACGGCGTCCCAGTCGATGCCCTTGGCGCGGTAGTGCGATTTGCTCGATACGTTCACGATCCGCGGAGCGGCGGCTCGCTCCAGCAGTGGAAGGAGCAAACGGGTGAAGAGGTAGTGCCCGAGGTGGTTGATCCCGAACGCGAGCTCGAACCCCTGCGGCGTCGTGCCGCGGAGCGCGGCCTGGCCGGCATTGTTCACGAGGACATCGATCGGCCGGCGTGCAGGTAGCACGCCGGCACTTCCTCCCTCCGAGTCGGTCGCTTCGTCCTTGTCCAGGAGCGTCTTCGCCGCGCGACGGACGCTCTCGAGGTCGCCGAGATCGAGGGCGAGGAACTCCGCCTTGCCCCCTGCCGCCCGGATGCTTTCGATTACCGGCCTCGTCTTCTCCT